>WNFS01002713.1_pt1 | contig 13381 bp, 7 predicted proteins | sample 5400141 | NCBI WGS metagenome assembly WNFS01 (sample SAMN13153358, study PRJNA577476) | soil metagenome | isolation source: 60 cm saprolite under Madrone tree | place: USA:California | collected 2016-06-14
AGCCCCCTGAAGCAAATCAACGATCAAAACGTCGGCCAACTCGCGCTGGCCTGGTACGTTGACTTGGACACGCACCGCGGTCAGGAAGCGACGCCCATCGTGGTCGACGGCGTGATGTACTTCACCACGGCGTGGAGCAAAGTCTTCGCGGTAAAAGCGGCAACCGGAGAGAAACTCTGGTCCTACGATCCCAAAGTGCCTCCGGAGTGGGCCGTCAATGCGTGCTGTGACGTCGTCAATCGTGGCGTCGCCGTCTGGCAGGGCAAGGTTTTCGTCGGCACCCTGGATGGCCGTCTTGTCGCGCTCGACGCCGCCTCCGGAAAACCTGTCTGGGAAATCCTAACCATCGATCCGCACTTCCCTTACACCATCACTGGGGCTCCTCGAATCGTGAAGGGCAAAGTGTTAATCGGCAATGGCGGCGCTGAGTACGGCGTGCGCGGCTACATCTCCGCATATGACGCTGACACAGGAAAACTCATATGGCGCTTCTACACCATCCCCGGCGATCCGTCGCAGCCCTACGAATCTCCCATCCTTGAAAAAGCTGCTAAAACTTGGAACGGTCGGCGGGGCAATTTAGGCGGAGGCGGCACCGTTTGGGACTCCATCTCCTACGACCCCGACCTCGATCTCATCTACTTTGGCGTTGGCAACGGCACTCCTTGGGACCGCCGCGTCCGCAGCGCCAATGGCGGTGACAATCTCTTCCTGTCTTCCGTCGTTGCTCTGAAAGCCGACACCGGCGAATACGTCTGGCATTACCAGGAAACTCCAGGGGACGCGTGGGACTTTGATTCCGCCGAGTCCCTTATCCTCGCCGACTTACCTATGAATGGTTCTCCGCGCAAAGTTCTTCTTCACGCTCCCAAGAATGGTTTTTTCTACGTTCTCGATCGCGCCACCGGCGAACTCATTTCCGCGAAGCCCTACACGGCCGTCTCCTGGGCAACCGGTATCGATTTGAAAACCGGCCGTCCCATCGAAAATCCGCAAGCCCGTTACCAAGGAGGGAAGGCCGCCCCGGTTGCTCCCGGTCCCCCCGGAGGCCACAGTTGGCATTCCATGTCCTTCAGCCCGCTCACAAGACTCGTCTATCTGCCCGTTCAAGAGACAGGGTTTCTTTACAAATCTGACGAACATTTCCAGAAGAAAGCAATCGGCTTCAACGTCGGCATTGACTTCGTGGCTGCTGGCATGCCGCAACAACCGGAAGTCAAGAAAGCCATCCTCAGCACCATTAAGGGCCATCTCTCTGCATGGGATCCCATTCAACAGAAGGAGATATGGCGCGTCGATCGCCAGAGTCCGGTCAATGGCGGCGCTCTGTCCACTGCGGGAAATCTGGTCTTTGAAGGCACGGCGCAGGGGAATCTCGAAGCCTATCGTGCCGACACCGGTCAAAAGCTCTGGTCCGCCGACGCCCAAAGCGGCGTGGTCGCTTCTCCCATGACGTACACTGCGGGCGCCGAACAATACGTTGCCGTCCTCGCCGGCTGGGGCGGTGTTTTTCCACTCGCCGCCGGCGAAGCCGCGCTCTCTTCCGGAAGAACGCAAAATATCAGCCGCTTGCTCGCCTTCAAACTAAGCAGCAAGGCAAGTCTGCCCCCGCTTCCGCCATTCACCTCGCCGCAGCTGAAGCCGCCGAAATCCACTGCCACTGCCGCCACCATCCACAAAGGTGAAGCGCTCTTCCAGCCACTCTGTTCGCCGTGCCATGGCGACGTCGCTGTCAGCGGTGGCGTTCTCCCCGATCTGCGCTATTCCGGCACACTGGACAACGATCAATGGTTCGAAATCGTGCTGAAGGGCCAGCGCAAGCAAGCGGGCATGGTTTCGTTTGACAAGGATCTCTCCCCTGATGACGCCGCGGCCATCCGCGCCTACGTTGTCTTTCGCGCTAATCAAAGTCTGCCGCAGCCCGCATCAGTACCGAAGTAGCGGGCGAACGCTTCTGGCCTCAGTGCGTGGTAGCCGTGCCCCCGAGAAACGCCGTCACGGCCACAAGAAACTCTTCCGTTTTTTCAATCGGCGGCACGTGTCCGCACTTATCAAAGCTGACCAGCTTGGCTCCCGCAATTCCCGCGGCGTAGCGTTCGCCGGATGTAATCGGCAGCAATTTGTCCTGTTTTCCCCACGTCACCAGCGTTGGCACTTTGATGCTCGCCAGCCGGTCGTCCAGCCTTTCCTTCTCGCGCGTAGGATTTCCTAGAAAGCTACGCACCGTGTAGCCATCGTGTACTGACAGTTTGTCCGTGAAAATCTTCCGCAGGGCGTCCTCAGTCACCCAGCTCGTATCGTAGAAGACCGCCTCCATTACTCCGCGCATCGCCGCCAGCGAACTCGGATTCAAATCCGGAATCGGCGTGTCCTGTTTCAGCCCCGCAGCATCCACAAGCACTAGCTTATCCACGGGAACCAGGTGCGCGCCGCCGCCGATTTCAGCCACGTAAAGCGCTGCGATCCATCCGCCCAGCGACTCGCCCACCAGGCTCGCCTTTTCCACTTTCAGTTGCCGCAAGAACTCATTCAGAAAATCGACATACGTTTGCACGCTGTAATCCAGCAGTGGCTTGTCCGATTTCCCAAACCCGATCTGGTCCGGCACCAGCAACCGGTATTTCTGCGCCATCGGCTCCAGCACCGGCATCCAGTCGTCTTTGCGGCTCCCCAATCCGTGCAGCAGCACTACCACCGGCCCCGAGCCCATATCAAAATAATGGATCGATTGTCCAAACACCGTGATCGTCTTGTCCGGCGGTTGCCCCTGCCCAAATGCCGGAACCACAAGCACCGCTAACAGTAGGATGAGCCCGAATTTCATCTTTCCGCGCATAATCCCTCCTGTCCTTGCCGGCCCTCTTTAGCACACCCCCGCCGCGAATACTACTCTGGCCAGCCCTCGGCATTCGTGTTCGTTGTGGGTGTGCTTGAAAGGATGGGGTCCGCGCATGACTGGATCCACAGTTGGAATTTCACTTCAAGGAGCGTCCTTGTGACTCCATTTTTCTCGCGTCTTCGGTGTGATCCACAGCAGTTTCGCCCCCGACCCTCCACTACGCGGCCCGTGTTCCCGGCCTCCAAATCTCTTTCCTGCCAACACGCGTTCTAGTGTTTTCACTCTTGGCTCTTCATTGTCTCCGGATAACCCTGGAACGTACCAACAAACAATTGACATCGACGGTCGACTTTCTTACATTTCCCCCATGGCGGCGAGAATCAGCCATCGTGTAACGATTCCCTGTGTATGGATCCTCGCCTCCGTGTGCGCTCTCGCCGGCCCCAAGGACAAAGAGCCCGCACCCCGTTTCAACGCCATCACCACCACTGGCGAGAGATTCAACAACGAAACCATCAAAGGAAAAGTCGTTCTCCTCGAGTTCTGGACTACCTGGTGCGGTTTCTGCGCCGACGAAGCTGCTTTCGTCGACAAGATCGGCCACGAGCTTGCCAACAAAGGTCTGATCCTTCTCGCCATCGACGTCGGCGAATCCAAAAAGACCGTAAAAAAATACCTCGAGCAACATCCCCGCAACTGCAAGATCGTCATGATGGAAGACACCAATCTTGCCGCCATGTACCAGGCCAACGTCTACCCCATCTATGTGGTGATCGATCGCGACGGCAACATTGCTGGAACCCAGCGCGGTGCGGCCGGCGAGGAAGCCCTTCGCAGCCTCATCGCCCGAGGTGGCATGGAATCCGCTGACGACGACGCCAACTAAGGCGCCTTTCCTTCGTCAAATTCGCCCATCATTTCAAGTCACTCATTCTAATGCTCTTAACGGTGAACACTCAGCCAGGTCAGCCTTGGCCATGATCGAACTCACCGATTCTAGTGTTGCCCATAAGCCCATCAGATTTGGCGTAGTACTTTCGCCCCGTCTTATCAGTCAGTAGCGTTTTGGAACCACCTGTCCGTTGGGCCAATTTACGAAGGTATTTCCAGGGCTCATAAAGGTTCTAGTGGCTCGGTGTGTCTCCGGGCCGAGGAGGGGGCAATGTTGCGCAATCGGATTCTTATTCTCCTGGGGGTATGTTTTCTTGCGGCGTCAGCCGCTTTAGCCGACGATGTCGGCTTCATTGATTGCTCCAAAAACGCAGATGGCGCACAAGTTTTCGCCAAGCCCCGGAGGTCTCCGGACGTTGTGGCTGCTCTGCCTTGCGGCGAGCGCTTCACCATCTTGGTATACGGTTTTGTGTTCTCTCGAATTCAGACCAGCGATGGCAAGGTAGGATTCGTCTATTCCAGCGTGATCGCCGTGGATCGTTCTGGCGCTTCGGTGCAGCAGACTTCGTCACAGCGAATGGTCACCGCTTCCGATAAAGCTGCCATCAAATCTGCGCCCGCTGCTCAGCAGGCTCCGCCCGCGCAAGCACAACCTCAGCCCGCTTCAACTCAGTCAGCCCTAGCACCGGCGTCGGTAGCCGCGCCTCAAGCTCCTGCACCAATTACGGCGGAAGCGAGCGCCTCTGGCGCGCAGGCCACTCTGCCAACGCCCGCACCGCCTCAGCCAGCGACGGCTCAACCTGCTTCAGCAGTAGTATCCGAACCAGCCGCGCCCCCGTCCGCCGCGTCCGCACCTATTTCCGAACCAGCCGCGCCTGCCGCGCAGCCTGAACCGCCTGCAGTAGCACAGCCTGAGCCCGCGCCCGCTCAACCTGCAGCGCCTGCCATCCGTCCAGTGGAAACCAGGTCCACTTGGGAGAGACGTAACCCGGGTGGTATTCGACACACGCCTTTGATTGAAGTCTTTGGCGGTTACGCCTTTGCCCGCCTTGACGGCGGCGGGGGCTATTGGACCAACATGAACATCGGCGGCATGGGCTCAGTTGGCTGGAATTTCAAGCCATGGTTGCAGCTCGTTGCGGACAGCAGCTACAGCACCGTCACCATCAGCGGCACCAAGAACGTCCTCTACGGAAATCATTTCGGTCCGCGTTACTTCTACCACAGCCGGAATCGCTGGGGCGTCACGCCGTTTGTCGAAGGTCTAGTGGGGGGCTCGCGCGCCGACGCCACCATTTCCGGCGTCGGCGGCTACACCACGTCAGCCAACTGTATTTCCTACAAAGTAGGCGGCGGAGTGGATCTCCATCCCTCGCGTCACTGGGAAATCCGTCTGTTTGACGTGGACTACTACCGGACCTCGTTCGGCACCAATGTTCACCAGAACAACTATTGGGCATCTGCCGGTATCGTCCTTCGCCTCTTCGGCGGATCGTCCGACTACTAGCCCGATCTAGATAACTCCCATACAGAGGCGGTCGGTTCCGGCCGCCTCTTTTTCTTGTACGCCGCGCATGTTCGCCAGCTGGCAGGGAGGACGGGCAACCGTCCCCCTATGCCGATTCTCCCCCAGTAGCGGCGAGTTCACGTCGCCATTGGCTTTGGTTTGCCTCAGTGCCCCTATTCACGGCTGCACACCCGCATAAACCGGAATCGCCCTGCGCGAAACATTCTTATAAACCACGCCGCCCTTCATCACGAACACGACGCGCCGCACCGCCGTAATGTCTTTTAACGGATCGCCATCCAGCGCGACGATGTCCGCCTGTAACCCCGGCGCAATCCCCCCGATCTGGTCCGCCATTCCCAGCGCCTCCGCCCCCAACGAATTGGCTGAGACCATCGCCGCCATCGGATCCACCCCGCCGTCACGCACGCGGTCGATGAACTCCTCCGCGTTGCGCCCGTGCGCGCCCGCCACTGCGTCCGTCCCAAAAACGATTTTCAGCCCCGGAGTTTTCACCGCGTGCTGCACCAGCTCATGGTTCATCGGCAGGATCTTTTCCATCGCCGCAAAACCTTCCGCCGTGTAGCCCGGCGTGCCCAGATACTGTTCCTTGTGCAGCAAATAGTTCTCGATGATCAGCCCCGCCTGCGGGTCCAGATACGTCCCCTTTTCGGCCATCAATTTCAGGTCATCATCCGTCGCCAGCGTGCCGTGCTCGATTTCCGTGCATCCTGCGAGAGTCGCGGCACTCACTGCGTCCTTATAAGCGTGCACCAGCGTGCGCAACCCCTGCTTCTTCGCCTCATCGCACGCCGCGTTCAACTGTTCCTGCGAAAGCGTCATCCCTCCGCCTTGTCGGATGCTCTCGGACGCAAAAATCTTGATCACGTCCGCGCCAGCCTGCTTTTGTTTCCGTACGAACGCGCGTATCTCGTCCGGCGTTCCCGTTTTTTCTCCTTGCCCGAACAGCGGCTCCACCGCCGTAAGGATCTTCGGCCCCGCCAGTTTTCCTTTCGCGATCGCGTCGCGCAGCGGAATATCGTTGGCCGCGCCCGGGCTTTGCACCGTCGTGAACCCCGCCATCAGCGTCACCCATGCATTCGACGCCGATTGATACGCATCCTCCTGCGAAGTCCCTCCCATGCCTGCGTTCTTTCCGTCTTTGCCAAAGTTCCAGGTAATGTGAGCGTGCGCGTCAATCCATCCCGGCAACACCGTCAGCCCGCGCAGGTCGTAGTCCACCGGTCCGCTTTTTGCATCAGCTTTTGTTTCGACCGCGGCAATCTTCGCGCCCTCCACCACAATGCGCACGTCCCGCAGCACCTTGCCCTTGCCATCCAGCACCGTGCTCGCCGCAATCACAATCCGCTTGCCTTTTGTCGGCTCTTGCATCGGCGCCTGTGCACAAACGCGCTGCGCCATCCCGCACACACCCAGTACGCCGAGAATCCCCACAATGATTTTCACGCCCCGCATGTTTGCTCCTCCCTGGCGGCGAGTTGACCTTACCATCCATTCAAGGCCCCCAATCCTGCTGCGCCAATCGCCGATATCGTGGCTTAATATTCTAAGGTAGAATGCGGGCACTTTCAGGCCACGCAGAAAATCGCAAATGCACCAAGAGATCGGGAGGAATGATGGCGACAGCCGTATTCGAGCCTCGCGAATCGCGCCTGGACCGGTACTTTTTTCCGGGACTGGCGCTGCTGATGTTGGCGACGGTGTTTCTGGGATTTGCGCGGTCGTATTTCCTGGCGGGAGTATTTACGGCGCCGCTGCCCAACTGGCTGATTCACCTGCACGGGGCCGCGTTTACCTCGTGGATTTTGCTGTTGATCACGCAGACGTCGCTCGTGGCGGCGAATCGCGTGGACGTGCACCGCAAGCTGGGGCTGGCCGGGTTCGGCCTCGCGAGCCTGATGGTCGTTCTCGGTATTTCAGCGTCCACGGATTCTTTACGAAGGTCCTTCGGCGCCGGGGTCACCGCGGCGGGCGTGATGGACCCGAGAACGTTTTACATCATTCCACTCACGGACATGCTGATCTTTGGGACGCTGGTGTTTCTGGCGTTCCGCGCGAGATCCAATCCTCCGGCGCACAAGCGGCTGATTCTGGTGGCCACAACAGCGCTCACGCTCGCAGCCGTGGCCCGCTGGCCGATTCCGTTTATCCAGCACCATCCCTTGTGGGTAGCCGAGTTGTGTACGTATGGATTCCTCGCGCTGTTGTTGGCGTACGACGTGTACAGCACGGGGAAAGTGCATCGCGTGACGATTTGGGCCAGCGCTTTCCTGATCGCCGTCCAGCGCGTGAGGGTGCCTCTGGGAGAAACGGCTGCGTGGCACGCTTTTGCCACTTGGGCCCAGAACCTGGCAAGAACGATTCATGGCTGAATCCCGCGTGGCCCAGCCACTCCTGGCCGTGTGCTTTTGACGATTTTCTCTTTAGGAGGACACGACTTCAGTCGTGCCGAAGAGATCGAAGAATTATCGGGGCCCGCCCGCAACTTACCCGTTTCTTCTTTCACATCCTCCTTTAGATGTAACGCATGGAGTTGCCCGCTCACTACCCATGGATGCGGTCACTGCTGTCAGAAGAAGGCGGAGGGTGAAGGAGGTCACCGGCCTTCTCCGTTCCGGTTGCCCTTACCGGGAGTCCCGGCCCGGCATCTTTCTTCTTCGTGGCACAGCCGTTCTTGGCTGTGCGCTTGATTGTATTGTTCCTGCCTTTTCTCTTGTGTAGGCGCGTGGGCTTTAAGCCCCGCCCGTTACGGCTTTCTCTGAGTAGTGGCGGGTCTTCAGACCCGCGCTGTTCACGTCGGGAACACTCACGGCGTAACCTTCAGCTCGGAAAAATGAGCAATCGTTCCCAGCCCCACCCAAAGCGCGATCGAACCGTTCGTGGAGGTTTGCTTAAGGTCGTTCACGACAAGCACAGGCTGCTCCGCTCCGTTAACATAAAGGCGTGCGCGCGATCCAGCCACTTGGATTTTCACTTGCGTCCACTGCCCTGGGACCAAATCAACATAGGACTCATACTTTCCTGGGCTCTCAGACCTCAGTTTTTGCCACGGGAATCCGGGTATGGAGATGTACTGCACGGAATGATTTCGTTGCAGTTGGTCCTCAGACCGCCCGTTCTTCGGGCGCAGATAGAGGCACTCGAAATGGGATCTGTCCGCGGATACCCGAAAGGCGATCCCCACAAACCCTCGAAATTCCGGCCGTGCGTCCGGCGCAGTATCGCCGGTCAGGTTCACTTCAATCGTGCCATCCTGAAAGGAGCTTCCTGGTACGATGGCAAGACGGCCCGCATCATCAAGACCTTCGGCGCCGGCATCTGTAATGCGCACGGCGCTGCGGCCTAGATGGGTGACCGGCTCCGCCTTCACGTTGTGTAGTTCGAGCTTTTCAAGAGGGAGTCCAGCCGCTTTCTGCCGCGCCGGACCCGCCGATTGTGTCTGTAAACCAACCAAGAGAACGCTCAGCGCAAACACATTCATCAATTCAGATCTCATTGGTTCCTCCTGTCGTCGCCCCTTGTTCGTCCGCGGGTGGGACAGCCATTCTTGGCTGTCTTCCCGGCGCCTAGCCGGATCTGTACCTTCGATCTCTAAACGCTTCCACCTCGATACATGTTTCAACTAAATCTTAGGTGTCCTGCCCTCGGTCGGCGTTTACCCCGACGCGGTCGGGGCATCCCGACTGTGGCTCAGTCTTCAGGCTGTGCGGTTTTTGACTTTAGTGTTCCCGCCTTCGTTTGATCGGCACGCCATGCCGAGTGACCATAATCAACATTCCCGCTCAAGCCCTTTCAAGTTTTCCACAACTGCTCGATTTGGATTGAACCGGCTCTTGTGCTAGAAGTTTAAGCCAAGAATAACGTGTCGTTGGTGTGAGCGTTCGGTCCTTGCGCAATGTTGCTTGTATTTTGAGTTTCGCGGCGTCTCCATCCGCCCGGGAGCGCCTCCGCTGCGGACCTGAACGCGAAAAATCTCGAGCGCCTTCTGAAGGAGAAACTGCTGTGAACATTTCTGAAACGCGTACAGCTTTCTTGCGCTGTTGCCTCGTATTCCTTTTTGCCTTTTTCTTGGTCGCGCCTTCCCTGTGGCCCCAAGGGAATCAGGGCACCATCGAAGGCATGGTCATCGATCAATCCGGCGCGGCTCTTCCCGGCGCCAAGTTGACGGCTACTAACGACGCGACAGGCATCCGCTTTCAAGCCAGTAGCGATTCGAACGGCCTCTTTACTTTCCTCGTCCTGCCGGTAGGCATCTACACCATCGAAGTGGAGCACCCGGGTTTGGCCAAGCTCATTCAAAAGAATGTTGCGCTGAGTGTCGGCGCGCGATTGAACCTGAACCTCTCCCTCTCAGTGGCTGGGCAGACCCAGTCCGTCACTGTCACGGATGAACCTCCCATCGTCGAAACCACCCGTAGTCAGGTGAGCTCCGCCGTGAATGACGTAGCCATTGAAAACCTCCCCACCAACGGCCGCAACTTCATCAATTTCGTGCTCCTCACTCCAGGCGTCACGCTCGACGTGCGCGGAGGCGACATCAGCTTCGCCGGACAGCGCGGCACTCTCAATTCTCTAATCGTTGACGGCTCGGACAACAACAACACTTTCTTCGGCCAATCTGTCGGCCGCACTGGCTCGGGCCGGGCTCCTTACCAATTCAGCGAAGACGCAGTGCAGGAATTCCAGGTCAACTCCAACGCCTATTCCGCCGAACTTGGCCACGCCGGCGGTGCTGTGATCAACGTGGTCACCAAGTCCGGCACCAACGATTTCCACGGCGCGGCCTTTGAATTCTTTCGCGATCGGAGTCTGAACGCCAACGATCCCATCAATATAATAAATGGCCGCCCGAAGTCGCCCTATCACTTCAACCAGTTCGGCGGAGACGTTGGCGGTCCCGTCCTCCGTGAAAAACTCTTTTTCTTTTTCGATTACGACGGTCAGCGCAACACGCTCCCCAATCTCGTCTTTCTCGGCGTGCCCTCTCCGGCCACTCCGACAGCCAATCAGCAGACCGCCCTCGCTTATCTCCAGGCACGTGCCGGCTCCTGGACTCGTACTCAAAACCAGAACGTTTACCTCGGCAAGGCGGACTGGCGCCTCGGCAACAACGAACTCCTGAGCGTTCGCTACAATTCCCAGCGTTTCGTCGGCAACGGCTTTGAAAATGGCGGGTCGCAAAACTCTGTCGAGCACACTGGTGCGTCTGAGGTCACCTCGGACACCTTATCCGGTTCGCTCACATCTACGATCTCATCCGGCATGGTTAACGTCGCCAGAGCCGCATATGCGCGCGACAGCGAGCCTGGCTTGGCCAACAGCATCAATCCGGAAGCCACCGTTCGCCAGGGCGGCGTCACGGATCTCATCGTCGGAAGAAACTTTTTTAGCCCTCGCTTCACCAACATTCATCGCGGCGAAGCTGGTGATACCCTCTCGCTCACCCACGGGCGCCACACCATCAAGACTGGCTTGAACATTCTCGTGGACAAGATCTCCAACTTCTTCCCGGGCAATTTCTCGGGCGCTTACCTATTCAATAGCCTCGAAGGTTTCGGCTGCAATTTGAACGGCGGCGGCGCGGCTTGCTTCACCGGCCCGGACGCTTCGGATAGTTTTGCCCAGGCCTTTGCCGGCGCGGGCACCACCGGACCTACCACGAATCCTAATCTTCAGGAATATTCAGCCTTTGCTCAGGATGAATGGCGCGTACGAAATGACCTGACTCTGAATTTCGGGCTCCGTTACGATCTTGACTCGATCGCCCAGCCGCCGGTGCTCAATCCCAGTGCCAGCCTCGCCGCTGCGGGGATTTTCACCAATAGCATTCACAACGATCATGCTGACTTCGGCCCCAGGCTCGGTGTTGCCTGGACGCCTCTCGGCAAGAAGTTGGTCGTTCGCACGGGCTACGGTATTTTCTACGGCCGCACTCCCGCCATCACCGTCGGCACCGCCTTCTCGAACAATGCTCTAAACGTCCAGACCCTCAACTTCACCGGCGCCAACATCCCGCAATATCCCGCCACGAAGTGCGGCGCTCCCGTCGCAGCTCCGAGCTGTGCCGCGCCGGTCGGTGGCACCGCGGGTGCTCCCACCATCTATGTCTTCCAGCCCAATTATCGCGAGCCCAACGTGCAACAAGCCAACCTGGGCCTCGAATACCAGATTCAACCCAGCATGTCCGTCCAGGTTAACTATCTTTGGGTCAAGGGCACGCATCTCACGCGCACCCGCGACGTTAATCTCCAGGGTCCAGAAACTCCCGTAACCGTCGGATTCCTGGGATCCACTCAAACGGCTACGGTGAACCGCATCACTCAGCCGCGCCCCATCGCCGGTTTTGCGCGCATTGAGGAATTCCAAAGCAGCGCCAATTCCATCTACAATGGCCTGACGGTCCAACTGAACAAGCGCCTCTCTCGGAATTACCAGTTCCTTGCCTCCTACACCTTCGGCAAAGTCATCGACGACAACCCGGATGCCACTTCCGTCGTTCCGTTCTCTGGCGACGACGCCAAGATGGTCCAGGACCCTCTCAACCTCCGCGGAGATCGCGGCCCGGGCGTCAACGACCAGAGGCATCGTCTTGTGTTAAGCGCGATTTGGGACCTCGACAGCTATGCGCATTCTATGTCCCGTTCGTGGCGTTACTTGGCTGGCGGATGGCAACTCAGCGGGATTCTGACGGCTCAGAGCGGCCAACCCTACTCAGCTATGGTCAACTCGGATCTAAACAACGACAGCAACAGCCGCACCGACCGGGCCCCGGGACTCGGCCGCGACACTTTCTATCTTCCCAACTTCGTTTCGCTCGATCCTCGAATCACCAAAAACATCCCGATCCGTGAGCGCGTCAAAGCCCAGCTCCTATTGGAAGCCTACAATTCCCTCAACCGCACTAACTATACTTCGGTCAGCACAACGCAATTCTCCACCGCAGCAGGCTGTGCTGGCGCCCCAACCATCTGCCTGGGGCCTCCGAGGACGCCGTTCCAGACGCCTTTGAGCACGCAGCTCAACTTCAGCCCTGGGTCGAGAATCGTCCAGCTTTCCGGCAAGATCACCTTTTGAGCCACTGATCTCTACATCGTCCAGAATGCTTGCACGATGGACGAGCGAGAGTAGCGCGGGGAGCCCTGCGGTTCTCGAAGTTCGGCGGCTGCCAGGCGTCGGTTTCACACCTGGGCTTTTGGCTTTGCTTTTTCTTGTTCGTCTTGAGCCCGCACCGTTCAACCCGCCCCACAGCCGTCAACCCTCAATTTCGATTTCGACCATTCCATGCTTTTTACTTAACCAATCGATACCGCCGTGCTATTCGCTCCCGTGTACGCCAAACCCCATCCTCGGCGGACTCTTGTTTCCTCTTCCCGCCTAACCCCTGTTTTTCCCCCGCGCGCCGGACTCACCAGCCACCAAGTCCCTCGCTTACCTCGATATCTTTTTAACTTCCTGCTCCGTCTTCTCTAAGTCCTTTCCCTGCCACACTTCCGCCCCCCGGGATAGTCTCGCAACATTCCGACGTTCAACGTTCCAGCCGTTTCTCGATCTATCCCTTTTCTTTTCAAGGCCTTGCGAACTCTTTTGCATTCTCGAAAGGCTCAACCCTTTTGTTTTCAAGCAATTCCGAACTCTTTACCGCAAAACACCGGGGGGCGGGGTGCCCACAGCGCTCCAAAGTGCAAACTTCAGACGTTCCAGCGCTCCCCATCCGTCCCATTGCAGCCGAACGCCTTTGGTGCAACAATTCGCAAAGGCACGGGAATTCTTCACGATCCGAGGAAACAACTGCGCTCCCCTCGGTGTCTAAGACTAGTGAGCGGACATCGGGGATAGCTCGACGGCGTTCCCGATTTACCCCGATTCAGTCGGGGTTGTAAGTCGACGGTTTGGGGTTTCAGGGTTTGTACTTACAAACCCTGAGCAAACTGGTCGCACTCGCAAGAAGGCCTGGGTCCAGCGTTCTAACGCCAACGGCGTTTTAAGGTTGGACCATTCAGCAGGGTGGCTCGCTTTCCAGCTGCGAGCCGGAAAGGCCGGCAGTGTCCGATTGGGCTAGTGCCCTTAGTTGGGGCCGCGATGAAGCCGATCTCGTCCATGAGCTGCAAGCCGGCTCGGAGACG
>WNFS01005483.1_pt1 | contig 13376 bp, 9 predicted proteins | sample 5400141 | NCBI WGS metagenome assembly WNFS01 (sample SAMN13153358, study PRJNA577476) | soil metagenome | isolation source: 60 cm saprolite under Madrone tree | place: USA:California | collected 2016-06-14
GATGGCCATGCTTGTCATTCACTTCCTTGAAGCGATGCAAATCGAGCATGACGAGGCCCAAGGGCTGACTGTAGCGCCGGGCGCGATTGAGTTCCTTTTCGAAGGTTTCTGCGAAGAGCCTTCGATTGTAGAGATCGGTAAGCGGATCGGTGACGGCGTTGAGCTGGAGTTTTTTCAAGTCTTCGTATTCAATGAGGATGGGAACACGAAGAAGTCCCATTCGGGTGAGGACATCCAAGAGGGCGGTGTTCAGAGAGACTTGGCGATCGGCGCGATCGCTGAGCTCGCGACGGCGAGCGAGCATATCGTCCCAGACTTGCACACACTGGGCTTCGCGCAGATCCAGATGAGCGATCACGCGGAAGTATCGCTGGAGAAACTGACCACGCGCAGGCAGATCGAGAGTATCGAGCGTATCGGCAAGCAGCTCGAGATAAGAATCCTCAATCGACACGCGCGGGGGCGCAGGGGCGCCGGGGCTGGGCATATCCGGTATGGACCTAACCTCTGCCTATCCCCGCGGGGTTTGGGGAAAGCTGAATAAGTTTTCTACATAATTGTGGAGCAACCAAGAGCCCATTCGTACTGGGCCCTGCATCGCCCACATGGGATGGGGACCTCCCCGATTCGCGGCTATCCTATTACAAAGCGGGGAAAGGGTAAAGACACACACAGGGTTTTGGAGCGCATGGTAGCCGGCATGTCACAGAACTACCGCGGCCTGCCGGGCGGAGCAAGACTTATTCAATCGCGCGAAGAAATTCCAATCCAAAGAGGCGCATTTCGCCGACCGTATCTTGGCGCAGGACCTTGGCTGCAATCGGCGGGGTCTCACTGGGAATAGGACTTGAAGAAGCGGGCGAAGGGGCAGGAATCGTCAAGTGTAAGATTTGATCGGGCCGAATGATGTGGGCGGAGGTGATGCAGGCCCCCGAAGCACTGATATTGAGCGTCTTGGTGAGCTCGATGAATTCAGCCCCGGAAGCATCGATGCCGCGTACAAAAACTGGCACCTGTAAACGGATGCGAGGCGAACGCCGGGTAGAAGGCGATGCGACGAGCTGCTTCCTCTTGAAGATGTCAGTCTCCACAGTCTCCCACTTGGTACCAAGGAACTAGTACGGATGCAAGCATCTCGGATGCCAGTCAAACTTTCCCGCCCGACCCAATAAGGTCACTTGTATGAATGAGATGAACGTAAACCGCAGGTAAGACAAATTGGAGTGACAAGTCCTTTGCTCGGGATATCCACTTTCCTTCCTTAAATGTGCAAATGGAACTCTTTTGCCATTGACACTTGGGAGCCCCTTTGCAAGGATAAAAAGCTCACCTGGGAAAACTTTTGCCACTTTGCCCCGAGAGGCGGATTTATTGATGTCTGGACGGATTGTGGTGCCCCCCCTAGCGGAAGAGCGGAATCGCGCAGTTCTTCCGATGGCCTATGTCAGTGGGCTGCTCGACAAGGTCGAGAAGGCGCTGCTTGTGGCCGAGAGGAACGGCGATTTAGTCTTGGTGAACTCCAGGGCGAAGCAGTTGCTGAAATCCTACGGGTTGCGCGAGACTCCCGCCCTGAATCTCTTTGCTGATGTGCTGCTGGCAGAACCCAAACAGATATTTGCTCAAATTGAGAGTGGCGCGCAGGAAGTGGAGCTGCACATCGAACGGAGAGGAATAAAGTCCACAGCGCAGATCCAGTGGATGCCCGAGCCTGACTGGCTTGTTGTAGAGCTTGAGAACAAGTCTCAAGCACAACAAGCTCAAGATCCTGCCACGCAACTGACGATTCAAGAATTACTGCAGGAACGGGAGATCACCTATCGAAATCTTTTGGCGGCGTACCTGAAATTGCAGGAGGTAAACCGCCAGAAAACAGTGTTCCTTGCGTCCGCGGCACATGAGTTGAAGACCCCACTCGCGGTGATCAAAGGTTACTACGACCTTCTGCTGGCCGGCTCGCTTGGACGATTGACGGACAAGCAACAAGACATTTTGGAGGAGTCGAAGGACAGCTGCGAACGGCTGGTGCGGCTAGTCTCGATGTTTCTGAATTATTCGGCGCTGGAAAGCGGCAAGCTGGTGTTGCAATTGCGTGAAAACGACTTGCGAGATTGCCTTGAGGAGCTTTCGAAAAGATGGACGGAAGCGTTTCAACGCAAGGGAGTCAAACTGGAGGTCAATATTGATCCGTCAATACCGACGTTCCGGTTCGATTACCAAAAGGTGCAGCAGGCGGCGGCCAACCTTTTGGACAATTCATTGAAACACACGCTGGCTGGAGGCAGCGTGACGCTGCGCGCAGTGCCGCATTTCTGGGAACGGCGCGTGGCGGCGATGGCTCCCGCGGAAGAGCGACGGAGATTTCGCTTGCCGCGACCGAACAGCGCGGAAGTGAGTGTGGCGGACTCCGGGCCGGGAATCGCGGCGGAGCATCATCAGGAGATATTCGAAGATTTTGTACGAGTAGACCGGAACACTTCGGGGATGGGTTTGGGGCTGGCGATAGCGAAGCGGCTTATCCAAGCGCATCGCGGGAAAATCTGGGTGGAGACCAATTCGCCAAGCGGGAGCAGGTTCACATTCCTGCTGCCGATGGATCAGGGGTAGGGCAGACAGTTCTTTTCGACAGAGAGGGAGCAGTCCATGGGCACAAAAGAAAAGATTCTCGTTGTGGATGACGAACCGAGCATAAGGAAATACCTGCAGACGCTGCTGGAAGTGGATGGATTTGAAGTGGAGACCGTGAGCTCGGGGAGAGAGGCGCTCACGATGGTCAGCGGGGGCGTTCGCCCGGACTTCATCATTCTGGATGTATTGATGCCGGAACTGAACGGCATCGAGACTCTGAAAGAGCTGATGCAGATCGACCGCAGCCTCAACGTCCTCATGCTTTCCTGTTCGAACGAGGTGGGCACGGTCGTCGAAGCCATCCGCATCGGGGCGCACGACTATCTGACGAAGCCTTTTGAAAAGTCAGAACTGGATGCGGCGATGCTGAAATCGCGGCAGAAAAAAGAGCTCAAGACGGAAAATCAGGCACTGCGCGACTACTGCGACCAAGTAACCGAAGATTTGAGTTTCCTCGCTGCCAGCCCGCAAATGGTCCGAATCCGGCAGCAGATCCTGCAGATCGCCCCCGTGGATGTACCCGTTTTCATTTGCGGGGAAAGCGGCGTGGGGAAAGAAGTTGTGGCGCGCATGATTCACCTGCGCTCAAAGCGCCGGAACCAGGCCTTTGTGAAGGTGAATTGCGCGGCGCTGCCGGGAGAACTGCTGGAGTCCGAACTCTTCGGTTTCGAGCAGGGCGCTTTCACCGGCGCCGTGCGCAGCAAGCCGGGGAAATTTGAGATGGCCAACAAGGGCACGATCTTCCTGGATGAAATCGCAGAAATGAGCACGCATCTGCAGGCCAAGCTGCTGCACGTCCTGCAGGATCATCAATACTCGCGACTGGGCGGGCGGCACCTTGTGGAGACGGACGTTCGGGTGCTTGCAGCAACGAACGTGGATGTGCAAGAAGCGATGAAGACGGGGAAGTTCCGGGAAGATCTCTACTATCGCTTGAACGTGCTGTCCATCAATGTGCCGCCGCTGCGGGAACGGACCGCGGAGATTCCGCTTCTTTTCCGGCATTTCCTTGAGAAATACAGCGAGAAGTTCGGGAAGACGCCTCCAGGACCCTCGAAGTACCTCCTGGATGCAGCCGTGAATTATCCCTGGCCTGGTAACTTGCGTGAGCTGGAAAACTTCGTGAAGCGCTACGTGATTCTGGAGGACGACGAAGGCAGCTTGCGCGAATTGGTCGAGATGTCCTCGACACGCCAGCGGACGTCGCCTCGCGAAGAACCGATGCTGCCTCGCGAACAAGGGCTGAAGGCACTTGTGCGTGGGTTGAAGGATGAGGCTGAAACAGAAGCCATCGCCGACGCCTGAGGAGCCAACGGCTGAGGAGCCGGCGGCTTCAGGGATTGGAACGCGACGCCGTTAAGACCGCTCGTCGTCTGCATTTCTCCGGCTAGGCACCGTCACTGGAATCCGTTTTACGGAGTAGTGCGCGAAAGCGGCCGCCTCGTCACATCCAAATAATAACGATACCGCGGTCGGCCGGAGTTGAGTTAATTTGTGCAGCAACGAATGTTACACGCAGGCGCGCGGCAGGCCAGCGAACGGGGAACCAGTCTGGGGGCGACCTGGGAGAGTCCGGGATGTTTATCGTCAGCGCAAGTTTTGCGGAATGATCTCGCGGACATCGAGTGAGAATTGGGCTTGTTCCGCTGTGGTCAGCCTATTCTTTGAGCGAGGAAATGTCGAAGGTTGAACATTTCGAGTAACTTGGACTCCGAAAAGGGAACGCGGGCAAGACGGGAGATCCGCGGCGTGAATTGGAGGATGGTGGCAATGACGGAACGTCGCACAGCATGGCGCTATGACCTCTCGTTGCCGATTATCATCCGTGTCCCAACCGAACGAGCGCTGGATGCGCAGCAAGGCAAGACCCGCGACATCTCCACGCGTGGATTGTATTTTGTTGTCGAACAGAACTTGGAGGCCGGCTCGGAGCTGGACATCACGCTGACCCTACCCACAGAAATCACCCATGGCACGGAGGTATTTGTGCGGGCATTGGGGAAGGTTGTTCGGATGGAGAACCGATCGGAAGACGGCGACAACCGCATGGGAGTGGCAGCAGTGATCGAGCGATACGATATCATTCGGGGAGAAGCGGCGCGGGCGTGATTGAGGTTATTTGAGATTTGTGCTTCGCTGACCGGTGAAAGTTTCAGGGCCTTGCCTGCCTTTGCACCCCGACAATCCTATCTTTGAAATGATTTCATCTTGCATTCAGGGGCAAGTTGGGCCTACCATCCGGCGAGGCTGTCCCCGGGAGAGTCCAATGAAGGTCTCGGAGCTAATCGGATCCCGTAAGGAAATATTCTCCATCACCGAGGAGACGAGCGTACACCAGGCTGCTCAGTACCTCCGTGAGAAACAAGTACGCGCGGTGGGGGTGGTTAGCGTCGAGGGCAAGCTTTCAGGCGTGATCTCGCAGAGCGACGTGTCCGACAAAGTCGCCGCGGAGAACAAGTGCCCGGCGTGGATGAAAGCGTCGGATATTATGACGCGCGAGCTCGTGACGGTCACACGGGAGATGACGCTTGATGACTGCTTGCGCTTGATGGAACAGAACAGCATCTACCACCTCATTGTGCTGGGCGAGAAACAAGAATTCCTGGGTATGCTCTCCATCAGTGACATCTTGAGAGTGGTGGCATCGGATGAGAAGGCCCGGGCGGACCTGCTCGAGTCATTTATTTTCCCGCAACGATAAATAGCACTATTTTAAGGATAGTAGAGGGATGGCCGTTTGTGAATGGGCCAATCCTCAGAAAAGACATTGCAGGATCATTCCGTGTCGAGGGGCGCTGCGGGAACTCTCCGCTTTATTCCATCCAAAGCGGTTTCTATGTGTTGCGTCGCACCACTATGCATAGGATTCGGCGATGTTGGAAATGAGGTTGCAAGTCTGCACTCGAGGTGCCGCAAAATCACGCGTAGTTCCGCGCCGCTGCGTTCTTTCCAAGAGGCTGAATTCCAAGCCTCAGATTGAATGTAAGCAATGTCAATAAATTGTTGACAGATGAGCCGGGGCGGGTCTCGGTAATTCATTTCCATTGCAGTACATCTAATTTCATAAACCTCTACCAAAGAGACGAATGAGACTTGCAGGTCCTGGCGTCTTGCCTCCTTGACGGTGGGTCGGCCTTAGGGAGGGCGCCATCTCGTAAGTGAATGAAAACAAGCGTTGTAGTACATATCCTCCAGATTTCTTTTCTAATTCAATGGAGTTTAGGACTCTTCCCCATTTGGAGACTCGGATGCAACGTCATTAAGACGGCCTGAAGTCGATTGACGGATCACTGGAATGTCTAGAAATGGCTCATCTGATATGCGTCCTGCGGCGAGCCAATTCGTTGTGCCGCCTGACGAGGTTGTCTTTGGCTGCGCTCCTTCCATGATGGCAGTTCGCCATCAGCTCGAAAAGATTTGCGGCACGAATCTTCCTGTGCTCATTCAGGGTGATGGCGGCAGCGGCAAAGAGACCCTCGCTCGGTGGGTGCATCATCATTCACCATGGAGCTCGGGACCATTTATCAAAGTCAACTTTGCGGCGGTTCCCGGCAGCCTGGTGGAGAGCGAATTGTTTGGTTATAAGACGGGAGCTTTCACGGGTGCGAACTCCACCCGAATTGGCCTTGTCGAGATGGCTCAAGGAGGTACGCTCTTTCTTGACCAAATCACGGATTTAGAGCCCACATTCCAAGCCAAGATATTGCAACTGCTGCAGGATGGAGCTTTCACCCGCTTGGGTGATCAGGAGGAAAGAAGACTGGAGGCGCGGATAGTATGCGCCAGCAGTCACCGGCTCGATGAAGCGGTTATGGAGGGGCGTTTTCGTCAGGATCTCTACTACCGTATAAACGTCTTCGAAGTTATATTGCCTCCCCTCTCGTCGCGTCGAGGGGACATCCCGACAATCGCAAACTATTTACTGAAACAAGTGAACGCGCGTTTTGGCCGCGAAGCCTCGATGCTTGACGCGAGCAAGCTCCGCCTCTTACAAAGCCGCGAATGGCGCGGGAACATCCGGGAATTGGAAAACTGGATTTCACGCTACGTTCTTCTTGGAGAAGAGGAGCTGTTAGAGGAATTGATCAGCATGAAGCATCCATACTCCGGGAGAGCAGACGAACTGCCAGAGGGTAGTATCCCGCTCAAACGAATCGCCCGGCAGGCGGGTCGAGCGATGAGCCGCGAATTGATTCTGAGGGCCTTGCAAGCGAATCACTGGAACCGCCGAAGAGCAGCAAAAGATCTCAAGATCAGTTACCGAACGCTTCTATACGAGATCCGAGAGATAGGATTGCCTTCAAAGAGACTCCAGAAAGAGACTTCGAAACCAATTGAAGAAGCAAATCCTCCCCCACCTGCCGCGGATTGAAATCCAAAGCCGCGGCAACGACTTTCTTCAGATTGTCTACGTGAAAAGAGGGCCTGCCTTGCGTTGCGGGACCGCTACAATGTATATCTCCAACCCTGACATAGTATCCTTCGGAATGAAGAGGATTTTCTTGAGCCAGAGCCTGCGTCAATATGCACGATGGCTGCCCATCTTGGCGGTGGCCATCGCGACTATCAGCTGCAACGGAACAGGAAGCCCGAGTCAAGGCGGTGGAGGAAATCCTTCCCCGGCTAGCATTGCGAGTCTGAATCCGGCGACGGGAATGGTAGGAACGCCGGTGACGATCAATGGAGCGAACTTTGGAGCGGCGCAGGGCACGAGCACGGTGAAGTTCAATGGGATCACCGCGGCGCCGACGAGCTGGAGCGCGACGAGCATCGTAGCGCCGGTGCCAGCGGGAGCGACGAACGGGAACGTGGTGGTGACGGTAGGGGGAGTAGCCAGCAATGGTGTGGGATTCACCGTTACAAATTCCGCGGGGACGGGCGCAACGGGGCCGCTGCGGGCGCTGGCCTCGAACCCGCGCTATTTCACGGATGGGAGCGGCAAGGCCATTTTGCTAACCGGCTCACAGACTTGGGACACTTTCCAGGACACCGACCAGAGCAGTTCGCCGGCGCCGTTTGACTTCACGGCCTATGTGAACTTCCTGAAGTCCCATGGCCACAATGTCACGATTCTATGGAGGAAGGACCTGCCGACCTATTGCAACTGGGGAGCCGGGGGAACCTGGCACATGACGCCGTTCCCGTGGAAGCGCACGGGCGGGAGCAGTGGGACACTGGTCGCTTCCGATGGATTGCCGGCTTTTGATTTGACGCAGCTGGATCAAGCGTACTTCGATCGGCTGCGGGCCAGAGTGATTCAGCTGCAGCAAAACGGCATCTACGCCATTGTCGAGCTATTCGATGGACTCGGCCTGATCAGTAACCGCTGTTCGAACGATGGGTATCCGTTCACGGGGGGCAACAATGTGAACGGAGTAGACGATGGAGGCGGAACAAACTCCATGACCATGGGGAGTCCCAACACCATTACGAATTATCAGGATGCGTTCGTGCAGAAGGTGATCGACACGGTGAACGATCAGCCCAACGTGTTGTGGGAGATTTCCGAAGAGGCCCCAGGAAACTCCACATGGTGGCAAGGGCATATGATCTCTCTGATTCATACGTACGAAGCAGGCAAGCCTGCTCAACATCCAGTTGGCTTTCCCTATGTCACTGGGGCGTCAGACTCCCTCCTTTATAACAGCGATGCGGATTGGGTAGCGCCTGGGGCGCGGATTTCACCCACGAGCAGTTGCGGTTCGGGGACGCCAGCTTGCAAGGTAAATATCAACGATAGCGACCATTCGTATTTCGGGATGTGGAATGACAGCGCACAGACAAACCGCAACTACGTGTGGGAGAACTTCACGAACGGCGATTCGGTGATGTTTATGGACCCGTACGTGATCTATTGGACCAGCGGGAATCGCAACCTGTGCCCAAGCCCAACGAATGGTGTGTGCACGGGGCCAGATTCGCGCTGGAATAACCTGCGCGACGACCTGGGGTATACCCTTACCTACGCGAACAAGATGGACCTCGCGAAGATGACGCCGCAGGGCAGCCTGTCGTCGACGGGGTTCTGCTTGGCGGATAACGTGGCGACGGGAGCGGAATATCTGGTCTACGCACCGAACGGGGGAAGCATCACGGTGAACTTATCGGCCACTGCGCGGACGCTCAGTGTGGAGTGGCTCAACCCCAGCAGCGGAGCCATCACCACGGGCGGAACCATTGCGGGAGGCTCGGCGAACCAATCCTTCACTCCGCCTTTCAGCGGGGATGCCGTGCTCTACCTCGTTGACGTCGCCGGTCATAACTGATGATATATCTGTAACTTACGAGCTTTCCTTCCTAGCCTGACCTGCTCATTGTGTTTCCTTCCGACCAGTTCCTTCTCCTGACCTAGTGTAGTCCTCCCATTCCCCTCCGGGCAGTCACCCCCCCTGCTCCGAAATTGTCCCTACGGCCAGTGGAAGTGCCTGAAAGCGCCCCGTAGGCTCGTGAAGGTGGGGAGTCCGTCGTCTCGTCGGGAGACCGACGCAAATCGAGCGCCACGGTATTTGGGAGATTGAGGAGAATCATGAGGGGTTTCCGCACTACTCTGGGAATTTCGAGCCGTCTGTCCGCCGGGAGCATCCTGTTCCTGTTCAATTTGATCGTCATGGTGGTGAACAGCGGTTGCGCGGGCCTTGTAAGCGGGGGTACGCCGGGCGGAGTAACCTCGCTGACGATTTCGAGCGTGCAAGCAAGCACGCAAGGATTGACTGGCTTTCAGGTGAGCTGGGCGACAAACATTGCTGCCGACTCAGTAGTTGATTACGGGACAAGCGCTTCCTACGGATCGAGCACACCGGTCAATCCTTCGATGGTCACGAGCCACCAGATAACTCTTTCTGGCCTGGCCGCCGGCACCGCCTACTATTACCAAGTAAGGTCGACCGACTCGAAAGGCAACAACGGCAAGAGTGGCGGCCATTCGTTCAAGACAGCGGGTTTCAGCATTTCGGGCACGATTAATCCTGCAACGGGAGGAAGCGGAGCGACGCTGACACTAAGCGGGGCGGCGAACGCCACGGCGACGACAGACAGCTTGGGGAATTATGCGTTTGCCGGACTACCGAATGGGACGTACACGGTTGTTCCGAGTCACGCGGGTTTTACGTTTACTCCAAGCAGCCAGAGTACGACGGTAAATGGAGCCAACGTTACGGCAGTGAACTTCACGGTCAACCCAGCGGTCGCGCCGACGATCACCACACAGCCAGTGAACCAGACGGTGACGGCGGGGCAGGCAGCGACGTTCACTGTCGTGGCGACGGGGACAGCGCCGCTGAGTTACCAGTGGCAGAAGAACAGCGTGAACATCGCGGGGGCCACGGCGGCGAGCTACACCACACCGGCGACGACGGCGTCAGATAGCGGGTCGACGTTCGCGGTGGTGGTCACGAACACGGCGGGGACGGTGACGAGCGCGGCGGCGACGCTGACGGTGAACCCGGGGCCGAGTATCACGAGCCTGAATCCGGCGTCGGGGTTGGTAGGGACGCCGGTGACGATCAGCGGGGCAAATTTCGGAGCGGTGCAGGGAACGAGCATGTTGCAGTTCAATGGGATCACTGCGACACCGACGAGTTGGAGCGCCACCAGCATCGTAGCGGCGGTGCCAGCCGGGGCAACTACCGGTAACGTCGTCGTGACGGTTGGTGGAGTGGCCAGCAACGGTGTGGCATTCACGGTGACAGCTCCGGTGCCGAGCATTACGGGTCTGAATCCGGCGTCGGGGTTGGTAGGGACGCCGGTGACGATCAGCGGGGCAAATTTCGGAGCGGTGCAGGGAACGAGCACGGTGAAGTTCAATGGAGTGACGGCGACGCCGACGAGCTGGAGTGCGGCGAGCATCGTTGTGCCAGTGTCGGCGGGAGCGACGACGGGAAACGTGGTGGTGACGGTCGGAGGAGTGGCGAGCAACGGTGTGAGTTTTACTGTCACCGCGGATACGACGCCGCCGGTGGTAACCATCACGGCGCCGGCGAACAATGCGACGGTATCAGGGACAATTACTCTGACAGCAGCAGCGACGGACCCAGACAGCGCGGTATCTTTTGTTCAGTTCAAGGTTGATGGAGCGAACGTGGGCGCGCAGCTGACGACTGCCCCGTATTCGGTTTCTCTTGACACAACCACGCTTTCCAACGCAACGCACACCTTGACGGCGGTGGGTCAAGATCCGAGCGGAAACGTGGGCACGAGTGTGGCCGTGACGATCACCATTTCTAACACGGCCAACACGGCGATGGGGCCCCTGAAGCAGAGTACAGTGAATCCTCGCTACTTTGTGACCCCGTCAGGCAAGGCCGTCCTTTTGTCTGGCTCACAGACTTGGGACACTTTCCAGGATACCGACCAGAGCACCTCGCCGGCGGCTTTTGACTTCACGGCCTATGTGAACTTCCTGAAGTCGCACGGGCACAACGTGACGATTCTCTGGCGGAAGGACCTGCCGACCTACTGCAATTGGGGGGCGGGCGGGACTTGGCACATGGCCCCCTTCCCGTGGAAACGCACAGGCGGGAGCAGTGGGACGCAGGTCGCTTCAGATGGATTGCCGGCTTTTGATCTGACGCAGCTCGATCAAACGTATTTCGATCGGCTCCGGGCCAGGGTAATTCAGCTACAGCAGAACGGGATCTATGCCATCGTCGAGCTATTCGATGGACTCGGTTTGGTCAATAACCGCTGTTCGAACGATGGGTATCCGTTCACGGGGGGCAACAATGTGAACGGAGTGAACGATGGTGGCGGGACGAACTCCGTGACCATGACCGCTCCCAACGCGATCACAGCCATCCAAGAAGCCTACGTCAAGAAGACGGTGGATACGCTGAACGATCTACAGACCGTCATCTGGGAGCCGTCCGAAGAAGCGCCATCGGGCGTAAAGACCTTCTGGCAGCCGTTCATGGTGGACTTGCTCCACAAGTACGAGGGAGGTGGCACCCTGGCGCAGACCGGCGAAGTCTTCACAGCCAAACCGTTCCAGCATCCCGTACTCAATGCTGCGACGCAGGATTTATCGAGCGATTCCTTTCTCTACAATAGCAATGCGGATGCCGCGGCTCCGGCAGCAAGGATTTCACCGACGAGCAGTTGTGGAAGCGGGACGCCGCAATGCAAGGTAAACATCAACGACAGCGACCATTCGTATTTCGGGATGTGGAATGACTCGGCGCAAACCAATCGCACGTTCATTTGGGAGAACTTCACCAACGGGAATAGCGTGCTGTTTATGGATCCGTACGTGATTTACTGGCCCAGCGGAAACCGAAATCTGTGCAGCAGCCCGATGAATGGAGTGTGCAGCGGGCCGGACAGCCGCTGGAATAATTTCCGAGACAACATGGGATACATGTTGAACTACGCCAACACAAAACTGGACTTGCTGAAAATGACGCCGCAGGGCGGGTTGTGCTCCACCGGATTCTGCCTGGCGGATAACGTGGCGACGGGAGCGGAATATCTGGTCTATGCACCGAACGGGGGAAGCATCACGGTGAACTTATCGGCCACTACGCGGACGCTCAGTGTAGAGTGGCTCAACCCCAGCAACGGAGCCATCACCACGGGCGGAACTATTGCGGGAGGGTCGGCGAACCAATCCTTCACTCCGCCTTTCAGCGGGGATGCCGTGCTCTACCTCGTTGACGTCGCCGGTCACAACTGAAATTATTGAAGGCACAATTGTAGTATGCCAGAGCTGTAGTCGTTCGATTGCCAACTGCGGCGTTGCTTCGCCGAACCGGCTCCAAGAGCTACGCTTCCCTCAATTTGTGCATTTGAGCTGTCCAGGTTCCGGTCTTATTCCTGACTCACGCAGTACGACGAATGCGCCGCTGAGCGCCCGCTTGCGCTTAGTTGTGAGATGATTTTACGCTTACCGTGAGAGATAACAGGTCGCGATTGAGGCGCACGTGAGAAGGAGAAGAATCTTATTGGTAACGGCTGGCGCGCTTCCGTTGATAGCGATCCTGTTTTTCTACAGCGGTGCCTTGGCGGCTCGAGTAACCGTAAGCTGGTCCTACGATTACATACGCCAGCCGGCCTGCAACTCCAGTCGGACAAACGACTGCATCGATCATTTCGAAATTCTTGACTACACCGACCAACAACATCCGAAACCCCTGCGTCGCGTCCCGAATCCCCCAAATGCCGTGGGAATGATCGACAACATTTCCGATGAGTTTTCCTATGGACCCCCTTTCGGACTGAAGACAATCGTGGTGGTGGCGGTGGCGCGGGATGAGAACGGGGCGATTATCAAATCCAATCCATTCGCGGCACGCAAGGACGTGGAGATCACGCCTAAGGTTGGCCGCGCCAATCAGTAAGATTTCAGAGAGGATTCCGAATCTCCTCGTCCCCTCGGTCCATGACTCCCTGGCCGCAGGGCAACAAAGGTGCAGTGCCAGAAGAATTGTCAGACCTGCACCAAAACTGTTCTGCATGCCAGTAGTAATGGTACGCATTCCTTTTCTATTCTACTCGCGAAGTTAGGGCAAGACTTACCAGCTATTTCCGCGGGCCCCCACCCCCTGCCCCAGCTAACGAGCTGACAAAAGTACTGAGGAAATGAGAAAAGTGAAAACGACCTTAAAGGGATTGGTGTGCGCAACAAGTGCTGTGATTCTGAGCTGCTCTGCGGCGTTCTTGAGCGGTTGCGCAGGTTTGGTTAGCAGCGCCAACAGCACCGGCAATCCGCCGTCGACTCTGGTCATCACGAACGTACAAACCGGATCGGTCACAACCGC
>WNFS01002717.1_pt1 | contig 13375 bp, 5 predicted proteins | sample 5400141 | NCBI WGS metagenome assembly WNFS01 (sample SAMN13153358, study PRJNA577476) | soil metagenome | isolation source: 60 cm saprolite under Madrone tree | place: USA:California | collected 2016-06-14
GCGCGTGGCTCGGAGATCGACCGCTACCAGAACGAGATTATTCTTGTGCTGCGCACCGCCGGCGTGCAATCCATGTGCTGCGTTCCGCTCATCACCCACGGGCAAGCGTTCGGCACTCTCAACGTCGCCAGCCGCCGAAACGATGCTTTCTCCTCACGGGATGTGGAGCTCCTGCAGCATGTCGCCGCGCAAGTCGCCATCGCCGTTGAAAACGCTCTGGCCTTCAAGGAAATCGAAGCCCTCAAGAACAAGCTCGCCGAAGAAAAGCTCTACCTCGAGGAAGAGATTCGCAGCGAATTCAATTTTGAGGAAATCATCGGCGAGAGTCCGGCGCTCAAGCGCGCCCTCGCTCAGGTTGAGCTCGCCGCTCCTGCCGGCACCACAGTACTCCTCCTCGGAGAGACCGGCACCGGCAAGGAGCTCTTCGCTCGCGCCATTCACAATCTAAGCCCGCGCCGGGATCGTACTTTCGTTAAAGTGAATTGCGCCGCCATTCCCAGCGGTCTTCTAGAATCCGAGCTCTTCGGCCATGAGCGCGGCGCCTTCACCGGCGCCATCGGCCAGAAAATCGGCCGCTTCGAACTCGCCGATCACGGCACCCTCTTCCTGGATGAAGTCGGCGACCTTCCCCTCGAGCTTCAGCCGAAACTTCTTCGCGTTCTTCAAGAGCAGGAATTCGAACGGCTCGGCGGCAACCGCACTCAGCGTGTGGACGTCCGCGTCGTCACCGCCACGAATCAGGACCTTTCGAAACGCGTCGCCGAGCGCGCTTTCCGCAGCGACCTCTACTATCGCCTGAACGTTTTCCCCATTCAGATCCCCGCTCTCCGTGAGCGCGCTGAAGATCTTCCTCTCCTTGTCCGGTACTTCGTGCAGCGATTCAGCCGCCAGCTTAACAAAGGCGTCGAGTACATTCCCGCCGACGCCATGGATGCCCTGGCCCACTACTCCTGGCCTGGCAACGTGCGCGAACTCGAGAACCTCGTCGAACGCGCCGTTCTCCTCTCCCCTGGCAAGGAACTTCGCGTTCCTTTCACTGAATTGAAATCTACTGCCAGTTCCGGCGCAGCCTCTGGCACCGATTCCTCCTCATCCTTTTCCTCATCAACTTCCTCTACTTCTTTAACTTCCTCCTCCATCCCTACTCTCGAAGAAGGCGAGCGCCAGCACATCCTCCGCGCGTTGAAAGAAACCCAGTGGCGCATCGCCGGTCCAAACGGCGCCGCACTTCTCCTGGGCATAAAGCGCACCACTCTCCAGGCCCGCATGCGTAAGCTCGGCATCCGCCGTCCCGTTTAGCGCCGCTCGAGTGATTCAAGCCGCTTTCACGTCGCGCGTTGAGCGTGAAACATCAGTTCGACGAGCACCCCGTCTTGTCCAGTTCCGCCAATCTCTTGATGGCTTCTGCGTTCCGCTTTTCTGACGCCACTAGCAACAGCACTCTCGCCTGATTGCAGTTCTGGGGAACTCCCTGGCCCTTAACATAAAGGTCCGCCAGTTCTACTGCTGCTTTGGTGTTGCCAGCCTGCACGGAACCCCACAACTGTTGGGGTGTCATGGCAGGTTTTTGCCGGCTCGCGTTGCCGCCCAGGTTTGGCTGAACGGGTGTCCGTGTCGGCAGATTTGATGCTGTGGCTTCCCAGGCGCGGGGACTAGAGTGCCCGCCAGTTCCTGTTGCCGGAACGATCGGCGCTCGGGCCTCTGCTGCATGTCTTTTCTGGTTGCCGCTCCCGAAGATATCTGCCGAGGTCCCGCTTGGAGCAGATGGGTTCGTCGGTACAGGCTTCGAGGAGTCTTCCAAGCTTTTTTGTACCGTTAATTCCGCCGGTGCGTTTAGCACTCCCCTGTTTTCGTGGCGAGAATACTTAACCGCTGCTGCGGCCACGGTCGCGGAAATGCAAACGCCGAGTATCAACCCAAGCCTAAGTTGCCGTCGTTTGGCAGAGCGATACCGTTGCATAGGTACAAGCCCTCTGTCGGCCTCCGTTTCCTTAGGCGTGGGGAATAGAATACTCGTATCTCCAGCGTCTGCCGTACCGGAGAAACTCGGCAAGGGTGCTCGCGGCGGCGGATTTTCCGCCGGGGTTTCCCATGCGCCCGGCATGGCGCGCTCATCGGACGCCGTCTCTTGCCGGGGACGCGCTTTGGACACGAACCTGGTAACGGCGTCTGCCGTACCGGAGAAGCTCGGCAAGGGTGCTCGCGGTGGCGGATTTTCCGCTGGGGTCTCACATGCGCCCGGCATGGCGCGCTCAAGGGACGCCACGTCTTGCCGGGGATGCGCTTTGGACACGAACCTGGCAACGGCATCTGCCTCGCGCACCCCAATCCTCGCAGGCATTTCCTTTGCCGCTCCCCAACGCGAGAATCCCCCGTTAGGAACTTCCTGAACGGACGGCTGGGAAATGCACTCGCGAACCAGCGCGCGACCTTCTTCCGAGAGGCGTAGGAATCTCAACCCCCCGCACTTTTTCGTCGCACTGGTCCAGACCACTTCACCCCAAGCCTCGATCCGTTCCCGAAGATTGAGCGAAAACCAAAAATGAATTGGTCCGTTTTGCTGCACGGGAGCAAACGTTTCAAAGCGCAAGCCCCCTTCGGAGACGTCGAGCACCGTTCCACCGTCATCCCCTTCCAATTGCAGAAATGCAAACTTGTCCGGCACTTTTCTGAAATCTTGACGCTGATCCAGATTTATGTTCCGTAGGTTCATGGTTTTTTTGAGAGGCGCTCTTGATTTTCGGAACACCCTTCAACGGTGGGAGAGTGAAGGAATGCCGAATCGGCCGACCCAGGGTGGGGGTGGGGCCTAGCCTGCTGGCCTCACGAGCGTTATTATACCCTTCTGCGGGAGAATGCAAACACATTTTAAGCGGCGTCCCCGCCTCGAAATTTTTTGCCCTGCTCGTTCAACTTTTTCTCAACACCCGGGTTCTATTGACAGCCTATCGATAAACGCTGGTATTCTAAACGTCTCACCAGCCGCGCCCAGCCGCCCCACCCCGGGGGAATAGAGGCAGCGAGTCATGAATCCGGAAAAACTCCGCGTCGCGCGGGAAAAGCTTACTCGTGTCTTCCGCTATCTGGAAGCTCTCAACCAGCATCGCAATCCGGCCAAGCGCCAGATTCGCGAACAACTCTGGAGTCTCTGGCTGCGCGATCTTCCGGACCATCCCTCCATCAAACGAGGCGCTTCCAAATCCGCCCCCGCGAAAAGTAAAGCCGCGGACTCTCAGAATGAAGACTCCGGTTCCGGCGGATTCGTCCTTAAAGTGCAGCGTCCCGCGCTGACTTCTCCCCCTGAACCTCCCGCCACTATCGCCACATGGCTGGAAGCCGGATGGGATGACCCCTCAAACGAGCCTTCCGTCACTCCTTCCCGGAATGAATCGGATCATAGAGGCGAAACGCGCACCGCCAACTTCTCCGAAGAACCGTCGCGACAGCTCGCTTTGCAGCGTTGGACGTTCGCGCGCCAGGATTGGGCCCAAAAGGAAAAGCCAGCTCGCGCCGCAATGAAGATCTTCGAGACCTTGTACTCGCTCTATGGCCGCATCGACCGCGAAGCAGAGCGCGTCGAGCTGGTTCTCGGAGACGGCATTCTAAGTTGGCGCCGCACCGAAGGTAGCATTTACCACCCCATTCTCCTGCAGCGCCTGCAGCTTCAGTTCAATGCCGCGGTGCCCGAATTCACTCTCTCGGAAGCCGACCATCCAGTCGAACTTTATTCCGCGCTCTTCCAATCCATGACCGACGTGGACGGACGCGCCATCGGCCGCTGCCGCGAAGAGTTGGAGCAGGAAGGCTTTCATCCGCTCATCAACGGCGCGACCTCCGCGTTTCTCAAGCGCCTGGTAGTTCAGCTCTCGCCGCGCGGCGAATTGCTCGAGGACCGCGCGCCTGCCGGTGAAGCCAGCGATCCGCAAATCGGCCGCGACCCGCTTCTATTTCTGCGCTCCCGCACTCTGGGATTCGCCGCTGCTATCGAGGGCATCTTGGCGGACCTTCGAACTCGCGAAGATTTGCCGTGGTCTCTCTTGAATATCGTTGGCGAGGAATCTCCTCTTCCTGACACGGGAGAAACCGATCCTTCGGCCAATCGCTACACCGAAGCCGATGCCGAAGTTCTTCTCAGCAAGCCTGCGAACCCCGAGCAAATCCGCATTGCCAGGCAACTCGAGGAATACGGCGGCGTCCTGGTTCAGGGCCCGCCAGGCACGGGAAAAACTCACACTATCGGAAATCTGATTGGCCACCTGCTGGCTCAGGGGAAAAGTGTCCTCGTCACTAGCCACACGACAAAAGCATTGCGCATGGTGCGCCACCACATTGTTCCCGAATTGCGCCCCCTGTGCGTCAGCCTTCTCGAAAGCGATTTGGACAGCCGCAAACAATTGGAAAGCGCGGTCGGCTCCATTGCGGAAAGATTGTCGCGTGCCGACGCGGGTTCGCTCGAAATCGAATGGAAGAAATTGGAAGCCGAGCGCACCGACCTGCTGAAAAAGCTCGACGACGTCCGAAATCATTTCGCCGACGCCCGTGCCGACGAGTATCGCGACATCGCCATCGCGGGAAAGACCTGGGCCCCGGCAGACGCCGCTCGCAAAGTCGCGCAGGAAAAAGAAACTCTTGGTTGGGTCCCCGGCCCCGTTGCTGCCGTCGCTCCCTTGCCCCTCTCTCCCGGTGAGTTGGCCGACCTCTACCGTACCAACGTTTCCCTCTCTCGCGAAGACGAAGCCGAACTTTCCGGCCACCTCCCCGAGCTCCACGATCTCCCCCGGCCCGAAGACTTCGAAGCTTCCGTCAGCGAGCGCACTCGCCTCGGCATGGAGGATTTGGATGTGCGCTCCGATCTCTGGCAATCCGGCGCGGCTCAAGGCTCGCCCGATGAACTGGAATCCCTCGCCGCCAATTTGACCCAAGCCGTCGAACCTCTTTCCGGAAGAGACAAGTGGAAGCTCGCCGCAGTTTACGCCGGCAAGTACGGGGACGCGCATCGCCAGCCCTGGGATCAATTGGTCAGCTTCGTGCGCCTCGTTCATCGCGAAGCCGCTAACGCGCAGGAATCTTTCGTCAAGTACGGTCCGAAACTTTCTCATGAACTTCCACTCGAGGATCAGGAACGCATCGCGGGCGAAATCCTTGCCCATCTGGAGAATGGCGGAAAGCTGGGTTCTTTCGCGCTTCTTACTCACAAGGCCTGGAGCCACTTCATCGAGGCAACAAAAATCAAAAGCGCCCGCCCGCGCCTCCCGGAACATTTTCAGGCCCTGCGCCAGCTTTCGCGCCTCATGAACCTGCGCCAAGACCTTGCCGGTCGCTGGGACCGTCAGGTGGCTGCCCTCGGCACGCCGCCATCCACCGAAATGGGCGAAGAAGTCGAGAAAACGCTCATGCAGTTTTGCGATGCCATCGAGCATTGCCTCAGCTGGCACGAGCACACCTGGCTCCCGCTGCAGCAGCAACTCGAGGACCTCGGTTTTCGCTGGGAAAAATTTCTCGCCGAACAGCCTCCCGTCGTGGGCGCCGACGGCGAATTGATTCGCATCGGCAAAGCCGTCAATCAATCCCTCCTTCCCATCCTGGACTCGCGTTACAAAAAGCTAAAACTCCTCCAGCTCGAAGAAGAAATTCGCGACCTCAAAAACCGCCTCAAGCTCGCCGCTCGCATGGCCAAATCTTCGAAAGTCATTTCCAAGCTCCTCGCCGCCGTTAAGGACGAGGATTCGAATGACTACCGCGACGCCTATGAGCGTCTCCTCGAGCTCAAGAGCCGCCAAGCCGATCTCGATCTCCGCCGCGCCCTGCTCGCCAAGCTCGAAAGCGCCGCACCCTCCTGGGCCGCTGCCATCCGCAATCGTACTAGCGCGCACGGTCGGGGTGAGCCGCCTCGCGATCCAGCGGCTGCCTGGACTTGGCGCCAGCTCAACGATGAACTCGATCGCCGCGCCGGCGTTTCCCTCGAAACGCTCCAGTCCAAAAGCGAAAAATTTCGCGAGCAGCTTCGCCGCGTCACCGTCGGCCTTATTGACAGGCGCGCCTGGTCCGCTCAAGCCCGCCGCACTTCTCCCCGCCAGCGCCAGGCGCTCGTCGGATGGCTGGACACCATCCGCCGCATCGGCAAAGGCCACGGAATCCGCGTTGCCCTTTTGCGCGCCGAAGCCGCTAGAAAGATGAGCGACTGTCGAGGGGCCGTTCCCGTGTGGGTCATGCCACTCTCACGCGTGGTCGAAAATTTCGATCCGCGCTCCACGCGCTTTGACGTTGTCATCATCGATGAGGCTAGCCAGAGTGACGTCATGGCGTTGGTCGCCCTGTACTTGGGCAAGACGGTGCTTGTCGTCGGCGATCACGAGCAAGTCAGCCCGTCGGCTGTCGGGCAGGATTTGGGCGTGATTCAGAATCTCATCTTCCAGTACCTCCGGGGAATTCCGAACTCCGATCTGTACGACGGGCAAATCTCCATCTATGACCTGGCACGCCAGTCGTTCGGCGGCACAACCTGCCTTGTCGAACATTTCCGGTGCGTTCCGGAGATCATCCAATTCAGCAACATGGTTTCCTACGACGGCCGCATCAAGCCCTTGCGTGACGCGAGCCGCGTCCATCTGCGGCCGCACACCATCGCGCATCGCGTCTCCGGATCCAGCCGCGACGGAAAGATCAATCGTCAGGAAGCCCTGACTGTCGCCTCGCTCGTTGCGGCTGCCATGGAGCAACCCGAATACAAGAAGAATGACGCGGGCCAGCCTCTGAGCTTCGGAGTTGTTTCTCTGGTTGGCGACGAGCAAGCCATCGAAATCGACAACCTGATCCGCGCCCATGTCTCGCCCGACCGCTACGAACTCCACCGCGTACTTTGCGGAAACGCCGCTCAATTCCAGGGAGATGAACGCGACGTCGTGTTCGTATCCCTGGTTGACACCGCCGAACGGGGCGCTCTTTCCCTGCGGGATCAGGAGCTTTTTAAGCAGCGTTTTAATGTCGCCGCCAGCCGCGCCCGCGACCAGATGTGGATCGTTCACTCGCTCAGTCCCCACAACGATTTAAAGGCGGACGACCTTCGCCGGCAATTGATTGAGCATGCGGAAGACCCCGCGCGTCTCATGCGCGCTCTGGAGGAGAAAGAAAAGCGCCCGCAATCGAACTTTGAGCGAGACGTCATGAAACGTCTCGCGGTGGCGGGGTATCGGGTCACCCCCCACTGGAGGATTGGAACCTTCCGAATCGACCTGGTCGTCGAGGGCGGCGGCAAGCGTCTGGCCATCGAATGCGACGGAGACCGCTACCACCCGCTCGAAAAGCTTCCCGAAGACATGGACCGCCAGTGCGTGCTCGAACGCATGGGTTGGATCTTCACGCGCATCCGCAGTTCGGAGTTTCTCCGAAACCCTGCTCGCGCAATGAAGCCCGTCTTCGAAAAACTGGAGACGCTGGAGATCCCGCCCGACAATGACTCGACACAGGCGGAGGCGTCGGAGGCTTCCCACGATGTGATCGACCGCGTCATGCGTCGCGCTGAAGAGCTTCTCAGGAATTGGTCAAGACCCAATGGAGCGGGCGCTCGTTTGGTGTCCCGGGCCTCGGCAGCTGTTACGGCCTAAACAAGCGTTGACATGGAACTCGACGACAGATTTCGAGGGACGCGCCAGCCAGGAGATTCTGGACTTAACGAGCCTAGAGCCAGCCGTTCGTAGGCCGCCTTTAGCGGACTTGCGATGTGCCCGCAAGTGGGGTTTCGCTTTCGCTGCTGACGCTGGAGATGTTTGCGAGTACCGCCCGGACAATGTGCATCCGGTAGTACACGTAGAGGCAATACATCACTGGCACGGCCAGCAAGGTCACGCCCCAATTGGTTCCGTGTCCCGCAGCGCTGGCAAGCCCGGCCACGGCCGCGCCCACCAGGAAGTACGGAAACGTCCATTCATAGCACGAGGGCCAGATCTGCCTTAGGGAGCCTCGCTCGGCCAAGGAAATGACTAGCGAAACGAGCCCGGTGTTCAAAACCATGTACACGCAAGCTCCGAGGACCATCGTCACCGCGAGGGAGGTGAAATTCAGCATTGTCGGAACAGTGTGCGAAAGCCAATAAGCCGCCGCCGCGCAAACCGTCAGACAAGCCACATTGAAGAGCACCTGCACCGGCTTGGGCCGCTGCTGTGTCTTCCAGACCGATTGGACGAAGGCCCCGCCCAAACCGATGAGAACGGTCTCGCCAAAACTGAATAAGGCGATGCCGATCAGAATGAAGACGAAGTTTATGGAGATCGTGGTCTTGAAGCCCGGCAGGCGAATCTTCATCGCAGAGGCCAGCATCGCCAAGGCAAAGACCGGAACGAAACGCGCTAGGTTCTCCGAATTCCATTCATGAACCACTGCAGCGAGCACGGCGGTAGCGAGGGCGGTGATCGTTGCGATGTAGGCTTTGGCTAGGTTTGGCATTTTTTTCTCTCCTCTCATGGCTTGCGCCTATGCTTGCCTACTGGTCCCCGAGGGCCCCACTGCTATTGCCCCAGACCACGGAGTTGCCCCAGACCACGGAATTGCCCCAGACGACCGAATTACCCCAGACCACGGAATTGCCCCAAACCACGGAATTGCCCCAGACAACCGAATTACCCCAGACGACCGAATTGCCCCAGACTACGGAGTTATTCCAGATCGTCGTCGGATCGCCCACGACAGAAACCGCGTTGGTCAACGGGTTATAGACCGCAGTAGGAGATTTCGCGGCTCCCATAGAAGAAGGTGCGAGGTCGGTATTGGCGAGCGCGGCGGAGGCGTCGACCGCTCCTGCTCCCACGGCAAAAAGGTCCTGCTCGATCTGGTAGGCCACGCCGGTTCCCAAGTCGGTCGCAGTCACGTACGAAGAAAACCCCTTCCATGCCGTTTTCATCAGGCGCGCCTTCACCTGGTCGGGTGTCAGTGTGGGTGTCTGTTGCAACAGGAGTGCCGCGACGGCGCTGACGACTGGCGTAGCCATACTGGTGCCGCTGAGGCGCATGTACCGGGCATTGCCGTATTGCGGGCCGCAGTTCGAGTGTGAATAGTTACACGGGTAGACGGCGATGGCGGGATACGAAGTCACGAGCGTGTTGCCGCCCGGCGTCATGCGGGAAACCACTCCGTTGCCGGGAGCCACGAGGTCGGGCTTGACGATGTGATCGAACGACGTCGGACCCTTTGAGCTATAGCTCGCCATCGTTTGCGCTGCTTGGGAGCCCGTACCGTGCGTGTTGGTGGCACCAACGGTTATCACGTACGGGTCATTACCCGGCACGCCGATAGTTGCATAACCATTTGTACCGGCCCCACTGTATTCACCCATGTTGCCGGCCGCGACCACCACGACGATACCTGCCTGCCAGGCCGATTCCACGGCTTGGCACAGCGGATCGAGCTTATAGCTCTCGTATGCGCCCCGAGCCAGCGAAAGGTTAATGACGCCGATGTTGTAAGAGTTCTGGAGGGCAATAGCCTGTTGGATGGCAGCGATCACCGAACTGTCTGTGCCTGCACCCGTTGAATCCAACGCTCGGAGATTGATGATTGTCGCTTCGGGTGCAATGCCGCGATAAACGCCCGGATAGTTGGATGTCGTGGAGGTGTAACCGTTCCCCGCGATGATTCCGGCAATGTGCGTTCCGTGGCCAAAGGCATCATTGGTGGAGGTATCGCCGGGCACAAAGCTCTGACTGTAAACGATGCGCGAAGACGAATTGCTGTCGGAATTTAAGTCATAGACGCTGCTGACTCCGCTGTCAATGACAGCGATTCCGACGCCCGTGCCATTCCAACCGCTGGCGTAGGCAAGATCTCCGTTTACGGCTCTGACCACGTGATCGAGAGAGCCTTTTACCGCGCGATCAGGCGAGATGTAGGCTACATCCGGGTCGTCCGCCAGGGCATCTAGAGCCTCGACTGGAACGGAATAGTGGGCGCCCTTGATGAAGTCTAGCTTCGTCTTTAGGACTCCGCCCTTATTCTGCACTTTTTTGTGATGCGCATCGGTCGGCAACTGGACGAATTGGATGATGACGTCCACGGTGGCGCCGTTGTGGCCACCTTTGAAAGCGGCAAGATCTTTGGACAACTTGTGTGCGCTGTCGGCAAGGGACAACCCGGCGGCAAGCAAGGCGATCAGGGTCAAGAGCGCGAGCCGCGCGCCCCAGGTCGTCGTCTTCAGGACGCTGTCGCTGGAGGGTCGCTTTGTCTCAGGTTTGGAGGGCATGAGCTGGGCTCCTAACTGACTCATAGGCCGACAAGGGATGCGGACTCGATGTCGTGCGTATTGTCAGTAGTGTGAGTATTAGAGCTGGCTAAGGCTGGGTCGATAGTACAGGAGGGACCTGAGTCTAGTACTAAGGTACAGCAGGTTTTTGGACCCTCGAGCCGCACAAAAATGGGTGCTCTCTACTTAGCCGATCGTAGGATTTTCGGCTCGGAAGGCAGTATCCCTTTCAATACAAAGGGCCTATCGTACTATTCCCAATGCATAGCCCACACATCAAGATTTCCTAATTAACGACCGCGCTCTGCGCTTCTCTGGGTGTTGGAGCGGTGAAATCGCCACCGAACACTAACCGGGGATCATTTGTTGGTCTATCGAGTCGTACGGCTTGCAACGCTCGTTTATCGAGCAAGAGCACGGAAAAAGCCGGTCTGTAAGAGAGCAGGAACGAGCTTGGGAGCAACCGCTGCGAAGAACTACTGGAGGAACGCCTGGGTTGACGTTCGGTCACTCGGGGTTCCTGCCCTCGCCTTTATCGTCACGCAGCTTGTCGGAGGGCTGCCTGTGTTGTTTTACGCCCTCTTTCACTGGCAATCGGCTGATCCTTTTCGATATGCGTGCTTTCTCACCGTAGCTTTGTGCGCCTCCGTACTCAAAGTGCACTTGCCTGGCATCAAGGCCACGATGTCGGCGAATTTCCTCTTCATTCTGGTTGGCATACTCGACCTCTCCTATTCCGAAACTGTGCTGATGGGCTGTCTCGGAGGACTTGTCCAGACACTCTGGCACGCCAGTCCTCGTCCCCGCCCGATTCAATGGCTCTTTAGTCTGGCCAACCTTGCTCTGTCCATTAGCGCCGCGGAACTGGTGTTCCATAGCAAAGCCGCCGCAGATGTCGGATTTCGCTGGCCACTGTTGATGGCCGCGGCCGCGACGACCTACTTCGCCTTCAATACCATTTCGGTCTCTGGGATCATCGCCATGACGGAGGGGCGCAACCCCGTCCACGTCTGGAAGGAATGCTATCTGTGGGCCTTCCCGTATTATCTGCTGGGTGCGCTGATTGCTTGTGGTGTGAGCGCCGCCAATCGGCTGGTCGGCTGGCAATTTGGACTTCTCGTCTTTCCCATCGTTTATTGGATCTATCGCTCCTACCGGACCTACTTGAGCCGCCTCGAGGCACAAAAGAAGCACGCCGAGGAAATTGCTGCGCTGCACTTGCGCACCATTGAGGCGCTTTCCCTCGCCATCGAAGCGAAAGATCACACCACGCACGATCACCTCCGCCGCGTGCAAGTCTATGCGGTGGAGATCGCCAAGGACCTTGGGCTGAACCAGGACCAGCTCAACGCCATTCGTGCCGCCGCGATGCTGCATGATATTGGCAAGCTCGCCGTCCCGGAGCACATTCTCTCCAAGCCAGGGCGCCTCACCCCGGAAGAGTTCGAGAAAATGAAGATTCATCCGATCGTGGGCGCGGAGATACTGGATCGTGTCCAATTCCCGTATCCCGTTGTGCCCATCGTGCGTTCCCACCACGAAAAATGGAACGGAACAGGTTATCCAGATGGCCTGAAATCGGAAGCTATCCCGATCGGAGCAAGAATCCTTTCGGCAGTCGATTGCTTCGATGCCCTTGCCTCGGAGCGGCCCTACCGGCAAGCACTGACTCCCCAGGAATCCATAAACACGCTCACGGCAGAGAAAGGGCGGGCATTCGATCCGCGCGTTGTCGAAATCATGGAACGCCGCTACTTGGAACTCGAGGAAATGGTCAACACCATGGAAAGCGAGCGAAGGCGCTTGGACGTTGCCCCGAAAGTGGATCGTCCGGCTGCTCCATCCTCGGGTTATGCGGAAGTGGCGAATGACGCCGAAGTTCGTGCAACCTCATTCTTGACCTCTATTATCTCGGCGCGCCAGGAAGCGCAGCTCCTGTTTGAACTAGCCCAAACGCTCGGCAATTCCCTGAGCCTGAAGGAAACTCTCTCGGTAGTGGCGATCCGCTTGAAGCAATTGATCCCCCACGAGGCCATCGCCTTTTTCGTTTGCCAGGAGGGCGTGCTGATTCCCGAATATGTCCACGGCGTGGACTTCGACCTCTTTTCATCCATGCGCATTCCGCTGGGCCAAGGTCTTTCCGGCTGGGTGGCGCGAAACGAGAAGCCCATCACCAACGGCAATCCGGCTGCGGAAACACTCCACCTTGCCGGATTCTCCCGCGCAACGACTTTGCAGTCTGCACTAAGCGTTCCTCTTCGTGGCCGTGACTGTGTTGCCGGGGTGCTGACCCTATACCACCGCGAAAGGAATTTCTTCACCAAAGATCATCTCCGCATGTTGCTTGCGGGAAGCTCCAAACTCGGGGTTTCTGTCGAGAATGCCCTCCAATATGAAAGAGCGCAAAGCTCCGCGAGCACCGATTTCCTCACCGGTCTGCCGAACGCAAGATCGATCTGTCTGCATCTTGAAAAAGAGCTGTCTCGCGTCCGGCGTACAAAAACACCGCTAGCCGTCCTGCTGTGCGACCTCAATGGCTTCAAGAAAGTGAACGACACCTTCGGACACCTTACGGGAAACAAGCTTCTTCGCGAGGCGGCTACCAGATTCCGATCATCCTGCCGGGAATACGACCAGGTGGGCCGTCTGGGCGGGGATGAATTCGTCTTTGTCTTACCTGAGGTGACAAAAGACAACGTCGCCGAAATGCAAAAACGCTTGTCGCGGGCCGTTGAAGAAGCGAGCCACTCCGCATGCCCCGACATGGTTGTCACCGTCAGCGTGGGTTCTTCTTTTTATCCCGAGGACGGCAACTCAGGAGAGGAGCTTCTCTCCGAAGCCGACCGGAGCATGTACGACATCAAAGAAAAGCACTATTCGATAGCCGAACCTGCGCTCTGATGCCGCTTGCGATGAATTGGACGGAAAGTGATCAAAGACGAAAAAACTACGGCACTGTTTCGGCAGGTTTTCCTCCGGCTTCTATCCCTTCTCTGCCTTGGGATTAGCGGTGCCGTTCTCAGCGCGACCCTCGTTCGGCTTGCGCCTGGTTACGGCGTTCAAGAGCGCGAACTCGACCCCAGGTGGAGCGCGCAGAGCGTCGAGGCCTTGCGCCAGAAACAAAACCTTCACGAAAGCCTGCCT
>WNFS01008623.1_pt1 | contig 13372 bp, 15 predicted proteins | sample 5400141 | NCBI WGS metagenome assembly WNFS01 (sample SAMN13153358, study PRJNA577476) | soil metagenome | isolation source: 60 cm saprolite under Madrone tree | place: USA:California | collected 2016-06-14
CAGAAAGTTTCACCGTACGATTCGGCGGAGAATGATCTGCGCGAAGGACCGTTCCTCGGCGGATTCATGAAGATCAATCCGGGCAAGAGCCTGACCATGAGCGGAAACGCGTGCGCTGCCTTCGTCGGCAAGATCGAGAATCTTCAGCAGGTTTTCTATTATTCGATCTTCCCGAACATGCTGCTCAGCCTGCATCCAGAATACGTGATGGTGCATCAACTGTGGCCGCAGTCGCCGGAGCGAACGTTGATCGTGTGCGATTGGCTTTTTCATCCAGATGCTTTTCAGAGGCAAGATTTCAAGCCGGAGGACGCGATTGAGTTCTGGGACATGACCAACAAACAGGACTGGCACGTGTGCGAATTGAGCCAGCGAGGCATTGCCTCGCGCGCGTATGAACCCGGGCCGTACTCGGCTCGCGAGAGTATCCCGGCAGCGTGGGACGACTATTATCTGCGACAGATCCGCTGACCACCTCAGCACTCGATGGGCGCTTCTTTCCTTCACAATTGGCGCGTTGATTCGCCTCTTCCTTCCCAAGGGAGAGGGTTGGGTGAGGGTTTTTCGACTTTGACTTCTGCAATCGTTGAGAACCCCTCACCTTAATCCTCTCCCCTTGCGCCAAGGGGAGAGGTGGGAAGAAGCGCGAAGAATTCTATTGGAACTCTTATTGATAAACTCGCTCGAGCAGCACAACACTAGCGTGGTTACAGGTTGGCAAGAATTTTTGTGGCCATCGATTTTTCCGAATCGAGAACCGCATCTGCGGGAAGACCGTGAATTCCAATCGTGATCAGGATATCGCCCTTGAGAACATGCAACATTGCCATGCCGGTCTCGTTAGGACAGAAGATGGCTTTATCACCAAGACCGTCGATACGGGTCGATTTGCTGCCATCGGCGGGTAGCACGGAAAACATTGTCTGAGTAAGATGCGGCGGGGCGTCTCGCCCCGCATAGAGAACGTCGAACATCAGCGCCTTATCGCCTTCGATCGCATGATAAGTCCACTCCGAATCGTAGTAGCCACCTTTGCCGTTCTGGTTGCGGCCTTTGGCGTCTTTGACCGGCACGCGCAGAATTTTCTCGGCATCGGACTTGGTAACGACTTTTGGAACGTCGATTTTGTCGCCAGCCATTGCGGAGCGCACGCCGGCGCAAACGATGATCAAAATAGCGAAGCCAACCATTGTTCTTCTCATAAAATCCTCTCCGTGAAGTTCGAGGCAAAGCATGACGGGGTCGCGGCGTCACATCAATCTTCAATTATGCATGGTCGAAGAATCGCGCTTTGTGATCAGGAATCTAACATCTAGTATCCAGCATCAGGAGCCATGCCGCCGCCGCTGACGTACGCCAGTTATCTGGATCTGGAGAAGCTGCTTTCGCTTCAGAAACCACGCTCCAGTCCGCCGGAGCACGATGAGACGCTGTTTATTATCATTCATCAAACGTACGAACTTTGGTTCAAGCAGCTGCTGCATGAGTTCGAAAAAATAAAGCGCGACTTCTCCGCGGGCGATCTGTTTGGCGCGGTGCACACCTTCAAGCGGGTGCGCACAATCATGAAGGTGCTGGTGGCGCAGGTGGACATTCTTGAAACAATGACCCCATCGTCGTTCTCAAGTTTTCGCGACCGGCTCGAGACCGCGTCGGGATTTCAATCTGTGCAGTTTCGGGAAATCGAATTCGCGCTTGGATACAAACGGCAATCCACAGTTGCGTATCTAAAGCCGGATTTCCCTGGGTACAATCGGCTGCAAAAGTTATTTCACGAGCGCAGCGTGGTTGATCATTTCTATGATTTTCTTGCCTCACGCGGAGCACAGATCCCCGACGATTTGATAAATCGCGATGTCACACAATCAAATGGACCCGACGAGCGTGTGCAGAAGGAAATTCTTCGCCTCTACAAGCGGTCACCAGAATGCTCGATCTTGTTCGAGTTAATGACCGATTTTGACGAGGGATTACAGGAATGGCGTTACCGGCACATCAAGCTGGTTGAGCGAACCATCGGCGCGAAAAAAGGCACCGGCGGTTCTCCAGGTGTGCCGTTTCTGAAAGAATCGTTATTTAAGCCAGTATTCCATGATTTGTGGGCGATCCGGCACGAGCTTTGATTAGCCACAGATGAACACGGATTTTCACGGATTAAGACAAACAAATCCGGAACCTGAGAGGCCTTCGGGATCTGTGTTTCATCTGTGTTAATCCGTGGCCAAAATCAGTCGGCGATCGAGGCATCACGCCGTTAAGCGGAGAAATTCGCGCGCGGCACCTGCGAGCAGTTGTGCCTTCTGTTCTGCAGAGATTTCCGCCGATTCAATCAGATGCCCCGGTCTCGCTTCACCCAACGCAAACGGATAATCGGAGCCCAACGCGACGCGTTCGGCGCCAAAAAGCTTAACCAGGAACCTGAGCGCATCGCGGTCGTGCACGAGTGAATCGACGTAGAACCGCGCCGGGGTGCTGTCATTGGCAAGGTAAGTTCTCGGATTGGTATGGTTATCTGTTCCGACCAAATCCGGTCGCACACGAAAGGCGTGCTCGATGCGTCCAATCGTGAACGGAAATGTGCCGCCGCCATGGGCAAACGCGACACGCAGCTTCGGAAAACGCTCGAACACGCCGCCGAAAATCATGGAACAAATCGCCAGAGACGTTTCAGCCGGCATGCCCACCAGCCACGGCAGCCAGTATTTTGGCATCCGCTCTTTGCCCATCATGTCCCACGGATGGACGAAAATTGCAGCGCGCAAGTCCTCTGCTGTTTTCCAAACGGCGTCCAGCGCGCGGTGATCGAGGTTGCGACAATCGGGCCCGTGGCAATGATCGTTCGAATCGACATGAGTCCCAATCTCGATTCCGCGCAGCCCAAGATCGCGAATGCAACGCGTCAATTCTTTCGCTGCAAGATCGGCATCCTGCAAAGGAACGGTACCAAGCCCGACAAAGCGCGAAGGATATCGTCGTACGATTTCGGCGATGTGGTCGTTCAGTAGTCGGCAAAGATCAAGCGCATCGCGCGGTTTTGCCCAGTAACTGAACATCACTGGGACAGTGGATAATACCTGCATCGAAACACCGCTGTTATCCATGTCTTCGATGCGCCGTTCGGGGTTCCACACGCGATCGGTTATCTCGCGAAATACACGGTCGCCGATCATCATGCGGGCCGAGCACGGGTCTGAGTGTTCCAGCCTGACGAATCCGCCGTAGCCGTATTTTTGGTCAAGGTCAGGCCAGTCCCGCGGCAGAACGTGGGTGTGGAGGTCGATCTTCATGATGTTGTAGCGTCCGCTGTCTCAGCGGACTTTATGCGCTGAGGACAGCGCACACTACAGCGATTTCATCGGCTGGGGCTTCTCGACTTTCGTTCCGCATTTCTTGCAAGTGCGGCGTGCGTCGTCGTTCCAGAAATCGAGCATCGCCTGGCTGAAATGCTCAACGATGTCCGCGCAATCAAAATGGATGTCTTCCACCAGTGCCCCGCAATTTTCGCAGTAGAAAATCACGTGTTCTTTTTCTCCGGGTGGGCGGCGTCGCTCGACCACGACACCGATCGTGTCCGGCGGCCGCTGCGGCGAATGCGGCACATTTGGCGGGATAAAGAAGGTTTCGCCTTCTCTGACAATATGGTCCACGATCCGGTCACCTTCGCGGGTGCGCACCTTGATATCCCCTTTCAGCTGGTAGAAGTACTCCTCCGAATCGACTAGATGAAAATCGTTCCGCGCATTCGGCCCCTTGATGACCATCACAAAAAAATCCCGCCCATCGTAAAGGTATCGGTTGCTTACCGGAGGTTTGAACTTGTCGGCGTTCTCCTCGATCCAGTTTTTCAGATTAATTGGCGGTTGCACGGTAGTCATAACGTCAGCGTATTCTGCCCATCTGAAGCGTCAAACCCCTCTAGCGCCGATACGGAAGACTGGGCTGGGCAAGCGCCGATTAGCTATCTGGATGCCGTAGACTTTAGCGTCGGGATTCCCTGCGCAACCATGAACTTTCCGATCTCGTCCGCAATGGATTTGGCAACTTTCTTCGCTTCCCTTTCAGGCTCTCTCTTGCTCATTACGAACTTGGCCGCGGCAACGTAGGGATTTTTCGCGACGACCGCTCCGGGAAGATGTCCGCTTGCGCCTTGACTATCGAACGTAAGAAACGGGGTGTTCATGTCCGCGCCAGTAAACACCCGTGCCCGCAGCTCGAGGTGACTCTCTCCCGCGCCAAAACCAACGCCCGCTTGCAAGGCGCGATTACCCGTATCGACTTCAACGAATTCACCGGTAATAATCCAAGATCTTGGTGAGGTGCGCGCGCCATCACCGTTGGCAGCGGGCGCAATAGACTTGCTCAAATCTTCGATAAGCACGTTCTGCAAAACTCCGGGCACTTTTGCCAGGGTGTCCTCTTGTTGCTGTTCACGATGACGACCGATCACGGTGTTGCCCTCGCCGCCGCGCAAGCTGCCGAGCAAGTGCGGGCGTCCCGCACCGGCGGAGTCGTCCGACTGTGACGCTGCAGCACGAATGGAAAAACTCTTCACATAAATCACCTTGGGCTGGTGGACGGAACGCATCGCCGACGAATTGGTTTTTTCATCGGTGACCTTCGCCGGTGTCAGCGCCGCAAGCACAAGGCCGGGCACAATAGCTATAAAAGGAATGGGCATCATGGGACTTTGAGCCCACCAAAGTTGTCAATCGCGGTCAAGTTTGATTTCCGCTAAAGGTTCTGGATTTCAGCCGGATGAAGATTTGACTGGGACAGAAAATGCTGGGAGGCGCGTTACGAGTGTGAGAACGAAACGGCCATGAGGCTGGTCAAAATCGACATTTAGAGTTGAATGCCTCGACGAATCCCGCATAAATATCCGCTTCCAGTGAATCCCCGCTGTTTGTTGCAAGCCATAGGTGCAAGCCTTGTCGCTCTGATCCTCTTCAGTTGCGAGGAGTATCCCTATCCCTCTTATCCGCCCGGCGTCTATCCTCACGCCGCTACGTCCGGCGCCTATCCTCGACCCGCTCCAGCGGGTTGGTGGAATGATGACGACGCCTCCGGTTCGGCCAAGATCGTTGTGCATATCGGCGAACAAAAGGCTTACTTTTACAAGGGCAAACGCGTGGTCGGTGAAACGACTGTTTCCACCGGTAAGCCTGGTTTTTCCACTCCGCCGGGCCATTACACTGTGCTTTCAAAAGACGCCGGCCACGTCTCGACCGTGTTTGGCGATTATGTGGATGATTATGGCAACGTTGTTAGATCAAATGTTGACTCACGGAAAGATTCCCGTCCGAAGGGGAGCCATTTCGATGGCGCGCGAATGCCGTATGCGATGTTCTTTAGAGGGGGATACGCGATGCACCAGGGCTATGTTCCACCCTTTGCCGCGTCGCACGGTTGCATTCGTTTGCCGGGACAAATGGCCGTAAGATTTTTTGAAAATGCTCCTGTTGGCACCCCGGTCACAGTAACAGAGTAAGGGCGCTGGATTCAAATCGGGCCAGCCAATGTATGGCCGCCAAGCGAATCCCGTTGAAATATAAGATCATTGCTTACATCGTGACATGGTTGGTCGCGCTGTTCGCGACCAATCCCAACGGCAGGTATTGGCCCTTGGTTTACATGTTCCCAATTGGCCTCGCTGCTTTCGCTAATCAGCATTCGGGCGGGCGGGGCCTGTTCGCGGCCTGCATCGGAATTTATCTTGCTCAAGCGTACTTTTATTTCCGCTCGCGCAAAGTTTGGTCGACGCTCCTTCTCTTCGGTGGCCAGGTCGCTTTGCTCATCTGTAATGTGTCTGGATGCAGAGCGATGCTCAATACGCATTAGAAACGGGCGAATATTGCTGCATAGATCGCAGCTTTCTTTTCCTGCCCAACATTTGGACGGTCCGCACATTGGGGAAAATGCTCCGATCTGAGAGCCGTGCTAAAATATCGAGACATGCGCAAAAGCGTTATCCCAGAGGAAAGAGTCTCCGGTATCGGCTTAACCAGGGAGGAGACGACCCGCTACTCGCGTCATCTTATAATGCCCGAAGTCACAGCCGATGGACAACGACGGCTAAAAGCAGCCCGCGTTTTGTGCATCGGCGCGGGAGGCCTTGGGTCTCCGGCCGCGCTTTATCTTGCGGCAGCCGGTGTTGGCACGATTGGAATTGTCGATTTCGATGATGTCGATCTTTCGAATCTGCAGCGGCAAATTCTTCACGGAACAAAGGACGTTGGCCGCAGCAAACTGGAATCGGCGCGAGATCGGCTGCGCGACATCAATCCGGATATCGACATCGAATTACATCAATGCCGATTCTCCAGCGAAAATGCATCGGAAATTGTCTCTGAATACGACGTTGTCGTCGATGGATCAGATAATTTCGCCACGCGTTATCTGTCGAACGACGTGTGCGTTTTCGAGAAAAAGCCAAATGTGTACGGTTCGGTATTCCGTTTCGAAGGACAGACGACCGTGTTCGCGCCCCATCTGGGCGGGCCATGTTATCGTTGTCTTTTTCCGGAGCCGCCTCCGCCAGAATCAGTTCCGAACTGCGCGCAAGCAGGAGTACTCGGCGTTTTGCCGGGAATCATCGGGCTATTGCAGGCGATCGAGGCGATCAAACTCATTGTGGGCATCGGCGAGCCGCTGATCGGACGTCTGCTCCACTTCGACGCGCTGAAGGTCAAATTTCGAGAGCTCAACCTGCGGCGCGACCCGCAATGTCCAGTTTGCGGTGACAATCCGACAATCTTTTCGCCGATTGACTACGACCAATTTTGCGGCGCGCGAGATGAGGAGACGGTCCCTGCAATCTCCGTCAATGAGCTAAAGCGAAAAATGGACGCGCGCGAAGCAATCGAGTTGGTCGATGTGCGGGAACCATTTGAATACGAAATCGCACGAATCGATGGCGCGCAGTTGATTCCACTGGGAGAAATCGCCAACCGCGCGGACGAATTACAACGCGGGCAGCAGATCGTTGTCCATTGCCACAGTGGCACGCGCAGCGCACAGGCGGTGCGACTTCTGCAGCAACGCGGTTTCAGCAACGTTTACAATCTCGAAGGCGGAATCGATGCGTGGTCGGAGCAGATCGATCCCAGCGTGCCGAAGTATTGAGCCGAATTCTGGATTAACACCGTGGCTTTAGCCCGATGGCTAAACGCGCCCGTCAAACCGAACCGTATTGACGGGCTGAAGCTACGGTATTAATGCGACTGCGTTAGTACCTCAGCGAGTTGTTCGGCGCTTGGAACATCATTCCACTGCGCTAACAGTTTCCCGTCTCGCGCGAACACAAGAACGCGAAAGCTCGCCGACTGGGCGGGCTCGTTAAGTTGCGATGACGCGCTTCCATCGAAGTCAATTACGGTGAAGATATCTGTGCGCGCGTCGCGCGTGATTTTTTTCGCGTCATACCGGGTTTGGAGCCGTTTCGCCTCTTCATTGACGCGCCGTTTCGCCAGCGCCGTTATCAGCTTGCGACCGATTGCAGTGGGCTTCCTGGTGAAATGAATAATCGTAATCATTCTGTAATCCGGATTACCCAGACAATAATCGGGCACACGGTCACCCACCGCGCGCGCCTTTTCCCGATCAGCGGCTGCGACCAGCACCAAGAGAGTCACGCGTCCATCAGCGGTGGAAACTTTGTTGCCATCCATATCGACAAAACTGAGCGAATAGGTCGCTCCACTTGAAAGTTCCGCGCGCAGATGTGCAGCTGGAAGAAACAACGCAATCTCTGCAAACAAAAAGAATTGAAGTGCGCGCCGCTTCACAACTGAGCAAATTGATGGCGATGTTATGCGCTGACAACCTCTGGCCTGCCCCGCGTAAATCAGTGTCTCCATTCTGCGGACTGGCGCGTCTCAGCTGTGTGTCGTTGTGTACGAAGCCGCACTCGATGATTCCGAAAGCACTCGGAACGCTGAAGTTCACTACAAACTGGCTGTTCTTTACGACGACAAACTGAACGATCCCGTCAGTGCACTGCATCATTTCAAACGCTATCTGGCGTTAAGCCCAAACGGTACGCACGCGAACGAGGTCAAAAATTCCATAAAACATGACGAAGTCGCCGCGCTAACCGCGTTGTCTGGCGATTCCGTCATCGCGCGGTCGGAGGTAGCCAGGCTGCAGAACGAAAATCTGAATCTGCGCAAAGAACTCGAAACGCGTGCCGCTTCACGAATCGCTCCGGAGAAATCGAAGGCAAATGGTGCCAGCTCAAAGAAAAATACATCGAAGAAGGCAGATCGAACGTATGTTGTGCGGCCGGGTGACACTCTCTTCTCGATCTCACGAAAATTTTATAAGTCATCGAAACACTGGAAACAGATTCTCGAGGCGAACAGAAAAAATATCCGCGACGCGAAGAAGCTTACAGTTGGCGAGACGTTGCTCATTCCGTAGGAGTGTTTCGCAGGGTAGAACATCTCAACGAACTGCAGAGATCGGTGCGCCGAGAAAGGAAAGCGATGCGAGGACGCATCGCACTCCGAAAGCACTTCGTGCGAAATTTATCGGGCCTGCTGCTCTGTTTCGCGACAGCTTTAGGAGTGCGCGCGCGTCCTCGCGCCGCTTTCATCCTCAGCCGATTCAACTAATTCCCAGCAATTCGCGTTGCCAGGGAACCAGCAACGATATTGCTCGCGTGCCGTCGGCCGCGACGGCCTCGAGGGTGCCACGCGGCGCGACGAATGATGGTTCTAACCCAAGCTTGTCAGCTGATTTATCGCGTCGCCGCCGAAGCTCCTCTGTGCACCGCACCGTCTCAGCAGTTGGTCGAGTTCCAAACCGCCGACGCAGTATCGGCCACTCCGATTCCGGTGTCGCCAGTCCGATTCGGGCCGCCTCCCGAAACGCCTGCCGGCGGCGTGGTGAAAAGTGTTTGTAATCAGGTAAGTCACCTGAAGCGAAACTGATTGCAGCATGCAAAAGCTTTTCGTTTTGCAAAATGTGAAATGGCGGGCGATCTGCCATTTCCGCTTCTCTTTCGCGCCATTGCCAAAGCGCGCGGAGCACTGCGGCAGCAAGCCCTTTGAGCGAGCCTGATCCGCCCACGCGCCAAGATTCATCATTTTTTCGGACACGCGCCATAGCCGCCTGCTCAATGGCGCGTTGGCATGATTGCCGCAGCCAATCGCCACGTTGATAACTATCCAACTCGGCTTCCAGCTTTTCTGCAAGTGGCAATAGATAACGCGCATCATTGATTGCGTATTCCGCCATTCGCGCCGGCAAAGGTCGTTTTGCCCAATCAGCTTTCTGCGAACCCTTTGGTAGTTCCAAGCCAAAGTACCGCTTGACCAGCGCAGCCAGACTGAATTCACGAATTCCGAGGAGACGAGCCGCGATCAACGTGTCGAAGATTTTATGCGCGACGAAATTCAAGCCGCGCCGCAGCATTCGCAGATCGTAATCAGACCCGTGCAAGACAATCTCCCGGGATTCAAGCGCCCGGCGCAGTGGCTCCAGATCGAGACCGGCCAGCGGATCGACAATGACGTCGTGCTGTAGCCGGGATTGGTGAGCCCGGCTGTGAGACGTAGTTCCCAAACCCGAACCGGCATCAACGATGCCGGCAACAGTCGGCACACTGATCTGAAGCAGACAAAGTTTCTCCCGATAGGAATGGAGACTGTCTGCCTCGATGTCGATCCCGACACGATCTGCTGCCTCAATCCTCTTGAGCAGCTCAGACAAGTCGGTATCGGTCGCAATAAGACGCGATGGTAACGCAGAATGCCGAATGCCGAAACCCGAAGGAATGACGAAATCGGAATGATGATGAGCTCGCTTTAAGAACTGCTTCGTCATTTGGTCATTCGAGCTTCCTTCGTCATTCCTCATTCGAACTTCGTCATTCTTGCCGGGTGAGATCATCTCAACCCACTCAAGAGCAGTTCCGCGTTGGTCTTTGTCGCGAGCAGATTATCAATCAGTTTTTCCATTGCCTCCAGAGGCGGAAGCGCTGCCATGGTTTTGCGCAACATCAGCACGCGTTCCCATTCATCGGGATGATAAAGCAACTCCTCGCGCCTCGTGGCTGAAAGCAGCGGATGGATCGCGGGATAAAGTCGCTTCTCCTGCAGTCCGCGATCCAGATGCAGCTCCATGTTGCCTGTGCCCTTGAATTCTTCGAAGATCAGTTCGTCCATTCGGCTGCCGGTTTCAGTCAAAGCAGTCGCCAGTACCGTCAGGCTGCCGCCTTCCTCCGCATTTCGCGCCGAGCCGAAAAATTTCTTCGGCTTAATAAGCGCCTTCGCTTCGACGCCCCCGGACATAATCCGTCCCCTCCCCGGCTCCAGATTATTGTATCCGCGCGAAAGACGCGTGAGGCTGTCGAGCAGGATCACCACATCGTGTTTCATCTCGACAAGACGTTTGGCGCGCTCCAACACCATTTCAGCCACCTGCACGTGTCGCTGCACGCTTTCGTCAAAATTCGAATGGTAAATCTGGCAATCGACTTCTCGCTCCAAATCCGTGACTTCTTCCGGGCGCTCGTCGACCAAGAGCAGGATGAGCACAACGTCCGGGTGATTAACTCGAATCGCTTTTGCGATTTCCTTTAGCAGGATCGTCTTGCCCACTCGTGGCGGCGCGACAATGAGACCGCGTTGCCCGCGTCCAAGCGGCGTCAGCAAATCCACTGCGCGCGCACAGATGGAGTCGGTCTTGGGATTTTCCAGAATAATCCTGCCCTGTGGAAACTGCGGGGTTAACTTGTCGAAGTGCGTTGGTTGCGTCCATTCCTGGGCCGGTTGGCCCTCAATGCTCGTCACCTCGTTGAGGGAAAGGAACTTCTCACGCTGTCCTGGCAATCGAACAGTCCCAGCAATCTTTTGCCCGGGTCGCAACTGATATTGTTCATTGAGAGCGCGCGGAACGGATACGTCCTCAGGAAGAGGCAAAAAATTCAACTTCGGCCAGCGCAACATCGCAAAGGAATCGCTGACCTGATCCAGAAAGCCCTCCGCAGTGACAGTTGCGCCGCCGCCTAATGAAGCGCGAACAATATCGAGGATGTGTTGATGGCGAGAGCGCGCGGGATGCAAATACAAATCCAAATCACGCGCCAATGCTTTCAGTTTTTTTTCCGGAAAGGCTTGCAGCTCATTTATATCAAATGAGCGCGCTGTAACCGGGGGCGTCGACCCCGGTGCGTGAGCAATGTCCTCTGAAGATGCCAATGCCTCTACTTTTTCGTCCATGTTTGCCGTTGCCAAAGCGCAACAAGAAAACGCGCTTGCACCATTAGCACCGCACGACTGCCGTCATTCCATATCACGTGATCCGCTCGGGCAATTTTTTCCTCAAGTGGCATTTGTGACTTAATCATCTGTTCGGCTTCAAGTTGTTTGAGCGACATTCGCTGGGTCAGCCGTGCTAACTGCACCTTGTACGAACAGGCCACCACAACCACCCGATCGCACAATGTTTCACCGCCGGTTTCATAAAGAAGTGGAATATCAGCAAAGAAAAATTCGGGAGAGTTGCGATGCCTTTTCGCTTCAGTCCTCCATTGGCGGCGAATCCGCGGATGGAGAATCCGTTCAAGCGCGCGTTTCCTGGTCGCGTCGCTGAATATTATCGCTCGAAGTTTCTCTCGATTCAAGTCGCCGCCTCGTGAAAAGACGCCGCTGCCAAATTCGGTACGAAGTTTTTGTTTAATTTCCGGAAGCTCGACAACCGCGTGCGCTGCCTCATCGGCATTGAAAAATCTCGCGCCCGGCAGGATTTCGCGAAGACAGTCAGAGAAGCTGCTTTTACCTGTGGAAATTCCGCCGGTGATTCCGATGGCAGGCATGAACTAGACCTCAGCAGGAGACCGAAAAACGTGTACTCACCGGCAGCAGAGTGTAGCGAAGACGGGCAGCTTTGCGATGTCCGAAATGCGCGTATCATGCAGACCTTATGACGGAGCAGGTTTTAGGAGGAAAAATCGGCTTGGTATTTGGGGTGGCGAACAAGCGCAGCATTGCATGGGCGATCGCCAAGGCGTGGGCCGCCGCTGGTGCGCGCCTGATTTTTAATTATCAAGGCGAACGGTTGAAAGAAAACGTGGAGGAATTGATCGGCGAATTTGGGGAGAAAACTCCGTTGTTTCCCTGCGACGTTTCCAGCGACGATGAAATCAAAGCTTTTTTCGAAAGCGTACGAAACGAAACTGATCACGTCGATTTGATGCTTCACTCGCTGGCTTACGCTCCGCGCGAGGCGCTTGAAGGCGATTTTGTGAGCACAACGCGCGAAGCGTTCCGCGTCGCGCACGATATCAGCGCTTACTCGCTGGTGGCGCTCGCCCGCGAAGCGGCGCCGTTGATGACCAATGGCGGGAGCATCGTGGCGATGACCTATTACGGCTCGCAAAAGGTCGTGCCGCACTACAATGTGATGGGGGTGGCCAAGGCAAGCCTCGAAGCTAGTGCCCGTTATCTTGCCTATGACCTGGGCCCAAGAAAAATCCGCGTGAACTGCATTTCCGCGGGACCGGTGCAAACGCTCGCCGCTCGCGGGATCAGTGGGTTTACGTCGATGTTAAAGCACTATCAAGAACGCGCGCCGTTGAAACGCAGTTGCGATCCCGATGAACTGGGTGCTACCGGAGTTTTTCTTGCAAGCGAAGCAGCAGCGGCAATCACTGGCCAGGTCATTTATGTCGATGGCGGCTACCAAATCATGGGCATGTGATTAGCTCTTCCTCTTAGTCTTACTCTTACTCCCAATGATTGCGCGGATTTGGCACGGGTGGACAAAAAAAGCCGATGCAAAGGCGTATGAAGATATGCTGCGGAATGAAATCTTTCCGAGCATCGCCGCGCAAAACATCAAAGGCTACCGCGGCAGTGAATTATTCATCAACGAAAGTGCCAACGAAGTGGAGTTCGTTACGTTGTTGAGATTTGATTCAATGGACGCGGTTAAGGAATTCGCCGGCACGGACGGAGGTAAGCCTGTGATTTATCCGAAAACGGAAGGCTTGCTGACGCGAATGGACGATCGCTCACAACATTATCGCATCGCGATCGGAAGCGAATTGTAGGGCAGGCGCATTGCCTGCCTTCGCTTTGGTTGGCAACCCCGAAAGCGTTCGGGGTTGCCCTACAACTGACGTGCGCGACCGTTAGGCCAATGGAGCTTGCTTCAGAGCTGCGGAAATTAGTCGGCAACGAAATTGTCTCGAATGATCCCGAAACTCTCGCTGCACACGGCGGCGACAAATGGTTCGCCGCGCATCAGCCGGACGTGGTCGTCTTTGCAAGATCGGCGGACGATGTCAGCAAACTGCTCCGCTTTGCATCACGCGAAAGGATTCCCGTTACCGCGCGCGGCGGCGGATTTGGTTACGTAGGCGGATGCG
>WNFS01004695.1_pt1 | contig 13371 bp, 14 predicted proteins | sample 5400141 | NCBI WGS metagenome assembly WNFS01 (sample SAMN13153358, study PRJNA577476) | soil metagenome | isolation source: 60 cm saprolite under Madrone tree | place: USA:California | collected 2016-06-14
CGCGGAGTTTCGCATCAACGATGATGGCGTATGGCCACTGGAAGTTGCGCCCCGGCCGATCGGTGGTCTTTGCGCCCGCTCACTCCGATTTTCGTTTGATGTGCCAAGCGAACCAATCGGGCTGGAAGAACTGCTGCTTCGTCACGCGCTGGAACTCCCCGGATGGAATTCGCCACGCGAACAAATTTCTTCAGGCGTCATGATGATTCCCGTTCCCAAGAGCGGAGTATTGGAAGGCGTAACCGGCGAAGAAGGCGCTCGTTCCGTTCCAGGGATCACCGAACTGTCGATCACGGCCCGCTTGCGCGATGCCATTGCCGCCTGGCCTGAGGGTTCAAGTTATCTGGGATTTCTTTTTGCGCGGGGAGACACGCCGGAAAAAGTGGAACGAGCGCTTCGTGAAGCCCATGAAAAATTATCGTTTACGATTACTCCGAACTTGCCGGTCGAACATCCCGCCACACGCCGAATGACCAACCAAGGGAACTAACCCTTTGCCTTGGGCGCAACGTATCCCTCCGGCAATTTCGCGCCTTCGCCGAAGAAAAACTGCTCCATCTGTTCTTCCATGATTTTCTGCGAGTTGGGATCCAGGGGATTCAGCCGGTATTCGTTCATGACCATTTTGGAATGCTCCAGCCAGAGCTTCCAGGCGTCTTTCGAAACGCTCTCATATACGCGCTTGCCGAGCTCTCCTCGCCAGGGAATGCGATCCAGTCCGGGCAATTCCTTGCCGAATTTGACGCAATGCACCATGCGCGTGCCTGCTTTGACCGGTTCGCTGGCCGCCGGTGTCGGATCACAAGATTCATTCGCCATGCTATTCTCCTCACGCGCGTTCTTCCTCCTCACCTTACTGCAAACCCGGCGAAATTCCTAGTTGCGCTCTTGGCTGCCGGAGAGCATCCGTAATACGATTGCACCTGACGGGGTGGAGCCGCATCCATCTTGATACGATTGGAAGCTATCCTTAACAACGCGCTAGGGGAGAGTGGCACTGGCGCGGCATAAATTTCGCATCTTTTCATGTTTGCGCTTCATCGAATCGTAGGGCCGCGACATTGTCGCGAAGATGATAGGAGCTGCGCCCTTGGCGGAAATCACGACGCTGTTCTGGGACATCGGCGGCGTTATCCTGACAAATGGCTGGGATCGTTGCTCACGAAAAGAAGCCGCAAACACTTTTCACCTCGATTGGGAAGAATTTCAGGACCGCCACGACCTCTCTTTCCCGGCATTTGACTCCGGACAAATCACCTTGAACGAATATCTCGACCGCACATTGTTCTATCGCTCGCGCAGCTTCACGCGCGAAGAGTTCACCGCCTTCATGTTCGCGCAGTCCAAGGAATATCCGGATACGCGCGCCATCCTCGATAAAGTCTCGCGCTCCGGAAAATATTTTGTGGGCGCCATCAACAATGAGCCACTGGAGCTCAACCAGCACCGCATCGAAGCCTTCGACCTTCGAAGAAATTTCCTCGTTTTCTTCAGCTCTTGTTACGTTCGCTCGCGCAAGCCTGAAGAGACGATCTTTCGCATCGCTCTGGAAGTCACCCAGCGTGCGCCGGAGAAATGCCTTTTCATTGACGATCGGCCGCTGAACCTCGAGAGCCCGCGGCGTCTGGGCATGAACACCATTCAACATCAGAACGCGGAACAATTGCGTTCCGAGCTTGGAAAATTTGGGGTTGAGGTATAGTTTTGAGCGCTGCATCAGGTACCTGAACAAGGCGCAACTTAGCGGAGGGTTTGACGATGGCGGGCGATTCGAGTCGTTCCGGTTCAGTGTATGGAGGCGCCGCCGAGCCTTGCACAGTCGTTCTCTTCGGCGCCTCGGGTGACCTCGCCAAGCGCAAAGTCATCCCCGCGATGTACGACTTGGCGATTCACAATGGGCTGGGGCCGCGCTATGCCATCGTGGGCTTTGCGCGCACGCCCATGTCTGAAGACGCTTTCCGCACAACTCTTGGTGAAGCGGCCGAGAGCATCTCCGAGGTTGGGCCTATCGATCCGAACCAGTGGGACCAATTCGCTTCCAACCTGTATTACTCTCCCGGAGATTACGCGGATCCAAATGCCTACGCACAGCTCGCCAAACGCCTCACGGAATTGGAGTCTGCAAAAAACATCGGCGGCAACCGTCTGTTTTATCTTTCCACGCCGCCGGAAGTTTATCCGGACATCGTCGAGCAGCTTGGACGCGCCGGACTCGCTCGCCCATCCTCGCCGAATTCCTGGGTTCGCATCATTATTGAGAAGCCCTTCGGACGAGATCTTGCTTCCGCCAAAGCTCTGAACCAGATTGTCCTCAACGTCTTCGACGAAAAGCAGGTCTACCGCATCGATCACTATTTGGGCAAGGACACCGTTCAGAACTTGCTCGTGCTGCGTTTTGGCAACGGCATTTTCGAGCCTCTTTGGAACCGGAATTACGTCGATCACGTGCAAATCAGTGCTTCGGAAACGCTTGGCGTCGAGCGCCGCGGCGGTTTTTATGAAACGGCGGGAGCGCTCCGCGACATGATTCAGAGTCACGTCCTCCAACTGACCTCATTGGTGGCTGTCGAGCCTCCCGCTTCCTTTGACGCCACCGCCGTGCGCAATGAAAAACTCAAAGTGTTGCAGTCTATCCGCCCCTTCGATCTGGAAATGGTGGCGAAAGCGGTTGTTCGCGGACAATATGCTCCCGGAAAAATCGGCGACAAACCCGTGCCCGGCTACCGTGAAGAGCCCAACGTGAAGCCGACATCCAAGACTGAAACCTTTGTCGCAGCCAAACTTTTGATCGACAACTGGCGGTGGGCCGGCGTTCCAGTTTATCTTCGAACCGGCAAGCGCCTCGCCAAGCGCGCCACCGAGATCATGATTGAGTTCCGATGCGCCCCGCACATGGTTTTCCGCGAAAAAGGAATTGAGCCCAACCGCCTCGTCTTGAATATTCAGCCGGACGAAGGCATCTCCGTTTCTTTTAGCGCCAAGCGCCCTGGGACCGAAATGGGCATCGGCAACGTCACTATGAATTTCAGCTATAAAGAAGGCTTCGGAGACGCCTCGCGCAGTGCCTACGCAACGCTCCTCAATGATTGTGTGCGCGGTGACGCCACGCTCTTCGATCGCGGCGACAGCGTGGAAGCCGCCTGGGCGCTCGTCGATCCCATTCTCGATGTCTGGACTGCCGCCAGGACCGCCACCGTGCCACAATATCCCGCCGGCAGCTGGGGGCCCCGAGAATCCGATCTTCTGCTCGAACGTGACGGCAGGCAGTGGTACAACCCATAGATGCTACAATTGGTTCATTAAATCGATTCATGAGATTTCGGGGGAGAAAACACTTGATCCTTGCAGGGGACGTTGGCGGGACAAAGTGCAATTTGGCGCTTTTCTCGGAAAAAGGCGGCACGCTTACGCCCGTTTTCAAGCAGCGCTTTGCCAGCAAGGAGTTCGCGCAATTCGAACGCATCGTCAAGGAATTCTCGCGCCAGGCCGCCGATCATCTGGGGAAGGAAAGCATCGTCGCCGCCGGCTTCGGAATTGCTGGTCCGGTGATCAATGGCACCGTGAGAGCCACGAATCTTCCGTGGATCGTCGATACCGCCAGCCTTATCAAGGAACTAGACGTTCCGCACGTTGTTCTGTTGAACGACCTTGGCGCCACCGGCCACAGTATCGAGCATCTTCCACCGGAAGATTTCTGCATCCTCAATCCAGGGAAACCCGAGCCGGGCGGAACCCGTGCATTAATTGCGGCAGGTACCGGCCTTGGCCAGTCGATTCTTGTGTGGGATGGCGGCCGCTATCGCGTTGTGCCATCCGAAGGCGGGCACTCGGATTTCGCGCCGCATACCGAGCAGCAGATTGAACTGTTGCGCTTCATGCGCCGCCGCTATCCTCAAGTAAGCTGGGAACTCATTCTCTCCGGTCGCGGCTTCCGCACCCTCCACGAGTTTCTCGCACCGAAGGTTATACACGCCACGTTTGAAGACCCCGACGCCGATCCGGCCCCGGAAATCACCCGCCGCGGGTTGGACAAGTCTTGCCGCGTCTGCTCGGACACGCTGGATCTTTGGACCGCTATCTATGGCGCCGAAGCCGGAAATCTTGCGCTGAAAGTTCTTGCGCTCGGCGGCGTTTACGTTGCCGGCGGCATCGCCGTCAAGATCCTCGAAAAAATGAAGGATGGTACTTTCTTCCACGCCTTCAAGGACAAATGGAAATTCGAGGGTCTCCTCAGCAATATACCGGTCTCCATTGTCCTCAACGAATCCGCCCCGCTCCTCGGCGCCGCCTACGAAGCTCTCGCCGCCAGCGACAAGTAGCGCCCTTTCGGAGTTCCATGTTTCGGATTCTTTTCTCTCTGTGGTCTTTGTGCCCTCTGGGTTAAGACCCCTTCATGCCAGCGAACCCCCAACACGCTCGCGGCAATCCCGTCCAAGTTTCGTACCTCGATTTTCGCATTTCGTCTTTGCATGAATTTTGAATCACCATCACGCTCCTTCAGCACGCGTATAATTCAAGAATGGAGCACCGGGAACTTGTTGTCGTCAAGACATTCGGCAGCCGGCCCGAGGTAGATGTCGCGAAGAGCGCGCTTGCGTCGGCAGGCATCGATGCGATCATCGAGGCTGACACAGCCGGCCGCATGCGCGAGCACCTTGCATGGTCGGGGATTGGATTTCGTCTGCTCGTACGTGCGGACGACGCCGAGGCGGCGCGCGATTTTCTTACAGCCGCAGACGAGGCAAGCATGAATGAGGACGACGAGATGTAACCGTACCGAGCCGCTTGCTGACCCTTACTGAATCCTCAAGCGAAGATGTTGCAGGCGTGAAACGTGCTAGCGTAATCCAAATGGCCTTCCTCGAAGACCAATTCAGCCTCTGGAAGCCCATCTCTCGCGTCGCGGGAATCGCCTGGCTCAGCTTCTACGTTCTTTTCCTTCTTTACGCCTTTGCCGACCGTTCCGGTTTCCTCTTCCTCGACTACGTCAATCTGATCATCCATGAAGGCGGCCATTTCTTCTTCAGTTGGTTCGGCAACACCATCATGATTCTTGGCGGAACCCTCGGCGAACTGCTCGTCCCGCTCCTCTGCGCCATCTATTTTTTCTGGCAGCGCAAAACTACTGGCTTCGCTTTCTCCAGCTTCTGGTTCTTCGAAAATTTCCCTTACATTGGCACTTACATGGCCGACGCCCGCAGCGCCTCATTGCCCCTCGTCGGCTCCGAGGAGAGCGACTGGGCCATCCTCTTCGGCCAGTGGGGCCTCCTCGCCCAGGATCAGAGAATCGGCGCCTCCATGCGCACCCTCGGCTTCCTCGGCATGCTCGCCACCACTGCCTGGCTCGCCTACCGCCTCCGCCAAGATGCCGCCTCAAGTCCGCACTCGCAATCCTGGTGACGACCAAACCCGCTTCAATTCACCTCTTCGGCTCAAAATCTTTGCTAAACTGAACTGTTGAGATTCTTCATCGAGCTGGCCCCGCGGGACGCTTCCCCTATCTACGCAGAGGCCAAGGAGCTGAGTATGAGCAGTGCTGTAACCACCCAGGTGACCGATCTTCAGAACTACGTGAATGGTGCCTGGCGCCGCGCCACCGCAACCGAATACTTTGACGTCACCAATCCCGCAACCGCGGAACTCCTCGCGCGCACACCGCTCTCGACTTTCGCTGACGTGGACGCTGCCGTCCAAGCCGCTGCCGATGCTTTCCCGGCTTGGCGCAGAACGCCTCCCGGCGAGCGCGTTCAATATCTGTTCAAGCTGAAAAATCTTCTCGAAGAGAATCTCGACGATCTCGCTCGCGTCATCACCCTCGAAAACGGCAAGACCTTTGCCGAAGCCCGTGCCGAACTTCGCCGCGCCATCGAAAACGTTGAAGTCGCCTGCGGCATTCCCATGATGATGCAGGGCTACAACCTCGAAGACGTGACGCCCGGCGTGGATGAAATGCAAATTCGCCAGCCGCTCGGAGTCGTCGCCGCCATCGTGCCCTTCAACTTTCCCGCGATGGTTTCCTATTGGTTCCTCCCCTACGCCATCGCTTGCGGAAATACTTTCATCCTGAAGCCCTCCGAGCGCGTTCCCCTGTCCATGCACCGCGCCTTCGAGCTTTTGGAGAAGACCGGCCTCCCCAAAGGAGTTGTGAACCTCGTCAACGGCGGGAAAGAAGTGGTGAATGCGCTCTGCGACCATCCGCAAGTGCGCGCGATCAGTTTTGTCGGCTCCACTCCCGTCGCCAGGCACGTCTATACTCGCTCGGCCGCCAGCGGAAAACGCATGCAATGCCAGGGCGGCGCAAAAAATCACGTAATTGTTTTACCCGATGCGGACATGGAGCTTGCCACTCAAATCATCAGTGACAGCGCGTTTGGCTGCGCTGGCCAGCGCTGCCTCGCCGTTTCCGTCGCCGTTACCATCGGCGAAGCGCAAAAAACGTTTCGCGATTCCATCGCGTATGCCGCTTCTTCGATTCGCGTCGGCAATGGTCTCGACGCCGGCGTTCAGATGGGCCCGGTAATCACGAGGGAAAGCAAGCAGCGCATCGAGTCACTCGTCGCGGCGGGTGTTGGCGAAGGCGCCAAACCCATTCTCGATGGGCGCGATACCAAAATCCCCAAGTACGAATCAGGAAATTTTCTCACGCCTACGATCCTGGATGACCTGCCGCCCACCAGCCAGCTTGCCAATATCGAAATCTTCGGCCCCGTGCTCAGCCTGATTCACGCTAATTCCATTGATGAAGCCATGGAATTTCTTCGCCGCAGCCCCTATGGCAACCAGGCATCCCTCTTTACTACGAGCGGCTCCGCCGCGCGCAAATTCCGCTACGAAGCGCCCGCGGGAAACATCGGCATCAACATCGGCGTCGCCGCCCCCATGGCCTATTTCCCATTTAGCGGATGGAAAGAAAGCTTCTTCGGCATCCTCCATGGCCAGGGCCGCGACGCGATCGAATTCTTCACCGAATCAAAAATCGTAGTCGAGCGCTGGTCGCGCCAGGAAACCCGCAAGTTCTAGTCATGTTGACAAAACCTCTTCATCTTGACGTGCACGAACAAATCGAGTGCGCACAAACGCTCGCCTCGCGCTTTTACACCGATCCCGCAATCCTCGAAATCGAAAAGACCCGCATTTTCCAGCGCACCTGGCAACTCGTCGGAACTCTCAGCCAATCCTGCGGAGAAGTAAACGGCATAAAGCGCGCCATTACCGATCCCGAAAGCTTTTTCACCACCGAGGTCGCCGGCGAACCTATCATCGTCGTTCGCGACAAACAAGGTGAGTTGCGCGCCTTCAGCAACGTTTGCCGCCATCGCGCCGGGCCCATCGCTCTCGGCAGCGGCTGCAAAAATGTCCTGCGCTGCCAGTATCACGGCTGGACCTACACGCTGGACGGCCGCCTGATCGGCACGCCCGACGTCGAAGGCGTCGAGTTCTTTGACCGCGGCACAATGGGCATGGTGCCCCTTCGCTGCGAAACCTGGGAACAGTTCATCTTCGTGAATTTCGATTTGAAAGCCGAGCCGCTCGCAACTTACCTCGGTCAAATTCCCCAACAAGCGCGTGGTTTTCAGTTCGAAGGTCTGCAATTTGCCGAGCGTCGCGACTACGTCATCAATTGCAACTGGAAAGTCTACGTGGACAACTATCTCGAGGGCTACCACATCCCCATCGCCCATCCCGGCCTGATGAAAGAAATTGACTATGCACAGTATCGCACGGACACTTTCCGCTACTACTCCCAGCAATTCGCGCCCATCCGCGCCATGAAAGAAGAAGACGCGGGCGAGCGCATGTATGCGCCCGGCGCCGGCTTGCAACAAGCCCTCTACTTCTGGATTTTTCCGAACTTGATGCTCAACATCTATCCCGACAACATCTCGACGAACGTTATCGTGCCTCTCTCCCACGAAAAGACGCTCACCATCTTCGAATGGTTTTTCCACGATGTGAGTTCGGCAAAAAATCAGGAGCGCATCAAGCGCGCGGTGGCCTTCAGCGATGAAGTGCAGCAGGAAGACATCGGTCTTTGCGAAAACGTTCAGCGCGGTTTGCGCTCTTCGACCTATGACCGCGGGCGCTACTCCGTCAAGCGCGAAAATGGTGTTCACCATTTCCACATGCTGCTCGGCGAATTCCTCGGTCAACCCTGACGGTAAGCTCCGCGAAAGGGAAATTGTGGTCGTCATCATCATGGGCCCAACTGGTTCCGGCAAAACCACTATCGGCACCATGCTCGCGACACAACTTAGTTGGCAATTCGCCGACGCCGACGCCTTCCATCCGCCCGCCAACATCGAAAAAATGTCCAAAGGTATCCCGCTCAACGACGCCGACCGCGCTCCCTGGCTCGAAGCCATGCGCAAAGCAATTCTCGAATGGATCGCTGCCGGGAAAAACGTCGTTCTCGCTTGCTCTGCCCTCAAGAGCGCCTATCGCGAGGAGCTTCGCGCCAGCCCTGAAGTAAAAATTGTTTATCTGAAAGGAAGTTACACACTCTTTGCCGAAAGAATCCGCCACCGCCACGGGCATTTTGCCGGCGAAGGCATCCTGGCGGGTCAATTCGCCGATCTCGAAGAGCCCGAAGATGCCATTACGATCGACGCGGCGAAATCTCCGGAACAAATCGTCGCGGAAATCCGCAAGCAACTCGGGCTACCTTGAAATGCCCGATTTGCCGAAGCAAAGACTTCAGCGCTTTGCAGGCGCTGGTTGCGGCGTCGCAGCCGGCGCGTTCGGCGTTCCGAAACTCACTTTGGGGACAGCACGCGCGCCTTCTTCCGTCTTGAAGTATGCGTCGTTACGCGTAAACCCGCTAAGGCCTGCGACCATACTGTTCGGGAAGAGCGCAATGAAAGTATTGTAATCCTGGACGGTCTCGTTGTAGCGGCGGCGCTCGACGGCGATGCGGTTTTCCGTCCCCGCCAATTCGTCTTGCAGACGCAAGAAATTCTCATTGGATTTCAGTTGGGGATAATTCTCAACCACGACGAGCAAGCGTCCCAAAGCAGAATCCAATTGTCCATTCGCCGCTATTTTCTCAGCCGGCGAATGCGCGCTAAGCAGGGCGGAGCGCGCTTTGGCGATATCGCCGAAAACTGTTTGTTCCTGCGCCGCAAAACCTTTCACCGTCTCCACCAGGTTGGGGATCAAGTCGGCGCGCCGTTGCAGCACTACGTCCACTTGGGCCCACGCGGCGTTCACCGCCTCGCGTTTCACCACCATCTGATTTCTGCGGCTGATGAACGAACTCCCCAGCATCAGCGCAATGATCACCAAAACAACGAGAACGATCAGACCTGTTTTCATATCCGCCTCGAATCATTTGAATTTACGAATGTGCATTCTTCACGCGCCGCCATTCCCGCTTGGGAAAGTGATGCTCCAGCGTGTCCACGGTTTTCTCCAATGCCTTTAGATACGCACCGTACACTGGAACAATTTCGCCGTGGAATTCGCCCGTCTCGCGCAGCTTCTGCAGGGGGCCGAACGCCGCCATGTCCGAGCCTGTCAGCGACGCTGCTCGCGCAACAATATCATGCGCCGCCACCGGGGGCTCTTCTCCGAAAGCAATCACCACGTGGCGCAGCAGGGTCAGCACTCCCGAAAACGATTTTCGTAACACTGGCGTCAGTTCCTTCGAATTCCCCGGCAAGCGCAGATAGTGTTGGCGCAATTTCAAGATGGTCGTGCGCAAGTCATGTTCAATCTGCACGCGATGGAGATTCATCGGAACTTCAATTTCCGCGACCACATCCGCTCCGTACAGCACGCGCCGCCCGTGCTTCATATCCAGAATTTCGATCGCGAAGACGTCCGCGGCATGCTTTAGCTCTTCTCGCGTGAAGAAAAGCGGCGCAGGTTCTTTCTGTTCTACGCACCACCATCTCACCACGTGCGCGAGGCGTCCCAACTCCTCGACAGTCAGCGAATGAAGGATACAAGCCACGTTGAGATCCGAGTGTCCTTCGCGAAAATTCCCGCGCGCTGCCGACCCGAACAAAATAACGGATTCGAGATTCGCCGCGGCGAATTCCTTCAGCCTCTTGACCAGTTCCCCCAGTTTTGTTTCCGTGGAGAGCATTTCTCAGCCGTTCCTTTCCTCCAGCGCTACCAGTCCCCTGAAGCGCCTCCGCCTCCGCTGCTGCCGCCGCCAAATCCTCCAAATCCGCCGCCTCCGCCGTCACCGCCTCCGCCGAAACCGCCACCGCCCCAACTGCCTCCCGAGCGCCTTCCGCTGTTGCTTGCCAGCATTCCCAGCAGAAACCAGAGCAAGCCGCTGCCGCCGGATCCGCCTCCACGCGATCCGCGTCCACCTCGGCCAGACAGACTTCCAATAACACGAAAGAAAATAATCAGACCAAGAATGACCCAGAATACAGGGAATCCAATATTCCCTCTGCCATTCTGATTTCGAACCGCGGGAGGCTGGCCCGTAGCCGCGCTGGCGCAAGTAGGTGACCATTGCGCGTCCCGTATCTCCGGCTCGCGCATCATTGATCACCGGTTCGAGCCCGTAGCCGACTTCGATGCGGTATTTGCGCTCGTTGGACGCGACCAGCAATAACACGCCGCGATTGTCTTTTTTACTTCCGACGCCAAGCTGCTTGAAGAGGTCTACCGCATAATTCTCTACGCTTTCGCCCTCGAGCGATTGAACCGTCACGATCGCCATCTGCGCGCCCGTTTTCTGCTCTACCTCTGCGCATAACGCTTCGAGTCTGGTTTTCGTATCTGGATCGATAACTCCGGCCAGGTCGGTCACATAGCCAGTGGGATGAATCTTCTTAATGTCTTCTGCCGCGCAAAAACTCGCGCTGAATAAAAGGAGACAGGGAAGCAGTGCGGTTCGAAAGACGTGGATTCTTCGCATGCAGTGTCCGAACGTAGTCGCCAGATGACTATAGGGCGAGGCGCAACCTACTGTAAAGCGGCATCGGTGTTCTCTGTTTTCTTCGTACAGGAGGCAGCCTTGCGAGGGCAACGAGTTCGCACCTATAATCCAGTGTCTTTGCGGTGCGTCTGCCGCGTGTACATCAGGAGGATTCGTGCCGGTTGGAACCGCCTTTCACGAAAGAACGCTGGCGCTGTGCGAAAGCCTGAACTACCGCGAATGGTCGGGCTATTACACGGTCAGCGTTTACGAGATGCACCACGAGCACGAGTACAACGCCATCCGCAATTCCGCGGCGCTGATCGATATTTCTCCGCTCTTCAAGTATCGCGTGACGGGACGCGACGCCACCAAGTTTGTCAACCGCGTGATTGCCCGTGACATCAATAAAGTTGCCGTCGATCAGGTGATTTACTGCTGCTGGTGCGATCCCGAAGGCAAAGTGATCGACGACGGAACGATCACCCGGCTGGGAGAAAACGAGTATCGCTGGACCGCCGCGGACCCAAGTCTGCGCTGGTTCCAGCAGAATGCTCTGGCGCTGGACGTAACGATTGAAGACATTTCGGAGCAAACCGCAGCGCTGGCGCTGCAAGGCCCGACATCCGGAAAATTGCTTCACGAGGTAGCAGACGCGAACATCACAAACCTGAAATATTTTCGCGTGACGCATGGAAAAATCGCCGGCGTGCCCGTGGACATTTCACGCACGGGATACACTGGCGATTTGGGATTCGAAGTGTGGATGCCTTGGCGCGACGCGGTCAAAGTGTGGGACGCGCTGGTCGCCAAGGGCAAGGCGTTTGATATTCATCCCGCGGGCATGATCGCGCTGGACATCGCACGAATCGAAGCTGGCCTGATCTTTCCGTCGGAAATCGGCCTTGGCAAGCTGGTGGATTTGAAGAAAGAAAATTTCGTGGGACGCGAAGCGCTGGCACAAGAGGCGAAGAAGGGCTCGGAGCGAGCGCTTGTAGGACTGGAGATCAACTGGAACGAAGTCGAGGCGCTCTACGACAAACTGAAGATGGCGCCGCAGGTACCAAGCATGGCGTCGCGCGTGGCTGTGCCCGTGTATCGTGGCGGCCGGCAGGTGGGCAAAGCCACGTCTACCACCTGGTCGCCCACGCTGAAAAAAATGATCGCCCTGGCCTGCGTAAGCCGCGGGAGTGCATCGGTGGGCACAATGTTGAGCATCGAGATGACCGTCGAAGCCGTACGCCACACCGTTACCGCAAAAGTGGTGCAGCTGCCTTTCTTTAATCCCCCGCGCAAGACGGCGATTCCAGTGATATAAGCCTGGTTCGAATTTTTATTTGGTTATCAGCGCATTTGAACTGATGTGATATCCAATCAAGGCAGGCTGATCTCCCTTAATCTTCCAGATAAATTCTTCCTGAGCGTTGCCTCCATCAAATTTTGTTTGATAGTTCAGCCGTACTCGCGTTCCCGAGGTCGAAAAATTCACAAAAAAGCCTGTTTGAGAAGCGTTTTGAACCCTTCCCAGTTTCCGGTGGACGGCACTTATAAAGTCGAGAAAGTCCTGGCGCTTGGTGGCCGTGCGAAGGGCATCGTCGGCTTCCGAATAGATTTGAGCAAATTGCTCGCTATCCATTTGCGCGTGAACGTGAGTCGTTGCTTCCTTTGCGATGCGAAGATTTTCGCTGGAACCGCAACCGCCCAGGAGCAGCGCAGATACGAAAAGGAAATGCGGCCAAGAATCCCTCAGCATTGTCCACCTCCGTTACTTCATGAATTACAATCATCAGATTCGAACACATTATGGTCTTCGGTCAACTAATGCTCGAAGTGACAGGTCTGATCGAATAACAGGGCGCTAGGGCGCGAGGCGGTTGTATTTCTTGAGCACTTCGCGGAGTTTCGCGTGGGGCAGGGCGATGACTTTGTGATTTTCGATGCCGGTCATGGTTTCAGCGGCAATCATCGCGTTGATGATGGCTTCTTCGGTGGCCTGCACGGTCGCAGCGAAAACGGGCCCGAGCTTGTCGTTGGGCAACATTTTCAGATCGACGACGTGGTCGGTGGCCGCCGCGCCGGGATTGGCGGTCGAGAACGCAATGAAAATGTCTCCGGAGCCGTTGCCGGAGATACTGCCGTTGCGTCCGAGCCCTAGTGAAACGCGGCGAGCCAGGCGCTTGAGTTGATGCGCGACGAGCGGCGCGTCCGTCGCAACAACGACGATGATCGAGCCGTGGTCGTCGTTGGCGAAGGATGTGCCGGTGTAAGGAACATCAGCGGCAATTTCTCTTCCGACAGGAATTCCGGCAATGCGCAAATTGTCTTTCGTGCCATAGTTGCATTGCACAAGAATTCCAACCGTGTAGCCGCCGTCTTTTGCATCCAGCTTGCGGGAAGCTGTGCCGATTCCTCCCTTGAAGCCGTTGCAGACCATTCCCGTGCCACCGCCCACGTTGCCTTCCTGGACAGGACCGGACGCGGCCGTATCAATGGCG
>WNFS01003267.1_pt1 | contig 13368 bp, 9 predicted proteins | sample 5400141 | NCBI WGS metagenome assembly WNFS01 (sample SAMN13153358, study PRJNA577476) | soil metagenome | isolation source: 60 cm saprolite under Madrone tree | place: USA:California | collected 2016-06-14
CCGATTGCTCGCCGGAAATCACGTAAAGGTCATTCGGCAGCCTCGTATCCTTCACAAAGCCCGAGCAATAGACCGTAGTGTAGCCGGGCTGCAACGTGGTCACGGCCGGAGCCGCTTGCCCGTAGCAAACTCCCGCGCCAGCAAACGCGGCCAGGCACAACGCAGCTAGATTAGCGCGCATTGAACATGCTCCTTGAGATCACACCCTGAGGATCGTGCGAAAGAAGTCCCACGACCAAAGTAACAAGCGCCCCGGCGGGCGTCAACAAATTGGGCGGCTCGGCTTTACACTTTTGATACGGCATGCTACAAGCCCTATTTTCAATAATTTGCCGCGAAATGGGTCGGATTGCCAGTTGCAAGGGCCGGAAGCAAGGGAATGACGATGGGTCTATTCGGCAAGGGTGTGGCGCGCATTTGCGCCGTGGTCGCGGCATCGTCCGCGCGGGAAATGACCGCGCAGCTTCGAGAGGCCTTACGCGAAACGCCCACCGTCGAATTGCGCCTGGACTGGCTCGCTAACGACTTGGAACGGCGGCGCTTTCTAGCCTGGATTCGGCGCAATTGTCCCAAGCGCGCTGTGTTGCTCGCAACCTGCCGCAGGCGCGAGGGCGGTGGCTCATTTCCCGGCAGTGTCGAGGCCGAGTTGCATTGGCTTTCGCAGGCTGCGCAAGCAGGCTGTCTCTGGTGCGATCTCGAGATCGAGACCTTTCGCAACCTTCCCAAAAATTCGATTCGCCACCTTTCCTTGCCGCGGCGCATTCTGCTATCCATCCACGATTTCAGGTGGATGCCCACCCTGCGCCCCGCCGCCAGGCTTGGTGCGCGAAACGAAATCGATGGCATCAAGGTGGCTGGGGCCGCCCGAACAATCGGAGACTCGGTCCGGCTTCTCCAATTCGCGGCGGGGTCGCGCAACTGCGTTGCTGTCCCCATGGGCGAGGTCGGCCTCCCGGCGCGTCTGCTAGCTTTGCGAGAAGGTAGCCAACTTGCCTACGCCCCTGTAGCGGCGGCAACCGCTCCGGGCCAGGTTACACTCGAGGAAATGAAGCATCTCTATCGCGCTCACGCGCTCAATCGCCAAACGCAGGTATTTGGCGTCATCGGCGACCCCATCGCGCACTCGCTTTCTCCGCTGTTGCACAACACCGCTTTCCTCGTTCGCAAAATCAACGCCGTGTACCTGCCTTTCCTCGTCCGCAATCTGCGCGATTTCCTGAAAGCTGCGCCGGACTTCGGCTTGCGCGGCTTCAGCGTCACCCTGCCGCACAAGCAAAGCATCTTGCGGCACTTGCAGGATTGCGACGCGCTGTCCGCGGAGATCGGGCTGTCGAAAAGCCGCGTCTTGATTCTCGGCGCGGGAGGGGCTGCTCGTGCCGCCGCCTTCGCTTTGTCTCGCGCGGGCGCCAGCGTCTGCATCTCTGCGCGCCGCGAAGGTGCCGCTCGCGAGTTGGCGCGCGCCGTCCGCGGCGAAGTGATCCAGCGCCGTACTCTACGGACGCAATCCTTTGACGCCATCCTCAATGCCACCCCGATTGGCATGTATCCGCACTCTGCAATTTCTCCCTTGGCATCGGGCGAGTTACACTGTCGGATTGTCATGGACCTCATTTACCGGCCTGAGAGGACAACGCTGCTGAAGCTCGCCGCGCGAAAGCGCATCACCACTGTTTCCGGTGTCGAAATGTTCCTGGCGCAAGGCATTGCCCAATGGGAACTCTGGATGAAGCGATCAGCGCCTAAAAAGGCGATGAGGCAAGCGGTCCTTGCCGCTTTGCGGGAAGAGGAACGCCGGCGGAGCTCCCCGTGATCCGCCCGGACTTCCGTGAATTTCAGCGCCTCGCCAAGCAAGGCAATCTCATTCCGGTTTACGACGTCTTTCCCGCCGACTTGCTGACGCCGGTCAGCGCCTATCTGCGCATCGCACAGGGCGCGCGCTATTCCTTCTTGCTCGAAAGCGTCGAGGGCGGAGAAAAAATCGCCCGCTACACCTTTGCCGGCGCGCATCCCGAAGAGGTTTTCCGCTACAACGAGGGCGCTTGCGTGATGGAAAGCGCCGACCGCGTCGTCTGGGAAGAGCGCGACCCCGTGTCATTTCTCCGGGAGCGCATCGAACGCTTTCATCCCGTTCGTGTGCCGGGCCTCCCGCCGCTCGTAGCCGGCGCGATTGGCTATTTTTCGTATGACATGGTGCGCCTCATCGAACGCCTTCCCAAGCGGCTGCGCGATGAAATCGGTCTCTACGACGCCATGCTCGCCTTTTATCACGGCCTCATCGCCTTCGATCACGTGCAGCATCGCCTCTGGATCGTGCGCAACGTTTTCACAGATGGACCGGGCGGCACTCTGCGCGCCAGGTACAACGCCGCCGTGCGCGAAATTCGCCACACGCGCAAACTTTTGGAACAGCCTGTTCCCGCCGAACGCCCGCGCAAAGAATCTCAGGGAAAAGGCCGCAAGCTGAAAGTTCGCTCCAATTTTCGCCGCGGCGACTACCTCGCGGCGGTGCGCAAAGCCAAGCAATACATCCGTGCCGGCGACATTTTCCAGGTCGTGCTCAGCCAGCGCTTTTCCGCAAAAACAAAAGCGCAGCCGTTCGAAATATATCGCGAGCTTCGCGCTCTCAATCCGTCTCCCTATCTGTTTTACCTTCAGATGAACGACATCGCCGTCGTAGGCAGCTCCCCGGAAAGGCTCGTCAAAGTGCAAGGCCGCGACGTTTTCTATCGCCCCATTGCCGGAACGCAGCCCCGCGGCAAAGGCGAAGCCGAAGACCAGCGCCTCGAAAAGGAATTGCTCGCCAGCGAAAAAGAGCGCGCCGAGCACATCATGCTCGTCGATCTCGGCCGCAACGATCTCGGCCGCGTCTGCGATTACGGCACCGTAAAGGTCGAGCAGCTCATGACCGTCGAGCGCTTTTCTCACGTGATGCACATCGTTTCGACCTTGCGCGGCCGCTTGCGCGAGGATGTGGACAGCTTGGACGCGCTGATGGCTTGCTTTCCCGCCGGCACCGTTTCCGGTGCGCCAAAAGTACGCGCCATGGAAATCATTGAAGAACTGGAACGCACGCGCCGCGGCATTTACGCGGGCGGCGTGCTCTACATGGACTTTGCTGGTAATCTGGATTCCTGCATCGCACTGCGTACCATGGTCGTGAAAAATGGCGTCGCCTACGTGCAGGCCGGTGGAGGAATCGTCGCCGATTCCACTCCCGAAGGCGAATTTCAGGAGACCATCAACAAATCGCGCGCGCTGCTGACCGCATTGGAATCTGCGCACCGCGCAAACCGCTAGACCCGGCAATATGATTCTGCTGCTCGACAACTACGATTCGTTTACCTATAACCTGGCGCAGTACCTGGGCGAGCTGGGCTGCAACGTCGAAGTGCATCGCAACGACAAGATTTCCGTCGAAGAAATCGCGCGTCGCAAGCCGGAACGCATCGTAATTTCGCCTGGGCCATGCACTCCGCAAGATGCCGGCATTTGCATCGACCTGATTCGCCGCCTCGCAGGAAGATTTCCGATCCTCGGCGTTTGCCTCGGCCATCAAGCCATTGGCGCGGCCTTCGGCGGCAAGGTCATTCGCGCCCCCAAGCTGTTTCACGGCAAGACCAGCGAGATTCACCACGACGGTAAAAATATTTTCCGCAAACTAGCCGATCCCTTCACCGCAACGCGCTATCACTCGCTGATAGTCGAGCGCAAATCGCTCCCCCGCGAATTAGCCATAACCGCCGAAACGGATGACGGCATCATCATGGGCGTCCGCCACCGCCGCCACAAACTCGAAGGCGTGCAGTTCCACCCCGAATCCGTCCTGACGCAGTCCGGCAAGCAACTGCTCCAAAACTTCCTCTCTCTGTAAGCGCGATTCCCACGTAGGGGCGCCGCACCGCTGCGCCCCTATTTAGCAACGCGCCCACAACCAATTTTCGCCGTTGTCCGTAATGGCGCAGCATGGTGCGCCCAGCGATACAGTTCCGTCACCAGTTCAAGTCGGCTAAGATCGCCCCGTACTCCTCAATGCCGCGCCAGAACTGTCCAAGTCGCAAATTTTCATCGGAACTGTGCTGGTGATTGTCGTAATTCGCGATGGGCACGCCAATCCACGGCAGTCCCAAATCCTCGAATATATACATCGGCACGCTTCCGCCCAGCGTCGGCGCAATCACCGCATTTCCTTCGGTGGCGTCTTGCACCACTTGCACCAGTGCTTTGGAGACCGGCAAGTCCATGGCCGTACGCGAAGCGCGATATCCGCCTTCGTCCACGATCTTGGCGATTTTCGCGTGTTCGCGGCGCTCGTCCATGGTCGGCTCGTGGTCGATTACATAAAATCCCTGCTTCCGGATAAATCCGACAATCTGCTCGTATTTCGCGCGCGGATCCTCGCCTTTCACCAGGCGAGCGTCGATGGACGCTTCCGCCTTCTCTGGCACGACGTTTTGCGCGGCGTCGCCCACATACGCGCTGCGCAATCCCCGGACGTTGAGCGACGGCTCGTGGATCAACTCCACTAGCTTCTTGCCGCCGCCTTCCGGCTTGGCGATCCCTAATTTGCGCTCAAGTTCCGCATCATTGTCCGGCATCTTGCTCAGTGCCTCTTTTTCAATCGGGCTCAGCGGCACGCCATCATCGTAGTAGCCCTCGATCAATACACGGCCGTTCTCGTCCCGCATCGATGCCAATAGCCGCGACAGCTCCATAGCCGGGTTCGGCGCCCAATTCCCGTAGTGCCCGCTGTGCAGCGCGCGCACTGGTCCGTAAACGGTAATGTCCAGCCCGATGTCGCCGCGATTGCCGAAGAACACGAGTGGCCGGCCAGACTGGTGCACCGGCCCATCGGCCATGGCTAGCAAGTCTCCGCCCAGCAAATTTTTGTGAAGCTGCAGCGTGCGTTCCAGATTTGTTGAACCCGCTTCTTCTTCTCCCTCGAAGATCACTTTCAGGTTCACGCCCATCGGAATCCGCTGCGCACGCAAGGCGTCGAGTGCCGCTAGGAGCGCTACAATCGATCCCTTGTCGTCCGAAGCGGAACGCGCGTAGATTCGCCAGTTGTCGTTGTACGCGCCCGGATGCTTGTCCGGAGCCGGGATGCGCTTGCCTCCGGCCTCAATCGCGTCGCTGCGAAGTACTGGCTCGAACGGTTTGCCATCCGTCCATGCCGCTGGATCGACGGGCTGCCCGTCATAGTGCGCGTAGAAAATAACCGTGCGCTTCGCGTCCGGCGCATTCAGCTTTCCGAAGACCACCGGTCCGCGTCCGGTAATCGGCAGCAAATGCGTTTCAATCCCCCGCGCCTCCAGCATTTCCACCAGGTGCGCCGCGTTCTTCTGAATATTTTCGGTATCACTGGCCACGTTCGGTATCGCCAGAAACTCCGTAAGTTCGCGCATGATGCGATCTTCATTGTCCAGCCGGTAGCTTCGCACCTCTTCGGCAACCTGCGCCGGCGGAATCGCCGCCCTCTTCTGCGCAAGGCACGGCAAAGCGCATACAACAAACAACGTAGCGGCGACAGCGGTTCTCAATTTGTTTCCCCCGTTTACTGGCGAGCGCATTCTAGCCGATTTCATCGACTTCTTCTCTGCGCCCTCTGTGGCCGATCTCGGTGCCCTCTGTGTTAATCCTTTTGCTTTCTTCGTCTGGTCTGAGACTGTCGACCGCCTCACGCAATTTGTGGCACACTGAATGATTACGCGGCGCAAATTTGCGCTGTACGTGACATCTCAAAAAGAGAGCCCCTGCCGGTCATAAGGTAAATGGACCCAAAGTTCATCCGCAATTTTTGTATCATCGCGCATATCGATCACGGCAAATCCACGCTTGCCGATCGCTTGCTCGAAATGACCGGAGCGCTTTCGCAACGCGAAATGCACGAGCAAGTGCTGGACTCCATGGACCTGGAACGCGAGCGCGGCATCACCATCAAGGCAAAAAGCATTCGTCTCCATTACAAAGCGAAGGACGGAAACACCTACCGCCTGAATTTGATCGACACGCCGGGCCACGTCGATTTTTCCTACGAAGTCTCCCGCGCGCTTTCTGCGTGCGAAGGCGCTCTGCTGGTGGTCGACGCCAGCCAGGGAGTGGAGGCGCAAACCGTCGCGAATACGTTTCTTGCCGCCGGCAACAATCTCACTATCCTTCCGGTGATCAACAAAATTGATTTACCCGCCGCGCAGCCCGATTTCGTGAAAGAGCAGATCGAAAATGTTCTCGCGATTCCCGCGCACGACGCGCTGATGATCAGCGCGAAAAGCGGCATCGGCGTGGAAGACGTGCTGGAAGCGATTGTGCAGCGCGTTCCGCCGCCCAAGGGCAACGCGGAAAATCCGCTGCAAGCGCTGATTTTCGATTCCTGGTTCGACATCTATCGCGGCGCCGTGGTCCTTGTCCGCGTGATGGAAGGGCGCATCACGCCGCACACGAAAATTCGCCTCGTCTACAGCAACCAGGTCTACGAAGTGGAAACGCTCGGCACGCTTACGCCGAAACCGGTCGCGCTCCAGGAACTCGAAGCCGGTGACGTCGGCTTCGTCGTCGCAAACATCAAGGATGTGGCCGACGCGCGCATGGGCGATACCATCACCGATGCCGACCGCGCCGCTCCCGCGCTTCCCGGTTTTGAAGCCATCAAACCGATGGTCTTTGCCGGATTGTTTCCGGTCCTTGCCGATGAATACGAACCGCTGCGTGACGCGCTCGGCAAATTGAAATTGAACGACGCCGCGTTCTTTTACGAGCCGGAAAATTCCGTTGCGCTCGGTTTCGGCTTTCGCTGCGGCTTTCTCGGCCTGCTGCACATGGAAATTGTGCAGGAGCGGCTGGAGCGCGAATTCGGGCTCAACCTGATCACGACGGCGCCGAGCGTGCGCTACCGCATCACGCGCGTGACCGGCGAAGTAATCGAAGTCGATAGTCCCGCGAAATTTCCGAATCCGAGCGACATCAGCAAAATCGAAGAGCCGATCATCAAGGCAATGATCATCACGAACGACGAATCGGTCGGCGGCATTTTGCAGCTTTGTCAGGACAAGCGCGGCACGCAGAAAGGCTTCGAGTACTTGTCGCCAACGCGCGTCATGCTGACCTACGAATTGCCGTTGAACGAAATCGTTCTCGATTTTTACGATCGCCTGAAAAGCGTTTCGCGCGGCTACGCTTCGCTCGATTATCATCTCGCCGGTTACAGCGAATCCGATTTGGTCAAGCTCGACGTTTTAGTTGGCGGCGAGCCGGTGGACGCGCTTTCGATGATTTGCCATCGCGAACAGTCTTACGAGCGCGGCCGCGATTTGGTGTCGCGCTTGCGCAAACTGATTCCGCGGCAAATGTTTGAGGTGCCGATTCAAGCCGCGATTGGCAGCCGCGTGATCGCGCGCGAAACGGTGGCCGCGATTCGCAAAAACGTGCTGGCCAAGTGCTACGGCGGCGACATCACGCGCAAACGCAAACTCCTCGAAAAACAAAAAGAAGGCAAGAAACGCATGAAGCGCGTCGGCCAGGTGGACATCCCGCAAGAAGCCTTCCTCGCCGTCCTAAAAGTGACATCCACGGGCGACGAAGAGTAATGTTCTGGCCGCGACAAACGTCTTTGTCTTGATGCGTGATTTAGTCTGGCGTAAACTCTGCCTAGAGCAAAGAAAATGCCCAAAGCCAAACAATTCGTGACAGACGAAAATGGTGTTCGCGTGGCCGTGATGCTCGATATCAAGGAATATGAAGAGCTGCTTGAGGATCTCGAGGATCTGCAGGCGGTTCGCGAATATGAAGAAGAAAAAGCGTCAGGGCAGAAGCCAATTCCTTTGGCACAAGCGCTCGATGAAATTCGTCGCAATCGCAAGTGAGCTATGTCGTAAGCGTCCGGCGTAGCGCTCAAAGAGAACTCGAAGCCATCGCATCTCCTTTCCAACAGAAAATTGAAGAGAGAATGCTCTCCCTCGGAGACAACGCGCGGCCAGCCGGTTGCAAAATGTTGAAGGGATCGGAAAAATCGTGGCGCATTCGCATCGGCGATTATCGGCTGGTTTATGAAATCGACGACAGCGCAAAAACCGTGACCGTAATCAAGATCGCCCACCGAAGCAGTGTTTACCGCTAGCTTCATCCCTCGTCTTTCCTTTTTACTTCCGTGATCAATTTTCCGCGGTGGAGGCGAATGTTTACCGTGTCGCCTGCGGCTACTTGGGTGGCGTCACGTAGGAGTTGGCCGGCGGCGTCTGTCGCTATTGCGTAGCCGCGTTCGAGGACGCGGAGGGGGCTGCGCTCTTCAAGTTGGAGTCGGAGACGGTCGAGGCGCTCGCGTTTTGCGCGGAGCAGGCGGTCCGCGCGTGCGCCCAAATCGCTGCTGCGCTTTTCCAAGCGGAGGCGCAGGGCGGCAATCTTGATACGAAAATCGAACGAGACGATGCGCATGTGCGCGGTGGTGAAGCGACGGCGCGAATGATGGACGTTTGCTCGCAGGCCGTGGGCGAGGCGCGAGGTGAGTTCATCGGCGCGCTGGCGCTGCTGGCGGAGGAGGTCGAGCGGGCGGCGGAATCCGCGGCGACCGGAAAGTTCGTGAACGCGGCGGACAAGGACGAGGATGCGATAACGCATCTGCTCGTTAAGGGCGCTGCGAAGATCGGCGATGTGCTTATCGAATTCGCGGCGCGTTTGCACGACTAGCTCTGCGGCAGCGGAGGGAGTGGAGGCGCGGACATCGGCGACAAAATCGGCGATGGTGAAATCGGTTTCGTGGCCGATGCCGGAGATTACGGGAATTTCGGAGGCGGCGATGGCGCGGACGACTTCCTCTTCGTTGAAGACCCAGAGATCTTCGAGTGAGCCACCGCCGCGCGCGATTATCAGCACGTCTACGATTTTGCGACGATTGAAGAATTGAACGGCGCGGACGATTTCCGTGCATGCGCCGTCGCCCTGGACGCGCACGGGATAAAGGGTCAAGTGCACATTGCGGAAGCGGCGGCGCAGAATGCGCACCACGTCGCGAACGGCGGCGCCGCGCGGCGAGGTGATGAGGCCGATGCGGTTGGGGAGAAGCGGCAACGGCTTCTTGCGACCGGCGGCGAAGAGACCTTCGGCCTCGAGGCGGCGTTTCAGTTGCTCAAACGCGAGTTGAAGCGCGCCCAGGCCAACTGGCTCGATATTCTCGACGTAAATCTGGTATTCGCCGCGGGACTCGTAAACGCTGATGGAGCCGCGCACGGTGACGTGCAGGCCGTCTTCGGGACGGAACTTCATGGTGCGAAGCTGATTTTTGAAGCAGACGCACTTTACCTGCGAGCGTTCGTCTTTCAGGGTGCAATAGATGTGGCCGGACTGGGCTTCGTGGCAATTGGAGATTTCGCCGGTGACCCAGATATCGGTGAAGTTGCGGGCGAAGAGGTCGCGGATCTTTGCGGTCAGCTCGGTGACCGTGAAGGCACGGCGTTCGGGCATGAGATTGAATTGAAGTTGGCTCATGGAGCCCCCCCACCCCCCTCTATTTTCGTAAAAGCGGATTCTAAAGGGGTTAGGGGCGCATTCGGCGTAAAAGCGGATTCTAAAGGACTTAACGGGATTCGGAGTTTGGAGGGAGCGACGCGGTGGGTTAAAGGAGAGCGCAATGGCCGCCGGGACATGACTAACAGATGATAGCACAAGAATTACTAATTGTCAATGGATTAATATAAGTGCTTTGGATTGTTTGGCATAACGTCTTGGGCATCAAAAGCGTGTGCCGCACCTACGGCGCTGGGACATTTCGGCCCTCGCGTACCAGGGCCTAACGGCCTGGGCTAACCTGTGCCGCCCCTCTGGGGCTGGAGGCGCCAATCCGGATATTCATCCCGCATAAGGCGCGGGATGGGGCGGAGTTGGCGTTCCCGGGGGAATCCGTTCTGCGGTGGGACGGGTTATCCCACGAACGGACGGTCTGGCGCCGGAGAAAAGAATGTTAGCGCAACGTTTTCAGACAGTTGCGAAGGATTGGGGATGGTAGGCTGCTTGCGATCTTGCCGACTATGAACAGCTTTCTGCGCGACCTTCGTTATGGCTTGCGGACACTGGCGCGAAACCCTGGGTTTGCGGCCGTGGCGGTCCTGACGATTGGGATTGGAATCGGGGCCAGCACGACCATTTTCAGTTGGATGCGGTCGATGTTGCTGAATCCGCTGCCCGGCGCTACGGAACCGGAGCGCGTTGTAGCGATCGAAAACACGGCGCCGGACGGCGAGCCGCTCACGACGTCTTATCTGGACTTCCGCGACTTCCGCGACAACCTGCATCTAGTTGATTTCGTAACCGCGCGAGTGGGAAACGTGTTCTCCGTGGGCGACGCGCCGCAGACGACGCAGGTTTGGGGCGAAATGGTGTCCGGCGGCTTTTTCGACATGCTGGGCGTGCAGCCGGAGGCGGGCCGCTTCTTTTCCGAGACGGAACGCGATGACGCACAGAACGCGCATGCGGTGGTGGTGATCAGCCACAGTTACTGGAAAGACCATTACCACTCGGACCTTTCGGCGATCGGGGCGAGCCTGCGCATCAACCGCACGCCATTTACGATCATCGGTGTCGCTCCCGAAGGCTTCCACGGCACACGGGCGGGATTCGATTACGAAATGTGGATGCCGATCACCATGTATGGGCAACTGACCCACACGGGGACCTGGATGTTGCGCGACCGAAACACGCGTAACTACATGATGTTCGCGCGGCTGGCGCTGGGCGCAAGCATGGAGCAGGCCCGAAGCGAAGTACAGGCGCTGGCAAACCGGATGGCGGTGGCGGATGCGGACTCGAATCAAGGGATTGGCGCTACGGTCCTACCGGTGTGGCAATCGCACTTCGGGACGCAATCCGTGTTGCTGACGCCGATTGCGATCCTGATGGGAGCGAGCGGGGTGGTGCTGCTGATTGTTTGCGCGAACCTGGCGAATCTGCTGCTGGCGCGCGCGACCGGGCGGCTGAAAGAGTTCAGCGTGCGCCTGGCGATGGGGGCGCGGCCGATGCGACTCACGCAGCAAATCCTGACGGAGACGCTATTGATGGCGGTGGCAGGTTCGATTTGTGGCTTGATGCTGGCGAATTTGCTGGGGGGCGCGCTGCGCTGGCTGCTGCCCGGAGTCGCAAGACCGGCTATGTTGCAGCCTCCTATGGACGGACAGGTCCTCGGGTTCACTACGGCCCTGGCATTTGGCGTGGCGATTCTGGCGGGACTGGCTCCGGCTCTGCACGCATCGCAGGCGAATATCAACGAGATGCTGAAGGAAGGCGGGCGGAGCGGAACTGCCGGCGCTCACCCTCATCGTTTACGCGGGCTGCTGGTGGTGTCGGAGGTGGCACTTGCGGTGGTCGCTTTGGTTGGAGCTGGACTGTTTCTGAGGAGCTTCGAGACCGCGAGGGCGATGGATCCCGGGTTCAAGCCGGAAGGGGTGGCGCTGGCACGCTTCGATTTTTCCACGGTGGGCTACGATGCCCGGCAGACGGATGGTTTTTGCCGGCGGTTGCGCGAGCGGCTGGAGCGGCAGCCGGGAGTGACGGCGGTCAGTTATGACGACTCGGTGCCACTGGGATTTAGCGGGGGCAATTGGGAGACGCTCGAGGTCGAAGGATACGTTCCGGGGCGCAACGAAAATATGAAGATCTACCGCGATTTGGTGTCGCCCGGATATTTCGACTTGATGAAGATTCCGCTGGTGGAAGGGCGGGATTTCGATTTGCGGGATGATGCGAAGTCGTTGAAGGTGATGATCGTAAACCAAGAGTTTGTGCGGCGGTTTATGCCGAATCGCAGCGTGATCGGGCGGAAGGTGCATGGCTGGGGCGAATGGTTCACGATCGTGGGAGTAGCGAGGGACAGCAAGTATCACCGGGTGACAGAGAGTCCGCAACCTTACTTCTACATTCCGGTCCGGCAGATTTTCCGGCCGGAATATGGGCTGACGTTCGAGGTGCGCACGTCAGGATCGGTGAATGGGGCGATTGCGGGGCTGCGGCGCGAGTCGGCGGCGATCGATCCCGCGCTGACGATCTTCGATGCCGAGCCAATGACGGAATACGTTGCAGCGTCGCTCTTTGGCGCGAAAATCGCGGCGAGTCTTTTGAGCGTGCTGAGTGGGCTGGGCTTGCTGCTGGCGGCGATCGGTCTGTATAGCGTGATGGCGTATTCGGTGGCGCAGCGGACGGGCGAGATCGGCATTCGCGTGACGCTGGGAGCGCAGCCGCGGGACATTATGCGGCTGGTGATCCAGCAAGGCATTGCGTTCGCGTTGGCAGGTCTACTGGTGGGCGCGCTGGTGGCAGCGGCGCTTGCTCGCGTTGTGGCAGCGATGCTGGTGGGAGTTGGGCCGGCTGATCCGGTGGTGTATGCGGCGGCGACGGGGTTCACGGTGATGGTGGCGCTGGTATCGGCGGCGATTCCGGCATGGCGGGCGCTGCGGGTGGACCCGGCTGTGGCGCTGCGGTGGCAGTAGAGACCGTTCGGGGAAAACGCGCCGCGGCGGCAACCGTAAAAGCGGCGGCAAGACCGCCGCACTCCATATTCGATTATTTTGCGGGAGCGGCGAGTTCGGGCGGTAATGGATTGGCGGGGGACTCTTCGTCCCAGAGGATGCTGACAACCCACCAGCGGGTGCCATCGTTGAAGAGCTGGATGCTGTTGACGCCGCGGGCGAAGGGCTTTTCGTTGGGGGCGTTGCGGGATTCGTAGCTGCTGAAGACCTGGGCGATGTTGCCGAATTTTTGGACACGGTTGACGATGGCATTTTCGTAGAAGCCGTGGGTTTTGAAGTAATTGCCGGCGCCTTGAACGTAGCCCTCGACATCTTCGAGAAAAATTGAGCCATCCTTATTTTTTTGTGCCGAGGTCAGGCGTGCGCCCGGGATGAAGAGTGAACGGAAGCGATCCCAATCGCGAGTACCGGCGGGGCCGGAGATGACGTTGTAAACGGCGAGGAGGATGGAGTCGAGGGAGTTAACATCAGTGGGCTTGGCGGGGGGAACGCGCGAGGAAAGAGGTTGACTGGCGGGGGCTTGCTTGCCGGCTTCGGTTTTCGAGGTATTTGTTGTGTCCGATTTCGCCCCGGACGATGATTGCCCGTAATTCGCGGGCGCGATCGTGGCAGTCGCAAGGAACGCAAAAAGAAAGAGCTTCACGGCGTTCTCCATTTCGCTAGCAAGGTGCGACGAACTCTAACGCAAATAGCCGTAGGACCGTTACTACGAATTGCGAGCTTGCTGAGGATTTGGCCGGGGCTGCGTGATAAGATATAGATATTCGTTGTGGCGCTATGGTGCAACGGTTAGCACGTAGCCCTTTCAAGGCTAAAATACGGGTTCGATTCCCGTTAGCGCTACCAAACTTCTGTTGGCTACGAT
>WNFS01005262.1_pt1 | contig 13361 bp, 17 predicted proteins | sample 5400141 | NCBI WGS metagenome assembly WNFS01 (sample SAMN13153358, study PRJNA577476) | soil metagenome | isolation source: 60 cm saprolite under Madrone tree | place: USA:California | collected 2016-06-14
ACCTGCGCGCCTTCAGGTTCTTCGGCGGATTTCATGGGGAGGATGGACGCGCGTGGCTGCTGGGGATCGTCAGGAATACGAGTTGCACCTGGATGCAGCAGAATCGCTCAGCGCAGCTGAACACGCCGCTGGATGATGAACTGCACGCGGTTAAGAGCGACGATTTGAATCCGGAAGCATTGCTTTTGCAAAAGGCCGATGCCCAAATTCTGAGACAAGCTGTGGAAGAGTTACCGTTGGAATTTCGCGAGGTGTTGGTGCTGCGCGAGCTGGATGAAATGTCTTACAAGCAGATTGCAGTAGTGGCGGATCTCCCGCTCGGCACCGTGATGTCTCGTCTGGCGCGCGCCCGAAAGCGTCTGCAACAGATTCTTGCGAGTCACACGCAAACGGAGGTCTTAACTTGAGTTGTCAGACAGCACAGGAGTTGATTCACGCGTACGTAGATGGCGAGCTGGATCTGGCCAGAAGTCTGGAGGTCGAGCAGCACATGCAGGAATGTGAGGCCTGCGCGAGTACTTATCGCAGCCAAACAGCGTTGCGTTCTGCTCTAAAGGACAGCTCCCTCTATCATCCTGCCCCAGCGGCGCTGCAAAAGCGCATTCGGTCGTCTTTGCGTCGTGAGGCAAAGTCTGAAGTCGGCCGGCGCTCGATTGACTGGCGTTGGCTCCCAATTGGAGCATTGGCCTTCTTGCTTTTGATGGCGGTCGTCGTCTGGCGGGCAGGGTCGGGTCTACGTCCTTCCAGCGACGAGATCCTGGCCCAGGAAATGGTTTCCAATCACGTCCGCTCGTTGCAGCTAGAAAGTCATCGCACCGATGTGATCTCATCCGATCAGCACACAGTAAAGCCATGGTTCGATGGCAAGCTCGATTTCGCTCCACCGGTTAAGGATTTTTCCAGTCAGGGGTTTCCTCTGATCGGCGGCAGACTCGAGTACTTGAATAACAGAGCTGTCGCGGCGCTTGTCTACCAGCGCCAGAAGCATTACATCAATTTGTATATTTGGCCGGCTGAGCAAAGCAACGCCACCAGTGAAGTAAATACGAAACGTCAGGGATATAACCTGCTGCATTGGACCAACTCAGGCATGACTTATTGGGCCATATCCGATCTGAACGGTGTCGAGTTGCATGAATTCGCGCGGCTGGTGCACGAAGCGCAATAGGTAGAACGTATTCTGCAACAACTTAAGACGCCCGAGATTCCACTTCTTCTCAGCGAAAGCTAACCCTCGCGGAATAAAATAGCTGCTAAGTGAGTATTCCTTTTTGAGAAAGTCAAGATTGTGTCTGACGCAAATCCACGGGGTGCAGTGTCCGCCGGTGGGTCAGACAATGAAAGGAATATCATGAAGCAGATTATCATTCGCATGTTTGTCGCTCTTACCATGTGCGGCGCAACAAGCCTCATACGACTTACCAGCTTTGCAGTTATTTCACCCACACTACGAGTGCACAATGAGACCATTTGGATCTCGCGATTAATCCTGGCGTCTGTGCTTTCTCCTCTACTGTACGGTTTTCTTGACAGGCGCACCTCAACCTGGGCCATCAGATCAAAGCATCACCGCCAGTCGTCGAAGAATTCCCTCCGTCTCATAAGCGACTACCGCCGTTAACCTTCTCAATCCGCATTTAGTCGAGAGCCCCGGGAATATTTCCTAAGCCGACTCGGTATGGCTACTAGAGGATGTTTCGAGAATAGGTAACTTCTGGTTTGGGAGGATGCGAATGAGCAAGTTTGACAGGCGCGGCTTCATAAAACTCGCCGGATTAGGCGGCGGGATCGTCTTCGCTTCAAGTTTGAGTCGTGGCTTGGGTCTTAATGCCCTGGGCTCGGTCGTCGATTATGCAAATGGAAAAATCGAGAACGACTTCTATTTCGTTCAACTATCGGATACGCACTGGGGCTTTGCCGGCCCAAAGGTGAATCCCGATGCGGAGGGTACCCTAAAGAAAGCGGTGCAAGCCGTGAACAGTTTGGAGGAACAGCCGGACTTCATAGTCTTTACCGGCGATCTCACTCATACCACCGACGACGTGCAGGTCCGCAAAGACCGCATGTCGCAGTTCAAAGACATTGTCGGCGCACTGAAAGTCCCAACGGTTCACTTTATGGCGGGCGAACACGACGCTTCGCTGGATCGTGGCGACGCCTATCAGGAAGCCTTCGGCAAGCTCAATTACACCTTCGATCACAAAGGTGTGCACTTCATTGTGATCGACAACGTCTCTGATCCGGGCGCCATCGTTGGTGAATCACAACTCAACTGGCTCAAAGCCGACTTGAAGCAACAAAAGACTGATGCGCGCAATGTGGTGCTGACACACAGACCGCTGTTCGATCTCTATCCCAACTGGGACTGGGCTACCAAGGACGGCTCCGCAGTAATCGATGCCTTAATGCCGCACAAGAATGTAACTGTGTTCTACGGGCACATCCACCAGGAGAACCACCACATGACGGGACACATAGCCCACCACTCGGCAAAGTCTTTGATGTTTCCGTTGCCGGCGCCGGGTTCGGTGCCAAAGAAGTCGCCCGTACCGTGGGATGCGAGTGCGACTGCGCCCATTCCCACCAGAGCGAACGAACCCAGCTCATTACCGCTGTGGTGAAATAGTGAGTGATCGAAGTAACCAAAGACTCCTCCCAATGTTCCACCTATGAAGAGTGCCGGCGCGAAAATCCCACCCGCGCCACCGCTACCGTACGAGAAAACGGTTGCGATCAGCTTGAAGACGCAGAGAACCAGCAGCGCGCGAAATGCCAAGCTGCCGGATAACGCCAGCGACAGGGTTCCATAACCTCCGCCGGTGACACCGTTGGTTCCGAGCCAGTAGATCGCTGCAACTGCGAGTCCGCCGGTGACGAGTCCTCCGACTCCAGGCCTTGCCCATGCAGGCAAGAGTTTCATTCGCTGAAACCGTTTTCGCAGAATGAGAAGTGAATCAGTGAAAACTAGGGAGATGACTGCAGCAGCCACACCCAGCACGGCATAGAAAAGAAGTGATGAGAAATGCTCCAGACCGTAGTGCTTTGATATGGTAAAGACGGGATGCTCGCCGAGCACGGCACGTTCGATGCCGGCAGCGATAGCAGCAGCAACGACGATCCATGCCAGCACAGCCTGATCCAAATCTCCGACTACTTCCTCGATCGTTAACGTGACGGCGGCGATCGGAGCATTGAATGCCGCCGCAATTCGTCTTTGCGGGAATAATTCGTGCGCCAATTACTTCCGTGTTAATTATTTTCGAGATGACCGGCAGTTACGATCTGATCCTGCCATTGATGATCTCGAACATGGCCGCATACGCCCTAGCTCGCCATGTTCGTCCCACTCCAATTTATGAAGCGTTGTTGGAGCAAGATGAGATCCATCTGCCTCATCGCGGCGGGCGTGTTGCTCACGCGCTGGAGCGTCTGCGTGTCGGGGACGCGATGACCAGGAATCCGGTAACAATCTCGTCAAGCGCGACTGTTATTGAAGCCATCGTGCAAGTCGGAAGTCTAGAGCACTCGACTTATCCAGTCGTCGACGAGGGCGATAGATTCGTGGGGATGATCAGCGAGGTGCGTTTACGTCGTCTGGCGGCTGAGGGCGCCGGTTCGGATAAGGTGCAGAAGCATGCCGATTCCAGACCTCACGCGCTGGCGGAATATCCTTTGGTGCGCGCAACTGTGCGAATGGATAAGTCAGGTGTGCGACAACTTGCAGTGATTGATCGCCAGGATGGAAATACTGCGTCTTACAAAGGTCACAAATAGCGACGGTCGCTCACCTCTTCTTTTGACAATGCCTAAGAATCTTCTGCAGGCAGTTTGGCTAGCATTGCCTGCCTTAATCTTGCCTTTAATCTCTCGTCGTTGCCGACCCGCGCGCCGGATCGAGAGTCGATAAAACTATTGAGCGCCTGATCCATGTCTCCCTTGGCCTTATCGAGCGCGCTCAGAAAGATTCCCAGAATCTGCGGACACGAGTACTTGCGAAGCTCGCTATTGATCTGGTGCATTTGCCGAAAGGTAGCGAGGGTGTCTCCCAACTAATGACGCAAGATAAACGACGGACGATGCGCGGCAGTAACCATGAGCAAAACTATGCCTGGCTCTCCTTAATCCTAAGCAGTCGCAGCAGAGGGGAAGCCGTCAGACCCTGGACCAGCAAACTGAACGTGACTGCTCCAAAGGTCATCGCAGTCAGTTCAACGCGAGCCGGAGTTTCCAATGGGAGACTAAGCACGAGCGCGATCGAAAGCGCTCCGCGCAGTCCTCCCCAGAAAAGCACATGCTGCCACCGGCCGCTGACTTTGTTTGAGAGGAGGTTTGAGATTTGGACCACACCATACAAGGAAATCGCGCGCGCGATTGTCATCGCCAGAATTGCCCAGGCAATTACCCGAGCGTATTGGGCGAGAAATGAAAAGCGCACCTCCAGACCGATGAGAAGGAAGACCAGCGAGTTGACCACGAAAGCCGCGTATTCCCAAAACGAATCGACGGCCACGTCCGTATTCGGCGACATTCCTTTCTTCCGGCCATAGTTGCCGATGACGATCCCTGCAATCACTACCGCGAGTACCGGGGACACACCAATTGTTTCCGCGAGAATGAAAGAACCGTAAGCCGAGATCGTCGTCAGTGTGATTTCCAGCAAGTGATCATCGAAGAACGCCGTGATCGAAGATGCGGCGAAACCTATCGCTGCTCCGATGACGACTCCACCAACGCAGGCGAGAACAAAACGGCCCAATGAACTGATCAGCAGAATGCCTTTCGAGGAAGTAGCGTTGGTAGTCCCGATTACAATTCCGGCAAGGATGCGAAACACGACTGCAGCCGTGCCGTCATTGAAAAGACTTTCACCTTCGATGATGACAGCGAGTCTCTTCGGCGCACCGACCTTCCTAAAGATCGCCAGGACAGAGATGGGATCTGTCGCTGATACGATCGCCCCAAACAAAAGTGCTAAAGACCAACTCAGTCCAACGCCGTAATGCAGAATCGCTCCGATGATTCCCACCGATACAGTGACACCGACGACCGCGAGCCAAAGAATCGGCGCAACATTTTCGCGTAAGCTTTTCAGATCGAGATTCCATGAAGCCTCGAACAGCAGCGCCGGGAGAAAGATCAGCAAGATTAGTTCCGGGGAGATGTGAATTGTCGGCAGAAAATGCAGTTGACTGGTAACCAGCCCAACAACAACCAGAGCCACTGTATAAGGCACCGGCACCCATTTGGTGACCATTGCCACGCCCGATGCAATCAGGAGCAGTAAGATTAACGCCGTTATGGTGAGATGTGTGTCGTGCATCTTAATGATTGCCTAACGCGTCGGCAGAAGTCGCCATTGTTCGCCGGATCAGCGTATGATCCATTTAGCACCATCGCAAACAGTTGTGAACTAAGATCCTCGTCTGAGAAGGAGGAACATCGTGCCAAAAACAATTTCAAGAGACGAATTGAGGTTGAAGATCGATCGCCATGATGAATACCTGCTCGTCGAAACATTGCCGGAAGCGGCTTACCATCATGCTCATCTGCCGGGAGCAATAAACTTGCCTCCTCAAAAATTGGCTGAACTTGCGGCGACACTGCTTCCGAACAAACAGGCCGAGATCGTGGTCTACTGCGCAAGCCCCACGTGAGACGCATCAGAGAACGCCGCCCGTGAGCTGGCGGCGCTAGGCTACACGAACGTGCGGGACTACGCTGAGGGCAAGCAAGACTGGATTGATGCTGGGCTGCCAGTCGAGACTGAGCACCAGCACTAACGAGCCAGGAGGAAAGCAACGGTGAAAGTCCTAACGGTATTTTGCCAAGTCGTAGTTATATTCTCCGTTACATTGACGGCGAAGTCCCAATCTTCGACCTCTTCCATGCGCAGCACACCAATTGGAATGGGAGACATCGCTCCTGACTTTACCCTTGAAGATCAGAATCGCAACAAGATAATACTCTCGAGCGCGCGTAGTCAGAGTCCTGTGGTGCTCGTCTTCTATCGTGGTTATTGGTGACCGTACTGTGCCCGGCAGTTGGCCGGACTCAGGACTCTTTTGAAGAAGAATGAGAATGTAATACTGCTCGCGATTAGCATCGACCCGCCGGATGTAAGCAAGACTTTCGCAGACAAGATAGCTTCTGATAGGAAGGGCGCAATCAATTTTCCGATTCTCTCAGACCCCGAGCACAAAATCGTTGACGCTTACGGACTTCGTGATCCCGCCTACGAAGGTCAGAAGGTTTACGGTATTCCGCATCCGGCGGTTTACGTGATCGATAAGCTGGGGAAGGTTGCCTGGGCCAGGATCGAATCGGATTACAAGCAGCGCCCAACCAATGAAGAAATACGTGCTGCGCTTGATAGGAAATGATTCACTCCCCTTTTGTTTTACGCTGGTGCCTTGAAAGAATCGAAAGGAGTCCTTCCCGTGCCGAATGACGATTCGACCAAAAACAATTCTTCTAACACGACTGCGAGCACATCGGCGGCGACAGGATTGGCAATCATGCGCGTGGGTCTCGGCGTGATGTTTCTCTATGTGTTCTTCGAAAACCTAAGCAAGGGTCTTTACGGCAAAGATGGTTACGCTGGTCTCATCAATTATTACGTTGAAAAGGGCCATGCTCCCGGCTTCTGGAAGAGCATAATGAGTTTAGCCGCCACCCACGCGGCAGTTGCGGGACCTTTACAGGCCGTCACCGAGATTAGCTTTGGAGTCCTTCTATTAATAGGATTGCTGACGCGACCAGTGGCGCTGGCCGCCTTTCTCTTTTTGAGTTCACTTTGGATATCTGAGTGGGGCACGGCATGGATTTGGGAATTACTAATACCGATGATCGCCGCATTTAGCTTGATGGTTGGCGGTGCTGGCCGAAAGTGGGGCATCGACGCCAAACTCGTCCGGAAATATCCGAGAATTCCGCTCTGGTAAAGACAATCCCGTGATGACGTTGCAAGCTAAGAAGGCAAACGACAAACCAGGGCAATTCGCGCTCGGCCTCTCAAGAAACACGCTGACAAAGAGCGCGCCTAAAACTATTCGCAGCATGAGGCGGGGTAAATCAGTGAGCAGTTTCTACGTTTGATTTAGCAGAGGAGGACTCCATGACCACATTGGGCCGTTCAAAGACGATCTGTTTCCTGGCCTTTGGGATGCTGATCTTTACTGCAAACTCTTGCTCGCAGAAACGTTCGGCCGCCCCCGAAAAGACCGCCACGACAAATGCCGAACAGATTGCCAGGACCTATGGCCTTGATTCGTTCGGGCAAATTGAAGCAATTCGTTATACGTGGAACGCCCAGTTCACCGGAGTGAATCTCTCCCATTCGTGGGTTTGGGAGCCCAAGACCAACAAGGTCTCTTACGAGGGGAAGGATAAAGACGGCAAGCCGGTCAAGGTTTCCTATCTGCGGTCTGAGCTCAGCAGCCAACCCGACACCGTAAAAAACGGAGTCGATCCGGCTTTCGTCAACGATAACTATTGGCTTCTGTTCCCCTTGCATGCTTACTGGGACCGGAGCGCCACGGTGACCGATCAAGGCACGAAACAATTGCCGCTGGGCAATGGGTCGGCCGATTTGGTCACGGTGAAGTATCCCTCGGAAGGCGGTTACACGCCCGGCGATACCTGGGACCTCTACGTCGGCAAAGATAACCGGGTCGAGCAATTCGTCTACCACCGCGGCGGGCCTAAGAAGCCAGGCACCGTCGTCGCAACGTGGGAGGGCTACAAGAAAGCTGGACCTCTCCTTATCTCGACGGACCACCACGGTACCGCGGACGGAAACCCCTTGCGGATTTTCATTTCAGATCTGTCCGTTAAATTGACGGGATCAGAAAACTGGATAAACGCACAATGAATATAGGAAAGCTTCGTTCGCACGATTGTTTACGTGTTTCACGAATCGGTCGTTTGCCGTTCGCGATGCAGTCGCACTCTCGCGCGGCACGGACGTTGTCCCTAGAGTCTTCCGGGAGCTGTAGAATGCACACAATCCGATGAAGGCTGACATCGATCTGGACATTGGACGAAAGACTTTCGCGTCTGGCCTCTTGCCGGAGTTAATCGCTGTGCTAAACGGCACCCGGCGGGGCGATCTGGTCGCGGTGGTCGGCGACGAAGAGAGCATTGGACCTGAGTTGGAAACGTGGTGTCGATTTACCGGGAATCCACTGCTCGAGGCGACGTTGGAAAGAGGCCGGATGCGGTGGGTATTCCGTTGTGGCGCAGTTGGGGTGCCTGCCGAAGCCGATCGGCCGGTCGGCTCGCGGCTTTGGCTCTACACGAATTTCGATTGTAACCTCCGTTGCGACTACTGTTGTGTGCGTTCTTCGCCGACCACGCCTCGCCGAGAACTGGGACTCGAACGTGTACAGCGGATCGCGCGCGAAGCCGCGGAGCTTGCTGTGAAGGAGATCTTTGTCACCGGAGGTGAGCCGTTTCTACTTGAGGATATTGACGAGATTCTGGTTTCATGCGCTGCAGCCGCTCCGACGACAGTGCTAACCAATGGAATGTTATTTACAGGGCGCCGCGCGGAAAGCTTGCGAGCGTTGCCCCGCGATCGAATCGTCCTGCAAATCAGTCTGGACAGCGCGACGCCAGACCGGCACGACCAGCATCGCGGACCCGGAACTTGGGCGCGAACACGAGAAGGTATTCAATGCGCTCGCCAGCTTGGGTTTCGTGTGCGACTGGCAGCGACCGTTTCGACCGATGCAGAGGGTGAGGAGTTTCGTCAATTCCTCGACGACGAGAAGATTGCGGCAGAAGACCGAATCATACGCCGGATCGCGTTACGTGGAGCTGCTAGCGAAGGTGAAGCTGTTACTCGAAACGACTTAATTCCGGAGGTCACAATTACAGCTGAGGGAGTGTACTGGCATCCGGTCGGGGCCGAAGATGAGGATCTGCTCGTTACGCGCGACATATTTCCTCTCTCCGAATCCTTCGCTGTGGTGCGTCGTGCTTTCGACCATGAACGCGAACACGCGAATAAGCTGGCAAGAATCTTTAATTGCGCCTGAATGATCTATCTTGAGCAGTTCAGCTGCCGATAGATGTTCTCCCAGTCATCAATTCGTGGGAGTGTCCCTCCATTCCCGTCAACCACATCTTTGAATACCTGACAGAAACAACGTCTTCGGGCCGCGCCGTCACCCTCCTTCGTGAAGCGATCCTGGCACGCTTTTAGTCGTTCAAGAATTGCTTGTACTTCTTGATCTGAGAACGTCGACAAAACATCGCTCGCCCGGTTGGCTTCGGCAAGCGTGTCTCGTTCTTCGCGGTGCTTCTTATATTGTTCACGAATGTCAGCCCCGAGCGTGATCGCTTCAAACAAAGCTTTCACGTAGGACAGAAGCTCTAACCAAATGTGGACGGACGCCATCGGTCGTGTAGCTTACCACAGCTACGCCCGCGCCTATTCGTTAACGGGCCACGTGATGACGCTTCATATTGGTGGGGATCGTTGCGACGGATTCAAGAGCCAGCTGAGTCAGTCTCTTCGGCTGACCTAGCAAGTATTTGTTTGAAGAATCCCTGTTGGCCAGCGGCTTGCCTCAGCGCACCGTAACCATCGAGCTGAGGCGCTAGCCAACGCTGAAGTCCTTCGGCGTCAAGTATGGCGCGATGAACCGGATTGTCATAGTTCATAGCTGAGAGCGCTGCGGCGAATTGGTGCTCCTGTTCGAGACTGAGGTCAGGCCGCGCCGTGAACATACAATGGTTGTACGCCGGAGAAGACCATATCTCACCAAGGCTGCCTTCGGGCACCAGGCGCTCGTTGCGCACAGTATTCCAAAACGGACTGCCGATAGCGCCGGCGTCGGCTCGCCCGTCCAAGACGGCTCGCACTACTTCAACTTCGCTGGTCCCTGTATCACCATGCTTGCCTACGTCGCTGTCAAAGCGCAGGGTCTGGTATTCGCTTCCTTCGTGTATCCCTTGCTGCTCCAGGAAGTAAACGGGAAGAATCGCAGCGTGTCCGCTGTCTCGGCTACCGAGCGCGAGCGTCCGATTCCTCAAATCCGCGACCGTAGAAATTGGGCCACCGTTGACCGCTACGATCTTGGTCATCCAGCCTAGGTCAGTATCGCGCATGGCGATCGCACGACAGGCGTGGCCGCTCCACTCATCCGCCTGAAGGTAGGCGAGGTTCGTGTTCCAGGCGATATCGATACGCGGCAGGACCTCGGTTGGTTGGCCGAGGAGCGCCATGACCTGCGCTTCGTAACTCTGAAATAGCACGATCTCAACTGAAAGACGCGCTTCCTCATGAAAATAGCGCCGCATCCCCTCCCAAATCGTGACCACTTTCGGATCGTATGCAACAGCTCCCACCCAGATTGTTTCGCTCATAGACCTCCACGGTTCCCGTCAGCAGGGTTTCACGAAAGGAGTCTCTTCGTTTTGCAAACGCCTTGTCTCAGAAGAGCGGCATTCCCAATAGGGACTTCCCGATGAACTCGCGCAGAACATCGCCCGTTGGCGCCATCACGGCGCCCGCGTGCGCATCGCGGAACAGGCGTTCGATGCTCAAATGCTTCGAGAACGCCGCGCCACCGCAAACACGCATTGCTGTTGAGGTGACGCTGATAGCCACTTCGCCTGCGGCAGCTTTCGTCTCAAGCACGCGCAGCATGGTCGTCTCGCGCGGCTTTTCAAGATGATCGACGAGATCGTCGATGCGTGCCGACAGCCCATCGGTCTCGATCTGCATCGTCGCGAGTTGCGCGCGAAGGGTAGGCAGACTCTCACCGAGGCTCTGGCCGAGATGCTCGAACTTCGCACTCTTGAGGTGAGACGTAGTTCCAGATACCGCTGCACGGCACAGTCCCAGGGCCACTGCCGCGGTTCCCAAATTAAACAAAGGGAGCACCACGTTTAGCATGGCCGGAAATCCGGCGCCGTCATCAGTAAGCTGAAAATCGGATGGAACCTGGCAATCGTCCAGCACGATCGGCGCAGAGGCGTTCGCCCGAAGTCCCAAGCCGTCCCAGGGACCCGAAACTGAGAGACCGGGTGTCCCGGCCGGAACCAGATAGAGGGTCGAATCCGTAGGTCCAGCCCCCTCAGGGGCAAGTGAAGAAACAACATAGCTCTGCGCCTGACCAGCGCTGGTCACCCAGGATTTTTTGGCGCTGATACGGACGCCGTCACCATTCCTATGTGCGCGGGACATCGGCGCCCAGAAATGACTGCGCGAGCCGGCTTCGCTGAAAGCGATAGTGGATAAGTGGCGGCCCACGGCAATCTCCTGCAGTATCTGTGTGACTGCCCGAGCTGCGCCGGGGCGCGCTGCCGAGATAGTCGCAGTGCCCAGGATGTGCATGAGATAGACCATGGCGGCCGAAGCGTCTGACTCGGCGAGCGTCGCCGTCACATCGGCAAACGTCCGCGGACCTAACCCTGCACCGCCAGAATCGCCGGGTAGCAACAGCCCGAGCAGTCCAGACTCACCAAGCGCCTCCACAGCCTCGGTAGAAAATCGTCCCTCGTTATCGTTTTCCCCTGCGGCTGGCGCCAGCACTCGGCTGGCGATCTCGCGGGCTTTTGAAACGGCGGCGTCATGAATCATGATCGTACCTCTCATCCACGAATCTAATTGATCGAACGAGGATTGTCGCCGAGGATTCGCGGAGGGGTCAAATAGTCTCCGACGGTTGTCGGGCCCCAAAACACACGGCGCGTGTTCGATCATGCACAAGGCACTCGCCCTACGCTTGTGACAATCGTAGAGAGTACTTGCTGATTGCCACCGCCCGGAACGACAATGCGCCTTCGCTCTGACAGGTGAAATCTTCAGTTATTTCGCGGCGTCGATCACTTTCTGGTGTTTCGCCCGCAGCAGGTTAGCGATCGTACTCTGGTAAAGTTCGCTGCCGCCGTACCGCGATGCGCGCTAACGTAAATAAGATGCGAGCGGCTGCTCTTATCGATCCGAACACGGTGCCGGCAATCTTGGATTGTCCGCCAGCTCGGCGACGATAATCGACTGGCACTTCCAAAATCCGCAGGCCCGCGCGCGCAGCTTTCATTTGCATCTCAAGCGGCCAGCCGTAAGTCTCTTCGCGCATGTTGAGTCGCTCAAGTGCGTCGCGCCTGATCGCCCGGAACGGGCCCATGTCGGAAGAGCGCACGCCGTAGAGCAAGCGCAGAAAGAAGCCCACCATGTATCCGGCAAAGACCTGATGCCAGTTCATACTTCCTGGCTCGCGTCGTCCGAGCGTTCGCGACGAAATCACGAAGTCGTGTGTCCCTTTTATTATTGGCTCAACGAGCCGATTCATCATTTCCGGATAGTCACTGCCGTCACCGTCTAGAAACACGATGATTTCGCAATCAGCAGAGAGCGAGCGCACTCCCGCGCGAAACGCCCGCCCATATCCCCGCTGGGCTTCTGTTACCACGCGCGCGCCGGCGGCGGTTGCAACTTTCGCTGTGTGATCAGTGCTGCCGTTATCAACCACGATTATTTCGTCAGCGATCTGACGAGGCACGTCATTGATGACTTTACCAATCGCCTCCTCTTCGTTAAGCGCGGCGATGATTACTGAGACATAAGGTTTCACGTGCTTTAGCTGTCAGCAAGCGAGGCGGTGACAAGTCGCCGCATTCCAAGTTTCCTTCGACCCCACCAAATTGCTAATGCCAGGAGCAAAAAGAACGGAACAAAAATCAGCCCTTTTATTCTGAAGTGCTGCGTCTCCGTCCAATAGATCCAAGTCAGATAAAGAAAAAAGCTGGTCACTGTCAGATAGAAGACTGGAATTGATGGCACGAAGCATAAGAACGGAATCAACCAGGCGAAGTACCAGGGAAAGTCAGGCGCGAAAAGAACCATGAAAGCAGTTCCCAGAACAAGACTTCGTTTCAGATAGCCGGCGTCATCGTCGCCGCTCTTGAAGACCGACCAAAAGGCTAGGCCCAAAAGAACAGCACCCGCGAACGAAAGAAAAATGGCGTTCGGCAACTTGACGCCGAGTAATCTATCCAGCAAACCCAAAATGAAAAATTGTTCGCCACTAACGATCCCACGCTCCTGAGCATAGCCCGGAATAAAACCAAGCACTCCCAGTGGACCGACTCCAAGATATGGCAAATAGCCAGCAACGATCGTCGCGACCAGCGCAATAGGCATCTTCCATCCCCAGCGTTTGTATAGCGCGGGAAACAGAACTATGGGAAACAGTTTGGCGAGCGTCGCGAGCCCAAGCGAGATCCCAGTTGCTGTTTCCCAATTTCGTTTTCGCGCCAACAGCGCCAGCGCAATGAAAGCAAACGCTAACGGATCGATATGCCCGCTACCCGCGAATTCCCAGACTACCAGCGGATGCCACGCGTAGATC
>WNFS01002721.1_pt1 | contig 13355 bp, 9 predicted proteins | sample 5400141 | NCBI WGS metagenome assembly WNFS01 (sample SAMN13153358, study PRJNA577476) | soil metagenome | isolation source: 60 cm saprolite under Madrone tree | place: USA:California | collected 2016-06-14
CTACGAGTGGAGAAAGTCCATCAATTTTTGCCTGAAAAAAGACGGCACTACCTGTTGGGTCGCGCCGGGAAGCGCGAAGTGCATGGCAGTCTCCTCGACGGACACGGGACCGGCCCTGATGGCGCTAGGGGCTCGGGTCCGCCTCGTTTCGCGCACTGATGAGCGCGAAGTCCTGCTCTCCGACCTGTACAACAATGATGGGATCGACTACATCAAGCGCAGACCCGATGAAATTCTGTCAGAAGTGCTCCTCGATTCTTTACACGGATGGAAGAGCACGTATTGGAAACTCCGCCGCCGCGGCTCGTTCGACTTCCCCGTGCTTTCTGTCGCGGCGGCGGCTCGGCTCTCCAAAGAAAATGTAGTCGAGGATGCTCGCATTGTCATAGGCTCCGCCGCCTGCCGTCCATTGGCGGCCATCGAAGCGGCAAAATCCATGCTTGGCCGCCCCTTGAATCAGCAGGCTATTAAAGAAGCCGCCGCGCTCGCGGCCCGCATTGCCAAGCCCCTAGACAACACGGACTTTGACATGACGTGGCGTAAACGAGTCACCGCCGAATTCGTGACCTATGCGCTGCGCGAATTGCGCGGCGATGATGTGCGAGCCGAACGCGAGAGCTTCACCCGCTACTCGTTCGAGTAATCACCGGAGCGCTTCGCATCTGTGATTCCCCGGGTTTTCTGATTTCCCTGAACCTGATATCCTCCAAACTCTTTCCTATTTGCCATAGCATTCGAGCTTCGCGCTCAGATCGGGCCACGGAAAAAACAGAGATGACCTCGGAACGTGGGTTTTATGGCTGGAAACTGGTCTTCATTCTTTGGCTTCTGGATTTCCTAAACATGGGATTCCCGTTTTACGGCGGAGCGGTCATCAACACGTACATGCTTAAGGAAATTCCCATGAGCCGCAGCTCCTTCGGCATGGGATTTACACTCTTAAGCCTTTTTGTGGGCATTCCTTCCATCCTCGTTGGCGCGTCGATTGTTCGCTGGGGAATCCGCATGACGTTCGGCATCGGTTCAGCCCTGATTTTGGTGGGCGCGCTATGGCTCTCGTTGATCGCTGCCAAGCCCTGGGACTATTGGCTGGGATTCGGCGTGCTTACCGCGGCGGGAATCAGTTTTGGGACCATCGTCCCGGCGGCCACGGCCATCACCCGGTGGTTCCGACGCTATCGCGGAAGGACCATGGCGGTGACGCTGTCGGCGTCGGGATTTGCTGGCTTTATCGTCGCTCCGCTAATCAACCGCATACTGACGGCGAATGGCGGGAATTGGCGGCAAGCGTGGGCGATTGTGGCAGGGATTTCTGTTCTGTCAGCGGTGGTCGCATTTCTCTTTGTAAGGGAACGTCCCGAAGACCTCGGCCAAGTGGTGGATGGCGGACCGGGCGCGTCCCCCTCGGCGAAGTCGGCGGCGGCCAGCGCACGTGTGACTAAGTTTCCGTGGGAGCCTCAACAAGCATTCAGAACTCTTGCTTACTGGATGATTCTTGTCGGCGCCATTGCGTGCCAATTTCCGTTTTTCTTTTTCACGGCTCACTGGATTCTGCACCTGAAGGGTGTGGGCATTTCTCCTGCGGACGCCGCGTGGGCGATGGGCCTCTTCACGCTCGGAGCTGTTTTTGGCCGTTTGATTGGCGGCTGGTTGATGGACGCCATGGAAGGGCGCTTCGCGTTCATGCTGGGCTTCTGTTGTTATTTTTTGGGATCGTTCCTGGCGATTCGCGTATCTCCGGATGCGTTGTGGATCGCTTACAGCGCGGCGATTCTCTACGGCACGGGTTTCGGATGGACGTTCATTTGCCTAAACACCGTTACGGGACACTACTACGGGCCGGCCGCTTTTCCGAAAGTGAACGGAATGACGCTGGTGCTCGCAGCACTTTTTTGTTCGCCCGCTGGCTACCTGGGCGGAAGAGTTTTTGATTTGTACCAAAGCTATAAACTGGCTTTCGAAGTGAATTCCGTCCTTGCTGCCTTGGGAATCATCGCACTGTTTTTCGCAAAGATGCCTGAGCCGCGGGAAGCGGAAAGTCAGTTCAGTGACCGAAGGAATTGAAGAGGAAAGGGCCGCGGGCAAAATTTTGGCTGGGAGACTAGGATTCGAACCTAGATAGCCAGATCCAGAATCTGGAGTCCTACCGTTGGACGATCTCCCACCGGTTGCGAGGAAAAAAAGGAACCGCAGCCTGCTCCCGCTGATCGGGGCAGCCACGATTCTACCTATCTAATTTAATCGGGTTTCAGGCAGTCGTCAACCGCGCCAGGCGCGAAGAAGTTCCAGGTCTACGGCCGAGGTGTGTTTTCCGTAGCTTTCGTTGGCGCGCTCTCGCCACCCGTAATCGGCACCATTTGCCCCTGCCGAATCGCATATTGCACATTTCCCCAGCGGATATGATTCGAACCAAAACTGGCGAGCCAGACCACGAAATGGATAGCGTCGCGCAGCGGCACCAGCCAAATCTTGCGACGCAAGACTTCGTCCTGAACGCCCCAAATCCCCACCGTCCAAGCCATCGCAAGACGCAGGACCGAGTACGCTAGCAGATAGCCGACAGCGATCCATTTCGCCGGCGCGACGAATGCGGCAAGCAGTGCCCACGGAAGCCCCTGAGTAAAAAGCAACCCGAGATAGGAGAGTGGTCTGCACAAACGCACCGTCCGTGCCCAGCGCATTTGATGGTTCCAAAAGCTGCGAAGAGTCTGCGCGGGATACATGGTCCACACAGATTCGCGTGAGAGCACCACCTCGCCGCCGGCTTTGGCAATGCGGTTGCCGAGTTCATAGTCGTCGGCAAGCGTCCCGGCAATGGCTCCGAATCCGCCCATTTTTCCGAGCCATTCCTTGGTCGTAGCGATAGAGGCTCCGAGCGCAAAGGTGATTCCTTCCATCCATTCGGCCATGACCACACCCGCGAAAAAATCGCTGGAAGCACCGACGGCTTCGATTTCCGCGCCAAGATTCTTCTCGGCGATGCCGCGATAAAAGCAAGTCACGGCCCCGACCTTACGATCCGTAAGCGGAGCCACGACTTCGCGCAAAAAGCGCGGTCCGACGCGCACATCGCCATCAGTAAGCACGAGCACTTCGTTCTGCGCCTCCCGCGCGAGCCGCGCCAGTTTGTTGACCTTGCGGTTTGCGCCGAGATGCTCCGCACCCACGAGCAAACGGATCTGCCGTTGCGGGAATTCCGCGATGACGCGGCGAATCACGGGAACCGCGGGGTCTTCGTCATCGTTCACGGCAAACAAGATTTCAAAGTACGGGTAGTCCTGGCGGCAGAAACTGGCGAAATTTTCGTAGGACCCAAAATCCACGCCGCGCACGGGTTTGAGTATGCTTACAGATGGAGTGAAATCCGGCAATACTCGTGCGCGCTCCTTGTTGAAGAAGCGCAAGGCCACCAGCGTCGCAAGCATGTAATAAACCAGCGGACCCGCCGCCAGCAGTAGCACGCCATCACGCCACATCGCAGATTGCAACATCATGCTGGTTCGCTCGTCATGGGTGGAAGAATGCCGTGGTTCGTGATCAGCCGGCAGCAACCAGCGCGACCCCGGCGCAAACCAGCAGGACCCCGGCCCATCGCGCGGTACTGATCTGTTCGCCCAGGATGTACTTGGCTCCAAGCGTGCCCACCACGTAGCTGAGCGCTGATGCCGGAATCACCAGGCTGATTGGCTCCCACGAAAGCAAGATCAGCAATGAATAAAAGGACAGAGCCATCAGTGGCACGCCCGCCCAGAACCAGCCATTGCGCACCGCTCGCCCCAGGAACTGCAGCAACTCCAGCGGCCGCAATCGCGCGGGCTCACCAGTCTCCTTCATTCCATAGGTGATGGCGATTTCGCCCCCGGTACTGCCAAAAATCAAGACGGCAAGTGCCAGAACGACGCGCATCAAGCCACAGCCTCACTGGCCGCGGCGGTCGTCCGCGGTTTCGTTTGCCCTACTAAGAGCACACCCACGCAGATCAACACGACTCCAAACCAGCGCCGCGGCGAAACCGACTCATGTAAGAAAACAACCGCCAGCAGCGTGAGCAGAGCGTATCCAAACGCCCCCGCTGGCATCACGTAGCTGTAGTCCGCCCAACTGAGCACCGTCATGTAGCTGAGCATGAAACCGCTTAGAAAAAAAATCGCCACCCAGATCGTCCCGCTGGTCACCGTCAGGCGAAACGCTTGCGCGATTCCCGAAGCCGTGAGTTGAACCTCGCCGATCTGCGACATGCCGCGCTTCAGCATCAAGTCTCCCGCGTTGGCGCACACCACCATCGCCAAGACCATGACCAGCGTCTTGATGCGCAGCCTTTTCTCGCTCGCCATTTTGGAGGGGTCAGTCGTTTCCGGAAGCCGGAGATGCTCCCGGCACGGAAACGATGGTCTTGTCGAAATCGCCGCCCTTGCGCACCCACTTCAGGCGCTCGGCGCGAAGTGCCAGAAATTCCGTCGCTTCGTGGTACAGGCGCTTGCGCTCGTGGCTGTCCCACAGAGCTTCCTTCACGATGCGCCAAACCACTCTGGGCCGGAAGTAATACTCATCGTAAAAGCGGTTCACGCCAGCCATCATCTCCGCCTTGGACAAGTGCGGGTACTCGATGTGCGGGAGTTGATGCCCGCCGGAATCCGCCAGCGCTTCCACTTTCAAGAAGCCTTGTTGCGCCATCGTTTCGTGCAGTTCTGTTCCGGGCATGGCATGGGCCAACGAAACCTGAATGGTCTCGCAATCCAGTTCTTTTGCGTATTCGATGGTCTTTTGAATGGATTCTTTAGTCTCGCCCGGCAGGCCGATGATGAAATCGCCGTGAACTTTGATCCCGACTTTGCGGCAATTCTTCATGAAGTTGCGCCCCATCTCCACCGTGGCGCCCTTCTTGATGTTCTTCAATATTTGGGCATCGCCAGACTCGAATCCCACGATGAACAGCCGTGCTCCGCCTTCGGCCATCGCCTTTACGGTTTCGTAGTCACTGTGCACGCGCGCCGTCGAAGACCACTGGAACTTCAGCGGCTTGAACTTCGCGCTCAGATCCATCACGCGATCTTTGCGGATATTGAAAGTGTCGTCGTCGAAGAAAATCTCTTTCATCTGCGGGAAATGGCCGAGCGCTTGCTTCACTTCGCGCGCCACGTTCTCCGTCGAACGCGTCCGCCAGGCATGACCCGAAATCGTCTGCGGCCACATGCAGAAAGTACAAAGCGCCGGACATCCGCGCGTGGTGTAGAACGAAACGTAGGGGTGCAACAGGAACGGCACGTTGTAGCGTTCGATTTCGAGGTCGCGCTTGTAAATGTCGGTAGCGAACGGCAGCGCATCCAGCTCTTCCGTGTGCAATTGCGGGCGTTCCGCATTGTGGACGATCTTTCCGTCTTTGCGGTAGCTGACGCCCATGATTTCGCTGAGCGGCTTGCCGTGTGCGTACTCCACCACGGAATGGTCGAACTCTCCACGCGTCACAAAATCAATGTCTTCGCTGGCGTTCAGCGTTTCATCCGGCTTGATGTGCCCGTGCGGCCCGACGAACGCGATTTTCAGGCTCGGGTTGGCTTCCTTGATTTTCCGGATGAGCTTGACGTCGCTTTCTATGCCCACCGTGGAAGTGAACAGGACCAGAAACTCGTAGTCTTTGCAGATTTGAATCGTCTGTTGCCAATTGATTTTGTGGGGAGAAGCATCCAGCAGCCTGCTGCCGGGGATCATTCCCGCGGGGTACGTCAGCCAAACGGGGTACCAATACGATTCAATCTCGCGCGTTGCGGGCCAACGCGAACTCGCTCCGCCGTCGAAATTCTCGAAACTCGGCGGATTCATCAGCAATGTCTTCATTACATCCGGCATTCTTCACCCTCAGACTTCGCACAATAAAATAGTCCGCCCCAAATCCCTGGTTCCCGCGGACAGATAGCAAAATGGGAGGGTCGCGCTAGCGCGCGGACTGGAGCCCCCCATCTACACCTATATTCTACCCGACTTCGTTCTATCGCCTCAAACCTTTCTGCCAACCGGTGTTATCAGGCAGCGAACGACAATCTGAAGCATTGGATGGCGTTTACGGGAATTGGGTTGCGGGTCAATGGCAAGCGCCCACTACTTCGTCTGTAGCCGACGAGAGCAAATTCCAGATGCGGTCCAGCCAATCGAGGTGTTCGGGCTTCATCAGGACCGAGCGCAAGCACGTCATCGTTTCGCGATCGCGCTTCATCGCTCCCAGATTCGCCTCCCAAAAACGCACCGGCAGCTCCGCTATCGCCAGATGCAGATTGTGCTGGGCTGCCGCCTCGAATACCTTGCGGCTCAAGACAGAAGCCTCGCTCACGCTCCCCGCTTTTGGCGCAAATACGACGATGTCCAGTTCGGGTTCAAACGCGGGCACAAACCGTTCATCCGCACGTACTTTTTGGGATAGCGACAATGCTGCTTGCCTGCCGCGTTCCAGGCTGCGTGCAAATTCGCCGCCCCTTTTCAGCGGCAGCAGTCGTTGCGTCGCCCACAATGCCGCTGCAGCCGCTCCCGGACGGGAACACTCCAGGCTGATCTCGCCAAGATGCAGCTCCGCGGAGCTGAAATAGGTGTACGGCGAATCGTGTTTGTACAGTCGGCCGACTTCAGGATCGCGAAAGAGCACACAGCCGCAACCGTAGGGTTGCAATCCGTGCTTGTGCGGATCGATCACCACTGAGTCCGCCTCCCCAATCTGCGCAAAAGCTCTCGCGGCTCCCTCCCCGAGGTTTTCCGTTAACACAAAATAGCCGCCGTAGGCCGCGTCCACATGAAGCCGGAATCCGTGTTCTTCACGAAGCGCCAAAATTTCGGGGAGTGAATCCACAGAGCCCGTCGCCGTTGTTCCCAGCGTCGCGACAACCGTCCCCACATCCCCTTGCTCCACGCGATTCGCCAATGCCTTCATATCCATGCGGCCCCGCGCGTCGCACTCCACCGATTCGAACGGTAGTTGCAGCACGCCGCTGATCCGTCCGTGTGTGTAGTGCGCCTGTTCGCTAGCCAGTATTTTCTTTCCCGGATGCAGTTGACTCGCGATCCACAGGGCTTCCAGGTTCGCCATTGTTCCGCCGCCGCAAAGATGCCCCAGAAAATTTGTCCAACCATACATCCCAGCGATCTGCGCGACCGCTTCCTTCTCCATTGCCGAAGTCGCTCGCCCGCCATCCAGCGCATGATTGTTTGGATTGATCCACATGGCCAGCGCATACGCCAGCCGCGCCACCGGGTGCGGCGGCTTCAGCATCTGTCCCGCATACAAAGGATGAAAATAAGGGTAGTTGTCCTTCAGCCTTTCGGCAGTGGCATCAAGTGTTTCAGTCAGCCGCTCAATTCCCGGCGATTGAGTTTGAAAAGCTGGAAGACTTGCGAATCCGCTTTCGAGCTTTCTCGCCACCTCGGCGAACACGTCCAAACTCTCCCGATCAAGCATCAGCAATCACCAATCACGAGTCACAAATCACTTCTTCACTGCCACACCTTATCCAATTGCCCCGCCGTTTTCAGCAGTTCCAGCTGGGCCTGCTGCCTCTGAAAATTCGCATCCAGATACGCCATCCACTTTTCATTCTCTTCCAGCCTGGCCTTCTCGACTTCCCGAAGATTCAACTTTCCTTCGGCGAATTGCGATTGAAACACTGCCACGTTTTGTTGCGCCAGCTGCAATTCCAGCCGCGCCACTTCTTTCGCCGCATCCCTCTCCCGCACCCGCCGTGTCTTTTGCCGGACGTCCGCGGAGAGTTCCGTTTTCTTGTTCGTCAAGTTGACCTTCGCCGCCTCCAGATTTATTTGTGCCAATCCGATCGCTGCTCTGGTTTGCGCGCTGAAGATCGGCACGTGCACGTCGATCCCGGCGTTGAAATTATTCCGCTGAAAGGTGGTAAAAAACTGAGAATAATTGTTGAACTGCGCCAGAACGCTGTACACGCTGACCAGTTCCAGAGTCGGGAGATAGCCTCGCTTTTCACCCTTCAGCCGAAACTCTTTCGCGCGCACGTCGGACTCCGCGAGTTGCAACCCCGCATTGCGCGTCATAGCCATCGCGACGAGGTTATCTCCTGCTAACTCGGCTTCCCCCGGCAATTCTTCCGGCGTGACCTCGATAGCCTGGGTCTCTGGAAATCCCAGCTGGTACCTCAAAAAAACTTCCAGGTCATCCTCGCGCGCCTCCAGTTGCAAAATCCGTTGGACCACTTGTGCTTTCGTCAGTTGCGCTTTCGTCACTTCCACCGGTAGCTCATACCCTTCGCCCTGTCGCTCCTGCGTCACTTGCAGAATTTTTTCCGCGCTCTCCTGCTCCTTGCGCAGCAACTCGAGAGAATGCCGCACTTTCCCCAGCTCCAGATAGGACATCGCCGTTCGAGTGATCACGCTGTTCCTTGTATCTTCAAACAGAATCTTTTGAGCCTTGGACTGCTCCTGCGTCTCTTTCGCCTGGCCGCGGAGTGGTTCATTGAAAATCTGTTCCGTGTACGTCACGTTGAAGATCGAGGGCGCCCGCCCGCCTGGCGTTTCCGGTATGCCGTAGGTGTACCCTGCCCCGGAGCCCGCGTAGAGATTCGGCATGAACTGCGCCTTGGTGATCTGCGCGGCATGATCTGCCACGCTGGCCTGAATCTTCGCCACCTGAATCTCTTTGCTGTTTTGCAGCGCCAGCTCGATCGCGCGTTTTAGCGTAAGAGCGACGGTCGTTCCGTCCTTCGGCGAGTCCTGTGTCGCGGGCGCACTCTGTTTCAAGGCAGACGGCTCTTGTGCTCCTGCGGGGCCAGCGCACACTACCAGCAACACCGTCAGTTTCGCGAAAGTTCCCGGCAATCCCATTTTCATGCTCCTTCGTATGGATCCATTTCTACCGGCGTGCCCCGGCAATTTCCGCCGGAAGCTCAGTTTCCCCAAAAAACGAAAAGGGCCGCCAATCGCGTCCCGGTTCACATTCCTTGCCAATTCCCCAAACTTCTGTTCGCTCTGTACTCACTCATACCTGAGCGACTCGACCGGTTGCAGGCTTGCCGCCTGATTCGCTGGCAAGTATCCGAAAAAAAGTCCCGTGGAACACGACACCACAAACGCAATCACCACGCTGAGCCCGGAGACCGGTACGCGCAGGTTTCCCGGCAGAAAAAATTGCGCGCCCACCGGAATGGCGATGCCGATCAAAATCCCGATGACCGCCCCGCCTCCGCTAATCACAAACGATTCGATCAGGAACTGATACATGATCTCGCGCCGCGCCGCTCCTATCGCCTTGCGAATCCCGATCTCCCGAGTCCGTTCTGTCACCGTTACTAGCATGATGTTCATGATGCCGATCCCGCTGATCACCAGCGCGATGAAGGCGATGATGATGAGCACAATCGTCAGCGCCAGCGAGATGTTCCTCGCCGCGCTGAGGATCGCCGTCAGCGTTTGCACTTTATATTCCGCCTCGGCAGGATGCCGGCTCCGCAGCACTTGCCCTACTTGCCGTTCAACGGATGCCACGTTTTCGGCCTTATCTGCCTGCGCGTCCAGCAACCGCACCACCTCCATGCCTGTGTAATATTTCATCAGTGTGAAGGGAATGATGACGGAGTTTTCCTGTATGTCGGAGAGGCCGAAAGTCTCAACGCGCTCACGGAAAACGCCAATCACCGTAAACGTCAGCTCGCCCATGCGCATCGGCCTGCCGATCGGATTCTCCTGCCCGAAAATTCGATCCGCGAGTTGCGTGGTGATCAGGCACACCTTGCTGCGCATCTCCATGTCTGCCGCATCGAAATATCGCCCGCGAAGAACAAGCAGCCGGCGAATGACCTGGTAACCCTCCGTCACGCCAACTAAGTGCACCGGGCGCTCCACGCCGTCCACGACCACCGACGTTTCCAGTTCGCGCGTTCCCGCTACTTCGATCACGTTGGGTATGGCTTTGACCGTCTCCACATCCTCCAGCGTCATCTCATAATTTAGCGGTTGCGGCTTGTCTGGCCTCTGCACCAACTCGACCCACACCAGGTTAGAGCCGACGCTTTCAATCTGCGAAAGGATGAAGGTCTTGCTCGTCAGGGCCACGGTGACTACCAGCACGATGGAAGCGCTGCCGATAATAACTCCCAGCGACGTCAGAATCGCGCGCAGCTTATTCGCTCGCAGCGCATCGATCGCCACTGACACCGTTTCTCGGATGTCCATCGTTGACCTTTGACAGGAATATTCCCGCGCCGCAGTACGAAAGTCTTAGCCCTTCTTCAGCCGCTTCAACCCTTCTTGGGCCAGTTTGTTTTTAGGATCCAGTTTGCGGGCCACCTCAAATTCCTTCTCGGCCTCTTCCATTTTGTTCTGCCCTTCATACAGGCGCCCCAGCCACGCGCGGGCGGTGGCCGGACGTGGATATCCCGATCGCACCGGAGCTTTACTCGCGTATTCCCTCAGCAATCGTTCGGCTTCTTCTGGATTTGCTTTCTTCAAGACCAGCGCTACGGCACGGTAAAACTTTGCCCGCGGATCTCCAGGTGCCACGCGCTCCCCGGTATCTGCTACCGCTTCCAGCCGCTCTGGCTGGCCATGCTTTGCCGCGTAGTCCCCGATGTCGTAGATCAGCTCCGCCGATTTGGGATGGCTCTGCAGCGCTTTGGTGAATTCCTCGTCTGCAGTGGCAAAGTCATTTTTCTGCCGCCGGCAATTTCCAGCCGCAAAATGTCCTTCGGCGGCGTCCATCTCTGCCAATTGCTTTATATGTGGCAAAGCCTTCTCCTCGCCACCTCCCAACATTCCCGGAGCGCTGCAATCGAATTCGATCAGCACTTGCCGTGCGGAGTAATTTCGCGCATCGAGTTGCACCGCAGCTTCGAATTCCTTGCCTGCTTTCTTCGCCAGCGATATTTTCGAGGGAGGCCAGCCGACCTTATCGGCCTTTTCTCCATAGGCTCGGCCAAGCCACTCGTGATAGACGGAATTCTGCGGGTCGATCGCCACGGCCCGTTCCGCGGTCTTGATTGCCGGGTCGTGTTCTTCCAGCTCGAGATAACTTTTCGCCAGCAGCAATTGCACGTCGCCGTTCTGCGGCTCTTTGGCAGCGGCAGCCTGCAGCGCAAGGATGGCATTTCTATATTCGCTGGCTTCGTAAGCACGCTTTCCCGCTTCGAAGTTTGGTTCTTGCTTCACGGTTGTCGCTGCCAACGCCCCGCCTGTGATGAAGAGACCGGCAAGCAGCCAGTTCAAACGCTTAACCATTCCATTGTTCCGCAAAAATAAAAACTTCCGTAGTTATGACCCTGACGGTCATGCCGTCTCGCAAATCGACGTCTCCAGGCAAAGCCACCAGATCTTCTTCTTTGAGCCCGCTCACCACTTCGTAATTCGTGGCATCTGCGATGCCCACGTGAATCTCGCGCTTTTCCAGCGTGGATTTCCCTACCCCAAGTTGATTGGTTCGCACTACGAACACGTACCGTTTCCCACCCTGAGCCGCCACGGCGCCCCGCGGGACAGACAGCACGCCGATTCGTTCGCGCGAATTGATGCGCACATTCACGTTGATATTGGGCAGCAACTCGAGATTGTCGTTGTTCACCGCGCAAAGTAACTCGCCCACGCTTCGTGTTCCGTGCGGCACCACCTGCTTTGGAATAATCTCGGTCGTTCCCGGCCATGTCTTACTCGGCAGAGCATCCCAAGTGATTTTCACTGGTTCATTTGCTTCCAGAGCGCCAATCTCCGGCTCATCGATGAATGCCCGCACGCGCACCTTGTGCAAGTCCGCCATCTCCGCCAGCAGATCCCCAAGCTTCACGTAATCCCCGGCCTTCACCGGCAAGGAGTAGAGCGTCCCATCTGCGGGCGCTGTGATTCGCCCTTGCCGCACTTTTTCATTCAGCGCGGCGACTTCATTTTCAACCTGTTGCACATGCAGTTCCGCCTGGCCGGTGTCCAGCTTCACGCTGCGGTCAAACTCCTGTTTCGCCGCCGTCAGCCGCGTCACTTCCGCTTGCGCTTTCGTCAACGACAGGTCGTTAGCCGCAAGTTCGTCCTGCGTCGCCGCTTGTTCTTTAATCAATCGCAGCAACACATCATGATTTTTCTGTAGCCGGTCGCGCTCAGCTTGTGCTTTGGATAGATCGCCGGCGACTCTGGCCACATCGTCCGTCCTGCCGCCCGCCCTGGCCGCCCGCAGGTCGTCCCGCGCCCGCAGCAGCTTGCTTTTTGCCTCGGAGAGCCGCGCGGCCGCTTCCTTCACATCCAATTCCAAAAACACTTGCCCCTTCTTCACCGCTTGTCCCTCTGTCGCGCGCACTTTTTCCACAAACGTATCCAGTTGCGCTCGAATCACATAAGGCGAGATCGGCTCAACTTTGCCATTGCTGCTGATCGACGAGACCAGGTTTTCCCGCATCGGCGTCACCGCATGAATGCTTGGCACCGGCTTGCGCCCGCTGAATTCGATCCCCACATACGCCAGCACCGCCGCCAGCGCCAGATAGAGCAATATTCGATTTCGCAGCTTGCGATCCATGTCTTCCTATTCTGCGTCGTCCCGCGCTTCACACGCCGCGAGACGCAATGGCACATCCCTCAGACGCAGTCGATCACTTACTTGTCCGTGTCTTGCTTGACCCCCGTAGAATGGCCCCAAGGTACTTCATTCTAACAAGAGCAGCGCGGCTTTCTCTAGATTCCTCGCGGGCGTTGTTTATTCTGCGCCTTGCCTTCCCTTGCTCGATCCCCAAATTGCAGCATCTCTCGTCCTTGATAAGGATGCGACTTTTGTACCCACGGATGCCGTCAAGCTACTATGGACGGGGGACTTCGTCATGCTAGAATTCGCCCATGTCCACTGAAAGCACCACTGAAAAAACTGCCGCACCTCTTTCGGTTGGCCCAGCCAAACCCACGCAGCCCGGCGCCGTCGTCAGTCCCGTCATCCATCGCGTCTGCATCCAGTGCAACAATATGTTCCGCGTCACTCCCGACAGATTTGATGCCAAGCAGTGCCCCATCTGTCACAAAGGCTGACTTCGCAGAATTGCCTCCTTTCCTTCGTTGCCCGGATATTGGACTGTGATTCGCTATTTCTGCCTGCTCTTCAATTGCTACCGGCTTCTTCTTCGGCCCCCATCCTGACTCTTGATTCACCTGTCGGTAACTTTTCTCCGCTCGTCGCGTAGTACACTGTGAACGGTCTGTGCCCTGCAATCCGAACTCCCAGCGAGGGGTCCTACGATGATTGAAGCTCGTGGCCTGTCCAAGCGTTTCCAGGACAAGAAGCGCGGCGAGATCCGCGCCGTCGATAACGTCACCTTCACATGCCAACCTGGCAAGATTTACGGCCTCCTCGGCGCCAACGGCGCTGGCAAGACCACTACCCTGCGCAT
>WNFS01004694.1_pt1 | contig 13353 bp, 7 predicted proteins | sample 5400141 | NCBI WGS metagenome assembly WNFS01 (sample SAMN13153358, study PRJNA577476) | soil metagenome | isolation source: 60 cm saprolite under Madrone tree | place: USA:California | collected 2016-06-14
ATGACTCGAGCCCACAAGACATTTTGCAGGTGGGTATTGCTCTTTTGTTTCGCGTGCCTGCCGGCGCGCGCGCAAAACGTTGAATTTCTGCCGGAAGTTGATGCTCATTTGAAACTGAACTCCAACGTTCGCGTTTATTTCGAGGATAAGAACGATCGGGACGGCGGCGATCCTACTCAATTTACCTTCGGCCCGAGCATTCAGCTCTATCTGAAACCCTTGATCAAACTGAGGCACGTTACGGCTTTTGATCTGGACGACTCGAAGTCAAGAGCGTTGGTTCTCGAAGCCGGATACCGCCGCATCATTACTCCGAGTGACCCGTCCGAAAATCGTATGCTGACTGCTGTGACCTCGAACTTTCCCATGAAGGCTGGCTTCCACCTCTCGGACCGCAACCGCGCGGCTCTCGACTGGAAGAGCGGCCGTTTCACCTGGCGCTATCGGAACAAATTGACCATCGACCGAACTTTTTCGATTCACTCCCATCACCTCATCCCTTATGTTGCCGTCGAGCCATTTTACGAGAGCCAATACAATAAATGGAGCGCCACTGACATCTATGCGGGTTGCTTGTTCCCCGTGGGCAAGCGCGTCCAATTCAACACCTACTATGAGCATGAGAACGATACGAGTAAACGCCCGAACAAGCAGAACAATTTCGTTGGGCTGGCGCTCTATCTTTACTTTTCCCCGGAGAAGAAATGAATGTCGAAGTCAGACTACAATCCGGCCTTACCAATAGTAGCGCCACCGCACCACGGTGGTGTAGTTCGATGCGAGTGCAGAAGGCTCTGGCACTTTTGACAGTTACCTCCGCTGGCCGCCAAACGCAGCATTGGCGAGTGGAATTGTAGCGCGCAATTCAGAGAACGTTCCGCCGAATCATTCTTTGGCAACGTAGAAATACGGAGGACAGCTATGACTTATCCTGATCACGCGTGGCGCCGCGGTTCAGTTCTGTTTATGTCGATTCTTTTCGCTTGCCTTGGAGCTTCGGCTCAAGATGCAAACGATAAGATGCCTCACGAAATCCAATTGCCGCAGCCCGTGGAAGCACCGCCACGCGCAAAGTATAAATTCGATTTGAGCAACAAAACTGATTCCGTCGAAAAGGGGAATCTTCCATCCAAAGGCTTGGAGCCCGATACGAGGGCTGCAGCGCCAGGCACCGGTGGCGTACGCAAACTCACTTTGGAGGAGGCCAAGGCCCAAGCTTCTTCGGCGAACAATCCACTCGCCCGCCTGGCTCACTTAAGCGTGGAAGCCGCGAAGCAGCACCGCGAAGGCGTTCAGGCAGATTACTTCCCTAAGGTGGGCCTGATGCTCTCGAACTTTCACTTCAACAAGTTCATGGGACAGGAGATTCAAGTCCGGCGCCCGATCGCGGGCGGGACCGCCGCGCTCGCGGTGCCGTTATTGAATAAAAACGAGACTCTATTCGCGGCGACTGCTACGCAACCTATCACGCCACTCTTCAAGATCCGTGAAGTCGTGAATCTCGCCCGCGCAGATGAACGCATCGCGCGCGCCAAGGCCGGCATGCCCGTGGAGGAAACGGCCATGAAGGTCGAAAAGAACTATTTCGACCTCTTGGTCGCACAGTGTGAATTGGTCGCAGCGAGGTCCGAAGCGAAGAAAATTGAGAGCAAGCAAATGATTGCGAGCAACGGGGCCGTACCGGTCATCACGGACGAGTATCGGAGCGAATTGATTCAGGCTGACAAAGTTCTAGTGAATGCCGAAAGCAAAGTGAAAGAGCTTACTGCATCGATGAACGAAATGCTTGGTTGGGCCGAAGAGACGCAGCTTGAACTAGTCCCACCCGATCCGCTGGAAGAGCAAATCTCATTGCGGGAAGCGGCCGGAAAGGCCCTTGTTGCAAATCCCGACCTTATCGAAGCGGAGCAGAATGTCGTAAAGGCCAAGGCAGGTTCAAAGCTTTCAAAATTGGATTATGTGCCGGACATGGCGGTGATCGGCGGATTCACCAATCAAAATGCCGTGCCACTTCTGCCGAGGGACTTTTCTTTTGTCGGTTTTATGGTTTCCTACAACCTATTTGACTTTGGGAAGCGCGAACACACTGTCAAGGAGCGAACAGCCCAACGGGAGATGGCTGAAATTGCCGTGCAACTGACCAAGGAAAAACTGTCTGCGAGCGTGAAAGAGAGCTACTTCGAATTGGAGCGTTCCAGGCAATTTGTCCAGCTGGCGCGCCGTCTAGGCGCGACCGGCCAAACCCTGAGCGTGAAATTTGACCCGAATGATCCGGACGTCACGAGCGCAAAAGCAAAGATGGACACGGAGCTGTTCCGAGCTGAATATGACCACCGCCAAGCGTACTCAAGGCTCAAGGTTCTCATGGGTGCGGAATAGGAAATCTTGCAAACCTAACGTCGCATCGACTCGCCTCTGAAGAGCCCTACGTCGGATGGTCTGCGATTGAGAAATGTAGGCTCCTTGCGGTGCCCTGCCATTGAAGCCGGCTCTCACGAACTGAGTGATATCGGGCACCCTGACGTGCGTTGGCAAGGACACTGGTGAGAGGAAGAACAAGAATAGCGATGGGTAACTTATGGTCCGTCAGAACGTTGGTATGTTCATTTCTCGCTATCCTTTTGTTTGCAGGATCAACCCTTGCTCAGGAGAGGCCGAACTCCGCTACAGAGGAAAACCGAAACGAAGCTAAACCAGGCCGAGGGAACTCGGAAACAGCAAAGGCGGAAGAACAGGAACCCGCCGCAGGCGGCGGTACGGAAGCTCTTCAGAAAGCAACGCAAAACCCCGTCGCGAGTCTCATCAGCGTCCCTGTCCAGAACAACAATAATTTTGGAGTGAGTCCTGGTTACCGCACTCAGGACGTTCTGAATATCCAGCCCGTCGTACCAATCGGCATTTCGAGAGACTGGAATCTGATTATCCGGTGGATTACGCCAATCATCTGGCAACCTCTGCCCGGTCCACCGTCCACGCCGGGAACGGGCGTGTTTGGCTTCGGAGATATGGTTCCTACCCTTTTCCTGTCTCCGGCGAAGCCAACGCTGGGGGTTCTAGTAAACAACATCTGGTCTGTGGCCGGTTCGGGCAGCCGTCCATCGGTCAACCAGTTCCTGCTGCAGTACTTCATCAACTACAACCTGAAGAAGGGCTGGTACATCACCTGGCAACCTACCCTGACAGCCAATTGGGAGGCCACCAATGGCGGCCGATGGGTAGTGCCGTTTGGTGGGGGCGTGGGAAGAATCATGAAACTCGGATTCCAGCCGGTCTCTCTCACCGCACAGTTTTATTGCAACGCCATTCATCCTCCGGGCACTTCGCCTTGGGGCATGCGGTTACAGATTGCGTTGCTCTTCCCCAAGTTGAGTAAGGAGATGCAGCAGATGCTACTGGAGGAAAAACTGAATCAGCTAAAGCAGGAGCAGCCGCAAAACAATTGAATGCGAGCTAAGAGTGCTATCCCTATTACGAAAGTGTGACAATCGTAGGAGTCAGAAGAATGACTACTCCAATTCTTGCGTTCCCCGGTGTGAGCCGTTTTTTCCTCCTCGTGCCTCTCTTGGCATTCCTCTGTTGTCCAGCTCTGGCAAGACGACAGGACGTGGTCGTCATGAACAATGGCGACCATTTCACTGGGCAAGTAAAGCGCTTGAAAAACGGCTTGTTGTTCATCGAGACGGACTACGCGTCCGGTAATATTGGCCTGGATTGGGATCAAGTGCAGTCGGTCCAAAGCACTGCTACCTTCCAAATTGTGTTAAACAACGGTCAAAGACTCGTGGGGAAGATTGAAAAGGCTTCTGTTGAGAACGCGAAGCGTGAGGACTTTCTGATTCGAGAAGCCACCGGGGAAGTTCAGGTCCCGTCGGCATCCATAGTGAACATTGACTCGAACAAGCCGACATTCTGGCGGCAATTGCAGGGAACCATCGATTTTGGTTACAGCTTCACCAGCGGAAATAGTCAGTCGACATTGAACGCGGATACGAGCGCGACGTACCGGGCCAAGGGCTGGGAGGCCGCGACTTCGCTCGATTCAACGTTTAGCGGCCAGTCGGGAGCGTCCAAAACAAATCGTGAAGACCTGCAGGCGACGTTCACCAAATTTCTAAACAGAAATTCCTTCGTCGCGGGTCTATCTGATTTTCTTCACAGCAGCCGGCAAGATCTGATCCTGCGGACGACCCTTGGCGGCGGTTACGGACGCTACTTAAAGCGCACCACCAACAGCAACTTGGCCTGGCTGGGCGGGGTTGCATACATTCGCGAATCCTTCGGCACCACCGCGGGTAATCCATCGGGCCAGAGTATGGAGGCTGTGGTGGGGTTACAATACAACTATGTTCGCTTTAACTTCGGAGAGTTCCAATCTCAGGTGCGGACATTTCCGGGGCTAACGGACTCCGGCCGCCTGCGCTTAACCACGAATAATTCAATCACCGTCAAACTAAGAAACAACTTTTACCTCCAATTCACATTCTGGGATAACTTCGATAGCAGACCGCCGGCGACGGCAAGAAAGAATGAGCTCGGCACGAGTTCGGGAATCGGCTGGTCCTTTTAGCTGCGATTCCAGCCGCTGATAGATTTCAGGAGCGTTGATCGATGACGCTCTGTTTTTCCAACTCTTTAATCACGACCTTAATCAGTTCCTTGATCACTTTCATCGGCGAATTTGCATCGAAAGTATTGGTGGTTCCCGTCCACACGAGCTCGCCATCGGGTTTTTCGGTCGAATAGAAGTTTGTCTCGACCTGCGCGCTTCTCTCTTTCGCCAAATATCCGGGGGAATAAACCAGGGGATACACCGCTCCGTAATAGGCGGCCAAGCTACCATAATAAGGATACGGACTATAGACCTGGCCGGGGACATATGTGGTCTTCTTTTCTGCCTTGGTCAAGCGCGCCACGACAATCGCGTCAAACCCCTGTTCCCGGATCACCGCCTTCAAGTCGATGGGTGTCGCGCTGGGCCGCGCCAGGAACACATAACTCTGAGTAGCCTCAATTCCCGGCCTCGCGATTGCCGCCACTAGCTCATCCTCAAATTCCGCGCGGTTCTCCGCCTTGCCATTCAGAGCCAGCACTAGAATATTCGCAAAGCGCCCGCCGGAATAGTTCGGATTCTTCCAGCTCAGCAGCATCTTTGGGGCGCTCGCTGCCAAGAGCGCGGGAATGGCGAGGGCAGTCACGAACAACAGCCATTGCTTTCTCAAAGCGATTCGCCCTTTCTGCACTCCGTGAACTCCTTGCCCGGCGACACACGCCCGGGGAATCCATGGAGAGCGATTCATCCTCCAAGGTTTATGCGCGGCTTCATACTGTCAAAAGCTACATTACCCTCACCAAGCCGTTGGACGCTACGGTTTCTCTGGCAGCCCCCCTCCCCCCCTTTTTTCATAAGTGTTGATTCTAAAGGAAGTTAAAGTCTTTTGTTTTGATACACTTTTGCAAGTGTTGATTCTAAACAGGTTAGACTTAGGTAGAGACTCACAATTGTTTTGGTTGAGTGTGCCGATTATCCTCCGAATATTGGTGGTCGGGTGTCAATGCGCGGTGACGTCATTCGGGCGAAATTCAGTTGTTTCGGGGATGCTCGCTGGCGACCCGAAGCACATTTAATAACTAGAGAGATATTACCAAAATAACTCTCCAGTTGTCAAGGCAAATTTATTAGGAGAACTGTACGATTGATCTCCAAAAGGGGGTGTAGCCGATTTCTAAGGTGTTCGGATATACAGTAGACGGGCGTTCTGTACCGGCAGAGCACTTAAAATTAGGACAGCACCGCAAATCACTATTTGCGGCGTTCATGCTCAGGAGCATGTAAGATATTGGTTTCTCTCTCTCTTGGGCTACGACGCCGCCTTCGGCGTTAGCGTCCCAAAAGTGGCGATCGAAATGTCCGTAAGGCTTCGTTCCGACTCGGCCCCCTGTCTCGTGCCCTCGCCTCTCATATTGCGTTCCTCACTCGCACGGTTACCCGTCTTGTCCTTGATCTGGCACATCACGCATCCGGACACCCATAGGTTTCTGCTATTCGTGGTGAGATATCGGTGGCCGGACCTATTCGCAGGCTCGAGGACCTTATGAGATCGCTCTACGGCCGACTATCGGTGAGCGCAGCGAATCTGGATACCAGGTTCCGCATAACTATCCTAGCTCTCCTGACGGCTACCGTGTGCTACCTGGCTGCGAGGCTGGGTGGGGCTTTGATCATAAAAGTCCCTCAAACGGTTTGGCCACTTTGGCCAGGGTGCGCGGTTTTGGTCGCCATTCTCTTGCTCGTGCCGCGGAAAATCTGGCCGATTCTTCTCCCCACAGGCCTGGCCGGTTTTGTTCTCTATGACTTGCAAGCGGGTGTGTCAATTCCTAGGATTGCCTGGCTCATTCTGGCCGACACTTTTGAAGTTCTTGTCGCTGCTTGGGGGCTCAGCTATTCCCTGAACGGCCTGCCCCGTTTGAACAGCTTGAAGGCCCTTGCAAAGTATTCATTCTTTACGGTGTTCCTTGCACCGCTCATCGTGGCGTCAATCGGCATCCGTGGCTTAGGCGGGGACAGTTGGCTCAGCTGGAGATTTATCTTTCTGTCGGAAGCATTGGCCTTTCTCACCGTAACCCCCGCCATTCTCGGTCTGCTTGGCCAAGGCCGGCCATCGTTACGAACCTTTCGAGTGCATTACTTGGAAGCAGCCATACTGGTGGCTGCGCTAACTTCCTTGGGCTATTTCATGTTCGTTGCTTCAGGGAGGGGCGCTCCACCTGCACTGCTTTATTCTCTTGTGCCATTTCTAATCTGGTCCGCTTTGCGTTTCGGGTCCACGGGCGTCGGTGTCTCGGCAAGCATAGTTGCCCTCATGTCCATTTGGGGCGCGGTCCACGGACGTGGTCCCTTCACCGAAACGGACCCAATCAACCGGGTCTTGTTCCTACAGCTCTTCTTATTATTCACTTCCATGCCTTTTATGGTCCTGGCAGTCGTCGTAGAAGACCGCAAGTGCGCGCAAGACGAGCTCCGCACAAGCGAAGAGCGTTTACGTTTGGCCATGGATGCCGGCAAATTAGGGGGATGGGAGTGGGACATCAAGAGCGGGCGCAATCCCTGGTTCGGCCGAAAATACGAACTGATGGGAATAGCCTCGGCCGATCGCTCTGGATCTGTGCAGGATTTCTGGGATCGAGTGCATCCGGGGGATGTCGACCAGGTGCGGAAGGCCGTTGAGATTGCGAAACAGAATCATCGGACTTTCGACCAGGAATTCCGTGTCGTGTGGCCAGACGGGACAGTACGTTGGCTGCGATCTGAGGGGAGATTCTTCTACGGACCCTGCGACGAGCCGGAGCGCATGCTAGGCATTTCGACTGATATCACGAAGCGCAAGCTTGCGGAGCAAGCGTTGCTGCAGAGACAGGCGGAACTCACGGAAGCACAGTCGTTAGCCCAGGTCGGCAGCTGGCGTTGGGAGGTAAAGACTGACACGGTTTCGTGGTCGCAAGAACTTTATCGAATCGCGGGAATGGACCCCGGCATGCCAGCCGTCAGCTACAAAGATCATTCCAAACTCTACACGGCTGAAAGCTGGGAACGCTTGCGAGCCGCGGTGGAAGAGGCGCTGCGCACCGGAAGGCCATACGAATTGGACCTGGAGATGATTCGCGTTGACGGTGCCAGGAGATGGCTCATTGCGCGCGGCGAAGCGCATCGCGATGCATCTGGCGCCGTCGTACAGCTTCGCGGAACGGTGCACGACATTACGGAGCGCAAGAGAACAGGGGAAGCGCTGCGAGAAAGCGAAGAGCGGCTTCGTCTGGCGATCCAGGCTGGAAAGATGTTCGCCTATGAGTGGGATGCAACCACTAATGTGGTCGAGCGCTCAGCAGAGAGCGCCCAGATTCTCGGGATAGATGAGGCGACACTCCTTGCCGGCCAGCAAGTCTTGGCCAATGTTCACCCGGACGACCGAGAAAGACTTAAGGCTGCAATTACCGAGCTCACTCCTGAAACGCCCTACCTTCAGATTAGTTATCGTATAGTGCGTCCCGACGGCACTCTAATCTGGGTGGAAAGAAACAGCCGCGCACACTTCGACAACCACGGCAGAATGCTGCGGATGGCAGGCATGGTGGCGGACGTTACTAAGCGCAAACGAGCCGAAGAGGGCCTGCGCGAGAGCGAGGAACGCTTACATCTGGCCATCCAGGCTGGGGGGATGTACGCATACGAGTGGGATCCGTTAACCGACAGAGTGACGCGGTCTGCGGAGTGCATCGATATTCTCGGAAAGGACGAGCCACTGCAGATTACTCGCCGGGAATTGAGCGCCCGGGTCCACCCGGACGACCGCGAGCAGTTTGCGGCCAACGCTTCGCAGCCCACTCCTGAGCACCCCAATTCCCAGATGACCTACCGCGTTTTGCGTCACGATGGTAGCGTGATCTGGCTGGAGAAGAGCGCGCGAGCCTTCTTTGACGACCAGGGCAGGATGCTACGGATGATAGGAGTAGTAGCCGATATCACCGCGCGCAAACACGCGGAACAGGCTCTGGCGCAGTCACAAGAGAAGTTTTCGAAAGCATTCCGGCAAAGCCCAATGCTACTCACGTTATCGAGCACGAAAGACCATCGCTACATCGAGGTTAACGAAACCTTTGAACGTATAACCGGCTGGCGCCGTGACGAGGTCATCGGACGCACGGCCTTCGACCTTGGGCTCTGGGTGGATCCGGCCCAAAGAGTTGACGTCATAAAACGCCTTCTGGCCGAAGGCAGTCTTCGTGAGTTGGAGGCCCGTTTTTGTATGAGAGACGGAAGCATCCGTATTGGTGAGGTGTCAGCGGAAATGATCGAACTCGACGGTCAGCCGTGCGCGCTCGGCGTTATCGCGGACATCACCGACCGTAAAAAGGCCGAAGAGGCCCTGCGCGAGAGCGAGGAACGGTTCCGGTTGGTCGCCAACACCGCTCCCGTCCTTATTTGGATGTCCGATACGGACAAGCTATGCACCTACTTCAATATCCCATGGCTGGACTTCACTGGACGATCCATTGAATCCGAGCTTGGAAACGGCTGGGCCGAAGGGGTCCACCCAGAGGACTTTAAGGTTTGCCTGGAGACCTACAGCAAAGCCTTTGATCGCCGGGAAAGGTTCAGCATGGAGTATCGGCTCCGCAGGCATGACGGAGAATATCGATGGGTTCTCGATATTGGGGCTCCAAGATTCAATGAAGATGGATCATTTGCCGGTTACATTGGATCGTGTGTTGATGTTACCGACCGCAGGGTGGCTGAAGAGGCGTTGCGAGAGAATGAGGATAAGCTTCGGCTCCTTCTCGACTCCACCGCTGAAGCTATTTATGGAATTGACCTCGAAGGCCGCTGTACATTCTGCAACCGAGCCTGTCTTCGCGCTTTGGGATATCAACGTGCCGACGATCTCCTCGGCAAGAATATGCACGAGCTGATTCATCACTTTCGTGGCGATGGCACGATGCTCCCTGCAGAAACAGGTCGAATTATGCGGGCGTTGCAAACCGGACAAGGCGTCCACGTCGACGAAGAAGTCCTGTGGGACGCCAAAGGAAAAAGTTTCCCTGCTGAATACTGGTCCTATCCCCAGCGCAAGGGGCAAGAGGTTGTTGGCGCAGTGGTCACCTTTCTGGATATCACGGAGCGCAAACGTACGGAAGCGGCCCTTGAAAACCTAAGTCGCAGGTTGATTGGCGCGCAGGAACAGGAACGTACTCGAATCGCCAGAGAGCTTCACGATGATATCGGTCAACGTCTCGCCTTGTTGACAGTCGAATTGGGGCAACTCCCACAGGATTCTCCCGATTTGCCTGCGGAAGTCGGTGGCCGCATTGACGAATTACGGAAGCAGGCCTCTGAAATAGCGGCCGACGTCCAATCCTTGTCCCACGAATTGCATTCGTCAAAACTGGAATATCTGGGCATTGTCACGGCCATGAGGGGATTCTGTAGAGAATTCTCTGTGCAGCAGAATGTAGAAATTGCCTTCGCTCATGATGCCATTTCACGAATGGTCCCATCCGACATCTCGCTTTGCCTTTTCCGCGTCTTACAGGAAGCTTTGCACAATGCAGTCAAGTACAGCGGAGTGCGGCACTTCGATGCGCAACTGCGCGCATCTTCGGATGCGATCGATCTCACTGTGCGCGATTCGGGACCGGGTTTTGACGTCGAAGGGGCAATGAAGACCTCCGGGCTTGGCCTCGTCAGCATGGCGGAGCGGATAAAGCTGGTGGGCGGACAGCTTTCCATCGAATCGCACCCCGGAAGCGGCACGACGATCCACGCCAGCGTGCCTCTCCGCGGGGCATCGCAAGCAGCACCGTAGAAGCGTAACAATCCTGTACCCTCTTTTGCTCTGTAAAGCGTTAACCTGCCTTACCCTTACATCGCAGGAACGATGCCAGACTGTCACTTTTGCCAGTTCTCAGAATAGGAGCCTTTGCCTATTGTCGAGCACTCCAAATTGGCATCGAGCCCTATGCCCTCTAAGAAATGCGGATCGGAACATCAGACGGAGTTTGACGCAGAGATGAATGTCCATTTTCCCGGACCTGGAAGCCGGGATAAGCAGGCCGTCTTGCTAAACCCAAAGCTCCTGGTCTGCTTAGATTGCGGCTTTGCGGAGCTGACCATTTCGAGGAAAGAATTGCCGAGTCTTGCAAGGGGCCTCGGGGAGCAAGACCGGGTGTCCTAGGCCGTCATTCCTGATAAACACCTGAGTGCTCCGCGCGGATTTTTTGGAAGACGTGGCTGTCTTTGTCGCCGTGGAAGCTGCCAGATGAATACCCGCAAAGGATATCTACGCCGTATGTTTTTGCTACCTCGTCCCAGAGTTGTTCGACTTGAATCGCCGCCTCCGCCGAGCGCTCCCCCCACAGGGTAGGTGCGCATTCTCCACAAGCAGAAACGCCACGATGCTTCCCATTTACCGCTTTGGTCGCCGTCCTGATGAGATCGCTGGCAACTCTCAGAAAGCGAACCCGATCAGGCAAACCGTTGACCATGAATGTGGAGAGCACCTCCTCAACATCCAAAGCGATATAGACGCCCTGTTCAACAACAGCCGCAACATCCACGCCCTGTGCCTGCAATGTCCGCCGAAGACTAACGAGATGTGACTCGGTGGCTACGACCACTACCGCATTCCCGGACTCAAGAGCGGCTTTAACGAAAGCACTGAAGCTCGCCAGAAAGGACGCATCATCAAGATAGAAGAAAACCTCGTGGCGGCGACTGATTTCTGTTTCCTGTGAGTCGAACGGCGCATGTGACGGGCGGACCTCCGAAGGGCGCGAGCGATTGGGGGCGGCGGAATCTTGACCTGTCACTCCTCCGCTGACAAACTGCTTGCCCTCGAGGACGGCTTTCACAGCAGGCAGGAGTTCGCTTCCAGCGAATTCTTTCACAACATAGCCCAGTGCACCCAAGTTAAGGGCTTCTTGCACGACGTCGTCAGAAGATTCTTGGCTCAGGAAAATTATTTTGGCCGTTGGGACGAGCTTGCGGATCTGCCGAGCCGCCTCGATTCCATTCAACGAGGGGAGACCGATGTCGAGAAGAATTAGGTCCGGGTTAAGTTCTTCTGCCTTCTGCACTGCGGTCAATCCGTCTGACAGTTCAGAGATGACTGCCAATTGTGGCATCTTCCGCAGCAACGCACGCACAAACCCACGGAAAGGTTCGAAATCATCTACGATTACGATGCGAATATTCGAGTTTTCCAGCAAGCCCTGCTTCTGAAGGGGGTCCAACTGCAGATCATCGAAGCCCGCCACGAGTCTAGTCTCATTGTTGTTCCAAAACAAGCCAAGAGTGTGATGCATGATTGCCAGGCAGAAGTCACTGACAGAGCAGCTCAGTTGACGATGCCCGTGGTGGCAGACCGACGCGGCGAACCAGATCTTGGAAGCGCGGATCGTCACGCAAGTTGTCCATGCTCGGGTCTATATCAAGATAGATCAGCCAGTGGGATTTCTCTTCGTAGGCCCTCGCCAGCTGTTCAAGCGCGTGGTCGTTTTCTCCGATGCCGACGTAGATTCCCGCCAAGAAGTAAGGTGCGACATATTTTTGCTGTGCTAGTTTTGTCAGGCTCTCGAGTATTTCGAGCGCATCCTTGGTCTTATTGACGGTTCCGTAAGTATGGGCGAGCGCCGCGCGCATCAGGGAGCTGCCGCCTGACAGGGCCACTCCGTTTTCACCTTCGGCGATGGCCATTTCGTATCGACCCGTTTTTCTGTAGACGAGCCCAAGAATCCAATGCGTGACAGGATAATTTCGTTCCAATTCCACGGTTCTCCGTAGCTGCTCGATGGCCTCCTCGTATCGGCGCGCAAGGTAGTAGGACCATCCGACAGCCACGTTGATAATCAGTGAGAGTGGATCGAGCTCATGGCTGCGCTTTATTCTGGCGATAGCTTCGTCGGTTCGTCCCATCGTCATCAGATACTCGGCGTACCAGTGATTCGCGGTGGGGTAGGCGGGACCAAGTTGCAGGCTACGCTTGAATTCCGCCTCAGCCTCTAGCCAGTCCCAATCGGAAAGCCACAGGGGAGCCGCTAGGGACGTGTGCGCTTCGGCGAGATCCTCGTCAAACCGCAAGGCCTTTATTGCGGCTGCCTTGGCTTTCGGGAAGGTGTCCTTTGGCGGCAGATGGCTGTTCCATCCGAGGAGTACGTAGGAGTCAGCTAGTCCGGAATACGCCAGAGCGTAGCTGGGGTCCTTCTCTACGGCCTGCCGAAAGTACTCGATACCCTTGTCGGATCCTTCTTCAGTCCATTTGCTCCAGTGATAGCGGCCTTTGAGGTACAGCTGATATGCCTCGGCACTCTCCGTGTGACGCCTAGCTAACCGCTTCTTCTCCGCCGGGGTGAGATGCAGCCGCAGTTTACCGGAAATTTCGTTGGAAATTTCCTCTTGGATAATAAAGATGTCTCCTAGCTTGCGATTGTACTGCGCGCCCCACAGTTGAGAGCCTGTCGCCACATCCACCAATTCGGTTCCGATAATCAAAGAGCCGTTTCGCTGCGCTATTGTTCCCGTGAGGACGGTGCGGACACCGAGTTCGCGGCCAACAGTTTGAGGGTTAATTTCCCGGCCCTTATAACGAAATACGGTGCTTTGCGCCATCACTCGTATTTTCGGCAGGGTTGCCAAAACATTGATCAAGCACCCAGTGATTCCGTCACTGAGGTATTCGTTGTCTGGGTCGCCACTCGCGTTTGTGAAGGGTAAAACGGCAAGCGAGTTGATGCTCTTGGAAATGCGCTTTTGAGGAAGGGCGCTGTCGGCCAGGAACGCCCGTCCAGACTCCATGTCCCGCT
>WNFS01006010.1_pt1 | contig 13352 bp, 13 predicted proteins | sample 5400141 | NCBI WGS metagenome assembly WNFS01 (sample SAMN13153358, study PRJNA577476) | soil metagenome | isolation source: 60 cm saprolite under Madrone tree | place: USA:California | collected 2016-06-14
TCATGTCGCCGGACGACAAAGACGCGGCCCTTTTGCCCAGAAGAATTAATGGCTCTTGGGCACTGATCCATCGGCCGATGACGCCGCTCGGAGCTCACATCTGGATTTCCTACTCGCCCGATTTGCGGCATTGGGGCAATCACAAGCTCATGCTGGAAGCCCGCCGGGGAGCTTGGTGGGATGCCAACAAAATTGGAATGTCACCGCCGCCGATTGAAACGTCGCGCGGCTGGTTGATGATTTACCACGGGGTTCGACGCACGCCGTCGAGTTCCATCTACCGGCTGGGGCTGGCTCTCTTCGACCTTGAGGAGCCAGAAAAATGCCTGATTCGCGGGGATTCTTGGATGTTTGCGCCAGAAGCGGAATATGAACGGCATGGCGACGTGCAAGACGTGGTGTTTCCTTGCGGCTATACGGTGGCATCGGATGGGGATACGATCAATCTCTACTACGGAGCAGCCGATTCAAGTATCGCTCTGGCTCACGGCAGCATCCGCTCCCTACTCACTTGGCTCGATGCCAACGGCCATTCCGAACACGCAAACGACCGCCGCCACAAGTAATTCCTGGGAAAGGCCAGGGCTCAGAATCTTTGTTCGTGCAAGCTTGGTCGGTATTTTGGGTGCCGATACTACATCCGGGGAATCGCAATGATAAGTTGTCCATGGTGTTTTAGTGAAAGAATCCATCAATCGAGGCGTAGCGGGATCTTGGAGAGAGCGATTTTGGCGATGATTTTTGTCAGGCCGTTTCGTTGTGAACTATGCGACGGCCGATTCTTCCGGTGGTCGTTTGCTCCAAATCCCAATTCGTCGCCCCAAGGGACAAACTAGCAACGCAGTTGGACGGCTTCGGTGTACCCCGTTTGTACCTCGCGCCCCAGTTTCGTAGTTTCTTCGCTCAATTCCAAGCACAGCAGCACTAAAATGTTTCAGTGATTAAGGGGAGAAGTATGAGAAGGACATTTCTTCCTGCAGCACTCATCGTCATGGTGGCGAATCGCCGTAGATTGCCCGTTCTAGAGCGATTGCAGCGTCACGTTCCGGTTCAACAGAAGTGTGCGTATAGATTGTCTGCGGTCATCTTGATCGTGGAGTGCTCGAGGAACTTTTGCGCCAGCTTCAGGTTTCCTGTCTGCTCCCGCCTGCGCCCACTAAATGATCGGTTATAAGTCTCGGCCTTCATGCCGCACCGGCACCGTTAACCCCTCCGCCGTTGAACTTCACCAAGGACAATTGCTACGGGCCGATGCTCCGGCTGATTCTGGACCATGCTCCAAGCAAAAAAAAGACAGCGGCACGTGGACCATCACAAACCTGAAAGCCAACCCGGCTTAGACGGGTGCGCAGATCACTAACTTGATCGTCATCGCCCACTATGAGTTGTCTCTGGTCTGACAAATCGTGTGTCGGAGGATGCAACGGCTTCACGACAGTTTGCCCGAGCGATAGAACGCCTACCGCCCGGGCAAAATCTGCTACTGCTCATCAGATTCGTACGCAGCGGCTGTGTGAATAGGGTTCTGCGGTTGGCCGCTGTCCGCAGGACCACTGAGCTTCATGCCGTGAATTACTTCCACGGCGTAAGCCGAGAGCGTGATTCCAGGCTTTTCGTATTTCATGAGTTTCACCTCCTCTCCTGTTGATTTTAATTTTCAGGACCGCTTGGGAGCGGAGCAGGTTGGTTATGAACGTGACTGCAGAGCTGGCGTGCAGGGCTGAAAATGCCGGGACGATGCGGAGACTCGATCGTCCCGGCAGATCCTTCACTCATCGGACTGGTACGCAGCCGGAGTGTGGACCGGATTCTGCGGCTGGCCGCTGTCGGCCGGGCCGGTGGTCTTCGATCCGTGAATCACTTCGACCGCATCGGCCGTAAGCGTGATTTCGGGCTTTTCGTATTTCATGAGTTTTCACCTCCTTCCTTTTTTGTTTGCTCTTAGCTAAGAGAGGTTTCGAGTGCACGACCGGGCGGAGCGTCTGTGTCATTGGCAAACAACATGAGCTTCGGAGCGTATGCATCCAAGTCATCCAACACGTTCCAGTGCGCCACATTCCGAAGCCAACGCTCGATGCCAAACACGCGCAGAAGGGAGGGCACGGAAGCCGTGGCTCCCGAGCGGACTTCGTCAAGCGTTGCGGCGAGGGCGCGTGAATCAATAATGCCGAGCGAGTCGCCGACCATTTCCCGCATCAGCGGCGCCAGGTCGGGATACTGCAAGGCAATCGCTGTGAGCGGCCCACGAATTACGAAGGCCTTTCGTTTGCGGTGAAGCAATTCCTGCGGCACGATGCCCGAGAGGGCGCGGCGCATGAGCGAGCGGCGCTGACCGGGGCGAATGAGCTGATCCTGCGGTACGGAGAACAAGAACTCTAGAAGGTCGCGATCGAGATACGGATAAGTTTTGTGGTAGGCAGGTTCAACCGACAGAGGGAAGTGCGATAGCTGCCGGCGCAACGCATCGATTGTTCCCATGCTTTCCTGAAAACTGGGTCGCGGCCCAAACAGGCGGGTTCGGCGGGGATAACCCCGTATAGCGTGGGAATGATGGCAAAGAAATGCGGAGCAAAGCCATCTGGGTGGCGGAACGGACCGGGAAGGACTTTCTTTCCGGCAGAACAGGGTCAGAGTTTCGGCCAAGATGGAAAAAAGGGGCCTTCGGAGGACGAGACTCCACGCGACGAGTTGCATCGCGAGTGCACGCAACCGACCTGCCGCCAGAAGATCGGCAAGCAACGGAGCCGGTGACGGCGCACCTCCAAGGACTTCGTCCCCGCCGATGCCGGACAACAGAACGCGGCTCCCGCTTTCAAGCACGGCTCGTGAAAACTCTTGTCCGCTCTTGCCGGGCGAACGCAGCGATCCCGGTGTCGCCATGAAATGGCGCACGTCGGAATCAAAGTGAAAACCGTCGTCAGTGTGGACCTCGATACGATAACCAGTCCTCCCGCGTTCTCTTTCGACTCTCTCAACGTATGGCAGTTCATTCCAGTTTGGCTCAATGGAGCTGTAGTAGGTGGCCGTGTCGAGGCGTGGGGCGAGAGGTCCTCGCTCAGACAGGATACGATCCGCCATGCAAACAATAGATGATGAGTCCATGCCTCCGCTCAGTTCGGCGAGAACCGGGAATGACGAACGCAGCCGGCGTGCGACCGCCTGCGCGAGGAGCTGCAAAAACCGCTCTTCATAGTCGGCGTCGTTGCGATACGACAGCGTCTTTCCGGACGTAAAGCGCCAGAATTCTGTGATCTCCACGGAATTTTTGCTAACTACAACGCAAGAGGCGGGAGGGACCGAATGAACTCCGGCATAGGGAGTCAAGTGCGCAGCCGGAAAAAGTCCGAACCAGCCTGCGAGGTATTCCCGGTTCAACGGGAATCGGCGTCCGGCAAACAGCACCAGCGGGTCGAGAACGGTGCACCACTGCGCGCGTGTCTGGTCGGTGAAATAGAAGAGCGAGCGCGTTCCGAGAAAGTCTTTTGCGAGCACGAGCTGTTGCGCTGCGGAATCCCAAATAGACAAAGCCCAATCGCCGACGAGTTTTGGAAAGCACGCGAAGCCCCAGCGGACGAAAGCGGCTGCAACAATGGCAACATCGGTATCGGAAGTTGTGACGGTGCCCGCGAGCTCTCGAACCAAATCCGCTCGATTGTCCAGACGGCCATCCCAGGTCAGGACTTGGTGTGAGCTAATCCGGAAAGGTTGTTCTTTGCCTTGGGCGTCGTCGGTTTCGCGCATGCAGGAGAAGAGAATGTCGACGTTTTCGTCGTGGAAGAGGCACACGCCATCCGGTCCGTAGGGGGCTAGGTGTTCCCGCACCGGGCCGAGCCCGAGGGAGTTGCTGGAAGACCGTTGAAAATCCCAATTTCCAAACTGCACGCTCATTTGTAAGCTCCAGTCTTCGTTGCGCTTTTCAGCGCCGTGCGAGGACAGAATAGATGTCGGATATGTAGGGCTTGTCGTTGACGACGAGGCCGCCCATTTCTACCCAGGCGTGTGCCGCGAACGGCAACTGTTGGACGCCGATCACCAATTGAGCGGGGAAGCCGTACCTTTTCAAGAGGCAGGCCGTAGCCGCGGACCTTTGCAAGCAAAGGACGCTGCGGAAATAGAGGACGGCCGCCAAGTCGACCGCCTGGCAGATTTCCGTGCAGCCACGCGTGTACCTCGGCCGGAGGGCGAGCGGAGCCCGATAGGCTTCAAACGTGATGGACATCGCCTTTCCTTTCAGGACAGCTAGGCCGCGCGCGGGATCAGTTGCTCGGCTTCCCGATGCATTCGTCTCGCGAGGCTCCGGAGAAATCCGCCAAACTCGGATTTCGCATCGCCGTGCGGATCGTTCCAAGGCAGTGTTGCGGCGAGGGCGAACGGCGCAACCAGCTGCATGAGCTCGCACGTGCGCTCAATCGCCGAGTGTGAAAGAACCGTACGCCAAACGTTTACGTGCGATTTGCGAAATTCCGCTGCGGCGTCCACTCCCTCACCAAGCGCGCGCACAAAGTGCTGGCGGAGATATTCGAAACTGAAGAAGGGATTGCCAATGGCCGCTTCCGCCCAATCGAGAAACTTGCACTCCCCTCGATACACAATGGCGTTGCCTGGGTTCAGATCGAAGTGATTCAAGGCGTCTGGAATCGCCGCAGCTTCTAGCTCGCGCAACGCCTCTGTCAGCCGCAGCTCGGTAGCGCGGATCTCCTGCGCGTTCAACCGGCGTGGCGCGGTCTTGACTTGTGCCTGCATGAGACTTTCGATTGCCGCGAAGAACGGAGGGACTAGGGGCAGCAGACTCGCGATGCGCGAATCATGCCCGCCACAGGCAAGAATCGACGACGCGTGCTCGATGGATGCGAGCTGCAATTCCGCAAGAGACTTCGCAGCGGAGTACCACAATTCGAGGTTGTCAGTGGAATCGAGGTTTGCGCCCGGAACTTCATCACTTAGCCAAGCGTTCCAATCGCTGCGAACAGCGATGATCTTTGCCACGTGTCTCGGAAACAGGGCTGACAGGACTTGCGTGATCGCAAGTTCTCGCCGGTTGGGTTCTCCGGTTGCCTTGAACCAGACCGCACTCTTCTGCGTCCCGAAGCGAATCAAGGCGAAGGAGTCGCTCGCGTGCAATTGACGAAGCGTGCCGTCCCACCGGCGTCCCAGGGGCTCCAATTGTTGCTCGACCCAGGCCGATATTGTTTGGAACGCACCGCAGTCGGAAAACGGACCTTGCGACTCAAGCGAAGAATGCGGGGCATCGAGCTTCATCGTCCGACGGACGGCGACATAGTCCCGCGCGTCGGCGAAGGCACTTTCGTTGAGGGCCTCAACGTCCATTACGTTCGGCGCGATTCGGCGTAACTCTTCAGGTTTGCAGACTTCCATGACGTGATACCGCGCATGACCGGAAGTCCGGTCCGGATGGGGGATATCAAGGGGCGCGACGCAAACCGTTTCGACGTTCCAAAGGCGTTGCGCCTCCGCGTTTAGGTTTGCCGCGATTCTCTCCTGCGGTGGGATGTGCAATACCGGTAGGCAAAGACCCGACGCACGTCTCAGGACGAGGAGTTCCGAGCCACTCGATGCGAACAAAAGGATGCGCCATGAATCCGTGTTCTGTTCTGACTGCACTGTGACCATCGGGCACCTTCCCTGCTCTCCTCGTGTTCCGATCAGCGCGAACCGAGGACGCCATGGGTTTTCAGGGATTCGAGGAACTCAACGACATCGGCTTGTACCGTGCCGAGAGGAACCGCAAATTCCGTGCTGAGCTTCTGGGCAATCAGCGCCGGGGAGTCTCCTTCGTCGAGTAAATTCAGCACTCTCGCGCCAAGCGGGTTCACGCGAAACATTGCTCCACGCCGTAAATCGAGCACCACGCCTCCATCGGCGTTGGTCACTCTGCGGATGCTGTCGGGAAAAGGATTCATAGAACGCCGATCTTGAGCTGGAGTTTCTGGCTGCCAGCACAGCCTGCACCTCGCAACTGTGGAAAGCGACTGACGGCTTCGATTGTTCGCAAACGTGCTGCACGCCGACGAGTCGGTGCTGAACGCATGGGGAATTCGTGTTGGCCTCGCGAAGCCTGGCGGAGTCATCCGTTCGCCTTCGCGAAGCGAGCGCGTTGGATCAGTCGAGTTTTCGAATTACTCCGACGACTCGGCCTACTACCTCGGCATCGACGCCGGTGCGCAGCCGAACGTACTTCGCACGCTGCGCCGGGCTGCAGAGCAATAGCGTGCCGTTCTCCAGGCGGCAGAAACCCCACAGATAGCCGCCGCCGCGCTTCTGCAAAACGTACATCGGTTGCGCCCAGATGGGACAGGACAGAGAAGGCCTCGGCCTTTTCTGCCGGCGATCAACGATCAAGAATTGAATTCCTTCCAGGCAGGAATATTTCGATTCCTGCGAATCCCCAACCCAGAAGACATCGCGCAAGGATAGCTTTTGCAAACCGAACATCGAGGAGCCAGCGGTTCGTAAGAAATGTGGCAGCCGACCGAAACGCCTTTGCATCTCACCAAGGAAGCGAGATGGCTCTCCTTGTGGTACTCGAGTCTCGGGCATACCATGCAGGAGGTCGCGGGGCATTGCATGAGCGCCGGCTCTATCCAAGGCAGCGCCACACGCCTTCAACAGGTCAGCAGCGCGCGCGAAATAGACGGCGCATATCGAAATCAATTTATGAACGTGCCGTGGAGCAAACTTCCGAGTCTCGTAATCCGAAAGAGCGCTCGGCGAGCAATAGTAACGGCGGTCGCCCAGTTCGCGCGCGATGACACGTGTTCGTTTGGAGGCTTCCCGGAAGGAAATCCCGCAAGCCTTGCGCGCTCTCTGAATGAACTCACCGACGCTACGTGCCGGCAGCGCTTTCGAAAACAGACTTGGCACCTGGTAGCGCTCCAGTGCAGCTGATACCGCGGCCTTCTGTACTGTTGCAATCGCGCGAATCTCCGCATCGACCGTTCCCAAGACGACCCCGTCGCCGCTCACAGTGACTTCGAGCGGTGCATAGGGTAGATGTCTCGAACACAGGACGATCCTGTCGGACTCGGATCGAAGAAGGCGCGAGCACGTAATCCCCCTGCCGTGCTGGACTAAAAACATCGTTCGGCCGGGAGTCTTTCCAATTGGAGCGCGCCTGAGAGCGGAGACATCTTCGCGCACTCGCACAATGCTCCCTGGCAGCAAGTCGGGAAAGGCGAGCGCATCGTGGGAACCTATCTTCACGTAGCGGAACGTCTTCTTGGCGCCGCGGGAGACAGAATCAATCCGGCGGCGCGAACCAATCGCGACCCACTGGCTCAGGGGAACGAGTGGCATCGAGAGGTCGGGGTCCTTGAGGTCATAAAGCCATGGAGTCAAGGCGTCCTGACGATAGACCCGTGAGTCGAGTTCGACGGTCCGGAGCGATGGGAAGACCACCTGGAAGCGCGACACGTCGTCCAGCGAGATTCCAAACACGGCGAGCCAATCCATCAGTCGATAGCCAGAAAGCGTACTCAGGGAATGCAGATGATACAGACTCGGACTAAAAGAGCGTTTCCGGAGCGAACTGTAGAAACTGTGCGGAATGTGCCCGGGACGGTTTCCACGGGACGCCCGCGATAAGTCGGCAAGCGAAAGGCTGCGGCTTGAAAGAATCCTGCGAACGCGGTCCGCGAGTGATGGCCTGGGCCGGACGGAAGGGAGGAGCATGGTGCCGGTAGTCCACCGCTTCGATGGAGTTCCGTGTGGGGAAAGTTCGTGCTGGCTGTATTTCAAGACAGCGCAGCCTGTCCGGAATTCCAGACAAGGAGCGCCTTCTTGCGAAGTTCTTGACTGCCTGTGCTAGCTTATGTGCACGTTCTGAGATGTACAGTAACGATGTAACAAAATCAGCCCGGGGTTATGGAAGCAAGCGCGCAATCCGAAAGGGTAGGTATTCGCTTGAAGCGGATACGGGAGCGCCTCGGGCTGAGCCTGCGGCAAGTCGAAGAGCGCAGCCGGCAACTGGCTGAGAAGAAACAAAATCCGGACTATTTCATTTCGCGCGGCTGGCTCAACAACATTGAAAACGGAACGTACACGCCGAGCGCTTGTAAGCAGTACACGCTCGGGGCGATTTACAACGTCCATTGGTCCAGCATCTTTTCCGCCTTCGGCTGCAACCTTGGCGACTTCGGCCGCGATCAGGCGATGTTCGCGCCATCGAAGACACAATTGGACACGCGAGTGTCGGACGCGGACGATACGCTCGTGGTGCCGATGAAATCGGACAGGCAGTTCAAGCTCGACCGCACGAATCTTCTCGCGAAACTGGGCAAGATTTGGGGCGAGGTGCCGATTCGTCTGCTCCAGCACTTGGACCTGCGGAACGGCGTTTACGGATTCGTGGGCCTTTCGGACCGAACGATGTTCCCCATCATCCGACCCGGTTCGATCGTACAGATCGACCAGAATCAGCGTAAGGTTGTGCCGGCCAAATGGGAGGATGAGGACCACAGGCCGATCTATTTCGTTGAGCTGCGCGGCGACTTTATTTGCAGTTGGTGCGAAATGCTCGACGGCTACCTGAACGCGGTCCCCCATCCGAAATCGAAATGCCAGGTGCGCCGCTTCGCGTATCCGCGGGAGGCGGACATTGTGGGGCGCGTCATTGGCGTTACGATGCGGCTTGTGGAAGCCGAATAATTAAGGATGCTTTCGACATCGGATTAGAGAAATCCAATCCGGTTTCGTTTGGAAAAACGGGCGGGGACGAATATCCTATTCGTCCGTCCCCTGTACTTCGCAATCCTAGAAAAGAGGCAATCATGATGATTGGAGTTCGTTTGCGTGAGCTGCGGGAGAGCAAAAAACTTTCGCAAGGAGACATCGAGAAGCGGACGGGATTGTTGCGCTGTTACCTTTCGCGGGTCGAAAACGGCCACACGGTGCCCGCGATCGAGACGCTGGAAAAATTGGCGCGAGCACTGGAAATTCCGCTGTACCAGCTCTTCTACGACGGCGAAGAACCGCCCAAGCTGCCCGACCTTCTGAAGCGAAAGACGGCGGGCGACATCGTATGGGGAAGCAGCGGCAAGCACGCGGCCTATTTTCACAAGCTGAGAAGGTGCCTGAGCAAAGCGGCCGAGCCGGACCGCAAACTCATCATGGCCATGGCACAGAAAATGGCCACGGGCCGCGGTCGCCGCACCTCGGCGGAAGCATAGAGAAAGAAAAAAGGCCGCGCCCGAAAAGCACGGCCCGTGTGTACGGAGTTAGTTTGCTCTGGCTGGCGTCTTGGTTTTCCGTTCGGCCTCTCCCTTCTTCGCTACGTTCTTCGCGAGTTCCGCTCGAACGTCGGCAGCGATTTTTCTCGCATCGATTTTGTATCGTACGGCAGTACGCGCAAGGTTGGAATCCTTCGCAAGCGACTGGTGCGGATTGAATCCGGGACAGTAGAGATCGGAAACGAGAGCGCACACGATGAGAAAGCGCTGGAGGACGTGAACGTCCATTTCGCGAACAACTTTCCCGGCGATGGCCTCGTAATCGACGGTCGTGCCGCCCCAAGCCGCTTTGGATTTCTTCTCCTCCCACGCGTACACGCGGCAGAGCCGGCGGTGATTGTCATGGCCGAGCCGTCGGAAGTAATCGAGCGCGGCCATTTCGAGGTCTGGACGGGCAAGGGTCGCCGGCAGCTTCTGGCGGATGAGGTTGAGAATGCGGATGCGGGTTTGTTTTTCGATGCGCTCCGCGAGAAGTTCTTTCGCGCGTGCTGCGCGTTCCTGCGGCGTCGGTTGATAGCGCGTCTCGCGAGCGTGTACGGGACACTTTTCATCGCGGCACACATGGAGGAGGGTTCCCGCCTCCATCCCGTCTACCACGACGGCAGCCTTCGTCTGTGGGCACTCTCCTTTTTTGGCGATGCGCCGGTATTGTCCTTCATAAAGAACGTCAGGCTGCGGCCTCTTGGTTTGCCACGCGGGAGCGTGTGAGACACGCAGCGGCTTTTCGCCTTTGGCTTCGAGTGGTTTTATCCGAGTCTGTACAAAGGCTTCGACTTTCGCGCGATAGCATGCGCGGTCGGTGCAAATGGATTTCTGCCGCACTTCGGGAAAGAGAAGCGGATTGTTCCCGGTGCGCTTGGGGCACGCGGCACAACTTCCCGCCGCAGGCAGTAGCTGTTCGTCTTGTGCGTCGAAGGGCGCGTGCGAAATGTCGAGATGGATTTCGCGTTCAATCCACTCCCGAAGCGAGCGCACGGTGACGGCTTCGGCTTTCTTGTCTTGCAAGACTGCCGCCGTCGTTCGGTATGTCGGGAAGCACTCGGCCAGGGCACGCCGCTGGTCTTCAGGCTGGAGTCGTGCGATTTCGAAGGCGTGTGCGACTGTTAGCTTTCCGACGTAGAAGGCCTGTTGGACTTCATCGGCGAGATGGGTAAGGCGCAGACGGGCGTACACATATTTCTCCGAACGCCCGATTTTCTCGGCGAGGGTTTCGACCGTGTAGGTGTCCGGCTGCAATTGCATGAGCGCGGCATAACCGCGCGCCTCGTCGAGTTCGTGCACATCGGCGCGCTGCAGGTTCTCGACGAGTTGCAGTTCGAGGCATTCGGTGTCGGTGAGTTCGCGGACGCTAGCGGGAATGGTCTCCCGCTTGGCAAGTTGTGAAGCACGGTAGCGCCGCGCCCCCGCAACAAGTTCAAAGAAACCGTCCTTGCCGTCCGGCAAGGGACGGACAAGAACGGGCTGCAGGACGCCATGCTGGCGAATGTTGCCCGCAAGTTCCGCGAGCTTCGCTTCATCAAACGTGCGTCTTGGATTGGTTTTCGATTCTTGAATGCGGTTGAGGGGAATGTCCTGAACTGAGGACGGCACAAAAGGGACAGCGTTACTTGCGTTTACCGCAATTACGGAATTCATTTTCGTTTTCTCCTTTTCTCTTTTCTTGAGTCAATACTCTTCGGGCAAAAGCACGGTCGTAACGCTGCGGTCGGCTTCGGTAATCACCCATACCTTGGTGTCACCCGAAGAAGTGCGGTAGCTACTGAGGAGCCGGAAGCCGCGCTTCAAGCCGAGTTCGTTTTCCTTCTGGTCGTACGCGTCGAGTTCTCCCCAATCGCCGCACACGTGCCGCGTGAGGAAGTCCAGTGGGGTTTGTCCGTCCTTTGCCAGCGCAGCCAATGCGCCGGGTGTGGCGACAATCTGGCCGAGCGGAAACAAAGCTGCTCTGTTCGTTTCTTGCATGGATTTGTTCTCCTCCGAAGGTTTGGTTTTTTGCCCTTCACGCAACGCGGAGCGGTGCATGAAAAGCAAATCCCTTCATGGCGGGGGAAGGCGCCTGTCCGTCCGCGCCGTCAAGGGCGCCGGGGTGTGGCGTTCACTGGAGCGAAGCGGAAGCCCTTGACGGAAGGAGCGGACGGATCAGGCGCAGGGTTAGCCAGGAAGGGATGGTGGAACTGGATTTCTTTCGCTCTTGGGTGGTAACTGCTTGCGCAAGGAGCATGAGCTAATCAAATCAGGTCTATACCTCACAATATGGCATAATATGAGCGATAGAAAGACCGTCTATCGCTCATGACTTGGAACTGGCAAAAACCGGACTGGCCGAATTTCACCTGGAATCGGGCTCGGATCGAGAAGGCCGAGCAGCAGTTTCTGCTGGGTGGTGGCGTTCTCGTCGGCACTGTTAAGCACTTGCCGGAGGAAGATCGGCAACAACTGATGGTCGACGCCATGAGCACGGAGGCGGTAACGACTTCAGAAATCGAGGGGGAGATTCTTGACCGTGCCAGCGTTCAGTCGTCAATTCGCAAACAACTCGGATTAACCGTGGACGAGCGTCGCGTGCGCCCTGCCGAACAGGGTATCGCGGAAATGATGGTTGATTTATACCGCTCGTTTTCGAGACCGTTGTCCCCAGAAATGCTATTTCGGTGGCACGGGATGATCGTCTCCGGCAGGCGCGATTTGAAGGATGTTGGCAGATTCCGAACGGGCACCGAACCGATGCAGGTTGTTTCCGGCAGAATTGACGTGCCGCAAGTGCATTTTGAAGCCCCGCCATCCTCACGGGTGGCTCCCGAAATGAATCGCTTTCTTGAGTGGTTCCGGCAAACACGAAAAGACGGCCAGCAACCGCTTTCAGCACTGACGCGAGCTGCCGTTGCGCACCTGTATTTTGAGAGCATTCATCCTTTCGAGGACGGAAACGGAAGAATCGGCCGCGCAATCGCCGAGAAATCTCTGGCAGAGAGCCTGGGGCAGCCGACGTTGATTACGCTCGCGGCCACTATTCTTCTTCGGCGAAAGGCCTACTACGAAGCGCTGGAAGCGGCGAACAAACAAAATGAGATCACAAACTGGGTGGCATGGTTTGCCGGAATTACGATAGAGGCACAACGACGCACCATTGCGCTCGCCGAGTTTCTTATCGACAAGACAAAGTTGCTTGATCGCTTAAAAGGCGAGTTGAATGAAAGACAGACCAAGGCGCTGATGCGAATGTTCCGCGAGGGCCCGGAGGGTTTCAGGGGCGGGCTAAGCGCGGGAAAGTACACCGCGATTACCGGCTCATCGCCTGCCACTACGACACGCGATCTATCGGACCTCGTCACGAAGGAGGCCTTGATTAGGGACGGAGAACTACGTCACGCCCGGTATCGGCTGAATGTCCCGCTTCGCGCCGTTGGCCAGGTCAACGTCAATGAGCAAGGGGAGTTAGCAGAGGCATGAAGTTGAATGACGCGAGATGATTCGGTTCTCTACCGAATGGTCGGACATTTTCAGCCGAACGATCTACTGCAATCCTGGGTTCTGACCGGGCAAGACAGACTCGGTCGTGATCGCGGCAGTTGTGTTATTTCGCGGCAGCGACCTCCTGAACGACAAGCGTGTCGCCTTTCAGCGTTCCCTTGACTGTAACTCTCTGGCCAGCGAGCTTCGCGAGTTCCGCTTCGTGCCCTTCCAACGTATAGACCTTTTTCTCCGCGGCCAGTGCGTACTTCATGCCGTCTTTCACGCACATCTGAGTGCACTGGGCAGGAGTCTTGTCCTTGGCCATGTGCGTAGGGCCACACATTGAATCGGTGACAACTCCCGGAAGCGATTGTTGCTGAGCGAAGACGGCAAACGCACCAGCAAACGCCAGCATCAGCGCTACAGTCAGTTTTGTTTTGGTTTTCATTTCAGTTTCTCCCTTGTGATTTGGACTTCCTCATCGAACAACCTGGCGTCCGACACTTTCCCGGCCACCAGGTAGTCAATCTTTTGTCGAATTGTCCGCCTGCAGACGCAGAGTCCCGCGCCGCAACGCGCGCTCCTTCATCAGCGCAAAGAAGACGGGCACCAGAATCAGTACGTGGATGGTGGAGGTGATCATGCCGCCGACGAGCG
>WNFS01002727.1_pt1 | contig 13346 bp, 10 predicted proteins | sample 5400141 | NCBI WGS metagenome assembly WNFS01 (sample SAMN13153358, study PRJNA577476) | soil metagenome | isolation source: 60 cm saprolite under Madrone tree | place: USA:California | collected 2016-06-14
TTGCAATTGACCCGCCACCCACAAAGCCTCGAGATTCGCCATCGTTCCGCCGCCGCACAAGTGGCCAAGAAAATTCTCCCAACCGTACATGCCAGCGATCTCTGCGACCGCTTCTTTTTCCATCACCGACGTGGCCCGCCCGCCATCCAGCGCGTGATTATTCGGATTGATCCACATGGCCAGCGCATACGCCAGCCGGGCTACCGGGTGCGGCGGCTTCAGCATCTGTCCCGCGTACAACGGATGAAAATAGGGATAGTTATCTTGCAGCCGCTCGGCGGTCGCCCCGAGCACTTCCGCAAGGCGTGCCATCCCCGGCGATTGATTTTGAAAAGCAGGCAGACTTGCGAATCCGTTATCGAGCTTTCTGGCTACTTCCGTGAACAGGCCCAAACTCTCCCGATCGAGCATCACCAGCCACCATTCCGACCAGCAGTCTTTTCCTCACTGCCAAACCTTATCCAATTGCCCGGCCGTCTTCAGCAATTCCAGCTGCGCCTGCTGCTTCTGAAAGTTTGCATCCAAATAGAACATCCACTTTTCGTTTTCTTCCAGCCTGGCCTTTTCGACCTCGCGGAGATTCACCTTCCCTTCGGCAAATTGCGATTGAAAAACCGCCACGTTTTGCTGCGCGAGCTGCAATTCCAGCCGCGCTACCTCTTTCGCCGCATCCTTCTCGCGCACACGCCGGGTCTTTTGCCTGACGTCCGCGGTCAATTCGGTTTTCTTGTTCGTCAGGTTGACTTTAGCGGCCTCCAGGTTTATCTGCGCCATTCCGATCGCTGCTTTTGTCTGCGCGCTGAAGATGGGCACGTGCATGTCGATTCCCGCGTTGAAATTGTTGCGTTGAAACGTCCGGAAAAACTCGGAATAGTTGTTGAACTTCGCCAGCAAGCTGTACACGCTGACGAGTTCCAGCGTCGGGAAATAACCTCGCCTTTCACCCTTCAGCCGAAACTCTTTCGCGCGAACGTCGGAGGCCGCAAGTTGCAAGCCGGCATTGTGGGTCATGGCCATCGCCACGAGGTTGTCCCCCGCCTGCTCGGCTTCCCCCGGCAACTCTTCGGGCGTGACCTCGATGGCTTGCGTCTCCGAAAACCCGAGCTGGTATCTCAGAAAAACTTCCAGCTCATCCTCCCGGCCCTCGAGTTGCAAAATTCGCTGGATCACCTGCGCCTTGGTGAGCTGGGCCTTGGTCACTTCCACCGGCAGTTCGTATCCTTCCCCCTGCCGCTCCTCGGTCACTTGCAGAATCTTCTCCGCGCTCTCCTGCTCCTTGCGCAAGAGTTCAAGGGCATGCCGCACCTTCCCCAGTTCCAAATAGGCCATCGCCGTTCGCGTGATAACGTTGTTCTTAACATCCTGGAGCACAATCTTCTGAGCTTTAGACTGCTCCTCTGTTTCTTTCGCCTGTCCCCGCAACGGTTCGTTGAAAATCTGTTCCGTGTATGAGACGTTGAAGATCGATGGCGCTCTTCCGCCCGGCGTCTCCGGTATGCCGTATGTATACCCCGCGCCGGAACCTGCATAAAGATTCGGCATGAACTGCGCCTTGGTAATTTGTGCCGCGCGATCCGCCACGCTCGCTTGAATTTTAGCCACTTGAATCTCTTTGCTGTTCTGCAGTGCCAGCTCAATCGCGCGTTTTAGTGTCAGCGCCAGTGGCGGCCCATCATTCGACGCTTCGTGTACCCCGGGCTGACTCGCTTTCGGCGCGGACGCCTCTTGCGCACCCGCAGCGCCGCGGCACAATAACAACAGTGCAGCCATCCCCGCCACACGTCCCAGTAATTGCATTTTCATGCTCCTTGTCGGCGCTCAGTTCCCACGGGCTCGCTCCAACAAAAACTCACCGATTTCCAGTCCACGCAATCCCCGGATCTTTGCTGACACGCACTCTCCCGAAAAACAACAAGGGCCGCCAACCACCGCCCCTGGAATCACCCTCCACGCCTATTCAAACTATTGCCTGTCCCCTATTGCCATCCTTCATTCGTATCTCAACGACTCGACCGGTTGCAGGCTCGCTGCCTGGTTGGCCGGCAGATACCCGAAGAAGAGTCCCGTGGAGCAGGACACCACAAACGCGATCACCACGCTGAGACTCGAAACCGGAACCCTCAGATTTCCCGGCAAAAAAAACTGCGCGCCCACCGGTATGGCGATGCCGATCAAAATCCCGATGACCGCCCCTCCTCCGCTGATCACAAAGGATTCGATCAAAAACTGATACATGATCTCGCGCCGCGCCGCTCCAATGGCCTTGCGAATTCCGATCTCTCGCGTTCGCTCTTTTACGGTCACCAGCATGATGTTCATGATCCCGATTCCGCTGATCACCAGCGCGATAAAGGCAATCACGATGAGCACGATGGTCAGCGCCAGCGAGATATTCTTCGCCGCGTTTAGGATGGCTGTCAGCGTCAGCACCTTGTATTCCGCTTCAGCCGGATGCCTGCTGCGCAGTAGCTGGCTCAACTGCCTCTGGACGGATGAAACGTCTTCCGCTCGCGCTGCTTGCACGTCCAGCAAACGCACCACTTCCATGCCGGTGTAATACTTCATGAGCGTGAAGGGGAGGATGACCGAGTTTTCCTGAATATCCGACAGGCCGAAGGTCTCAACCCGTTCACGGAACACGCCGATAACCGTAAACGTCAACTCCCCCATGTGAACCGATCTCCCGATCGGATTCTCTTGTCCAAAAATCCGGTCCGCGAGTTGCGTGGTAATCAAGCAGACTTTGCTGCGCATCTCCATATCCCCGGCATCGAGAAAACGCCCACGCAAAATGAGCAGCCGACGAATCACCTGGTAACCCTCCGTCACTCCAACCAGATTCACGGGGCGCTCCACTCCGCCGGCAACCACAGTCATGGGCAGTTCGCGGGTTCCTGCTACTTCCACTACATTGGGAATGGACTTGGCCGCCTCCATGTCTTCCAGCGTCATTTCGTAGCTGAGCGGCTGGGGCTTATCCGGCCGCTGTACCAGCTCCACTTGGACAAGGTTGGAGCCTATGCTCTCAATCTGTGAAAGCACGAATTTCTTGCTGGTGAGCGCCACGGTGACGACCAGAACGATAGAAGCGCTCCCGATAATCACGCCCAGCGACGTCAGGATCGCGCGCAGTTTATTCGCTCGCAGCGCATCGATCGCCACCGACACCGTTTCTCGGATATCCATCATCGCCCTTGACTCGAATTCCTCGCCACCCTTTCCAAGGGGGCGACCGCTGCTGGACGCCTTAGCCCTTCTTCAGCCGCTTTAACGCTTCCTGCGCCATTTTGTTCTTGGGATCCAATTTCAGCGCAGCCTCAAATTCCTTCGTGGCGTCTTCGATCCTGTTCTGGTTCTCAAACAGACGCCCTAGCCACACGTGCGCCACCGCTGGACGCGGGTATCCCGATCGCATCGGCGCTTTTTTCGCGTATTCCCTTAGTAATCGGTCGGCTTCCTCCGAGTTTTCCTTCTTCAAGACCAGCGCAACCCCGCGGTAGAACTTTCCCCTCGGGTCGCCGGCCGCCAATCGCTCTCCCATGTCCGCGACCGTAAGCAAACGCTCCGGCTGGCCGCGCTTCGCGGCGTAATCCCCGATGTCGTAGATCAGCTCCGCCGATCTTGGATTGCTTTCCAGTGCTTTCCCAAATTCATCGTCCGCCACGGCGAAATCTTTCTTCTGCCGCCGGCAATTTCCCGTCGCGTAATGTCCTTCGGCGGCGTCCATCTCCGCCAATTGCTTGATCTGAGGCAATGCTTTTTCTTCGCCGCCTCCCACAATGCCCGGAGCGCTGCAATCGAATTCGATCAGCGCCTGCCGTGCGGAATAATTCATCCCGTCGAGCTGCACCGCCGTCTCGAATTCCTTGCGTGTCTTTTTCGCGAGTGATATGGCCGAAAACCAGCTCGCATGCCCGGCCTTTTCTCCGTACGCCCTCCCCAGCCACTCGTGGTAAATCGAATTCTGCGGGTCGATGGCCACCGCCTTCTCCGCGCTCTTGATCGCCGGGTCATGCTCCTGCAGTTCGAGATAACTTTTCACCAGCAGCAATTGCACGTCGCCGTTTTGCGGCTCGTTGGCCGCGGCCAACTGCAACGCCTGGATAGCCTTCGCATAATCGCTAGCCTCGTAGGCACGCCGTCCCGCGTCGAGACCGGTCTCCTGCTTCACACTTGCCGCCGCCATCGCCGTGCTCGCGATACAAAGGGCCGCAGGCAGCCACTTCGTCCCGCTAGCCATTGCTTCTGCTTCGTTCCTGGAAATTAAGAACTTCCGTGGTAATGACGGTGACGGTCATCCCATCGTGTAAATCAACATCCCCAGGCAAGGCCACCAGCTCCCCCTCTTGCAGGCCGCTCACGACTTCGTAGTTGGTGGCGTCCGCTATGCCTACGTGAATCTCGCGCTTCTCCAGCGTCGATTGGTTCACACTAAGCTGGTTCCTTTTCACCACAAACACGTACCGCCTTCCACCCTCGGCGGCCACCGCGCCCCGTGGTACGGCCAAAACACCGATCCGTTCCCGCGAATTGATGCGCACGTTCACGTTGATATTCGGCAGCAGCTCCAGCTTGTCGTTATTCACCGCACAGAGTAACTCACCCACGCTGCGCGTTCCGTGCGGCACCACCTGCTTCGGGATGATCTCCGTTTTGCCCACCCACGTTTTGCTCGGCAGCGCGTCCCAGGTGATCTTCACCGGCTCATTCGCTTCCAGCGCGCCGAGCTCCGGCTCATCGATGAAGGCCCGCACGCGAACCTTGTGCAGGTCCGCCATTTCCGCCAGCAGCTCTCCCACCTTCACGTAATCCCCGGCTTTCACCGGCAACGAGTAGAGCGTTCCATCGGTGGGCGCGGTGATTCCTCCTTGCCGCACCTTTTCTTCGAGCGCGGCTACTTCGTTTTGAATCTGCTGCACACGCAGCGCTGCCTGGTCGGTATCCAGCTTCACGCTCCGTTCAAACTCCTGTTTCCTCGCCGCCAGCCGCGTCACTTCCGCTTGCGCTTCCGTCAAGGACAGGTCGTTCGCTGCGAGCTCGTCCGGCGTCGCGGCTTGCTGCTTGATCAGGCGCCGCAGCGCCTCGTGATTCTTCTGCCGCCGGTCGCGCTCGGCCTGCGCTTTTGCCAGATCACCCGCAACTCTGGCCGCATCGTCCGTTCTGCCGCCTGCCTTTGCTGCGCGCAGGTCGTCCTGCGCTCGCAGCAGCTTGCCCTTCGCCTCGGAGAGCCGTGCCGCCGCATCCTTTACATCCAATTCTAGAATCACTTGCCCTTTCTTGATCGTCTGTCCCTCTGTCGCGCGCACCTTTTCGACGAACGTATCCAGTCGCGCAAGCATCACGTAAGGCGCGATGGGCTCTACCTTTCCATTGCTGCTGATGGACGTAACCAGGTTTTCCCGCATCGGCGTCACCGCCGAAATCTTTGGCACTGGCCTTCGCCCGCTCAATTCCACCAGTACGTACGCCAGCACTCCCGCCAGCAGCAGGTAGAGCAGAATTCGATTTCGCAACCGGCGATCCATATTCTCCTAGTCTGCGCGGTTCCCGACTTCGCAGCCGCCAAGGCGCAAGGACACATCCGTGTGGCGCAGCGTTTTTCTCACTTGTCCGTGGCTTGCTTGACCCCTGTCAGGAAGGCGCCAAGGTACTTCATTCTAGCAAGAGCGACGCGGCTTTCTCTAGATTCCTTGCAGCCGTTGTTATCCTGGGCCCTCGACGCTGTTCCCCCGGTCCTTGGATCGAGCCTCTCTCAACTCTAAAGGATGCGTCTTTTGTGCCCTGGGGATGCCGTTCGACTCGCTATAGACGAAAGACCTCGGCATGCTAGAATCCGCTCATGTCTGCTGAGAGCATCCCTGAGAAAACCGCCGTGCCTTCATCAGCTGGCCGGGACAAGCCAATCCAACCTGGCGCGGTCATAAGTCCGGTCATCCACCGCGTGTGCATCCAGTGCAACAATATGTTTCGCGTCTCTCCCGATCGATTTGATGCCAAGCAGTGCCCCATTTGTCACAAGGGGTAAGCGGACACTTATCAATTCCGCCTATTGTGCCCCCCCCGATTGGGCTGCCATCGGCCTTGTTTTTCTGTCGCCTGTTCACCATCCCCTAATCGCTATCCCTTCCCGGTAACACTTCCCTTCCCGCTGCGTAGTAGAATCTGAACGCTCCGTGCCCTGTCTTACGAACTCCCAGCTAGGGGTCCTTCGATGATTGAAGCTCGCGGTCTGTCCAAGCGCTTCCAGGACAAGAAGCGCGGTGAAATCCGCGCCGTCGATAACATCAGCTTCGTCTGCCAACCCGGCAGGATTTATGGTCTCCTGGGCGCCAACGGCGCGGGCAAAACCACCACGCTTCGAATGCTTGCCACCATCCTTGAGCCCACCGACGGCACTGCCCTCGTGTGCGGCCGCGACGTTGTCGAGCAGCCGGAAAAAGTACGCGCCATCGTCGGCTTCCTTTCCACTGCCACCGCTCTCTACCCCCGCCTCACCGCGCAGGAGATGGTCGAATACTTTGGCCGTCTCAACGGTTTAGACGAAGCTGAGCTGAAAAAGCGCGTCGACGATATTTTTAATCGTCTGGACATGAACGGCTTCCGCGACCGCCGCTGCGACAAGCTTTCCACCGGCATGAAGCAGAAGACCTCCATCGCCCGCACTCTCGTTCACGATCCCCCTGTCATGATCTTCGATGAGCCCACCAATGGCCTCGACATCATGACCGCTCGCACCATAACCGCTTTCATCCGCGAATGCCGCGACCACGGCAAAACGGTCATCTTCTCCACGCACATCATGAGTGAAGTCGAAAAGCTCTGCGACACCATCGGCATCATCCAATCTGGCAAGCTCCTCGCCGAAGGTACCCTCGCCGAACTCCGCGACAAGTACTCCGAGCCCGACCTCGAGGAAATCTTCGTCAAAGTCGTCGCGCCACACTACGGTTCCGCGGAGGCCAACTGACATGTCCCTGCGCAACGTCGGCATCGTCTATCGCAAGGAACTCACCGAAGCCCTGCGCGACCGCCGCACTCTCATTTCCACCATCATCGTCCCGCTGCTGCTCTTCCCCATTCTCAGCGTAGGTTTCGGCGCCCTGGCCGTCGCCCTGGTCGGCAAGGCCAAGGAAGAAACTCCAAAAGTCATGATCCTTGGTGGCGAAGACTCGCCTGAAGTCGTTGGGGGACTCAAAAAGCTCGACAAAATCGAGATCGTCCCTGCCGCGCCCGCATGGAAGGATCAGATCATCAATAAAGAAGTTCGCGCCGTAGTGGAAATCCCTCCCGGTTTTCAGAGCGATGTCGCCCGGCAAAAATCAGACACCGTGAAGATCTACAATTACAAAGAAGAATTGAAATCTGAATTTGCGACCGACAAAATCGAAAAATACCTGAAAGACTACCGGGACAGCGTGGTGAAAGAACGTCTCGCTGCGAAAAATCTCCCAGAGGCCGTGCTCCAGCCTTTTGAAGTCAAACAAGAAAACGTCGCCCCTCCCGAAAAAGTCAGCGGCGCCGCATTCGGCGGCATCATCGGCTACATGGTCATCCTTCTGTGCATGACCGGCGGCATGTACCCCGCCATGGACCTCACCGCCGGCGAAAAAGAACGCGGTACCATGGAAACCATTCTTTCGAGCCCCATCTCCCGGATGCATCTCGTGCTCGGCAAATTCTTTCTGGTTCTCACCGCCTCCCTTCTAACGGCTGCACTCTCCGTCCTATCCATGGGTGTCTCTTTCTCCGTCCTGCATCGCTTCACCGAAAACTCCGGGAGCCAGGGGGGGGAAGCTCCCGCCTTTTTGCTCCACCTGGGTCTCAGGACCGTGCTGTCCGTCTTTATCATGGCTCTGCCTCTTGCCGTATTCTTTTCCGCGACCCTGATGACCATTGCCCTCTTCGCCAAAACCTACAAAGAAGCGCAGAGCTATCTCACGCCGATGACCTTCGTCGTCATTATCCCGGCGATCGCCGCCATGCTCCCGGGCGTCGAGCTCACTCCCAAGCTCGCGCTCATCCCCATTCTCAACATGAGCCTACTCTGCAAAGAACTCGTCGCCGGCACTTACCACTGGAATTTCATCGCCATCATTTTTGTTTCCACCTGCTTGTATGCCGCCGTAGCCCTCTTCCTGGCCATCAAGATGTTCCAGCGCGAATCCGTGCTCTTTCGCTCCTGACGACTCGCGGGTTCCCTCGCTTCTGTCTCTTCTAGGTCTTCCGTGTGGGGCGGACTTCAGTCTGCCCTGCCTTGATCGCCGGTCGATGACGAACGCTGAGCCCTCCATTCAACCTGCCGCTTTCCGGTTGGGGCACGCTTCTCCGCCCAATTCCCTCTCACCGCGTTCTAAAACGGACATCGTACAACTCTAGGCACACCCCTTTGTGCCCCTATCGGCAAACCAAAAAAAGGTGCACACTAGTTCTGAGGTTAAACGTATGATTGTCGGTGCAGGTGTTTGGAAGAAGAAACGCGACGATTTAAAAGCCAAGAGGAACGCGCTGTTCGAAACCTATACAAGGGACCCTCAAAATTTTCACCTGGCTCGAGAAATCAAAGCGATCGATGACGAAATTGCCGAGTTCACCCAACAGGTAGAACAAGAAAGACGAGCAGAACGCACCGCTTCCCCGGCCACCAAGCTGGCCACCACCTCGAAGTAATACTCTCCAAAGAATCGCGAACCAACCGGGCATGCTGTGTAATCTCGGCGGCAACTTGGGTTGCCGCATGCTTCGGCTTGCGGGCATCATTTCACCGCCCAAATCGCCAAACTTAGGTAACTCTTGTGGTGTTGTGCCAGGTCAATTATGCCAACGCCCGGGCCTACGATTCTGGAACCTGTCCCCTGACAGCAGGCTTTTTCTTTCATGCGCATACGCACTCTTGCCCCGGGCATTTGAGCGAGTGCCAAATGGTAAATCCTTTGGTTTGCTATTCTGTCAGACCTCGTTGCCGGTAGCAAAGACGCAAGTCTATTGTTGTCAACCGATTCCGGATTCTTTCGGAAAGGCGGCCGGGGAGTGGTGTACCCCAGCGGTCTGCTGGGCACATTTCTGAAGCATTGTCGAACGTTGTTGACCCTACAGTCGTATCTTCGTGTAGCACCCATGCGTCGCTTAATTCGCATCGCTCTGATTTTATTGCTCTTCCCGCCGCTGCTGGCGGCTGTAGCCGGATGGCTTTCCGCCCCGGCTTTTCTCCATCCCATTCGCCGCGAGCTCACCCCCGACCTGCTTCGCGAGGCCGAGGCCTCCTTCCTCGTCACGGGGACAACCCGCGAAGATTTCGAGGTTCGGGCTCCGGATAGTGCGCTTCTCCGGGGCTGGAAAGTCCGCCCGAAAATCCCCAATGGCAATTGGGTTCTCCTCTTCCACGGCGTCGCCGACAACCGCGTCGGAGTCCTGGGCCAGGCGGAATTCCTGTTGCGAGCCGGCTATAGCGTGGTCATGATGGACGCCCGCGCCCACGGCGCCAGCGGCGGTCCCATGGCAACTTATGGCTGGCTCGAGCGCAACGACACCAGCGCCATCATCGACGCGCTCGAATCGAGAGAACACCCCAAACATATCTTCGCCCTCGGTGAATCCATGGGCGCCGGCATCGTGCTGCAATCCGCTGCCGCCGATCGACGCATTGAAGCAGTGGTTGCCGAAGCCTCCTTCGCCAACCTCCGCGAAGCGGCCTACGACTACGCCGGTCTCCGAAAGTATCCCTGGCTCGGCAAGACGCTGTTCGCACCCGGCACCTGGACGCTTCTGTATCGTGACCAGAAGCTCGCGGGTTTTCCGGTTGCGGAAGTCTCGCCGGTAAAGGCCGTCGCCTCGCGCGCTTTTCCAGTTCTCCTCATTTGCGATGAACAGGATGTGGCCTTGCCTTGCCGCCATTCGGAGATGATCTACGCCGCCGCCCGCGGCCCCAAACAACTCTGGGTCGTCCCCCGCGCCTTCCACACCGCCGCGTTAGGTTTCCAACCCGAAGAATTTCGCCGCCGCGTCCTCTCGTTCTTCGCGGCGTACTCTTCTGCTGCCCCAGGCCAAACAACCAGCATGCCGTCCATGGCCCGTGGGCACGGCAGTTCGTAATCAGTTCTTCGCTATTGACTTTCAACCTTAGAAGAGTCGTACGGGCAGGCCCAGTGGTCGCTTTTTAGTTTCTGCTTTCCAATTTCTCTTTGCCGCTCAGCACATGTGGCTGCCGCGCTTCCCATTCCTGGCTTAGCCGGCGCACGGTTTCTCCGCAGCGCACCGCCAGCGTTATGAGTCTCTCCGGGCGGCGATGGACCTTGCTAGGTCTTCGCCGCTACGGTTTGGCCTTCTTCGCCGGGGCTGGAGCTGTCGTTTTCTTCTTGGGTGTTTCACCGCCGCTCCTACTGAGCAGCGTCAAGGCGTCCTTGGCACTGAAAGGGAAGCGGCGAACGGACTGTTCACCAGTGGTGCTCAGAGTGACATCGACCCGGCGGTTGTTGGCCAGGCGCACCGTCAGCAGGTTTTTCAGGATCTTCTGCTTTTCCGCCGGCGTGATCTCAGCATCGGCTTCGATGAGCTGCTTAACCTCTTCGGAGGTCATATTCTTTTCGAAGCCAAACGCCCGCGTCTCGAGATGGTCCACGGGTACGCCCTTCTCAACGAGGTAGCTCTTGGTGCGTTCCACGCGGCGCTCGGAGAGCTTTACGTTGTAGTCTTTGGCGCCACGAATGTCGGCGTGGCCTTCGAGGATCAAGTGGGCGTCCGGCCTATACGTGAGATACTGCTTGAAGTCGCTGGCTAGGGTATCCAGCGTCACTTCCTGGCTGGGAAGCAAACCTCCCGTAGGTTTTGCCACCGTGGGCTGCGCCGTCGGGAAGTAAATACTGTGCAGCGCCAGCTTGGCTTCCAGTTGCTTGATCTGCGGGGGCTCCTTCACTTGCACGTTACCTGAAGAATCGGCGGTGCCGCCGCGTCCGTCGTTCACCGTGCACTTCACGTCGTAAGTCCCGGGCTGCAGGTTTGTGGCATCAAACTGCACACTCGAGCCGCTCCCCACGATCTGTCCACCAGTCGTCGAGTAACTGTAAGTCAGCGGATCGTTGTCCGGGTCGCTGCCGTGGCAAGTGACGCCGGTACGCTCGCCCGGCAGAATCGGGCTGCGCTCGATCGAAAGTGCCGCTGTCGGCGGATGATTGGGCTTTTCCTCTACTTTAATGTCCGCCGCACAGGACGCCGTCCCACCCTTGCCGTCATCTACTTTCACATTGACGGTGTATGAGCCAACGCCTACACCCGACGAATTCCAGCGCGCTTCCGGGCCTGTGCCGTCCACGGCGCCGCCCGTCACCGTGTAGCTGTAAGTCAGTGGATCGTTATCCGGGTCGCTAGCGTTCACGTGCACAGCCACACTGTCGCCCGAGCCGGCATACACTGAGGCTGGGCTCACCGAGCATGCCGCCACCGGCGGGTGGTTCGGCGGAGGAGGCGGATTCGGAATCCCGAACCGCAGCACCAGGCCCGTGCCGGCGCGGAAGTTATTCTGCCGCCCGGTGGCCGTAACGGCAGAGCCTGAAAAACTGGTCATGAGGTAATCCAACTGAGCCACGCGCCAGGCTAAGTTCTTCGTCAGAACCATGTCGACGCCGCCGCCAGCGGCCATCGCAAACGCGCTCTGGGTCGCCGTGCCGACCAGTTCCGTGCCACCGGTTGCTCCGCCAACAAGGAATTCACCGAACGGCACGAAGTGATCGAACTTGCGCCAGTTCAGCCGCGGGCCAAAGAGATAGGTGACGAAACCACCGCTCACCGGCGTGCTGCTTCCCGTAAGCGGGAAGAGGTCTCGATCGAACCGATAGCCGCCGAACTCGCCGGCAAGTCCCAGCCACTTCGAAGCGTTGTAGGTGAACGAACCCGACCCGCCATGGCTGTTGAAATTCGCGAAAGGATCGCCGGGCGCGAAGTTGATGTAGTCGTACATCGCTGAACTCATACCGAGGAACGAGCGTGCCTGGTGGACGTGTGTCTGCGGCGGCTGCCGGTCCCGGGAAGGGGGTCGGCCGCGGCGTCGCAGGCAACGCGAATAGACCCTGCGCCGCCACCGCCTTGCTGGAAGCCGCGCCCTTCTCAGCAGCCCTCGCAGCATTCGCGGTATCGCCGTCCGCTCCGCTGTGGTTCTGCTGAGCGCACAGGGGCAAAGCTAAAAGCGCGCCCATCGCCAGTGCTGCACACCAATTGCGCATCTCATTCCTCCCTGAGCCTTATCCATCCGTTCCGGTTTGGTTTAGGCACCCACCTACCGGCCGCTTGCTGCTTTTGGCCGGCCCCGTTGCGCGCATCGCAGCGATTGAACTTGTTGCTTCTTCCTCCGCAGACGCGCGCATCTCCTCACACCCCTGTCCACACCAATGGAGAAAACATGAAGAAGCAAAAAGGACGAGTCGCAGTAAGGTTATTCCACAATTCGCCTTCGGTGCAACTACTTCCGCGACTCGCGGGCAGGCTGGATGGCCGCATGCCTTGACCGAGTGGCGAGGGCAAGCCCAGCACTTCAGGGCGCGGTAAGCGAACCTTAATCAGCTTAAAGCCTCGACTTTTCCAAGGTGGAGTCGACCTCGCCGCTGCGGACCGTTGCGATTCTACCTCTGAGCGATTTTCATGAGATTTCGCGGGCCTAAGGCCCTAAGATGACAAGGAAGCGGGAACCCATCAACGAGGCGGCACCGTGTGCCCAACCTAGTAGGAAATCCCCTCGTTCACCAGGGGGAGAACGTTAACCGTCGCTCGAAGTCACGGATCACCGAGGACGGCTCACGCGTCAAGCTCTTCGTTCGAGCTGCTCCTAACTGCCGAATGTGAACTTTCCCATCCTGGGTTACCTGGTGGGGCCCTAAAGCCCCGGACTTCAGGCCGGGGACATAAGGCTCCTTAAAACGTCAGCGCGGCTCTTGAGAAGGTTGCGGGGGAGCACCGCCGCAGCTGGCGGCGAAATTGGAGGCGACGACAGCACGCCTCGCCAATAGCGGCGCGCTAAGTCAGGTCGCTCCTGCCGGAGCATTCGACTGGAAACGCCCTTCCAGCGAGTTGAGCTTCGAGATGGCCACCTTCGGTGGATAGCGGACCACTAGGTGGACATGATGGTCTTCCCCATCCATCTCCGTCAGTGGGGATTCGGAGTCGGTGCAACCTTCCTAAACAGCAGCCGCAGGCGGTCGACCGCGTCTCCCTCCAGGACACAGTATCGATGCTTGGTGATGAAAACCAAATGGACATGCCATGCAGAAACTCGAATGCCTGCCACGATTGAGTTCTTTACTGATCCCCATGGACCAAATATATTAAGACCGTGTTGAGACGGCAAGCCTACCGGTTCGAAC
>WNFS01002729.1_pt1 | contig 13345 bp, 12 predicted proteins | sample 5400141 | NCBI WGS metagenome assembly WNFS01 (sample SAMN13153358, study PRJNA577476) | soil metagenome | isolation source: 60 cm saprolite under Madrone tree | place: USA:California | collected 2016-06-14
CAGGGGTAGATCACCGAGCCAGGCAGCGTCCCGGCCAGCGCCTCGACGTTCTCCCTGAGGCGGTCACCCTGGTAGGTGAACGCCAGACGCATCCCGGCGCCCGCGAGCGCTTGGGCGATCGCCCAGGCGATGGAGCGCTTGTTGGCGACACCGAAGACGATCCCGGTTCTGCCGTCGAGCAGACCCATACGCGCGACCTCCGGGACTCATGATACGGCTATCAGCGCGTCGAGTTACCGCGCTTCGAGCGCGGGCTTCGCCCGCGCAACCGATCCAAGGGGGAGGTTTCGGAAGGGGGGCGAAGCCCCCCTCCAAGGTTTTAACGAACCGCCGCCCGCACGCGTCGAAGACGCGCGAGCGATCCGAGGACCTCGGACGGCTCGTCGGTGAGATGGCGGACGATGACGTCGGTGTAGCCCATCGCCCCGAGCGCTCGGAGACGCTCGACGACCTCGTCCACCGAACCCGCAACGAGCGCCTCCCCACCGAACCCGCGGTATCCGCGGGCGAGCGCGGCTTCGAGGACCGCCTTGGCCTCGCCCGGAGACTCGCCAACGTAGACGTCGCGACGGATCGCGACCGCCGACGGCGTGCGGCGATAGACGGCGCAGCGCTCGCGGTAGTACGCGGCCTGGCGGCGCGCCTCGTCGAACGAGAGCCCGGGCGAGGCGAGCCAGCCATCGCCGAGTCGCGCGGCGCGATCGATGGAGACCTCCGCGCTGGCGCCGATCCAGACCTCGACCGGCTCCGACGGCGTCGGCGCGACCCGCGCGTCCTTGACGGCAAAGCGCCCGGACGACGACACGACCTCGCCCGCGAGGAGCCGGCGGATGATCGAGAGCGATTCCTCGAACGCCGACGGGCGCGTCGTCAGGCGCGCGCCCATCGCGGCGAACTGGCTCTCGTCGTCGCCGAGGCCGCACTGGAGGATGAAGCGTCCCCGCGCGAGCGCCGCCAGCGTCCCCACCTGCTCCGCCACGAGGACCGGATTCCAGAGCGGCAGGAGGAAAAGGCAGCCGGCGGGCCTGTCTCCCCACTCGGCGAGCAGTCGCCCGAGCATGGGGACGTTCTGGTAGTAGGGCACGGCGGTCGCGTGGTGGTCGCCGAGGAAGAGCGAGTCGAGCCCCGCCTCCCAGGCCGCCCGCGCGCGCTCGATCATCCAGCGCGCGCCCTGACGCGGGTCCTTCACCGCGTGACGGCTCGTGAGCGAGATCCCGGCTCTCACGGGCGCATCCCCCTTCGGGTGTTCATGGTCGGCGAGCCTAGCGCACGGCTCGACCGGCGGCAAGTCTCCCGCGCTATACTGCCGTCCAATGACGCCCAACCACGTGAAGCAGCGGCTCGCCGCCGGCAAGGCGTGCTTCGGCAGCCTCCTGAACTTCGGCGATCCGCTGGTGGCCGAGCTGATGGCGTCGGTCGGCTTCGACTGGCTCCTCGTGGACACCGAGCACGGGCCCATCGACCTGGCGACGCTGGCGACGATGTTCGCGACGATCACCCGTTATCCGTGCGCGCCGCTCGTCCGCGTCCACTCGCTCGACGAAGCGAACGTCAAGCGGGTGCTCGACGCGGGCGCCTGGGGTGTGCTCGCGCCGAACGTTCGCACGCGCGAAGAAGCGGAGCTGCTCGTCCGGGCGTGCAAGTACCCGCCCGAGGGCGTGCGAAGCCTCGGCGCCGGGCGCTTCGCGCTCTCGTTCAAGACCGACGCCCCGACCTACTTCCGACGCGCGAACGACGAGATCCTCGTCATCGCCCAGATCGAGCACGTGGACGCCGTGGCGAACATCGACGCGATCCTCTCCGTCCCCGGCATCGACGCCTGCTACGTCGGACCGAACGACTGGTGCGCATCGGCGGGCCTCCAGCCCTCGCTCGAGCCGCCGTATCCCGAGTTCGAGGCGGCGATGCAGACGGTCCTCGCCGCGGCCCGACGCCACGGGGTCGCCGCCGGTATCCACAGCCTCAAGCCCGAGACCGTCAACCGGCGCATCCGCGAAGGCTGGAGGCTCGTCGGGATGGTGAACGACCAGCGCTTCCTCCTCGGGGCGGCGAAGGCCGCGCGCGACGCCGTCAAGACCGACGCGTGAGCCCGCCGCGGCTCGGCATCGTCCTCTCCCCCTTCGCCACGCGCCCCGTCGCGGAGTTCGTCGCCGTCGCGCGCGAGGCCGAGGCGCGCGGCTACCACACCGCGTGGGTGGGTGAGTCCTCGGGGTACGACGCGATCAGCCTCATGACGCTCATCGCGTCTCACACCGAGCGGATCCACGTGGGCTCGGCGGTCATCCCCGTCCAGACCCGCACGCCCGTGGTCCTGGGAGTCTCCGCCGCGAGCCTCGGCCACGTGGCACCGGGGCGTGTCGCCCTCGGGCTCGGCCTCTCGAGCCGCACGATCGTCTCTGACTGGCACGGGCTCCCCTTCGGGAACTCGCTGCGGCAGATCCGCGAGGCCGTCCAGATCATCCGCCTGGCGGCGTCCGGCGAGCGCGTGAATTTCGAGGGCACGTTCTACCACGTGAAGAACTTCCGGATGACGGCGCCGCCTCCCGAGAAGCCCGTCCGCGTCGTCCTCGCCGCGCTCGGCCCCGGGATGCTGGAGCTCGCGGGCGAGATCGCGGACGGCGTCGTGCTCAACTGGATCCCGCCCGAGACCGTGCCGGCCTCGATCAAGCATCTGGAGGCCGGCGCGCGGCGGGCGGGGCGAGCGCTCGACGGCTTCGAGATCGCGTCGTTCGTCCGCACGTGTGTCACCGACGACCCCACGACGGCGCGCGAGGCGCTGGCGCGCGAGATCACCGGCTACGCGAGCGTGGACGCCTACGCGAGTTTCTTCCGGTCGGCCGGGTTCGGGGACGAGGTGGACGCCGTGATCACCGCCTGGAAGGCGGGCGACCGGGGGGGCGCGGTCAAGCGGGTCTCGCCGCGCTTCCTCGACGGCCTCGGCGTGGTCGGCGACGAGGCCGTCTGTCGCGCTCGCATCACCGAGTTCGCCCGCGCCGGGCTGACGCAACCGGTGATCGTGCCGTTCGCGCCGCCCGACGCGCGGGCCGCGCTCCACCGCACGCTACGTGCCTTTCCGTGAGGGAGGGCTCGTGAGTCGGCGCCTCACGGCCCTCGGCGTCGTCCCCGCGCGCCTCGGCTCCACGCGCCTGCCGCGCAAGGTGCTGCGCGACATCGCGGGCAAGCCCCTGGTCGTCCACGTCTGGGAGGCGGCCCGGCGCTCGCCGGACCTCGCCGAGGTGCTCGTGGCGACCGACGCCGACGAGGTCGTCCAGGCCTGCGCGCGGCACGGGGTCCCCGCGATCCTGACGTCGGCCGACCATCCGTCCGGCACCGACCGTGTCTGGGAGGTCGCCCAGTCGCGCGCCGCCGACGTCTACGTCAACGTCCAGGGCGACGAACCCTTCGTCACGCCGAGCCACATCGCGCGGCTCCTGGACCCGTTCCGCGAGCGGGCGGACACGCAGGTGGCGACCCTCAAGATCCGCCTCCGCCCGGAGGAGGCGGACAACCCGGCCGTGAACAAGGTCGTCTGCGCCGCCGACGGCCACGCGCTCTACTTCTCGAAGTACCCGGTCCCCTACGACCGCGATGCCCGCGGCGTCCCCCGCTTCAAGCACGTCGGCCTCTACGCCTACACGCGCGCGGCGCTCGAGGCGTTCCATCGCCTGCCACCCTCGCCGCTCGAGCAAGCCGAGAAGCTCGAGCAGCTCCGCTTCCTTGAGCACGGCGTCCCGATCGTGGTCCTCGAGACCGACGAGCCCACGATCGGCGTGGACACGGAGGCCGACCTTCGCGCCGCCGAAGCCCGCCTGGTACCCCGTCGCTCGTGACCCGCGCGCTGAACGCCGACCCGGCGGCCCGGCGCTGGGTGATCCTCACGTTCATCGTGCTGGCGCAGACCGTCGCCAACATCGGGCCGCTCGGGATCCCCGCGATCGCGTCGCTGATCCAAGCGGACCTCGGCCTCACGCTCACGCAGGCAGGCTCGTTCCTCCCCGCCTACTACCTGGGTCCCGTCGCCATGTCGCTCTTCGCGGGAGTGCTCGCCGACCGCTGGGGCACGGCGAAGATGCTCGTCCTCGGCCAGGCGCTGATCGCCGCGGGGCTCCTCGCCGCGAGCACGGCGCCCTCGTATACCGTCTTCATCGCGCTGATGGTCGCGGCGGGGGTCGGCTACGGCACGCTCAACCCCGCGTCCACCACCGCGGCGATGTCGTGGTTCCCGCCCCGGCGGCGCGCGACGGTGGTCGGGCTCAAGCAGGTGGGGCTGCCGTTCGGCGGCATGCTGGGCGCGGCGATCGTTCCCATGCTCGCGCTCCGCCTGGGCTGGCGGCGCGCGGTCGTCGTCGCCGCGCTCCTCATCGTCGTCTGCGCCGCCGCGTGCGCGCTGATCTACCGCGACCCGCCCGGCGACGCGCTCGCGCGGCGCGCGCCAGGCGAGCGTGGCCCCGTCCGGGCGGTGCTCCTCACGCGCGACCTCTGGCTCGTCGCCCTCGCCACGCTGGTCTTCGCCGCGATGCAGACCGTGTGGATGGCGTTCCTCGCGCTCTACCTCCAGGACGTCGTCGGCCTCGGGCTGCTCGCGGCGAGCCGCTATCTCGCGCTCGCTCAGGCCGGCGGCGTGCTGGGCCGCATCGCGTTCGGCGTCCTCTCCGACCGGACGTTCGGGGGCCGGCGCCGTACGCCACTCACGATCGCCGGCTGCGGCTCGACGCTCTGCTCGATCGCGATCGCGTTCACAGGGCCGGCGTCGCCCGCGCGCTGGCTGGTACCGCTCGCGGTCGTCTTCGGCTTCTTCGGGATCGGCTGGAACGGCGTCCAGCACACGCTGATGGCTGAGCTGGCGGGCCCCCGCGCCGCCACCACCGCCGTGGGCCTCGGCCTTGCGGTCTCCTCGCTCGGCGTCACGCTCGGCCCACCGGTCTTCGGCGCGTGCGTCGAGTGGGCGGGCGGCTACCGCGGGCCGTGGCTCGGCTTGGCGCTCACGATGGCGGTCGGGCTCCTGGTCCTGGCGCTCGTCCGCGAGCACCCGCGCCTCGGGTAGCAGCGTTCCTCACCCGGGCCCGCTCCTTCCTCACCCCGGCGCCGAGCCCGCGCCCGGCTGGCGCAACTCCACCGTCCTGACCGGGTAGGGAATCTCGATCCCCTCCGCGCGCAGGCGGCGCAGGAGGCGCTTCCTCAGCTCGTGCTGGACGAGATACTGGTCCACGAACGACGCGATCTGGCAGGTCAGCGTGAAATCGAGCGACGACTCGCCGAACCCGGGGATGAGGCGGGTGAAGGGCGCGGGCTCGGCGAGGAGCCCGGGGATCTTCCCCGCGGCCTTGGTCGCCTCGTCGACGAGCACGCGCTCGACGTGGTCCGGCTCGCTCCGATAGCTCACGCTCACCGGAATCGAGAGCGACAGGCGCGGCTCGGGCAAGTCGTAGTTGGTAATGATCGACTCGGCGACTTTCTTGTTCGGCACGACGACGACCGTGTTCTGGAGCATGCGGACACGCGTGGAGCGCCAGCCGATGTCCACGACGTACCCTTCGACCGTGTCCGCGATCTTCACGTAGTCGCCGACGCGGATCGGCTTGTCGGCGAGGAGGTGGGCGCCCGCGAAGAGGTTCGAGAGCGTGTCCTGGAGCGCGAGCGCCACGGCGAGGCCGCCGACGCCGAGGGCGGTCAGGATCGGCGTGATCTGGATGCCGAGCGCGTCGAGCAGCACGAGCAGGCCGACGGCGAAGACGACGCCGCGAGCGACGGCTTGGCCGAGCCCGGTGACGGGGCCGCCGAGCGCCCGCCGCTCGCTCGCGTGCTCGATGAGCGTGCTGACGACGCCGGCGACGGTGATGGTCACGGACAGGATGATCGCGACCTCGAGGACGAGGCCGAGCTGCTGGGACAGACGCCGCGACATACGCTCGGTCTCGCCGGCGATCGCGATGGCCACCCAGAGGCCGAGCACGGTGGACCAGAGCATCGACGGCAGCCGGATGGCCTGGCCGAGTGAGGCCCAGCTGTTCGGCGGTCGGGCCCCGCGCCGGAGCAGGGAGAGCAGGACGGCGCGGAGCACCAGCGCCATCACCGTGGCGGCGACGAACGCGAGCCCGGGCCGGAGCAGGTCCCACACGGCGCTCCATGCTATCGCAGTCGGCGAGCGGCCGATACGGGTGGCGCGACGTGTTATCGTAGTTCGCGCCCATGAGTCAGCGCGGACTCTTCTACGGCTGGGTCGTCCTCGCGGCGGCCGCCACGATCGTCGCGGTCGGGCAGGGGTCGCTCTTCGCGCTCGGCGTCTTCTTGAAGCCTCTCGAGGACTCGATGCGCTGGAGCCGGAGCGCCATCTCGCTGGTCGCGCTGACGAACTGGATCGCGATGGGGCTCGGCTCCTTCTTCTGGGGCGCGCTCTCGGACCGGCTCGGCAGCCGTGGTGTCACGGTCGCCGGCGGCGTGCTCCTGGGCACGGGCCTGGTCCTGTCGAGCCAGGCGACCGCGCTCTGGCAGCTCAACGTGACGTTCGGTGTCGCCGTGGGATTCGCCGCGGGCGCGTTCTTGGCGCCGCTCTCCGCGACGGCGACGAAGTGGTTCACCGCCAACCGCGGCCTCGCCGTGGGCGTCGTCTCCGCCGGGGGCGGCGCCGGGATGCTCCTCCTCTCGCCCCTCACCCGCTGGCTCACGTCGCTCTACGACTGGCGGGTGGCGATGCTGGTGCTCGGCGACCTCGCCTGGGTGGTGACGATCCCGGTCGCGCTGTTGATCCGCAACGCGCCGGGCGAGATGGGGACGGTCGCGATGGGGGGCGCCGCGGCGCGCCAGCGTGACTTCTCCACGGGCCAGGTGCTCCGCGCGCCGCAGTTCTGGGCGATCGCGCTGACGCACTTCGCCTGCTGCGCGGCGCACTCGGGACCGATCTTCCACATGGTGACGCACGCGATCGACCAGGGGGTCATCCCCATGGTGGCGGCGACCGTCCTCGGCGTCTCGGGGCTCTCGTCGATCGCGGGACGGATCGGCTCGGGTCTCCTCGCCGACCGCTTCGGCGCCAAGCGTACCCTCGTCGCGGGCCTGGCCCTCCAGGCGGCGATGGTCTTCTCGTACCTCTTCACGCGCGAGTACTTCGGCGAGAAGGTGATGTGGACGGCCTACGGGGCTGTCTTCCTCATCTCGACGCTCGGCATGGGGTTCGGCTCGTTCGCCGGGGGTTGGATCCACGATGCCCTCGGAACCTACGCCTGGCTGTTCCTCGCATCCACCGCCATCGGCGCCGGGGCGATGGCGCTGGCGTTCACCTTCAGACCGCCGCGGATCCTCGTGGGAGGCGCCGCCTAGGACGGCGGGGCGCGACATGGCGCCCGGGCCCGTCGGACGGCCCCGTGAATTTCCGGACACGCGACATGCCAGAGCGACGACCGCCCCCTTGAATTACTCGTGGAGAGTGTTCTAGAGTGCGTCAATTCGGGGGCTGAGGACGGCTCATTGACACCTCGCGGCACGGATGCTGCAAAATCGGCGCCTTTCTCAGAGGTTAAGCCCCACTCAGCGCGGTTACTGAGCGATCCGCTGGAAGCGTTGCCGCGACCGGCGACGATTGCCCGCTGTGTTTGATCAAGGAGGATCACGCATGGACGCCAAGAAGCTGAATCGCCGGCAGTTCATCACGGCGACGTGTACCACAGCGGCGGTCGCGATGACCGGCATCGAGGGCATCGTCGCGGCGCGCCGGGCTCCCGCCTACGCGCAGGGGACGAAGCTCCACTGGGTACGCTGGGTCGACTTCATCCCCGAGTCGGACGTCGAGCTCAAGCGCCAGATGCCGGAGGCCTCCAAGGCGCTCGGCGCCGAGGTCGTGCTCGAGACGATCAACGCGAACGACCTGCAGCCGCGCATCACCGCCGCGATCCAGTCGGGCTCGGGCGCCGACATCTTCATCATGCTCTACAACTGGGCGCAGCTTTACGGGAGCCAGCTCGTCGACGTCAGCGATCTCGCGACCTCGCTGGCGAGGTCCGAGGGCGGCTTCTACGACGTCTGGCCGTCCTCGGCCCACGTCGGCGGCCTCTGGCTCGCCGTGCCGCACTCGATCATCGGCAATGCCGTCGCCTACCGGCGGTCGTGGCTAAGGGAGGCGGGGGCCCACGAGTACCCGAAGACCTGGGACGAGGCGCGGAAGCTGTTCGCCCAGCTCAAGCAGAAGGGCAAGCCGTACGGCCAGACCCTCGGCCACACGTTCGGCGACGCCCCGACCTTCTGCTATCCGATGCTGTGGTGCTTCGGCGGCGCCGAGACCGACAAGACCGGCAAGAAAGTGGTCCTCAACGGCAAGGGCGCGATCGAGTCGGTGAAGTTCATGCAAGCGTTCTGGAAGGAGTGCTGCGACGAGGGCGGCCTCGCGTGGGACGACACGAACAACAACCGCGCGTTCCACGCCGGCGAGATCTCGGCGACGCTCAACGGTGCGTCGATCTACATCGTGGCGAAGCGCCAGCAAGAGAAGATCAAGGACGAGAAGGGCGAGCCCATGTGGCAGGACATCGACCATCAGAACCTGCCGGCCGGGCCCGCGGGCGCGTTCACGATGTACCTCCCGATGTCGCACGCGATCATGAAGTACTCGAAGAACCCGAAGCTCGCGAAGGACTTCCTGCGCTGGCTCCAAAAGAAGGAGAACTACGGGAAGTGGTTCGAGACGCAGGGGGGTTACTCGGTCGGCGCGACGAAGGCCTGGGAGCAGAACCCCATGTGGTCGAAGGTCGACAAGCCGCTCCAGATCTTCCGGACCGCCGCCCGTAGCACGCGGATCTTCGGCTACTCCGGACCGGCGACGGCGAAGGCGACCGAGGCCTTCTCGAAGTACATCGTCACCGACATGTACGCCAAGGCCGTCCAGGGCATGAGCGCCGAGGACGCGGTGAAGTGGGCGGAGGCCGAGCTCAAGAAGATCTACGAGGGCTAGGCGGGCGGGCTCGCCCGGGAGGGCACATGCGTCGCAGAGACTTCCTGAAATCCACCGGCCTCACCGCGGGTGTCGCGGCGACGGGTCTCGAGTCCGTGGTCGCCGCGCGGCGGGCGCCGGCGTTCGCGCAGGGGACGCGACTCAACATCCTGCGCTGGGTCGACTTCGTCCCCGCGTGCGACGTGGAGCTCAAGCGTCAGGCGGGCGAGGCCTCGAAGGCGCTGGGCGCCGAGGTCGTCTTCGAGTTCATCAACGCCAACGACCTGCAGCCGCGAATCACCGCGGCGATCCAGTCGGGCGCGGGGCCGGATGTCATCATGATGCTCCACAACTGGCCCCACCTCTACGCGAACGGGCTCGTCGACGTCACCGACCTGGGCGAGTGGCTGGGCACGGAGCAGGGCGCCTACTACGCGCAGTCCGAGGCCGCGGCGAAGGACGGCAGGCGGTGGCTCGCGCTGCCGCACGGCATCGTCGGGCTCCAGTTCGCCTACCGGAAGTCCTGGCTCGAGGAGGTCGGGCAGACCACGTGGCCAAAGACGCTCGACGAGCTGCGGCAGGTCGGGATGAAGCTCAAGAAGAAAGGCAAGCCGATCGGCCAGACGCTCGGCCACACCTTCGGCGACGCGCCCGCGTGGGCCTACCCGCTCACGTGGGGCTTCGGCGGCATGGAGGTGGACCGGACGGGCAAGAAGGTCGTGCTCGACGGCTCGGCCACGGTGGAGGCCGTGAAGTTCATGCAGGCGTTCTGGAAAGACGCGTGCGACGAGGGCGGCTTCGCGTGGGACGACACGTCGAACAACCGCGCGTTCCTGTCGGGCGAGATCGCGGCGACGCTCAACGGAGCCTCGATCTACATCGCGGCCAAGCGGGGGGCGGACAAGATCAAGGACGAGAAGGGCGAGTCGATGGTGAAGGACATCCAGCACGGGCCGATCCCGAACGGGCCCGCAGGCACCTACAGCTACCACGTCGCCTTCTCGCACGCCGTGATGCGGTACGGGAAGAACGTCAAGCTGGCGAAGGACTTCCTCAAGTGGCTCCACGGCAAGGAGCAGTTCGCGAAGTGGTTCGAGGTCGCCGAGGGCTTCTCGGTCGGCGCCACGAAGTACTGGGAGCAGCACGCCATGTGGGAGCGGGTCGACCCGCCCATGAAGATCTACCGTCAGGCGGCGGCCGCCTCGCGCATGATCGGCTACGCGGGGCCGCCGTCGGCGCGGGCGACCGAAGCCTACACGAAGTACATCATGGTCGACATGTACGCCAAGGCCTGCCAGGGTATGAAGGCCGAGGACGCGGTGAAGTGGGCCGCGGGTGAGCTGGGCAAGATCTATGGATAGGGCGTGAACAAGCCGATTGCCGGAGGAGCGGGGAGCGCCGCCGGCCTCGAGGTGGTGCTTCCCCACCCACGGACCACCCAGCCGCAGAGGCTCACGCGGCTCCTCGAGAACGAGCGCGCGCTCGCGGCTCTCCTCTTAGCACCCGCCGTTGTGATCCTGGGCACGTTCATCGCGTACCCCTTCATCATGGGCGTCTGGCTGTCGCTGTCGAGCACGAGCGTCGGGAACGCGGGCGAGTTCGTCGGGGTCAAGAACTTCGCCAAGGCGTGGAACGACTCGATCTTCCGGACGGCGTTCGGGAACACGTTCTTCTACACCTTCTGGGCGACGCTCTTCAAGCTGACCCTCGGGATGTGGCTCGCGCTCCTGCTGAACCGGCACTTCCGCGGCAAGCGCATCGTGCGGGCCTCGATGCTCCTGCCCTTCATCGTGCCCACGGTGCTGTCGACCTTCGCGTGGCGCTGGATGTTCGACCCGACCTTCAGCGTGCTCAACTGGCTCCTATTCAGGGCCGACCTCATCACCACCAAGCTCCCGTTCCTCTCCGACGGCACGTACGGCATGTGGTGCGCGATCGTCGTCAACACGTGGCGCGGCATGCCGTTCTTCGCGATCACGCTGCTGGCGGGGCTGCAGACGATCAACCCCGACCTGCACGAGGCGTCGTCGCTCGACGGCGCCAACGGTTGGAAGCGCTTCTGGTACGTGACGTGGCCGCTCCTCAAGCCGGTGACGATCGTGGTCGTCGTCTTCTCGGTCATCCAGACCTTCTCCGACTTCCAGCTGATCTATGTGCTCACGGGGGGCGGGCCGGCGAACTCCACGCACCTGCTCGCGACGTACGCGTACCAGGTCGGCGTGGCGACGGGCCTCCTCGGCGAGGGCGCCGCGATCTCGCTCTTCATGCTCCCGGTGCTCTTCGTCGTCGTCTGGCTGCAGCTCCGCTACCTCCGCAGAATGGAGGGCGCGTAGGCGATGCTGATCGAGCGCACGTGGAAGCGGTGGGTGTACTTCTACATCCCCCTCACGGTCTTCGTCGTGGGGACGCTGTTCCCCTTCTACTGGATGCTGATCACCGCCATCCGCCCCGACGCCGAGCTGTACCGCTCGTGGCGCGCGGCGACCAACACGCCCTTCTGGACCCTGCAGCCGACGCTGGAACACTTCCGGGACCTGATGGCGAAGACGACGTTCCCGCAGTGGCTGTGGAACACGTTCTTCATCGCGGTGGCCTCCACGGCGATCTCGCTCTTCTGCGGCCTCCTGGCGGGGTACGCGCTGGCGCGGCTCCGGTTCCCGATGGCGGGGACGCTGGGGACCTCGATCTTCGTGACCTACCTGGTGCCGCCCACGCTCCTCTTCATCCCGCTCGCGAACATCATCCGGACCTTCCAGCTCGGCGACACGCCCTGGGCGTTGATCCTGACCTACCCGACCTTCCTGATCCCGTTCTGTACGTGGCTCCTGATGGGGTACTTCAAAACGATTCCGAAGGAGCTGGAGGAGTGCGCGCGGATCGACGGCGCGACGCGCTTCGGCGCGATGCTCCGGATCATCTTCCCGATCGCCGTGCCCGGTATCCTGTCCGCCGGCATCTTCGCGTTCACGCTGTCGTGGAACGAGTTCATCTACGCGCTCGTCTTCCTCTCGTCACCCGAGAAGAAAACGGTGCCCGTCGGCGTCGTCTCCGAGCTCATCCGCGGCGACATCTACTTCTGGGGCCAGCTGATGGCGGGCGCGCTGCTCGGCTCGATCCCCGTCGCCCTCGTCTACTCGTTCTTCGTGGAGTACTACGTCACGGGCCTGACCGGGTCCGTGAAAGGCTGAAGGGAGAGGGAGAGACACCATGGCGCAGGTGATGATGAAGGACCTCAACAAGAAGTACGACGAGGTGCACGCCGTCAAGGACGTGAACCTCCACATCCGCGACAAGGAGTTCATCGTCCTCGTCGGCCCCTCGGGGTGCGGCAAATCGACGACGCTCCGGATGGTCGCGGGGCTCGAGGAGATCACGGCGGGCGAGATCACGATCGGCGACCGGGTCGTCAACGATCTTCCGCCGAAGGACCGCGACATCGCCATGGTGTTTCAGAACTACGCGCTCTACCCGCACATGACCGTCTACGACAACATGGCCTTCGGCCTGAAGATGCGGAAGTTCCCGAAGGTCGAGATCCAGAAGCGCGTGCAGGACGCGGCCGAGATCCTCGGCATCCAGGAGCTCCTCAAGCGCAAGCCCCGGCAGCTCTCCGGCGGCCAGCGGCAGCGGGTCGCGGTCGGGCGCGCGATCGTGCGTCACCCGCAGGTGTTCCTCTTCGACGAGCCGCTCTCCAACCTGGACGCCAAGCTCCGCGTCCAGATGCGCGTCGAGCTGAAGCGGCTCCACGAGCGGCTCGAGACCACCGCCATCTACGTGACCCACGATCAGGTCGAGGCGATGACGCTCGGCGATCGGGTCGTCGTCATGAAGGACGGCTGGATCCAGCAGGTCGGCGAGCCGCTCGAGCTGTACGGGAAGCCGGCGAACAAGTTCGTCGCCGGGTTCATCGGCTCGCCCGCGATGAACTTCGTCGACGTGAAGGTCGCCGACGCCAACGGCGCCCTCTGGGCCGAGGCCCAGGGGCTGCGCGTGAAGGTGCCGCCCACCCACACGAGCCGCCTCGTGCCCTACAAGGGACAGCAGGTCACGCTCGGCGTCCGGCCCGAAGACCTCCAATTGGCCTCCGGGAGCGACCCGAGCGAGTACGTCTTCGACGCCGTGGTGGACGTCGTCGAGCCGCTCGGCTCCGAGATCCTGCTCGACCTCCGCGCGGGGAACAGCACGATCGTCGCCCGGGTCGAGCCGACCGTGCGCCTGAAGGTCCACGAGAAGACGCGGCTGGCGCTCACGCCCGACCGCGCGCACTTCTTCGACCTCAAGACCGAGCTGGCGATCTGACGTTGTAACGGGGACCGCGGGGCCGGTGCGACTCGGTGGGTGGCCTCACACAGGTGCGACCCGGCTCCGTTCCTCATCACGCTTCGCATTCCAGCGGAGGCCGCGGGGCCGGTGCGACTCGGTGGG
>WNFS01005912.1_pt1 | contig 13345 bp, 16 predicted proteins | sample 5400141 | NCBI WGS metagenome assembly WNFS01 (sample SAMN13153358, study PRJNA577476) | soil metagenome | isolation source: 60 cm saprolite under Madrone tree | place: USA:California | collected 2016-06-14
CCCGCGGCCATCACCATTTCCCCACACGAGCCGTTCCGTGTAGGTCGGGATGAGCTTCCTATGGTGGTTTGCGAGCCGTCCATCCTCTGAAATAGTGAGCAGCGCATTGTAGAGTGTTCCGTTTCCCGGACCGGCATCCACGCGCTCATTCGCTCCGATCACAATCGCAATTTTGAGATCCCGGGCTGCTTCGCTGAGCGCATTCACTTCTTCACCGGGAACGACGAGGCTGTTACGTCTGAGCCTTGCGAAGACGTCTTTCGTGGAAGAGTTTTCCCACAGTGCCGCGCCGGGAGACACATCCAGCCACGCAGGGTAGCCCGCCAGCCAAGTTTCACCGAACGCAACGAGCCGAGCATCTCGCTTGGCCGCCCGCTGGATAAGATCCAAGGCCTTTGCGAGGCTCGCTCGTTTGTCCAGGTAAACGGGGGCGGATTGCGCGATAGCTACACGCATTCGTTTGGACTGAGGAGCTCGTTGTCCTGTTTTCTTTGTCACGACCGGCGCTACCCCGAGTTGCGCTTTACTTCGTCAACCCAACCAAGGAGGAACTCACAGCACGCCCTGCAAAGACTGCGGCAGGTCTGGGAAGTAAAGAATGCTCCTGGGGGTGGAGCTGGGCCGTTGTGATCGCCCGGCGGATCGCGGCGAGTGTGGCGTTGTCGTCGAAGCGGACATTGGCACCATCCGATTGGACACCCAGTTGGGACCATAAGGCAGTTAGGTCCACGCTCACCGGCTTGTCTTTCATTCTTGCGTATAGCGGCTGAAGAACATTTACTCCGACCGCGCGATCCCCGGTTCTCAAGGCATCCTCAAGATTCCATTTTGTGCGGATGTCGCCGCCGGCGTCGAGAATGGCGCGAAGCGCATGTTCCAAGCTCCTCGCGTTGTTCGTCCGGCGGCGAATCTCAACGTCAGCCAGGAGGCAAAATAGCGCTCCTCCCCAGTAGGTTCTCCCCCACGTGTGCGTGTGATCCAGTCCGCGATCTCCAGCCTGAGGCAGACCTTGAGGTATATCGCGAACAAGATCAAACCACATCTGCTCCGCTGTGAGACTTCCTGTCTGAATCCGAGCGATCGGTTCGACATAGGTGGCAATCCCTTCTTCGATCCAATGGTGGTTTTCGTCCACCGAAGGAAAAGCCAGGTGAACCATTTCGTGAGTCAGCATCCAATCCGAGGCAAGGTCCGAAGGAGAAGACTTGTTGCCGACCCGTATGGTGATTCTTCCGCCGTGATCGCCGAACGTCATGCCGTTGCGGACGCCTCTTCCTTCAAAAGGAGTGATCCGAATCAAGACTTGAGGGACGGGAAAACGGCCGTAATAGGTACTCACGGACTCAGCAGCCGCTTTGACCCAGCGAAGAACGTCCTTCGTGGGCAAGTCCAGCGAGGTTCGTTCGATCATGATGTCGATGCGAGCACCTCCGATGAGCAAGCTCGAAGTCATCTCTCCCGCCGTCGCTGGAAGGCAGAAACAAAGAAGAAAGAGAAGGGCGATCGTCGCCACGCGGGCGGAGTAGCCCGCCATAAGAGATCGGAGCATTGAATGACCATGAAAAACTTTCTAAGCGAGACCGTGCGATCAAGCCACAACTGAATTCGAATGCTTCACGCGTTGATGACCAAAGAAAAACGCGATCGCCGCGTCTGCCGAGATCTTGCCCGCGCCAAAAATAAGGACGATCAGAGAAACGATTAAAAATGCGAACGGGGCAGCGGCAATGAACTTGTCCGGATCGGAGAAGAACGAGAGCAACGCCTCACGGTCCCCGAGAACGTAAGCCATGGTCAGGTTGACAGTGAGTACGAGACCCGTGACTCTGGAGGCTAGGCCCAGCGCGAGGAAAATTCCGCCGAAAAACTCAACGCAGGCGATGAAGACTGCCATTTGCGCGGGCATCGGCAGGCCAAGGGTGCCAAAATACTCGGCGACATTGGCCAGATGATGGAGCTTGCCCCAACCGCTCTGGGCAAGTTGCCATCCCCAATAAAGCCGCACAAATAGGAGGAACGGCGACTGCAAGTAGGAAACCAAACCAAAAAACTGGTCGTGCCACTGCCTAATCTTCGCAATCAGATTATCCATGATCTGTATCCTTACTCTTTTCCCGCGGGTTCTCACCGCGTACCTTTTCCCCTGGCCGGCAAAACCAGCCTAGAGTCGCCCAAGTCTGAAACGAGTGTTGAACAAATGCCGCGCGGTCGGCGGCGGGGACTGCACTCTTCCTGAAAGCCAATTCGACGGCGCGCTCTATGGACTTTCCGCTCCGTAGCGCGGTGAGCAAGAAGAAATCTTCCGGTTCGATGCGGCGAAAATAGACAGCGAAATCCAGACGGTGAACAGCCAGAAAGATTTGCGCTGGCTCAAGTGTCGCAACCGCACGGACCTTGCTGCGTTTTCTCCGTTCCTGAACAGCGTTGCTCGCAAAATCGAGCGTTTCGTCTCCGTGTTTCACTTCCAAGAGCAGGTCGTCCACCGGGTAGTGCAACTCGAGGAGTTGCACATAGGGCTGAATGCCTAACTGGAGATTGGCCGCCTCGAGCTCACAAAGATCTTCCGAGCGGAAGGCTGGCTTGGCTAGACCGTCGAAAGCCTGGATGTCCGCCCATTCGAGGCGAACCATATCGAGGGCCAGCACGCGCCTGTTTCGAATCGAAGACGGATTGTTGCGCAACCAGGTTTCCAAACGCGCGCCTAAATTCCTAAGCGTGAAAGAACGGGAAGGACATTCCGCAAGATACGCTTTGCACATGCTTTCGAAACGCTGCCCGCCGAGAACAGATCGCAAACCAGGAAAATCTTCCGCCATACTGGCAAGAACGCGAAACCAATATTGCCGATTGTAAATCTCCAGTCGCTCGAAGGAGGTCAGGCGGTCGTTCGGCTTAATGTAGCGGGCGGCGTAGGCCCGCATCTTCTCTCCGCGAGGGCCGATCCGCTGCATGCGTTCGTCTCCCGTCAGGGGTTGCATGAGAGCCCGCGCCACGGCTTTCTGAAGGGCGGCGAGACTCATACGGCAACTCCAAGCTGTGTTTCGGCGAGAAAACGATTGGCTTTCAGAGCCTCGTCATGAACTTCCTGAAAAGAAGGAATGCTGTCATCCCATTCCAGCAGCGTCGCCGTATGCCCTGCGCGCCGGATGGCCCTGTCGTAAAGCTTCCAGACAGGGTCGATCACCGGATGGTCGTGTGTATCCAAAGTGTATTTCTGGAATTTCGAATGACCGGCGATATGGATCTGCGCCACGCGATCCGCAGGAACACTGTTGATGTATGTCAGGGGATCGAAATTATGGTTTCGGGATGAAACATAGATGTTGTTGACATCCAAGAGAATTCCGCAGTCGGCCCGTTCCACGACTTCGTTCAGAAACTCCCATTCGGTCATCTCGGACACGTGATATTCGGCATAACTGCTGACGTTCTCGACGGCTACCGGGACTTCGAGAAAATCCCGAACCTCTCGAATCTTCTGCGCCGTGATCTTGGCTGCTTCAAACGTGTACGGCATGGGAAGCAAATCATGCGTATACCTTCCGTCCACGCTGCCCCAGCAGAGATGGTCAGATACCCAAGGCGTGCCTGTTCGCTTGACGAGATCCTTGAGGCGGCGGAGATGCTCCCGGTCGGTCCGGCCGGCCGAACCGAAATACATCGAAACTCCGTGTTGCACCACTCGGTATTGCTCCAGGATTCGATCGAGGATGTGGAGTGGGCGGCCTCCGTCAATCATGAAGTTTTCGGAAATGATTTCGAACCAGTCCACAACCGGCTTGCGCGTCAGGATGTGATCGTAGTGGGGGGCGCGCAGCCCGATGCCGATGCCATAGTCGGTGAAATTGTTAAATCGATTTGCGGGCATGTTTTGTCCCCAGTTCGCTCCCAAGGGCAAGGATTACGTTTACTCAGCGCACCCTGCCCCCGATGAGAGCGATACAGTTTTTGGAGCTAGGCGGAAGGAGCCTTTTCTTCCGGAGCCTTCTTGCCGTCGGTTCTGCAGCCGCCCTTGCCCTTGCAGGAGTTCTTGCCTTTGCAGCCGTTGTCCCCCGCCTTACAGCCGCCCTTGCCCTTGCAAGAGTTCTGGCCTTTACAGGCATGCTTTTCCTTGACCTTCTTGTCCCTCTGATCCTGCGCGCTAAAAGACGTCTTCAGCGAGGGAAGCAGAGTCGAGGCCTTGACTGCCGAGGCGGTCCCCGCGAACAATCCCGCGAACGCCGCACCAGCGAGTATGGCCTTTGTGGTTTTCGTCATATTCAAGCTCTCCCGTCGATTTGGGTTGAGATACGAAGCACTGTTTAGGCCCTCTTCCCGCCTCGGGATCGCGTATCTCGCTGCACGGTCTCAGAAACGACCCTCGCTGCGATTTCGAAGTGGTCTTGAAGGACTTGACAAGGTGCCCCGTCCGTTAAATGAGAATCCCGAGTCGCTTAAAGGTTTCCGGAATTCTTAACCGGGTTGGCTGCGGAGCCATGGAAAGACGAGCCTGCCTGGCGGTTACGAGTGACCAGTGAACAGGAAGACTAACTCCTTCTCCTGGACTCGAGGAAAGAGGGCCAGGCACGACGTGTCCAGCCCTCCACCCAGACTGCCTGCGGATTTGGCGCGGTTTACTGGGGAGGCTTCTTGGAGCCATCGGTTGCGCAACCGCCCTTGCCCTTGCAAGAGTTTTCGCCTTTGCAACCGTTGTCACTCGACTTGCAGCCACCCTTACCCTTGCAGGAGTTTTGCCCCTTGCAAGCGTGCTTTTCTTTGACTTGCTTGTCGTCCTTCTTGTCCTGACCCTGGTCCTGGCTCTGCTCCTGCGCGCTGAGGGAAGTCATGAAGGAAGGAAGCAGAGTCGAGGCCTTGATGGCGGCCCCGCTGCCGGCGATTAAACCAGCAAACGCGGCTCCAGCCAGCATGGCTTTTGTCGTTTTCGTCATTTTCAAATTCTCCTGTCAATTTAGAATGAGGTCCGCAACACTGTCAGGTCACTCTCTGCACTTCCGAGATCGCGAATGCCGCTGCCGACTTGACCAAAGTGGTCTTCGCTGCGATTTCGATGCGGCCTCGAACGCCCGTACAAAGTGTTCCGTCCACTGAATGAGACTCCCAGGTCTCATGAAGGTTTCCGATGTGTTCGACATCAAATCGAGGCGAACCCTAGAACGTGAGGGCTGCGCTAAGACGAGAACGACAGGAGGGTTGCCAGTTCTAATGGCTGGGCGCGTAATAGCCTGTCTTCGCGTACGCAGTTAGAGGAGGAAGTCCCTTGGGTGTGCGCAGCTTGATTTTGATCTTCCGCCAGCGCGCGTCGTGGGCCTTATTACTGGGGTGATATCCCAGGACATATTGATTGCGCAACTCTGAGCCGATCTTTGCGGCGATATCCGGCAGGTCGTTCAAGTTCTCTACGGTGAAAGCGCGTCCCCCGGTCAATTCGGTCAACTCGCTGAGCAGTGATGGCCCGTTGAGTTCCTCCGGTGTTCGGCTGCGATACTCGAACGGTTCAAAAATGCCGATCGAGTAGAGCTGGGTGTCCGCTTCTCGCACCAGCCGCTTGATGTCCTTCTCGTTGTACCGGCTATTATTGTCACCCCCGTCGGATATGATGAGCAGTGCGCGTTTGCCATTCCGCGCGCCCCGCATCTGACTAAGCCCTAGATAGATGGCGTCGAGTAAAGCGGTCTTGCCCTTCGCGGCCACGGGCAGCAGACGGCTCTGCAGATCTTCAACGTTTTCCGTAAACGGACTGAGGATTTCGGCGCGCTCGTTGAAACCGACAAGAAAGAATTCGTCGTGTGGATTGGCGGTTCTGAAAAACTGAAACGCGGCTTGCTTGGCGTTACCCAATTTGCCGGTCATGCTGCCGCTGAGATCCAGGATGACGCCGATGGAGATAGGAATATCTTCGGAGGAAAAATTCACGACCTCCTGCTCGATGTTGTCTTCAAAGATGCGGAAATTGTCGGGTTCCAGGCCTGTCACCAAGCGATTGTACGGGTCGGTGACGGTAACATTGACAAGGGCAAGTTCCACTTCGAGATGCACGGCTTGCCCTGGTTTAATCACCTGACCGGGTGTGTCGTGTTTCAGATCGTTCGCAACGACGGATTGGGCGAAGCCGGCCACGGATAAGCTTAAGGTGGCAGACCCACAGAGCAGCAGAAAGACAATTGGAACGCATAGTGCGCGAGCTGCGAGCGTGCTTCTTTGAGCCATCACTTTCCGCTCTCATTCCGAGTCAAGCGTTTCGGCTGTCACAGGGAACAACTTCGCCCTGGAACGGGAATCCAACTTGCGTGCTGCCAGGCGGGTATCTCGCGCCTTTTCTCGCTGAGCTTCGTGAAGCAATTCACGCAGGCGCTTGCGGGCCTTGTGCAACTGCGACTTCGAATTCCCTGCCGAGCGTCCGACGATCGTGGCAATCTCGTCGTGCTGATAGCCTTGGATATCGTGCAAGACAAATATTGCGCGGCAGCCCGCGGGTAACTGCTCGATGCTGCGGTCGAGAGCCACTCTGTCAATCGATCCCTCCAACAATAGGTCAGGCGCACTGATATCGATGGTCGACGAGCTGGTTTCGTCGTCCAGATCGGCCGTCGCGTCGATCGAGATCATCGGGGGAGACTTCCTGCGCAGGCGCATCAGCACGAGGTTTACCGCCAGCCGGTGGAGCCATGTTGAGAATGCCGATTCGCCGCGAAAGGTATGAATCTTGCGGAACAGCTGCATAAACACGTCCTGGGTTAGATCTTGGGCTTCGACGGGGTCTCTTAGCATGCGCAAGCAAAGGGCATACACGCGACGGGAGTGTTGTTGATAAATAATCTCGAAGCCCTCCGCATCGCCCTGCTGAGCCAATCGAATCGCTTCGCTCGCGGATGAAGTGTTGAGTTTTTTCGGATTTTGCATCCGCAAATGTCCGTTCGGCCGCAGACGCTTGCTTCTTCTTGCTTAGGTGTGCCTTTAGCTGCGCGCGCCCCCTCAGGCTGACACGCTTGAGTCCAAATGCGGAGCTTGTGCGGCGAAGGTTGCCTGCTGAATTCATTCGGATTTGCCTTTTCCGATTCCGTTGAGGAGGCCTCCGTGCAACGTTGCGCTCATGCGCTGGGCGTTTTCAGACTAGGTAGAACCTCTTCATCGGGCGATTAAGCGATTTCGAGAGCCTCAGGTGCAAAGCAATGGCTAATCTCGGCACTCAATGAGAGTCGCGAATCTCACAAAGGTTTCGGAACGGTCAAGACCGAGCGCGGAGCCCGCCAACACTGACATGCGACCAAGGAATGCTGCGCAAGAGTTAGCCGTTCGAAATGGAACGGTTCAAACTGCCGCGCGATTAATTCGAAACGGCGTCTGTATTTAGGCTTCTGACGATTTCAGCCAGAACGTAAGTCAATTCGCGCGGACGAAAGGCGGGCGTGCCAAGACAGTTTTCGCCATTTCGAAGAACGGGCAGGCACCAACAACCTTCTTCAACGGGCAGCACATAGAACATAGTTACGCGTAGGCCTGTCAGGAGAGCCAGCATTTCGGAGTGGCTGTGGTGCGCGTATGTGCTGATTACGATGTCGAGCGCAACATGCCTGAGAAGTGCGGCCACTTCTTGGTGCGATCTCGAAAAGTGCCATTGGTATCTAGTCTTTTCTAGCGGCTGAAAGAGCGAAAAGGAGTGGGCGGATTCACCCACCACAAGAATGTTGATTTTCCGTGCCGCAACAGCTGTCGAGGCAAACATAGTCCTCATTTCCGCCTCGCAAGGATGCGGGGGCAGTCGTGTTTGATCGATCAATTTAATGACCGAGAATGTGACTGCTAATCTTCTTTCCGTGCTTCCGCGGCAGTCCAGATCGACGCGCCCAAGAGAACGAGATCCTTGATGAGGAATTGGCCAGCATCCCCTAACAAGAGAAAACCATGCGAGAACTGGAAGGCACCGGGCGTGGAGAAAAGAAAACTCACCGTGAGCACGAAGGTGATGATGGCTCCCATGCTTCCGATGAAAGAGAGCCTCGCTGAAAACGGCCGCAGCGCTATCAGCGCAGCGACAGCAATCTCGACTGCTCCAATCAAATTAGAAACGGCCTGAAGGCTGAAGATTTTGTACAGCCAGAACATGAAAGGACTGCTTGCTACGAGAGGCTGAATGCCCTGTGCCTCGCCGGCGGTGAACTTAAGAACCCCAATTAGAAGGAGCGTGACAACGAGGCCGTAGCGCGAGATGTGAATGCCCAGCGTTTCCAGTGATGTCCTGGACTCGGAACGGCGGGGTGCCTCTACGAGCGGTTTTCCCGCGATTAAATATTGATCATTCATACTCATATTCGTGGCTCGCTTTTCCGGGGATCGCCTGTATGGAACAACTTGGAGACAATATTTGCCTTCCAAGACTGACATTCACCCAGCCAATCTGACCCTCGTGATGTGAAAAGGTTTCAGAGCGTGCTGAAGTGTTTCTGTGGGTTTTAGTGTGTAGGGTGCGAACAAGAGGGCAAATGCAAAGACCCGCCGACAGGGTCACCGCGCGACAACGGCGGTTACAGAAAATACGATTGCATTTGGCGCGGTGGAACCTTCAGCGAGGGGTAAATGCGCTGGACAGCTATTTCGTTTCCTTCAGAGACGCATCCAGGATCGAGGAAATGGCGGATTCTTCAATTTCTCCTGAGGAGTTGTAGACTGGCTTCCCCGAAGCATCGAGAACAGTCACATGCGGGATATACCCCCGATAGTAGGATTTCACTAGGTCCTGTTGTCGCTCCGTCCGCTTGATATCCAAATCGATGACAACGAACTGCACGCGGCCTTTGTACTTTTGATATAGGTCCACCGTGCGGCGCGCCTGACGCTTGGAATTGAAGCACCCCTCGCCGTAGAAAATGATGTAATTCGGTTTGCCCGAAACGGCGGCCTCGTCCATGTGGTCGCCTGTGATAAGAGGTCCGTCCAGACTATCGCTGGAATAATCAAGCCTTGGATTCAACCTCAGATTTTCACTCGCACTAAGCGAAAAGGTCATCGCGGCGGTGAGCAAAACGAACGTCAGCCACTTCCTTGCGTTTTTCATGAAACTGAGCTCCTTCCTGTGTCCGGACATCGAACCCTCCGCTCTCAATCGTCTCGCGCTGTTCTTGAAGCATGCACAGAGCGCCTTCCAACATTTCCTGCAGAGAGGGTTTCCCACCCCGAGGTTCGGGAGGGAAATAACCTCCGCCAAAGTAAAGTTTTCCGGAAGGGGACAGGATGGCTGTCAGGGGTAGACCGGCCGATAAGTTCATGTAGGCTTGCGCCCTTTGCAATCGTGCCGCAATCTCTGGCTGCATGTCGTAGTCAACTTTGATCGCTACAAAATGGCCGTTTATGAATTTCGCGAGCTCGGGCCGCTCGTAGCTCTCACGGTCCATCTGTGCACAATACGGACACCACTCCGCTCCCAAATCGAGAAGGATGGGCCAGTCGAGAGCTTTGGCTTTCCTAAACGCCTCGTTCCCCCACGGATACCAATCGACCGGCTGTTGGCTGGCTCGCTTAAGATAGGAAGACTTGCTTTCTTTCAAGTGGTTGTGGCTTGCCGCTCGGGGCGCGGAGACTTGTGTCGCCGCGCCCGTTGCGATCAACGCGCACAGGAGAGGAGAGAATTTGCTCAGTAGAGTGCGCATTCCGGTAAATGAGACGCTCCGCAGTATGGAAGGTTTCAGGCCCGGAAAGCTGCCAATGAGCCCTCGCCTGAGAATTCGTTGCGAAAGAATCATAACCCTGGTCAAGAACAAGTGCCCCCCTAGGCGAGTCCTTCAGCGAGCAACCTTTTGCGTAGCTGTGATTGACGACCCGATTCGAATTTCTTTACGGTTTCCGGGGGAAACTACCCTTTTTTCTCTGGCTTGTGTTTCCCGATGCAAATCGGACAGGGCGCGTAGCCTTCGCGAACGGCTTCCGCTGCGGGAAGAAATTTGGGCTTGCCATGCAGATACGGGCAGCTAGGAACGTGGAAGACTTTGTCATCGGAATCCTGGGATACGGCTACAAGTCCCGTAATTGGAGGAGAATCAGGTGGACCCGATGGGCTCTCGTGCCCGAGCCGGGGCAAGATGATTCGTTTCGCTGAGAACAAGGCGAAGCCCAACGGCACTGCCGCGGCCGCTGTCAGAGCCCAGGCCAGAACGGCGCGCCGCGAAGTGTGAATCCTCTCTTTCGGTCCCAGGGTAAACGTCTGGTCCAGTCTCTTGTGCAGTCGATCGTGAAACCCCTTCGGCAGTGCCAAAGCGCGTTCATCGCGATATAGGCGAATGACGTTGCAGGTTCCCTCAAGAACCGCGGCGCAGTGCCGGCATTCGGCGAAATGCTCTTCGAGTGCAGTTCTCTGCTTGGGGTCTAGCTCATCATCGACGTAGTCGGAGATGTCACGCCAAACTTCCTCACAAGTTATTCCCATGGTTTCCGTACCTCTTTGAATGTTAAGTCCACGTGGCCACCCTGTTGCAATCCCGGGGACAGAATATCCCTCAACATCAAACGAGCGCGTCGAAGGCGTGTTTTTACGGCTCCGCGCGTAATTCCCAAGACGTTGGCGGTTTCCGTGATGCTCATTCCATTCACGTCGCGGAGAATGAACGCCAACCGGTAGTGTTCTTCGAGTAAGGTCAAAGCCTTGCCCAGAGCCTCGCGAATCTCTGAACGTTCCAAAGCCTCTGAAGGAATCTCGCGCCAATCCGCGAAATCCTTTGGGACATATGTTTCGTCGTCATCGGGCCCGCTTGTCAACGAAAACATGATTCCACGCCTCAACTTCCGTCTGCGCATCCTTGCTTCATTGATTGCAATCTGAATCAACCAAGTCCCAAACGCCGACTCCCGTCGAAACTGATGAAGACGCGCCAGCGCTTTCAGCAGTACATCCTGCGTTACATCTTCGGCATCTTCCTTGGTCCCAAGCATCGAGATCAGTGTCGCGTAGACTGTCCGTTGATACGGTCGAATAAGCTCAAGGAATAGATCCTTCTCGCCTTCAAGAATTCTGCTGATCAAAAGCTCTTCATTCGCTCTGATCTGGTCGTTCCGCGTATCATTTCCTTCGCAATTTGTCGTGGCGCATACGGGCATGCGCCTTTCCGCTAAGACACCTCCCCTCAGGTCGAAGCCAGCCAATGAAGTGGGGCCTTGTAGTTTTCCGCTCACAAGTCAGACGCAATCTCTCTGGCCAGACAAAACCTTTGCCCTTTTACAGTGCCTGTCCACACGCTTCACCAAAGCCCCCTTGGCACAAACGCCTTTGTCGGTCTGCACGCGAGCAGAGCTCTGCCCGCAGCAAACAGAATCGCGGTCTGACACGCGCGCCTTGCTTGAATTTCCCGCTAAAGAAGCGCCTGGAGAATGAGATTCCCGTCTACCGAAAGAGTTTCCGGTGAGAGTCGAATTCATCGGCGATTAGAGAGGAAGCCCTAACCGAATGGGAAGTGGACCCCCGTACGGCGCTCCCGCAGGCCCTCAGAACCTGATTAACAATCCGCCGTTGAACGCCAGATTATTCTGAAAATTGCCGGTGACTTTTTGATTGTAGTTGGGCAGTCCCGAATAGAAATCACGCACTTCGATCCGGAAGCCGATGGGTATCTTAAGGACGTGGATAACCGTGTGTGTGTCCACCCCACCACCAAACACAAAAGTTCCGGTATTTGTTCCCGGCTTAAACGATGGCGCAGCAGCTGGTGCTTTTTCCAGGAAGCGCGCATAACCGCCACCAAACGACAGCCACGGAGAAAACACTCCGGCCGGATGGAATTTCACTCGGACGTGGGGCGTCAGAAAAACAAATGCATATTGTCCGATCGCATTCTGGGATTGCTGACTGAGTTTCACATCCAGCGGAGAAGCCAGAAAATCAACACCGCCGCCAATTGCGAATTTCTGTTTGAGAACGAGAGTTCGATCGTACTCAGCCCCCAACGTCAAACTGGCGTTGAATGTAATATCCCGGTCGGGCAACACTGTCCCGCCAGGTCCTGTGAGGCTCGCCCCAGGGGATAGAGTTTGGCCTGGTGTCACGATCCCTCCGATCACAAGGCCGACTTCATTCTTTTCCTGCGCAAGGGCTGGGATGGACAAAAAACCAAACGCGAGGCCGAGTACGATCAACACCTTGATCGTATTCTTTGCTGCTTTCTCCGGTGAAACGGCAGCGCGCGAGCCAGTACCGAAAAGCTTCAGAGCCTGCTTAACACGTCGTTCAACACGAATGAAATTCACTTGAAATGTCTCCCTTAATAAAAGATTTCTCGATTTGCCCGGCAAAAATAATTGCGCATGATCGGGCTGCACGCGGTTCGAAGATCATCGTGGTGATGAAGAAGTTCAGGCATGGAAGGAACCGGACTTGCCGCCTGAACTCCCTCTGGATTACCTAGAGTGTGAAGATCTAGTTGCTTCCGGAACTTGCTGAGACAGATCCGTGGTCGTGCGGTCTCGTTGCAGCCTCCAGGATCCGCGGGCGGGATACAGGGATGGTGTAAACGTCGTGTGCTATCCGAATCCTGGCCAGGAAGTGCTGTTCCCCGACTCGCTCGAAGCTCACCTCCGGCTTGTCGGCGGAAGCCTCCTCGATCTCGACAGGATGAACAAACACACTTGTATGACTCTCGCGGTTGCTGAGGATTACTCCGTCAAATTTGTCATCCGAAAAACGGCTAACGGTGTATGTGCCAGCCGGGAGGGTTTTACCACTGACCACAAATTCGAATGGCAGTTCTACAACAATCTGGCCCCGACCCTGGGCGTTGGCGGCCGAACCCAACCCGAGAAGGCAAATGAGTGTTAACAGAAAATTCGCATACTTCTTCACGATCATGATTTCTCCTTTTGAATTTTGGGGTCTCGTTGATCCGCACGGCCCGCGCTTTGTTTCCGCGACGGTCGCGCTTGGCATCCGATTCAACAATCGTCCTCAAAATGTGTACAGACAGTGAGATGGACTTGTCGCGACGAAGTTTCAACTTCCTCGTGAGCAACTTTGAGGCCGCGCAGCGTGAAAGCGCTTGTGTTGTTTTCCGTCGCCAGTTTCGGCCCGGCCAAGTTCACGTTTGTTCGAATGTGAATTGAAACTTTTTCGCCCTCGTCGAGGGCGCCCGGCTGAAACTTCCGCAAGAAGAAGGAATCGGATGTTTGGGGCAGCTGATGAGACAAGTACGACGAAACTTGGAGACTCTTCCTTTTCAGGCTTGGCCCGGCTTGATCTTCCTGGCGTGGTGTTGTGGTTGCGGCAGTGCTTACAATTCAGCCACCTCCGCTCCGCCTCCCACTCCTCCGACGCCGTCGGGTTCCGTGGCGACCCTATATACGATGTCGAACGCGATCTCAGGTAACAGCG
>WNFS01002730.1_pt1 | contig 13343 bp, 9 predicted proteins | sample 5400141 | NCBI WGS metagenome assembly WNFS01 (sample SAMN13153358, study PRJNA577476) | soil metagenome | isolation source: 60 cm saprolite under Madrone tree | place: USA:California | collected 2016-06-14
CTGATGGACGAGCTGCATGGGGTAGTGCAGTTTGACTTCATCGGTGTGTCTCTTCGTGACCAAGACTCCGATACGTTTCGAAATTATTTCATCGACATGGCGAGTCGATCAGAGTTGCTTCCCGAAGAGCAGCTAATACCCGAGGAGACTCTTACGTTATGGGTTTACGATCGGCAAGAACCTCTACTGAGGTCGACGGAGGAAATGGAGCCGTGCTATGGCCGGCTGCAGGCGATCTTGAAAAGGCTGAATATTCGCTCGATTTGCGCGCTCCCATTGACGACTGCGCACCGTAAACTGGGGGCAATCACCTTCGGTAGCAAGCAGGCGGATACCTACTCGCCAAGCGAAATCCAGTTCGTGTCCCAAGTGGTGGATTACATTGCGCTGGCGTTCGACGACGCGTTGAATTTTGCGGCGTTGCGACGGGCGTCTGAGGAGCTGCAGAGTAAGAACGACCGGCTCCGGCTGCTCCTTGACGTCACGAATCAGGTTGTCTCGAATTTGGAGCTCCGCGATCTGCTGCGTGCCATTTCGCACGACGTCCGGCGCGTGATGCAGTGCGACTATGCCGGCTTATCGCTCCCGGATGCGGAAAACAAGCAGCTGCGACTCTACGCTCTTGACTTTCCAGCGGGCAAAGGGTTCCTCCAGGAAGAGTTGGTCTATTCGATGGAGGGCACGCCCTCCGGTACGGCATTTCGAACTATGAAGCCTCTGATGCTCCAGAGCCCCTTCACTGGTTGGCTCAATTACCCAATCGTCCAGATCGCGGTGCGGGAAGGTTTGAAGTCCGTCTGCTGTTTACCGTTGATCAGCCGGAATCGCGCGATTGGCGTCTTGGTTCTCGGCCGACTCCGAGACGATGCGTTCAGTCAGGCCGATATCGAGTTCCTTAGCCAGGTTGCAAACCAGTTTGCTCTCGCGGTCGAGAATGCGCTGGCCTACCGCGAGATCCGGGAACTGAAAGAGCAACTCTCAAAGGAAAAACTCTATTTAGAAGATGAAATCCGCACGGAAATGAATTTTGCGCAGATCATCGGGAATAGTGCTTCTCTGCGCAGAGTACTCAAAGGAGTGGGAACCGTAGCGCCGACGGATTCGACAGTGCTGATTTATGGAGAGACGGGCACGGGAAAAGAACTGATTGCGCGGGCCATTCATGATTTGAGCCCCCGTAGCTCGAAGCCGTTCGTCAAGCTCAATTGTGCGGCCATTCCAACGGGCTTGCTCGAAAGCGAGCTATTCGGACACGAGAAAGGGGCATTCACCGGAGCGATCGCGCAACGAATTGGGCGCTTCGAAGTCGCCGACGGCGGCACCATTTTTCTGGACGAGATAGGAGAAATTCCTCTCGAATTGCAGACCAAGCTGCTTCGCGTGTTGCAAGAAAGGGAGTTCGAGCGGCTGGGAAGCTCGCGAACGCTTCGAACAGATGCGCGCTTGATTGCCGCGACGAACCGCGATTTAGAAGCGATGGTGAGCGAGCAGAAGTTCCGATCCGATCTCTTCTTTCGCTTGAATGTTTTCCCTGTGCATGTTCCGCCGTTGCGGGAACGCCAGGGGGATATTCCGCTCCTGGTACGGCACTTCACGCAGCAATTTTCCAGACGGATGAAAAAGGTCATGGAAACGATTCCCTCAGCGGCAATGGACGCGCTGTGCCGATATCATTGGCCGGGGAACATACGAGAACTTCAGAATGTAATCGAGCGTGCCGTAATTGTCTCGGCTGGGCCGGCCCTGAGTGTCGATGTGGCTGATCTGAAATTTCCCAAAGCCGGTCACCCGGAAGAAGGGGGCGCTCCTCCGCCTTCCAAAACAAGTAGCAAGCTGTACAGTATTTTGGAGGAAACGGAACGTCAACAGATACTTCAAGCGCTCAGGCAGAGTAATTGGGTCGTTGCAGGTCCCAACGGTGCGGCGGCACGTCTTGGAATGAATCGATCGACCCTCCAAGTAAGAATACGCAAACTCGGAATCTCACGCGGCCCTGCATAATCGCACGTCTTTATTCCTTACCTCAGCTCCTTCTCTGAAAAGCTCTCACTTCTGACACCGCCCTTATGATCTTATGTCTTCCTACTTCTTCCTACATCACCGGCCAATGCTTAGTCGTCGACAGTGGAGCCGAGAGCAGAGCCCTTTAATTCGAATGTGAAATGCTCGTGGTTCCGTTCGGTGCTGTCAACGGGACGACTAGAAGTGTCAAAAGCCGTGTCGGTATGAAAACAGGCCGCTGCGGAATTGACGGGCTCCAGATTCCTTTCCTCCGAGCATCCTCTCGGAAATCAAGCATTTGATTGTGTCTATCGGCACAAGGAGATTGGCATCGCAGGTGCACTTTGCATATGTGCGATGATGTGCGAAGAAGTTGGCAGTCTGCTAGATACCTGGCATTGGCACGCTGGCACCCAGATCTCACAAATCTCTCGCTTTGCGGTTATCTCAAACAAATCAAGGAGTTCCGTTGTGGCCCAATCACGTTGAGCTCTGGCATCCGTGTTGCTGTCCCCATTATCGGCCGAATGGAACGCAGGTGAACGGAGAGGCGCTATGCGAACGATTTTGATTTTCACCGGTAAGTGGAACACGTGGTACCGCGTCCTGCGCTACGGCAAAGGATTTGGATTGTTTGAGTCCGTGCGCTATGGGCTGTGGCTGGCACGGAGCTGAGCGTGAGGTCTCTTTTTGGCGGGCCTGAGAGGTAGACGTGCTGAAGATCACCATCATGGAGACGGCAACAGATCGGAGATGGGTCGTGCAGGGACGCTTGGTCGGGCCGTGGGTCAGCGAGCTGAGAACAACTTGGAAGAGGGCGCACAAGAGCCAGGACAAGCGAGCCTGCATTATCGACCTCAATGACGTCACGTTCATCGACAAAAGCGGGGAACGACTGCTGCGGGCCATGTGCAAGAAAGGCGCGCAGCTAATTGCCAGCGGTCTGTACGTAAAACATGTGCTTGAACAAGTGAAGATCGGCGGAGTGAATGCGACAAGCTTTTCCGCGGACCGAACGGCAAGAGTGGAGGACCAATGACTACTCATCCGATGCATCTTTTCGATCCAGCGCTAAAAGGGCTCGCAGGCAAGCCCACACGGCCTGTACGTATGACCCCGACAATACGGAACGATGTTTTTCTAAACGCGTTGCTCGAGACAGGCACGACAAGAACCGGACGAAGGAGCCCTCTGCGGTGGGCCGCCGCGACAGGTTTGCACATTGTAATTCTCGCGACCCTGATCATCGTGCCATTGTACACAACCGAGACGATCCAACTGCGCAGCTACGTAGACACTCCCTTGGCCGCCCCTCCTGCTGCGCCGCCCCCACCAGCACCGGGTCGGGCGGTGGCTCCTCACATAACATCTAAGCGCCCCAATCTTACCTACACAGTAGGAAGACTAATTACGCCGACCGCAATTCCGAGGACGGTCTCTCTCGACAACGCAGCCGGCGCGCCGGACTTGGGAGGCGTAGCGGGGGGCGTCGTGGGAGGCGTCCCAGGCGGTGTGCCGGGGGGACAACTTGGCGGTTCGCTCGGTGGAGTTATCGGTGGCACGGGGACCTCCGTACCGATACCACCTCCACAGCAGTCCGCAGCGAAGCGGATTGTTCGCGTTGGCTCCGGCATCAAGCCACCGCGGCAGACGTTTTCGGTCCAACCCGAATATCCCGTACTCGCGAGGCAAGCGCACGTCTCGGGCACCGTGGTGGTCAACGCGGTGATCGATGAGCACGGAAACGTGGTGGGAGCGCGCGCCTTGAGTGGGCAGCCGTCGCTGATACCCGCGGCATTGAAGGCCGTGTTGCAGTGGAAGTATGAGCCAACGCTACTTAATGGCACGCCCGTGGCTGTCGAAATGGAAGTTACAGTTCATTTCGAACTTAGAAGTTAGTTTTCAGTGCGTAGCAAAACGAAAGTGAAAGGACTCGGGGTTGCAATTCAAGTTAGCCAATCCGTGGAGTCAGTCAACCGGGAGCAGTTTAAAAGTGAGCAGAGAAGGAGAACAATGACAGTTGAAATCATGAGCCCAATTCGCGGAGCAAATCCGACGAGTTCCTTCCCCGATCGTTTGGTTGCACGGGAAGATGCAGCGCTGGTTGCTGGCGCGAAAACCGGGGATGCTCGCGCATTTGAGCTACTGGTCCAACGGCACGAGGGGAAGATTTTTTCATTAGCCCAGCGCATGACCCGTAATCGGGAGGACGCTGAAGACGTCGTGCAGCAGAGCTTCCAGAAAGCGTTCATTCATTTGAAGAAGTTTGAGGGCGACTCCTTATTCTCCACCTGGTTAACACGGATTGCCATCAACGAGGCGCTTATGTTGTTGCGTAGAAAGCGTGGATCGCGCGAGGTGCCGATCGCGGAATCAAACACGGACGACGAAACAGCGTTGCCTCTGGATATTCCGGACGCGGGCCCGAGCCCTGAAGACAGTTGCCTGCAGCGAGAGCAGGAGCGAATTCTCTCCGCGGCTGTAAAGGAGTTGACACCAGGAATGCGTAAAGCAATCCAACTCCGGGAACTTGGCGAGCTCTCCACAGGAGAGACCGCTCAAGTCATGGGTTTGTCTGTGGGAGCAGTGAAGGCACGAGTATTCCACGGGCGGAGGAAGTTACGCCAGACGTTGAAGCTTTATGTCGAGTCCACGCGACCGTATAGAACCAGGGCGTTGCGGACGCAGAGATCAGTTCGCGATCGTTCACGGGCGATTCCCGAGCTTCGGCAAGCCTGTTAAGAGAATGCACGACGAAAAGGAGGAATCGCTATGACCAACAAGGAATCGACGTGGTCTCCCCCCGAGCCTTCTCCCTTGAGCATTGGCAAAGGTACTGCTGAGCTGGGGGAAATCGTGGTCTTCATCGATGGGCGCACCGAGTCTGCAGGCATCTTAGAATTCGCCAGCGTACTTGCCGAGGAGCACGGCGCGCGCCTGATCAGCGTGTTCATGCAGCCGGAGCCCACAGTTACCCCGGCGGAGACCTTCGCCCGCGGCAAAGGCATGCAGAGCACGATCGAGGTGCACCAAGCGCAACTCGAGCGCATCGAGGCGGACCACCGGGCCCAGTTTGAAGACATCGTCCGTCATCAGGGAATCCGGTCGGAGTCGGAGTGGAGGTCCTTGCCCTACTTGAGCAGCGAGGTGGGCGTGCACGCGTACTACGCGGACCTCGTGGTGGTCGCCCGCCCGGAATCTGCAGGCCAAACGGCCGGCCCTCCAGGCCTCGCGGAGTCCCTCGTCTTGAGTTCCGGCCGGCCAATCATCGTGTTTCCGCCGCGCGGCAAGCTATCCCAAGTCCGGCGCATCCTTGTCGCGTGGAACGCCACGCGCGAGTCCATCCGCGCGGTGGCGGACGCCATGCCACTGCTTGCGAAGGCTGAGGCGGTAGAGGTCTTGGTCGCCGACCGTCAGCGCCGCCCGGAGGGTCACGGCCAGGAGCCGGGGGCGGACATCGCGCGCCACTTGGCGCGGCATGGCGCGCACGTGGAAGTACGGCGCATGTCGCCCGAGGGGAAAGACGTCGGTACACTTCTGCTTTCGCAAGCTGCCACTTTCCGCGCCGATCTCCTCGTGATGGGCGCCTATGGCCACTCCCAGTTGAGAGAGTGGGTGTTCGGCGGCGTAACCCGGACAGTCCTTTACGAGGCAGGTCTCCCGGTCCTAATGTCCCGGTGAGCGTTGGTCCATGGTTCTCTAACGGGCCATTCGACCACCTAGATGTCCCGAAAACAGGTTTTCGGGTCGCTTGGTAGCACGAAGATTTGTTTTAGCGAGAGACCGCGCGGTCTCATCTCATGCTTTTGCTTCCGCGATCAATTCGCGGTTGGAGTATTTGGAGTTTTACTTATGTGGATTGTTCGAGTCGCTCTGGACCGGCCGTATACCTTCATCGTTCTTGCCGTGCTCATTTTGGTTCTGAGCCCCATCATGATCTTGCGCACGCCGACCGATATTTTCCCGAACATCGATATCCCGGTGATCGCGGTTGCGTGGCAGTTCACGGGCATGAATCCCGAAGAATTGGAAGGCCGGCTCACGAGCACGTATGAACGAATATTGACCACCACTGTCGACAACATCGAACACATCGAATCAACTACGGTAAACGGTCAGGCCATTGTCAAGATTTACTTGCAACACGGCGCGAGTTTGGACACCGCGAATGCTCAGGTTACGGCAATATCCCAAACCGTGCTTCGACAATTGCCGCCGGGGACTCTGCCTCCCCTGATCATCAACTATAGCGCTTCGAGCGTTCCCATTCTGCAGCTGGGCCTTTCCGGAAGCGGACTCTCGGAACAGCAGTTGAACGACCTCGGCCAGAATTTCCTGAGGCCACAACTGGTGACAGTGCCTGGAGCCGTCATTCCTTTTTTGTACGGCGGCAAACAACGCCAAATCATGGTCGATTTGAATCAAGGGTTGATGCAATCGAAAGGCCTGGCGCCACAAGATGTTCTCACTGCCGTGCAACTGCAAAATCTCATTGTGCCTTCCGGAACGGCAAAGATGGGTCCCTTCGAGTACGACATTCGGCTGAACGCCAGTCCGAGAACGGTCCCTGAATTGAGCGACCTGCCCGTCAAGGTCATTGGGAATTCCACGATCTATCTTCGTGACGTGGCAAATGTGCGCGACGGCTTTGCGCCGCAGACCAACATCGTGCGTCAGGACGGTCATCGCGGTGCGCTGGTGTCCATCCTCAAGGCCGGCAACGCTTCTACGCTCGACGTCGTGAAAGGCATTCGCGGCCTTCTGCCGCGGGTCGCACAGACGCTTCCCCCAGAACTCAAGATTCTGCCTTTGTCCGATCAGTCCATCTTCGTCCGGGGCTCGGTGAACGGCGTCATCCGCGAGGCCATCATCGCTGCGTGTCTCACGGGATTGATGATTTTGCTGTTCTTGGGAAGCTGGCGCAGCACCTTAATCATCGCTATTTCGATTCCGCTTTCCATCCTGACTTCCGTCATGGTCCTCAGCTTCCTCGGCGAAACCATCAACATCATGACACTAGGGGGATTGGCTCTCGCCGTCGGAATCCTTGTAGACGACGCTACGGTTACGATTGAGAACATCGAGCGGTACTTCGAAGAGGGACAAGCCCAACGCGACGCCATCCTGGAAGGCGCGGCGCAAATTGCCGTCCCCGCCCTGGTATCCACGCTCTGCATCTGCATCGTGTTCTTGCCGATGTTTCTGCTCGGCGGTGTCGCCCGCTACCTTTTTGTTCCTCTCGCCGAAGCCGTGGTGTTCGCCATGCTGGCCTCGTACATCCTTTCACGAACGCTAGTGCCTACATTGGCGATGTACCTGCTGAAAGCTAAGCAGAGCGGCGCTGCCAGTTCACGGAATCCTCTCGTGCGGTTTCAGCGAGCGTTCGAGCGCGGGTTCGAGCGGCTTCGGAATGCCTACCAGGGCCTGCTGACAGTGCTTGTCCACCGCCGGGTCCTCTTTATCCCCATCTTTCTTTTGACCTGCGCTGCGGCGTTTCTTCTTGTGCCGTGGCTCGGTCAGGATTTCTTTCCCAGTACGGACAGCGGCCAATTCATCCTCCATCTCCGCGCCAAGAGCGGCACGCGCATCGAAGAGACTGCAAAGCTGTGCGATCTCGTCGAGGGCTCGATACGGCGTGAGATCCCCGAACGCGAGGTGGACAACATTCTGGACAACATCGGCCTGCCCTACAGCTCTATCAATTTCATGCATAGCACATCGGGGCTCATAGGAGCGGGCGACGCCGATATTCTGGTCTCTCTTAAGGAGGATCACCACACCACGGGCGACTATGTTCAGCGCCTGCGAGAGAAATTGCCCCGTGAATACCCTGGCACGACTTTTTATTTCCTGCCGTCGGACATCGTCACTCAGGTTCTGAATTTTGGTTTGCCGGCGCCCATCGATGTCCAAATCGAAGGAGCCGATATCGACGGCAATCGTGAAGTCGCCGCCCGCATGCTGCATGAAATTGAGCGGGTTCCGGGCATTGCCGATGCGCGCATACAGCAGGCGTTTGATTACCCTGAGTTCGACGTGGCCGTGGATCGCACCAAGGCGGCCCAGGGCGGCTATACCCAGCGCGACGTTGCCAACAGCATGTTGAACTCCCTCAGCGGCAGCTTCCAAATTACGCCAATGTTCTTTCTGAATTGGAAAAACGGTGTAAGCTACAACCTGGTCACTCAGACTCCGCAATATTCGATTCAATCCCTCCAAGACCTTCAGAACACTCCGCTCAATGCTTCGGCCGCCGCGCGCCCTGAAATTCTCGCGGATGTCGCTTCCATCCAACGGGCCAACGAGATGGAGGTGATCAACCACTATAACATTCGTCGCGTGGTCGATATCTATTCGGCCGTTCAGGGACGCGATCTCGGAGCTGTGGGCAGCGAGGTCACGCACATTGTGGACGCCAACCGCAAGTCCTTGCCTCGTGGCAGCTTCGTGACCGTTCGGGGCCAACTGCAAACCATGCGCACTTCGTACCTCGGGTTGCTGGGCGGACTTGTCTTCTCCATCGTTCTCGTCTACCTCCTGATCGTGGTGAACTTTCAGTCCTGGCTCGATCCCTTCATCATCATCACGGCGCTTCCCGCCGCGCTTGCCGGCATCGTCGGTTTCTTGTTCGTAACGCATACCACACTGAGCGTTCCCGCCTTAATGGGCGCCATTATGTGCATGGGCGTCGGAACGGCGAACAGTATTCTCGTGGTTTCTTTTGCCAAAGAACTGCTCCTGCAGCACGGAGATCCCGTCAGAGCGGCCATCGAAGCTGGATTCACCCGGTTTCGCCCCGTGCTCATGACCGCTCTGGCCATGATCATCGGCATGATTCCCATGGCGCTCGGGTTGGGCGAGGGCGGCGAGCAGAATGCACCGCTCGGGCGCGCCGTCATTGGCGGCCTGCTGTGCGCTACCGTGGCCACCCTGATCTTCGTCCCTGCGGTCTTTAGTTTGTTACATAGACGACGTGACCCTTCGGCTGTCCAAGAACAGTCTGCGGGCGAGCCTGAACCGATTCAAGCGTGAGTTAAAGGAAAACGAATGGCACCGAGCGAGGAAAATGTGACAACCACTCCCGAACCAGAAACGATCGAAGCACAGCCCGTGCAACCGAGTCCCGATGAATTTCACCCTCTACCAGGACCCCGGCGCCGAAGCGCAATCCTTTTCGCCGCTGCCGCGCTTGCTGCTCTCGCTCTCATGATTTACTCCGGCATCCATTCGCGCGCGGCGGCCGAATCGCGGCTGAAGCGACGAACGGAAGAAGCCGCCATTCCCACTGTCTCTGTGGTTTTTCCTCGGGAGGGCGCCCACACACAGGAAATTGTCCTGCCCGGCAGCACTCAGGCATTCAGAGACGCACCAATTTATGCGCGAACCAGTGGCTATCTCAAGCGCTGGAATTTCGACATTGGCGCCCATGTCCAAAAGAGCCAGTTGCTCGCGGAGATCGAGACGCCCGAAGTCGACCAGCAACTGCAGCAGGCTCGAGCAGACCTGGACACCGCGCAGGCCAATCTGAACATTGCTAAGATTACCGCGGCCCGTTGGCAAGACTTAGTGAGCACCGGCTCCGTGTCCCAGCAGGAAACCGACCAGGCGGTCAGCAATCTCAGCGCGGTGACAGCCGCGGCCCAATCCAGCGCCGCCAACGTGCGACGCCTGGAGCAGTTGCAAGCGTTTGAGAAAGTCTATGCTCCCTTCGACGGCATCATCACCGCCCGCAATACGGACATCGGCGCACTCATCGACGCAGGAGCCACCACACAACCGAAGGAACTCTTTCACATGGCCGCTATTCGCACGCTCCGCTTGTACGTCGCGGTTCCCGAGGTGTACTCCCGTGCCGCGCGCTCTGGTGCGCCGGCCACCTTGACCCTCGATGAATTCCCAGGCCAAACCTTTCATGGCACTCTCGTTCGCAACGCCAACTCCATTGATATCGCCTCGCGTACGCTGCTTGTCGAAGTCGATGTCGACAATCCGACCGGCCAGCTACTGCCGGGCGCCTACGTTTTTGTCCACCTTAAGCTGCCTGACGAGACTCGCTCGGTAACCATTCCTTCGAATACGTTGATTTTCCGGAAAGAGGGCTTGCAGGTCGGACTGGTTCGCAATGGCAAAGCCGAGTTGGTTCCGATCAAGATCGGCCGCGATTACGGCAACAGCGTCGAAATCGTTTCAGGCCTGCAAACAACGGACGCAGTCATCGTCGACCCTTCGGACTCCTTGGTCGCCGGCATGGAAGTGCGCCTGAGCAACAAACCAGCAGGTGGATCGGGCCGATGAGGTACTTCTTCCCCGTCATGCGTTTCGTCCTCACCAGCATCGTTGCGCTGATTCTAGTGTTGCTGCTCGCGGGTTGCACCGTGGGTCCTAAATACATCAAGCCCTCGGTGCCCACGACACCGGCCTATGAGGAAGAAGTGCCGGGCTCATTCAAAGAGTCAGACCAGTGGCAACCCGCGCAGCCGGGCGACCAGACGAGCCGCGGAAACTGGTGGGAGATTTTTGGCGATCCGGAACTCAACAAGCTGGAAGAGCAGATCGCCGCTTCCAATCAGAGCCTGAAAGTAGCGGAAGCGCGCTTCCGTGAAGCTCGCGCAGCGATTCGCTTCAATCGGGCTTCGCAGTTTCCAACCATCTCTACTGTGCCGAGCGCTAGCTATGTCAAGAATTCAGACTTTTCGCCGAACTTCCCGTCGAAGATCCAACAGTCCAGCAAGGGCGATTTCGTGCTGCCCTTTGATCTTTCCTATGAGCTGGACCTTTGGGGTCGCGTACGGCGGAGCGTCGCTGCGGCGCGGGAAGAAGCGCAAGCGACCGCGGCCGACTACGAGACCGCAAAACTCAGCCTCGAGGCCGAACTCGCCCTGGACTATTTCGAATTGCGAGCCGCCGATGCTCAGAAACAACTTCTTGACGATACAGTGAAAGCCTATACCGACAATCTGCAGCTCACCCTCAATCGCTTCAAGGGAGGCGTAGCCCCGAAGGCCGACGTTGCGCAAGCGCAAACGCAGTTGGACACCACTCGCGTGCAGGACACGGATGTCACGGTGCAACGAGCGCAATTCGAACACGCCATTGCGATTCTGATCGGAAAGCCGCCTGCGGACTTCAGCCTCGCAGCCGCGCCGCTCAAATACCAACCTCCCGGCATTCCGATTGGACTCCCTTCTGAACTATTGCAGCGGCGCCCGGACATCGCCGCTGCGGAGCGCCGAGTGGCTGAGGCGAACCAGCAGATCGGCATCGCCCGCGCGGCGTATTTTCCCACCGTGACCCTCGGGGGAACGGCAGGATTCGCCGGCACTCATGGTTCGAACTGGTTTACCTGGCCGAGCGGCTTCTGGGCCGTCGGTCCTGCCCTAGCGCAGACCCTGTTCGACGCGGGGCGCCGTCGGGCCACTTCCGAATCGGCGCGTGCGAACTACGATGCCACAGTCGCAACTTATCGTCAGACTTCACTGACAGCGTTCCAGGAAGTCGAGGACAACATCGCCGCCTTGCGCATTCTCGAGAACGAAACGCAACAGCAACAGCAGGCCGTTGCATCATCGCAGGAATCTCTACAACTTTTTACGAATCGTTATAAAGGGGGGGTGGACACGTACCTTCAGGTCATCACCGCGCAGACGATCGAACTCGCCAACGAGCGAAACGCCATTGATATCCTGCGGCGTCGGTTGGACGCGAGTGTGCTCCTGATCAAGGCACTCGGAGGAGGCTGGGATGTGTCCAATCTTCCTACGTTCGGTGCTTCTTTCGTCCGGGACTATTGAAGATCGGCTTTCGGTATACGACTGCTCCCATCCAAGGGTGGCAATCTAAAATCGAATGGTCTTGCTCGTACTCGATTCTGAGCTCAAACGAGGAAGGAGTCTCTTGCCTGGCGGGTCAGAGGCGGAAGTGGCTTCCAGTGCTCTCCTAGCGGCAGACAGACTGAGCCCTAGAATCCACCTTGTTTCAAAACAGGTCCAGTGGTGCTATTGAATCCACTGTGCGAATCGAACCCATGACGACGATCCAAAACATTCTGTTCCCTGTGGACTTCTCGCCGTCCTGCGTTGCTATGGCAGCCTACGTGAAGAGGGCCGCGGCTATGTTCGACGCCAAAGTGACACTGCTTCACGTCTTCGATCTCTACAGTCACGACGCGTTCCAACTCTACGTCCGGCCACTTTCGGAGGTTGCGGAAGAACAACAGAGCCTTGCAAGAGACAAACTTGATTCGTTCCTCGAGTCTGAGTTTCCGCTAGGTGAGTGCGCGAGGATCTTGTTGTCTGGCGATGCTGCTACACAGATCATTCAGCTTGCCCGGACGAACGGATTCAATCTCATCATCATGCCCACACACGCTGGCTTCTTTCCGAGGACTATGCTTGGTTCCACGACTGCGAAGGTGTTGGACCATGCGGATTGTCCAGTACTGACCACGCAGCACGCGGAGAGCATTTCACCAAGACAACTCGAACATCGGGAATGGGTGTGCACCATTGGCCTTGATGCTGATTCGCAAAGGGTTCTTCGGTTCGCCAGCCAGGCTGCGGCGGCTGTCCATGCGAATCTCACGCTCGTTCATGTGATTCTGGCGAGCGGACATGACCTGCCGGTTGAATTGGATTTGGAACAGCGCCTGCAGTCAGCAAAAAGAGAAGCCGCGCGCCGCCACATTGAGGAGTTGCAAAGCGTTGCTGGTTCGCACGCTCTGGTCAGCATCGCCGTCGGCCCGATTAGACATGCTGACCGAGGAGGCGCGCAGATTGCGAGCCGATGTGCTAGTGATCGGAAGAAGCCCGCAGTCCGGCGCGGTGGGCCGCCTGCGGGATCTTAGCTACGGCTTAGTCCGCGACGCTCCTTGTCCTGTGCTGAGCGCTTGATAGGGCACCTGTCCCCCCAAAGCCCGGCAGTGAACCCCAAGTTGAGACTAATTCGCCACCGTGACACTCTGTGGTCGCTCAAAGCCAGTAACAACCCCTGAATCCTTTTCAAAACAAGCCAGCGCTATCCGCGATAGTAGCCCGGGTCCGGCGATCCCGCCAAAAAAAGTCTCCCGTCCTTTCCGTTCCGTTAGATCTGGGCTCTGCCGCCGTCGACGAACAGTTCGATACCCGTGACGAAACTGGAGTCATCCGAAGCGAGAAACAACGCCACCTTGGCAACTTCCTCGGGTTCCCCCATGCGTCCCATCGGGACGGTCGACACAATCCGCGCAATCACGTCTGCAGATTGCCGACTCGCCAGCGGCGTATTGATCGGACCCGGACTAACAACGTTTGAGCGGATACGACGGTCCTTCAGGTCTGTAGTCCAGGTTCGCACGAAAGAGCGGA
>WNFS01002731.1_pt1 | contig 13341 bp, 12 predicted proteins | sample 5400141 | NCBI WGS metagenome assembly WNFS01 (sample SAMN13153358, study PRJNA577476) | soil metagenome | isolation source: 60 cm saprolite under Madrone tree | place: USA:California | collected 2016-06-14
TCACCAATTCGTGACGCGCTATCCGAAGGCTTCAGCCACTTCGTTACCTCCATAGCTGCTCCGGTTGCTTCCGGCTGGAGCGTTTGCCGGGTGGGACTTGCACCCACTGGAAAGCGCCGCCTTTCCACGGCGCACGCCAGATGCGGACATCGCTTCCCCACTTCCACACACAGGGACAGGTGTGTATCCTGCTTAACGAACTGCCAACGGGGTTTGCCGAAACCACCGGGGCGAAATGGCAGCAAGGGTGCCGTCGGCCGGCTTCACTCACATATTTCTGTCTAATCACCGCACCTTTCACGGTCGCTCCTCTGAGCGCGATCGACGTGCGACATCTGGGAGTAAAGCAAACTCTGCACGCTACGACGGGCGCGTATCTTAGGCCTTCCGACGAACGTAAGGAGATGGAAAAACCCTCACCTTCACGACCACGGCTCTCAGCGGCATCGGGCAGCAGATCAATGACGTTGCCAGCTATCACAAGCAATAGGTCGTGCGAGTGATATCAAAATTCTGCGGTGATAGCGCAGCGCAGCATTGGATCGGCGAATGCGGGAGTATTCCCGCGTATGCGCGTTCAGGGGCGCAGGGCCTGCGGCCAACGAAGGAGGCTTAAAATGAGGCTTCGTTATGCGATCTGCCTGTCTGCAGCGGCGATGTGCATCGCGTTCTCTGCGTTTGCACAGGGACTACCTAAGGCGAGCAAGCCAGAAGAAGTCGGTTTCTCGTCAGAGCGGCTGAAGCGACTGGCCGCCGCGTTCCAGACCGATGTCGATAAGGGCACGATTCCCGGAGCCGTGGTTGTGATCGCGCGTAATGGCAAGGTCGCTTATTTTGAAGCGTTCGGTTTCCAGAATCGTGAGAAAAAAATACCGATGCAAACCGACGCAATCTTCCGAATTGCGTCAATGAGTAAACCCTTTACCTCTGTAGCAATCATGATGTTGGTTGAAGAAGGAAGGATCCAGCTAGAGGACCCGATTTCGGTTTACTTGCCTGAGCTCAAAGACCTTAAGGTTGGAGCGGAAAAGACGAATAGCACCACAGGAGGTCCTGAGCTATTCCTTGAACCTGCACAGCGTGAAATGACGGTTCAAGATCTCCTACGGCATACTTCGGGTCTTACATACAGCGCCCCTGGCAAATCCCTTGTGAAGCAGGCTTATATCGAAGCAAATATTTTTGATCGGAATCAGACGCTGGCGGAGCTTGTTACCAAGTTCTCGAAGCTCCCGCTTGCTTATCAGCCGGGGACCACTTGGGACTACAGCATGTCCACCGATGTGTTAGGGCGCGTTGTCGAGATCGCTTCCGGCGTAAGCTTCGACAAGTTCATCGCTGAACGAATCGTTAAACCGCTCGGACTTTTCGATACGGGATTCTATGTCGGCGCGGAGAAAGTCGGGCGCATCGCCGAACCCCAGGTCGATCCGACTACCGGCGAACGGCCGTCGATGATCGATGTAACCAAGCGGCCCAATTGGATGTCTGGTAGTGGTGGCATGGTCTCAACAACGTCCGATTACCTGCGGTTCAGCCAGATGCTGCTAAATGGCGGGGATCTTGACGATGTGCGGTTACTATCGCCTAGGATCGTTGCGTTTATGACATCGGATCAACTACCGCCCGATATTCGGTACAGCCCGGAGGCGCTACAAATTTTTGAGCCGCGCGCTATTGCGCCTACACCCCGAAATGGCCAAGGCTTTGGGCTTGGGTTCATGGTTCGCACGCAAGCAGGACAGAACCCGCGGCCAGGATCGCCCGGGGAATTCTATTGGGTTGGCGCCTATGGTACGTATTTTTGGGTCGATCCTAAGGAAAAGCTGATTGCAATCTTAATGATGCAGACGCCGAACGCCCAGGTTTCGCACTACCGCTCGCTCTTTCGCAATCTCGTATATCAGGCGTTAATCAACTAAGACAGTCAGACACCGGCTCCATGCTCGTGAGCCGTTCCCGGCGGTCAGGGCGCGGCGCGCCCGGCAAACGGTACTTGGAGGCTCGGTAAGGGCACACACACAGTCCGGGTGGAAAAGAACCGGCTTCGACTCTTCAACGCAGTTCAATCGTTCCTCGACGAGTCCTTGCGGCGATAGCGAGGAAGTGAATAAGGGAGCCGCTTTACTAACTTTGTGCGATACCGGCAGCTCATCGATAGGTGGAATTTCCGCGATGGTCAAAATGAGCCGTGCTACTCACTTCATCGGCACGGCAGATCTACCTCAGAGTAAGCGGACCCGCCGGGCCGGCGGTCGGCGCTTCCCGGTCGGGCCAAGAGGGGACATTGCGCTCCACCTTCCGGTTCACCGGCAACCGGTGTAGTTTTATCCGAGAGCTGCCAGCGGGATGTGCCGCACCCCGTGTATGAAAAGGAGAGCAGCATGAATCGGCTAAACACGCTCGCAATGACGACGATAGCAGTGCTGTTTCTGGGAGTTGCACCGACGCGAATGGCGGCGGGAGACACGCAGGTGAAGCAACTCATCGGAGGCTGTGCTTGACGATCTGGCCTGAGTGCAGCTTCGGCGATTTGGCCCGACAGGGGCCATCTCGACCAAGTTTTTGAGGAGCTTCGTCGCGGCGGAATGAGGGTGTCCGAAGAGGTCCCATTTGGAGCCGCCCAGAAGAAGCACCGGAACATTGTTCTCCGCTGCGATAGCGGTACCCGGCGAGCGGATGCTCGCGCATAGAGGAGGTGAGCATGCATAAAATCGAAATTTCTCCTGCTGTGATGGATCGCGTGAAGGCACTGCGGGGCCGCACTCACATGTTTGATCTTCTCGACCCGGCGCGGACCGCGCACATCATCGTCGATCTCCAGAACGGATTTATGGAGCTAGGCGCCGCCGTCAAGATTCCCCAGGCGCGGGAGATCGTGCCGAACGTCAACCGGATCAGCGCCGCGGTCCACGCGGCGGGCGGCCTCAACGTTTTCATCCGGTACTTGATTGACGAGACAGCAATCGTCCAATGGTCGACTTGGTTCACCTACTTCGCGACGCCCGAGCGCCGCAAGGCGCTGAATGAAACCTTCTGCCGCGGCTGCCACGGCTTCGAGTTGTGGCCGGAGCTTGAGGTGCAGGCGAAGGATCTCATCGTCAACAAGACTCGCTTCGGCGCATTCGTGCCCGGCTCCTCCGATCTGCACGACATTTTGCAGGCGCGCGGGATCGACACGCTAATCATCACCGGAACCGCGACCAACGTGTGCTGCGAATCGACGGCACGCGACGCGATGCAGATGAACTACAAAGTCATCTTCGTCGCCGACGGCAACGCGACGAACACCGACGCAGAGCATAACGCCACTCTCAACAACATGGTGCGCCTGTTCGCCGACGTGATGACGACCGATGAGCTCCTCCGATTCCTCCGATCCTCCTCGGCCGCGCGCGAGGCGGCCGAATAGACATTGCCTCGAAGCACGTGCGGGTGACCTGCCGTCTGCTCCAGGGGCCAACGTTTCGGCAGGCACCAAATTCAATATCGCAGCCTGGGAATGCAGAGAATTCGGAAATATTGCCCGTGCGGCGATGGATGAGCCTTACGCGGCTCGGCTCCACACGACAGTCCCTCAATTTCCGACACAGACGGATCACCACAGTCAACCAGCACTCGATCTGATGCCGATCCAGGTGTCGGCCAAAACCAACATGATTAAATACGATTCGGCAGGCGTTCCCCTGCTGCACCGCATCCCGTTCCTGGGTGCGGCGTTAGGTTCGAAGTCGACGAATAAAGCCGCACCGAGTTGGTGGTCTTCATCACGCCGCGCGTGATCTACGACTCCAACCAAATGATCGATGCCACCGACGAAATCAAGGGCAACCTGAGAAAGCTGCAGAAGATGATCCGCGAGCGGTAGCACGGGCCTGTTTCAATACGAAACGGGCCACGCCTCTATGGCGCCGATCTACTACGTGCTTTTCTGGAGCGTGAAATATCCGGCGCTTCACAATCTCGACGTTGCTCGTATTCGTGGCCAAGTCGAAAGCACGCTTAATCGTTAGCAGTTCTGACATCGACCCCGCACGCCTATGGGAGCACGCCACTTCTCCGGTTCGCGGCGCTCGACGCGGTTGGGTGCGTGTTAACGCAACACGTACGACGGTCGGTTCATGGCAGCCAACGCGGCTTTGCTAACTTCGACGGTTCAAGATCTGATTGTACAGTCTCATGCCTAGATGATCACTCCGAACGCGCCCCGGACGTCAGTGCTTGCGGCGATATCGCAGCATCATCGTGAAATCATCACCGGATGCCGGGTATTGACCGATGACGATGGAATCCAGCGCGCGAATATCCGTCCAATTTCACAGACCCTTGGGAATCTCTTTCGTTAGAACTTCCGGGCCATTCTCCGTCACCAAAACGTTATCTTCGATTCGAACACCGCCGATGTCCGAATGCGCTTCGGCGAACTCCCAGTTGAGACAATCCCGGAACTTCTGCCGGTTCTCCGCCTTGTTCAGGAGCGGTGGGATAAAATATATTCCCGGCTCGACGGTCGTCACATATCCGCGCTGCAACGGAAGATCCATCCGCAAGTTTTCCACCGAAGGATGAGTGTCTTTCACGCGTCCGGGCAACATCCCACTCGCGTCTCGGACTCCCAACCCGACCAGGTGGCCTATTCCGTGAGGAAAGAAAAGACGATGCGCTCCTTGATCCACCAATGATTCAGCCGATCCCCGCATCACGCCGAGTTCCACTAATCCGGCGGTTAACTCTATCGCTGCTTTGAAATGAATCTCTTTCCATTCTGCTCCAGGAACGCAGCGCGCAATCGCCGCCTGTTCAGCTGCTAAAACAATCTGATGCAGATCCCGCTGAAACGAGCTGGGTTTCCCGCCGACGACGTACGTACGTGTTACGTCGATCACGTACCGATCAACTTCTGCACCGGCATCAATCAGCAGAAAAACGCCCTCGTTTGTTTTTCGTTCTGAAGGGGAGAAATGGAAAACTGCCGCGTTGGAACCGGTGCCAACAATTGAATCATAACCTGTTCGGCGCGCTCCTCCTCGCAGGAATCCAGCCTCGAGTTCGATCTGCAACTCCCGTTCTGAGACGCCCGCTTTAATTAGTGGCTGAACCGCGCTGAAGCCCGCTCCGGTAGCGACTGCGGCTCTTTTCAACAATTCGATTTCAACAACGTCCTTTGGCCGGCGCGCCTGCGAGAAAAGCTCACGGTACTTTGCGGTGGGCGATCCGTCCGGCAAAACCCCGCGCGGGGGCACGCCCAGACAAATGATCGTGCGCCCGCGACGAGTTCCCAGCCACGGTTCAAGCAGAGTAATCGGCTCGCCCGGCCAATCAGCTTTTCCCTCCCAGATTCGTTCTTTTTCTGTGACCTCCGGAACAAACGAGACCCATCCGTCGCGTGGTCCTTGCTTCGGATCGAATGCGACTACACCTCCGTCGCATTCCAGTCCGGTAAGATAAAAATATTCGCTGTGCGCTCGAAATGGATAAACTTGGTCGGTCCCTTCTGGTAACGGGATCGGCTCTCCCGCGCCGACAAGGAGCAGTTGCTCATCGCTGAGTTGAAGTTCTTCTGCAACGCGGGCGCGCCGCGACGAGAGGTCATGTGAAATCATAGGTGACGAATATTTCATAAGATCCAGCCACGCTCCGTGTGAGACACGCCGCAGGCGCCACATCAGCCGATTTAACATGGTATGTCGTCAAGTGGAATACCACGTCCGTCAATTGACCAGCAGAGTGGTTGACCACCGTATTCTTGCCCGCCTCGTCGGCATCTTGGGCAGGTAAGGGGGTGCAGGGCCTGCAAGCGCTTGTTCCGCGTCTCTGCGGCCCCGCGGGGTAATGGGTCCTCGGACCCCACCCCCGGCCTCGTCTGCTGCAATGTTTCAAAAGATCGGTTAAAGGGCCTGCTGCTACCGCTCGACTTACAGCACCGGTGTCGCCATCTCGAATGTCTGCGGATTCCGATGAAGTCGCCTGGGCATTCCGAGATGACCTCGCCCATCATTCCGGGATGATGTCGCCCATCGTTCCGACATGATGCCGCCCGTGATTGGGTGCCTCGCTGGCGGAGGATTTGTGCCATTCGGTTTTGGGAGGGTCAATTGCCCAGCCGGCTGGCGAGCTTTGGCACGACATCAATGTGTGAGCGCGTGGGCCGGCGACACGGAGAGAACTCACCCTGTCCCGCATGAGGGCGTGTGGGAGGCAAGCCGCTCGCGAGCGCGCCCTCAAGTAGCGCTGTAACGAGCGAGCGGCTTGCCGCTTGCAACGCTTAGGGATCCAACAGGGCTTTGGAGCCCTGTTGCACATGATATTCTCATTCAAACCTCGCTGCAGGGAATTGCATCGAAGGAGGATATTGAAGCTATTAAAGCAGGAAGCCGAGCGTTCGACAGTGCCACTCAAAAGCCCTGGCAAGCGTTTATGCATTCAATGCTACCGGTAGTGAGAAACCCGGAGGAAACATTTAGAAAAAATGAGCCTATCACCCAGGCTGAAGCAAAGCAAATGCGAGATGACTTTATCAGCCAGAGGCTAGCTGACGCGAGGACCTTTGTACAAGCCGGAGATAGAAAGGCTGCACTGCGGGCCTTCAGCGAAGCCATTCATCCGACAATGGACTCTTCGATGGTCCCACTTCATGTCGATCGCCAGGGGAATCTGATGCCAGGTGGCGACTGGTATGAATCCTGGAAGCAGGGACATAGCCCCAATGAATTTATAGGGCGGGAAACAGCTCAATACCTCGCCCGTAACATAAAGAAAGATCAGGCTCGGCGTATCGGAGCTGCGTATCAAAGTGTTTTTGGCATCGACCAATCTAATCAAACTCGGATCGACCAATCTAATCAAACTCGAAGCGACCGCTACCGATAGCGAGTTTGGAATGGAGCGCAGGGCGCCTCGGCGCTTACGGAGGAGCGCAACAAGTGTGAGCGGGCGATGCTCGCCGCGAGCAAGACAGGCTGCCATACGATGGAGGGTCGAGTCATCATCTCAAGCATCACGGGACTTGCCTTACGCCAGATGGCCGTTTGAAAGCGGCTGCCAACCGCTGACCAAAAGCCCAGAACGCAACCGCGAGCAGAAAACAACGCTTGTTCCGTAATAGCCAGAAGGGGCCCGTCGGATGCGAAGGGAGCATCAGCGTCGTCAAACGGCGACGTCGCTGCCGCTACAATGGCTACATCGGAATAGCCCGCTGGGTCGGCCTCGGCGTCATCGCTGACAACGTCGTCAACATTAGTCACGCCATGTAAAAGCAGGTGGCCCTTTAAGCAATCAGTCACAACCACTATCAGCTTTTTAAGGCCGCCGTCACCTCCGGCGGGCCTTTGCCTTACCCGGCTCAATTGACCACAATGCCGAGAATGCCAATTTTGCGCCGGGAAAGTAGACTAAGTCAAAAGCTTGATCCTGAAATGAGTGATTAGTCGAATGACAACTGAGGCAATTAAACTGTAGAAGATTATATTTACGCCGCAGGCTATTCCAAAGGCTACGCGATCATCCGGAACGGGTCCATGAGGTCCCCAAATAGCCACTATGGTCAGATCGCCCGGAGCCGCCAGTACCCTCCATTCGTCTTTCAGAAATTGTACTAAGGGCTGAACGAGTACGCCCGCGGCGACTGCGGCAAGGAGGCGGTTGCGCCGTTTGATGACATTGACGACAGCATTCGCGTCACGGCGGTGCGACGGGCGCCAGTACCAGAGATAAGCCAAAATGAGAACGAAGCTCGCCGCAAAAATCGCGGGCAACGCGATCGTGATGAGCTCTTTGATAAGGGCGGCGCGTGGGTTACCAGCTTCGCTCAAGGTCGGATCAGCTTCCGAAAGATAAATGCGAATGCGATCGCCTGGGCCGAGCTGGCTGCAGCCTTGTCCAAGATAGGAGTGGCCGATGTAGTCTTCGTTGGCCGCAGTGTAGCTGTAGAAAACTATGCCATGATTTGCACAGTCCGTCGTTAAGACGTCAGCCTCCGCGAGCACTGGATGAGCCGCGACGCGGTACAGCCTGGGGACATTTAGCGCCCCGAAACAGCAGGCGAATCCGACGGACAGTACGGTCCACCACGCGCCGAGCCGAACGGCAGATCTCAATGTAAGCATTGGCGGTTATGCCCTCATAATGTGGCCGATCCTGCCATGTTCGTTTGCATCCTTCGAAGTCCGCACGGATGCATCTCTGCAGCCTTCAAACGAGCTCTGACTAAGCTTGACGCGATCGCGGGCGTGTCATGTCCGGTCTGCTGACAGGATAAACGTTCGAAGGCGCGAGATAAACCAGTAAAGTCTCTCTCTTGCCTTTGTTGAGCGGAGTATGATCCTCCCATTGGCGCGTCAGGCGTCAACCTTCCAATCATCCCTTTTGCCTGTGATTCTGCGCTGGAGCCCTACGCTCAATTCTTGCGCTGTGCCGGTTCAGGGCCTTTTTAATCGTCCCCGACGGTGCTGTCCACCGACGGCCTCAAGCGTGTCGTGCAGACCAAGAAGGACGCCCGTGTGTACCAGGCGCCCGACACGAACACGCACGGCGACGTGATGACCGTGTCGGGCCGCGTCTTCAACACGGCCTGCGACACCAGCGAGCCGCCGACGGTGACCGCGTACGACGTTCTCGACCGCGTCACCCAGGTCACCATCCCGGACGACCACCACCGCTTATGACTTCGGCCCCGACCGCAGCGGGCTGACCCAGTTGCGCACCACGGTGACCGACGCCAATGGCAAGCAGAAGCAGATGTTCCGCGACGTGCGCGCGCTCATCACCACGGTGAACGAGTTCATCAGCGGCGCCACGTACCAGACCTCCTACGCCTACGATCCGCTGCGCCAGATCACCAGCGTCACCGACAACCAGAACAACGTTACCAGCGTCGTCTACGACCAGTTCGGTCGCCGCACCCAGATCAACAGTCCCGATGCCAGCCTCACCGGCTTCGCCTATGACCTCGCCGACAACCTCACCTTCAAACAGCTGGCGACCGGCCAGTTCGTCACCTACGCCTACCAGTTCAACCGGCTGATGGGGATCAACTACTCGCTCTTCACGGCCAACAACGTCACCTACACCTATGGCGCCGCCGACCAGGCAGGCCCACCCTTCAACCTGGCCGGGCGCATCGCCCTGATCACTGACAGGGCCGGCACCGAGAACCGGCAATACGGCCCGCTGGGCGAGATCGTCCAGGAGACCCGCACCATCCCGATCCAGGGCAATCAGTTCATAACCTATCAGACGGCATACCAGTACGACACCTGGAACCGCCTGCTGAGCATCACCTATCCGGATCCCAAGCACGAGGTGGCGACCTATAGCTATGACTCCGGCGGCCTCGTCAACGGCGTCAGCAGCAATAGCAGTTACGACCTCCAGCCGAACTACGTGACGCGCATCGACTACGACAAGTTCGGGCACAGGCTGCTCTTACAGATCGGCGACAGCACCACCACCAACGGCACCACCACCACCTACGCCTAGGACCCGGCCACTCAGCGCCTCACCAACGTGCAGGCCACGCTGCCCCCCTCGATCGGCTACACCTTCCACAAACATGCTCTTCAGCTATGATGCGGTCGGCAACGTCACCGAGATCAACAACCAGGTGGCCGACCCCCACAGCTTCACCAACCTCGGCAACGCCATCGGCGGGCCGTGGGACAAGAAGTACCAGTATGACGACCTCTACCGGCTGATCTCCTCGAACGGGAGCTTCGGCACCACCCAGAGCTACACTTTCGGCCAGAGCTACGACTCGATCCACAACATCACCCAGAAGACCCAGCGAGCCCTCGCCTCCGGCTCGGTGCAGTCGCAGACCAGCTACAACTACGCCTACACTTACGGAGGCGCGCAGCCCCCATGGGCCCACCGCGATCGGCCCCTTCACCATCACCCACGACGCCAACGGCAACCACATCACCACCCTCACCACCGGCAGCAACACCCAGAGCCAGTACCTGTACGACGAGGAGAACCGGCTCGCCTGCGCCAACAGCGGGCCGCAGACGCCGACCCCCTCCTGCAGCGGCCAGGGCATGACCGACTTCATCTACGACCATGCCGGCGTGCGCAAGGCCAAGAAAGCCGCAACCGCCACCATCTACCCCAACCAGTACTACACCGACTTCGGCGGCGGCTCCGGCAACCAGTACAAGCACATCTTCGTCGGCAGCGAGCGCATCCTCACCAAGAAGGTCAAGAGCGGTGCGCCGGACCAGCAGCACTGGTTCTACCACGGCGATCACCTCGGCTCGACGTCGCTGGTGACCAGCGAGGTCGGGCAGCTGGTCGACCACGTCCTCTACTTCCCGTTCGGCGAGGTGTGGGTTGAGGAGCGCCCCTCCTCGCTGCCGGAGGATTTCTTCTTCACCGCCAAGGAGTTCGACCCCGAGACCGGCTTCTACGACTTCGGGGCGCGCTACCTCAATCCGCGGTTCTCAAAGTGGATGAGCACGGATCCGGCGCTGGGTGCATTTTTGCCGAAAGCAGGCAAGGATATTGCGTATCGGTCCCCATCGGCCACTAACAGGTGGCGTGCCCACGTGGATTTACCTGGTTTGGGCGGAGCCTTTGAGCCCACGAACCTCGCAACTTACGCCTACAGCCATCACAACCCGGCAACGCTGACGGATCCAACGGGGCTTTGGAGCGCCGCTGCACACGACTACATCATCGATGTCTCGCTACTTGGAGTTGCCTCGAAAAACGACATTTCAACTATTAAGGCAACAAGCCGAGCGTTCGATGCCGTCACTCAAGGCCCTGAGCAAGCACACATGCATTCCATGACACCGCCAGGCTTCACCCCTGCAAAAGCAATTGCAAAGCGCGATAGGTTTATCGAAGCTAAGCTCATTGAGGCGAGGGATTTCGAACAAGCCGGCGACAGAACCGCTGCACTTCGAGCTTTCGGCGAAGCCATTCATCCAATAATGGACTCTTCCAGCCCACTTCATGTAGACCCCCAGGGGAATCCGCTACCTGCTAGAAGTTTATTCGGGGTACTGGTGGGAAGGGCATAGTCGCTATGAATGGCAGGGGTATGAAACACTTAAAGAACTCAAGGCGCGGCCTGAGATACTGAGAGATCAGGCTCAGCGCATCGAAGCTGCCTATCGAAGTGTTTTTGAGATCGACCAATCGAACCGAAATAGGGGTGACCGCAACCGATAAGTGAATTGGGTTGGCGCGCCAAGGCGATGCAGGGGTGATTGCCGCCTGTGGCGCTGCATGCTACCAGCCGTTGGCATGATCGATATGCGCGCACTTCGGCAACGATGAAAAACGAACGGATTGAAGCGCGACAAGTGCGATCGGCGATCGTTCGCCGCAACCAAGGCGAGCGCCGCCGGTCGGCTGGTCTGACGGCCGTCTCAAGCATCGCGGGATTGGTGGGCCACAGCATTGAGCGCGGAAAGAAAGACCTTGATGCCCCGCCAATTTCCCCGGGCGGAGTTCATTCTGAGTGTGGTAAGCCTAGATGGTTCGGCGAACGTGAACCCATCGTGCTCGCTGATCTCCGGCACCGGGTCGAACCGGCTGACGCCGCACGGTCCGATGCATTCCTCGCGATGGCTGTCCAAGAGCTTCGGCAGACCGGCGTCCATACGTGGCGCGATGGACCACCTAGTCTAGTCAGGCTCCAACGAGGACGCAAACCACTTCGTCGGTTAGGCGCGCCATGCAAACGCGCGCAAACCGACGGTCACGGCAGCTTGCCAAGACTTTGACCGTGCATGTGTGCGACGTTGGAACGTAGTGGCGGCGTCTTGGGGTTTGACCCCCAGCCGCCGGGCACGTCGAATGGAACAAAATCGCAGTAGCGAGATATCATATTGTGAGGCCATAATATGACAATTAAAAAGATCCCACTATTCGTGGCTTACCTCATAGGTATTTACCTTATAGGATGGACAGTAGCATACGTTCTTGCGTTTGGGTTAGATTTTAGCTACTATTTTTTATATCTTTATTATGTCTGGACTGGGCCAGGTGAGGCTCCAGCTATCATAGCCTTTTATGGATTTGTAATATCTCTAATTTTAATCATATTTATATCTATTGTATGGTTCCTTGTGCGTCGTCACCGAAATACATAATGTTGAGAGATGTAAACTAAACAAGCGCGACAGATGCGAACGACACCGTCACGCAGCCATCTCGACCTGCCCAGCATGGGCGGAGCGTTCGAACGCAAGAACCTCGCGCTCTATGGCTACGCACACCTCAACCCGAGCACACTAAAAGATCCCACCGGCTGACGGGGATCACCTACTCGCAATTCTCGGCCAACAACGTCACCTACACCTATGGCGTCGCAGGCCAAGGCGGCAACACGGCCGGGCGCATCGCCCACATCCAGGACCGGGCCGGCACCGAGGACCGGGCTCTACGGCCCGCTGGGCGAGATCGTCCAGGAGACCCGCACCATCCCGATCCAGGGCAACCAGAGCATAACCTACCAGACGGCATACCAGTACGACACCTGGAACCGCCTGCTGAACATCACCTATCCGGATCCCCGGCACGAGACGGTGACCTACAGCTGGCCTGACGGTCTTCCGCGACGGCGGTGCTCAACCGGTGGGATACGAGTTTGTGGACGAAAGCACGGGCGCTGCCATTCGCGCCAAGGTTCTTTCCTTGGTCAGCACGCCGCCTGGCATCGGCTCCCCGATCAGCACTTGGTTGTACCCCCTCCATCGGGTCATGGGCGACGATGCGAGCGGCCAATCGGTGCAACTCCAGCCAGACTTTTACAATGGGCGGCTTCAGGAGTTTTTTGCGGAACGTGGCCCCTCGGCCAAATTGAAAGCGCCCTATTATCGGACCGACATTCACCTTCATGGCGGATCAAGCGGCGGTCCGGTGTTCAACTTTGATGGAGAGGTGTTCGGTATCGCCTCATGCAGCCACGATGGGGCGATCGACCTTGCCTTTGTGACGCCGGCCGCCGCGCTTCTCGAGATCTAGATTCCTGAATGGGTCACGGATGATGTCGGGGTAGCGGCTTCGACGATGCGCGGCGGATCGATCGCGTTCCCAAGGTGCGGCCGCTACAGCTCGGCCGCGTAACGGTCGAGCAGCAGCTGCGTGAGCTGCTCCCCGCGTGTGGCGATCAAGGATATGGTGCTGTCCGACATGGGCGCGAAATCCGTTGGGTAGTCACGAACGGCGCTCCTCGGAACCAGGTTCGGCGGCTCGACGGGCAGCCGGCCGTCATCTTGCCCGAGATACACCATCACGAACCCGGCCAATTCACCGGACTCGATATAACGATGGAGACGGCTATAGGCGCTGTCCTGCGCCTTGCGATGCACGGTTTGAAACGACCGTTTCACG
>WNFS01003936.1_pt1 | contig 13328 bp, 7 predicted proteins | sample 5400141 | NCBI WGS metagenome assembly WNFS01 (sample SAMN13153358, study PRJNA577476) | soil metagenome | isolation source: 60 cm saprolite under Madrone tree | place: USA:California | collected 2016-06-14
AGATGGCGGCGTGCTCACCGATTATGACAACTGCGAAGTCGTCGAAATTTCCATGCCTCTCATCAAATTTAAGCAGCCACCAAATGAAGACGTGATCGTCAACACTGCTTCACTGGCCTTCGTGCAGGCAACGCCGGAAGCAGACGAGGAGCCTGAATCCGAAAATTCGGCGGCTCCGGGAGTTGGATAGAGCGATTGTTCGCGCAGCGGGTGTCGCTTTCCCGCCATACTCGCTTGGTCGGCCGCGCCTTCCACCATTGCCGCAACAGGTCGAGGAGCGGGAGGAGAGCAGCCGCGAGGCAGAAATTGGCGAGACGGGTGAGCGGACCTTTCAGGTTCGATGATCGACCTCATGTGACCCTGCCCGCGTCGGCTGGCGTGGGCTTTTTTGTGAGGGTGGCGCGGCCAATTCTGCGCTCGCCGTAAAGCGCGCCAAAGGCAAGGGTGACAGCCCTCTCGACTTAACGCGTGGCCCTGCGCCGCGGTGCATCCCCGTCCTGCGCCGGCAGCTTGCTAATCTCGGTGGCGAGCTTGTCTAGGCTTTGCCGCGCCGCGGCGAGTGCGAGCGACATCGCTTTGAGCCGTTCCGGAGAAGTGCCACCGGGCGCGGCCGCTGGTGCCAACCAGGCAAGGTGTGGGGACCAGCTAGCGATCGCCTTTCTCGCTGCGCCGCCATAGGACTGCCAAGCTAAGCCAGCAGCAAAGCCAACGAAAAAAATCATCAGGACGCGGGCGAAGGCGAATGAGACTAGCTTACCCGGCCACAACCGCACTCTCGCGATCAGGCTCCGTACGAGTGTGCAAAGAGACGGCTTGTTCGATCGCTCGGTGCGACCGTTGGAGAACTCGGATACTGCGGAAGTCAGACTGGGACTCATCGGCATCCCTCCATCTGCCGGCGCGGGAAGAAGTGTCGTCAGCCAATGATAGTTCTCAAACCGGTCTCGATTCGCAACCGGTTTCGGCGTCGTAACGGCCTGTTACTACCTGGCAAATTCTCCGGACTTGGCGCTTTCGGACTGGGCTCAGGCGATCCTGTGGAATGACCCAAGCGCAAAACGGTTGCAAAAACGTTACTATTCGCCGTACCTCCCAGCCCCATGCTGGTCTTTTATCGACGAATCAGGCGACCCGGGCTTCAAACTCAAGAAGGGGTCGACGGCAGTGTTCACTGCGCATTGGTGGCCTTCCGGGATCCAGAATAGGCACGGGCCACTCAGGCTGCTATTGAGGCGGCGGCGGTCAGGCTGCGAATCCGACCCGAGTTTAAATTCAGCAAGTGCCGCCCCGAGGTTCGGGATGGCTTTTTTGAGGCCGTGCGCCCATTTGAGTTCTGCGTCGCCATTCGTGGCCCTTCATAGACCATCTGCCAGAGGCCGAGACAGACCCCGGTCCCCAGGATGCTGAAGGGGACCGGGGTCCGCGTGCGGCGCTCATCACCGCGTAGGTGACCGCACGCGAAAGGGCACAACGCAAGGCCGATCAGGCATTCCGTGGGCCGAAAAATGGCCGGCGACGATATTGTGGGAAGTGTTGCTGGGCGGACACGACGCTTGCATCCTTTGTCGAACGTGTCGAGAAGCCGACCGACAACAAAACCTCCCGCCGTGCTTCGTTACCGCGGCTGACGTTGATTCTCCGGAAGCGATCGGCCAGCGGCTATTTCGACGGAAGCCCAGGAGATCGCGCTGGTCGGGCATGGAACGCGACGCCGGCTTGACTTGAAGGCGGTGCTCACCGCCATAGGCGCAGAGTTACGGAGGCTTCATTCCAACGTGTTACGCGAGCCGATCCCAGACAGGATGGCCGAGTTGCTAAGGCAACTTGATCAGCCAGAAAGCAGTCAGGACACCGACAATGCGTAGCGTCGGTAAGTACGTGGCCGCACATTCGGAAAAGGGCAGGCTGGGGCCTGAGCGGCCTGCAAACGGATTTGCAGGCCGGGCTTGTGGAGGCGATCAACGGTTGCAAAATCAAGGCATAATCGGATCATACTTGACGAGCCCCTTACGTGTGTCCAATTTGTGACGGGACTTCTGCAGGGGCGGCCATGCCAATCGATCCCTCCATAGAACATCTCGTGTTTGTGCCTGAGGCAACTGCGGCGATGGGTGAAGCTTTTGAGGTTGCCTGCAAAGAGCTTCACGACGGCGGCGAGCCTGAAGTGCGCAAACTAATCGCCAAACGAATTATTGCAGCGGCAAGCAGGGGTGAGGGCGCATTCTGAATCCGCGTCCAACCTATTGATTGGAAACGGGTTCAATTTCGCCGATTTTTTCAGAATGGTCCTTGAAATCAAAGGCGGAACAGGTGGATTTTGATTCCGCCATTCCCAGGTTCGAATCCTGGCGCCCGCCACCCAGTCCGGTCTCGAACTTCGAATTGCTGTGAGCACGTGATTGCTGAGTTCGCGCAAGCTGACCGAAAAATGCTGAACGCGTGTGTTGACGTTTTGCTGAGTGAGCGCATCTAAGGCTCCTTGCAGGAGGTTTTGAGAGAATTCATCCGGGAGGCGCGCTCGAAGCCTCTGGACCAATGCATCGTCTGGCATGTAGAGGCTCGCGCCAAGTGAAGACCGCCCGAACGAAACAATCATAGCGAATATTTACGGCGGCGGGAAAGGGTTTCCCATGTCCCGGCAACGGCCGACAGAACCTTACCAAGAGCTCTCTGAATAGGAGCCGCACTCGTTTTGACAGTTGCCGCTTTCCCGCTCCCGCATGGTTACCACACAGAGGTGCGCTAGATTGTGGTTTCACACTTTCGGCTATGCTGTTCGACTCGGTGATTCCGGTCCACCTGACAAAGAGCGATCTGGATGGTGCTGGATTTTAGAACCGGTCGTGATCATCTTGCTCCACTTGGCGATCGTCCCCGGGGACGAGGGCCTGAGGTTGTCGACGGGCGCAAAGGGAGGTACATAGCCATGTCATCAAAGATCCTCCAGCTGCCGTTCATGATCCTGAAGTATTTCATCTTCATCGCATGTTCCAAAGGGTTCTAACGACGCTGCGGCCATGGGAAAAGCAATCGGCATCGATCTCGGAACCACCAACGCCTGCGTTGCCGTGATGGAAGGCAACACGGCGAAGATCATCAAAATTGCGGAAGGAGCGCGCACCACGCCCTCTGTGGTCGCCTTCACCGACGGCGGGCGCCTGACCGGGCTGCCCGCGAAGCGCCAAGCGCTTACCAATCCAGAGCGCACGTTCTTTGCGGTAAAGCGCCTAATCGGCCGGCGCTATGACGACCCGATGGTGGAGAGGGACAGGGAACTCGTTCCCTACAAAATCGTTTGCGCATCCAACGGCGACGCCTGGCTTGAGGCGGACGGCAAATCCTATCCGCCGTCGCAGATTTCCGCCTTCATGCTGCAGAACATGAAGGAGATCGCAGAGGCACATCTCGGCCAGAAGGTTACCCAGGCCGTCATCACGGTTCCGGCCGTCTTTAACGACGCCCGGCGCCAAGCCACCAAGGACGCCGCCAAGATTGCGGGGCTCGAAGTGCTACGCATCATCGACGCGTCCACGGCAGCCGCGCTTGCCTATGGTCTCGACAAGCAGAAGGCCGGCACCATCGCGGTCTACGACCTCGGCGGCGGCATGTTCGACATCTCGATCGTGCAGGTTGGCGGCGGCGTGTGCGAGGTGAAATCCACCAACGGCGACGCGCTCCTCGGCGGCGAAGACTTCGACAGGCGCATTATCGATTATCTGGCAGAAGAGTTCCGCAAGGAATGCGGAATCGACTTGCGCAATAGCCGCTCGGCTCTGCAACGACTCACGGATGCGGCCGAAAAGGCCAAGATCGAACTTTCGAGCGCGACCCAAGCCGACATTAACCTCCCCTTCATCGCGACGGACCAGAGCGGACCTAGGCACCTTGCTCTCAAACTCAGCCGAATCAAGCTTGAAGCTCTTGTTGATGATCTCATCCAAAGGACCATTGAACTGTGCGCCGCGGCATTGAAAGATGCTGAGCTGCACCCATCCGAGATCAACGACGTCGTCCTGGTCGGCGCTCAGAGCCGGATGCCCAAGGTGCAGGATGTCGTGCACAGGTTTTTCGGCTCCGCGCACCACAAGGGTGTCAATCCCGATGAAATCGTTGCGGTCGGCGCAGCCATAGCGGCTGGCGTCTTGCAAGGCAACGTAAAAAACATGTTGTTGCTTGACGTGACGCCCCTATCGCTTGGCATCGAGGCGCCAGGCGGCACCCTCACCCGGATCATTGATCGCAACACAACGTTTCCCACCAAAAGGAGCCAGATAATCTCCACGGCCGAGGATAACCAGACAGCGATCACCATCCGCGTATTTCAGGGCGAACTACAACGGGCTGCCGACAATCTGCTGCTCGGCCAATTCAATCTTGCCGGAATCCGGCCAGCCCCGCGGGGCATTCCGCAGATCGAAGTCACGTTCGACATCGATGCCAACAGCACGCTCAATGTCCAAGCCAGGGATAAGGCCACCGGCATTGAGCAGCAGATCCGCATCCAACCTGCCGGCGGACTCTCCGAGGCCGACATCAAGAAATTGGTCAAGAACGCGGAGGCGCACGCGGGGGACGACAAGAAGCGCAAGGCCGCTGTGGAAGCAAAAAATCATGGCGACGCGCTCGTTCACGCGACGGAGAAGGCACTGGGCGAGCCTGGCTTGAAATTCGGCGAGATCGAGCGACACTCGATCAAGAACGCGATGGCGGATCTCAAACAGGCCCTGAAAGGCGACGACTCGGCTGCGATCACGGCCAAGTGCAATACGCTGTCTCAGGAAATGGAGCTTGCCGAGGCGATGTACACGCAAACGCAAGAGGGCGCTGCCGCCCCGATTTCAAGCACTCCCTACGGGCACGACACGTCATTACACCGGAATCCGTTTTGGGTCTTATGGGCTACCACGCGCGATGATCGCAACCGCATCGTCGAGCTGGCAGACGACAAGGCTCTGGTGCTTGATGCCGATATCTGTCAAAGAGCCTGCGCTGATCTCACGCATCCACGTGCACGCCTGTCCGCGGAAATCTCATGGCTGCCCGGCGTTTCTCCAACGCGCGCACGGCAGATTGCGACATCCGTCCGCGGAGGGTCTGTGGATGCGTTGCTTGTTGCCGGTCTCCCCCCACTTCCGCGAGCCAACATACTTTCGGCCGTGCTCGAGGGTTTGCCTGCCGAAACTTCCCCGAACGAATTGGTCGAACGAATTCTTGCGCTTGCAAACTCGGCAGAGGAAATCGATGCTGGAGCAGTGCTTCACCAGATCAATGAAGATCGGTCCGTCGCGAAGTTCCCTCCTGTAAAGGGTGAAGAGGCTATCGACGAAGAGCTGGCGGCTATGCGTCGTAACTATCGTAATGCCGTCAAAGACTGCCTAAATCGCCTTCCGACGCGAGTCCTCCTTAAGGTTATGAATGATGTGGTCGATCGTGCGACAGAGCACGGTAAGCATCACGCGCCGCTTATCATTGAGGATCTGATTGATGGCTTTGAGATCGAGGCACAGAGCTTCCTCCACGCAGAAGCGAAGAACCTTGAGCGCCTGATTCAGAAGGCCGAGGCTACGGCAAAGCAGGGCGAGCCAGCAGTAACTTCAGTGGTAGATGCCATCCGCACCGTAGCTGAGAACTGGAATCGGGTGGTAAGGCCCATCCAGCTCATATCGAGAACAAGAGGGATCGATCATCTTCAGAGCAGGAATCTAGCGCTCCAGATCAGAAGTCTTAGCATACAGCTCTACAATGAGCATAGCATGTTAGCGGCCGCGCAGAAGATCACGGACCTGCTGAAAACCTCATTCTCGATTCTCCCTGAGTTTTCGGACCGAGTCCATGATGATGCTGCTTTTATCGAGCAGGCCCGAGAGGATCGAAACAAGTCTGAGGAGCAAAAGCGCGAATGGGAGCGCGAGATCACCTATTCAGCTGAAGTCGGCCTCGTATTTAAGCAGATGCTCAATATCTCGCCAAATGGCGTTCAATGGGGGAATAGCTTTTACTCCCTTGAATCCATCGGTCGCGTGAGGTGGGGCGGGACAAGACACTCGGTTAACGGCATTCCCACTGGGACGACATATGAAGTACAAATTGGAGACCAGCGCTCTCAAACCATTATTAATCTCAGACGCGGCGACATCTTTTCGACGTTCATCGACAAATTATGGCGGGCGATCGGCCTTCGACTAATAATTGAGCATCTTGGCCGGCTCAAGAAGGGGGAAGAAATTCAGTTCGGGGGGGCCGTAATAGGGGACGATGGCGTGGTCCTTCAGAGGCACGGGGCGTTTTGGTCAACTGAGCCTGTCCGCCTCACCTGGCACCAAGTGCACGTTTGGACAGCGGACGGCTCATTTGTGATCGGAGCTAAGGACGACAAGAGGATTTACGTTGTCTTGCCATATCTAAGAATCGACAACGTTCATGTAGCGGAACAAATGATTCGTAGTTTCTTCAAGACTGGGCACCCGCGCCTGAGCTCGCTTCTCGACTGAGACGGCGTCGTCGATAGAGTCATCGGATGGGCCAATGGTATGATTCTCCACCGCAGTTGATTCTTACTCTCTTATCCGCCTTCGCACCTTATATAGGTTTTCCTGCCAGCTTCAGTTGACCACGTCAGCCGGGCATTCAAAATAGAAAGTGTGATATTCTCAGTCGATGTTCTGCCATCTATTGTACAAACCGCTTGAATACGCCAACTATTGTCTTCGCGCTGTATAGAGCCAAATTTGCAGACACTACGGTTTCCTTTGGCCTCATGCACGGTTATTTGAATTGGAGCAGTTTTGCAGTCCGCGGTATCGTCGGCCCATCCGCCAAGAAATGCTTCTGTGGCCTGCCCCTCTTTGAGCGCACGCTCGGTCTCGGCGTTCCACTGATCGTCCGCCGACAGACCGTTTTTCGTCTTGAAATCTCGGAGCGCACCGCGTGAAGCTGGTCCCCACACGCCGTCATTTTGCCCGGCGAAGAAACCGAGTTCGCCCAATCGCTTTTGTAGGTTAGTCGCGTCAGCGCGGTTGAGTGGATTGAGGGTCGTTCCTGGCGGCGGGGTGTAGTAAGTGTCTGAACCACGTGCCGCGTTGGACTGTGCCCCTTTCGTGTTCGCGGCAGTCTTCCTTCGAGCGTTCTCGGCGAAAAGCTGCGATGCTGTAAGTTCATCCCATGCGTCGTCCTGCGAAAGACCATTCACAGATTTGAACTCCCTTAGGGCTTGTCGCGATCGGCGCGACCAGATTCCGTCCGAAGCCCCACCGAAAAAACCGAGTTCCGCTAATCGCTGCTGAATTTTTGTTGCATCCTCAATTCGGAGAAGATCGAACTGCAGCTCACTCCGAGTAACTTCATGATCGGTTGGTCGCGCCGCGGTGCTTGGCGCCGACGCGGATGGCCAATACGGGGGCAGGACTTGCGTACGGCCGGGTGAAGATGCTTGCCGCCGGCTTGGCCAGCTATTAATTATCTGCTCCGCTTGCGATCGAAGCTCTGGCTCACGCGAAGGAAGCTCACCTCGGACAACCGACATATCGGTTTCGCGATAACGATACCTTCCGCATCGGTTATTATAATCGGTAACCAGAGAGTTAAAGTTCGAAACATCTGCTTCTTCTGTCGAAGTCAGAATTGCGGATCGGATAATTTCGATCCGACGATCCTGAAATAGGCACCATCGAATGTTACCTTGATTGAGGGTTCGGCTGCCGTCTCCTGCAATCGGAACATCTTCGGTGCGCGTGGGAAACTGCGATCTTCGCAGATCAGGCTCTGGTGGCGGGGACGGCTCTGGCGCGGGATTGTAGCGCGGCGGTGTATAACTCGGCGGTGAATAGGTCTGTTCGCCGTTTTCGGCGGCGATCCAGATCCCAACGCACGCCGCCAAGGCACCTACGATGATCCAGCCTTTTTTGGATCCGGACGGTTTGGAAAGCACCGTACTCGAGGGTTGGGGTCCAATTCGGGGCTCGGCAGTCGGAGTTTGCTCGGGCTTACCGGCGCTCGGACCAGATACGTCGGCAACGGTATCTGTCGAGTCAGGCCGCTTTATCTCCGGTTGATCGGATACCTGGGAAACAAGAGACAGCAAGCCAGCGAAACCGCGAGCTTCTCCCCCTCCTGGATGCCCGCCCGACATGGTGACCTTTCAAACAAAACCTATGCGATCCCGCGAGGCCCCGGCGTCCCGGGCGGACGTCGAAACCAGGGCAGCAACCAGGCTTTCATTGTCAAGGCAAGATTTCCGCCCGCGGGCAGCAAGCCGTGCGCCCTCGCGAATCACGTAGGCTACATCTGAAAGCGGGCGCCCGGCCAACTTTCGGGCGAGCGTGACAATATCGACGTCATCCGACTTCGGTAGATCGAGAAGAAGAGACGACAGTAGAGCCTCAATTTCCTCTGCTCCCGCGTAATCCACTGTCACAATCTGATCGAATCGCCCCCTTCTGAGGACTGCTTGATCGATCATGTCGATTCGATTGGTCATACCGATGACCAGAACACCCTTCTTCACCGCCTCGGGAATCCGCCGAAGGAACTCGGCGACCTCTTCGACTCGGTGATGGCTCGATCCGATCCCGACATTCCGGTCCGCAAGAAAAGCTTCCATTTCGTCAATAACTACGACGCTCGGTGCGTCCTCGACCGCCCTCTCGAAAATTTGAGCCACCTTTCTGCTCGTTTCATGAATGTATGGGCTTGCGATGCTGGTAGCTTCAATCGAGTATAATGGCCAGCCAAGAAACTCTACCAGTCGTTCAACTGCAAAGGTCTTCCCACACCCAGGTGGACCTTCCAGAACTATCGCTGGCGGGAATGCGATTCCGAGACTTCTGTACCGGTCGCGATTCCGGACGATGTCGACAACATGTTCATTGAACAAGGTCTCCAGAACCTGCCGACCAGGAAGCTTAAATTGTTTCTCCGTTGCGGATCCCTCGCCGTCGGAGGGCGCGATGCGCGGTCTGCGCTCCGCGCGGACTACATCGGGCCTCGAACCGCTCGATGAGACAAGTTCGTTGACTTCAAAGCCAGCGCTCTCGACAACGTCTTGGAGATCTTCCAGACTCAGCCAACTCAGCACATTGTGGATCCTTCGCAAAGGCAAGATCGATATGTTCAAGCCACCTGTTAGCCAACACCCAAACACAAGATCATCCTCAATCTTGGCATCACACTCGTACACGGGCAGTACCCTGCTCAGCTTTTCGACATATAGACCGTCGTGTAGCGAGGTGTCTGGATCAATCATCCGTGTTTCCCTCAACGCGGTGGCGCACGCCAGGGCGTCCGCCTTGGTGGTAGGAGATCGGCAATTCGGCAGATTAGTCAGAACATGAGGTGGACCGGAAGTGATGGCGCAGAAGCCGACCGATCCAAATTCGAAACGTTGTGCGCAATACCGCTCCAACAATCCCGAGCCGACCCACCGGTCCATGAGGGATGGCTGCACAACCAGCACACGCTTTCGCCCCTGGTCCGTGTTCACGATCTGCCAGCGGGGTCCAGAATCGAGGACCGAGCACAAACGCTGGCCATCGGGAAGCACAAATCCAATAGGCAGCCAAGCATCCGTCGCCATTTTAGCGCCCTCGCACGATATTGGTTACGGCGAGGAAGTCGTCAGCCTCAGGGGAGCCAATTCGATTGAGATCCATTTCCAGAACCACCTTGCGCACCTCGTCAACATTGGCCCCCGTCAGCGCGCGCTGCCCGCGCTTGACAAGATCGGAATGCAAGTCGGGGCTAGTGAAGAGATGGGGTGATTCCAGGTACAATTTGAATCTGTCAACCACAAACCAATCCTGCCGCCAGAGAATCATAAATATCTTGGACCGGAGTTGATCCAATTGGCCTTCGAAATCGAGGGATTCGATAGATCGTTGTGTAGTCTTCGCAAGATTGTCGAATGTCGCCTCCTCAGTGGGACGCGCGAATTTCCGAACGCTCTCATTAAACATGAAAACGGTTTGGTCGAGTTCCATCTGGCGGATTGGCCGTAAATTGGCTTGACGCGCCTTTGCCAGTAACTCCTTGGCCTTCTGAATGTGGTCCATGGCCTGTTTGGCACTTTCCGGATCCGCCTCGTTCGGCTGGATTTCAGAAGCCTGGGATAGCCGCTCGCGGGCTTGGTCTAAGCGCGGATCGTCCACTCGTGAATCAATGTCGCTGACGCGCTCAAGCGTCTTCTGCGCATCCTCCAAGATGAGCTTGGACGCCCGCGAATAGTCGACCTCCCCGTCCTTACGCGAGTAGAAATTGCGTCCAGAATTGAACGAACCGCCCATACACGGAACTGAAACTTCGAGAATTACGTTTCCGGAATCCAGGATGGAGTAATCGCATATCAGGTCAGAACCAGCTGCGATGACCCCATCATCAAAATCGCTACCCTTGATTTCAAACAATCCAATGTACCTGTTGTCGGTTATCGGATGCGCGATTGCGCCTTCCCAAAGTTTGAACTTCAGCGAACTCGGCGACCCCGCGCGCAACGACTCGCCGGCTTTGTAAATGTTGCGTCCACTTTTCGGAAGCTGATCACCCTCATGTACCAGATAGTCTAGCACCGTTTCGCCGCCAATCTTGTGTAGGACCTCGAGGGCGATCGAGTGGGAGGCCGGAATGGCGTCGATCGTCGCGGCCGTTCTCGTGATCACGATGCGATCCTCCTTTAGAAAGATCGGCCCTCCGGCGGCGTCGAACACAAATAGTTTGAAAGTGTTTTGGCCAGTCTTCGTTAGCGCAACTTCCAACACAGTGCCGGGCCTCAATTCGATACGCCCGGAAGACCACCCGGTATCCAAACTATCTACCTGGAAAGCCGTGCCGGGCAGCCCTAGTCCTCCGAGCTTGATCCCGATTTTCGCCTTCGGCTCAGGAGTCCGAGCCACATAGTTGAATGTGATATCCAGCGCCCCTCCGGAGCTTATCATACCCCTCGCGGCCTTTCGACTTCGGCTCTGCGAAGACCAATCGATCGATTCCGCGAAGAGCGCCGCTCCCTCGGCCACTGCAGTCATCGGATTCACTTCGGTAGAGGGGGCAATGCCGAGTTCAAAGGCTATCTTGTCGCGCAGCGGCATATATTGCGTTGGTCCGCCCACGAACACAATTCGCTCAATGTCGTGGGGACTAAGACCGGACTTCTCGATCGTGTCACGTGCTGATGCGATCGACTCATCCAGTTTTTCCGCAATGAGCGGATCCAGTTGAGAGCGTGATAGGGGTACGTCGAGATAGATTTCCTTGCCGCTTCTATCCCGCGTCCCGAGTTCCGATTCGCTGGCTGAGACCACCGTTTTCTCTCGTGCCGAAAGTTCTATCTTCGTTTTTTCAGTTGCCCAGACCGCCATCCGCATCAAAGAGAGAAATTCCGGATCCGCGGCGAAGTTGTCTGGGAGGTCGAATTCGCTTTTCAGCCAGGGCGTGACTACGTTATCAACGAGCCGGCGGTCAAAATCGCGACCGCCGCACATCGCAATGCCGCCTTGGCCTAGCAGGCTGACCCGGCTGCCAATGCTTTGAGCAATCGCGATGTCCAGGGTGCCGCCGCCCAGATCGTAAATGAGGAAAATGCCGTCTCCCTTTCGCTTGCGCATCACACTCATGACGGCTGCGACGGGTTCTTGCATCAAGGCGACCTTGCCGAGATCAGCGGACTGCGCGGCCTCCATCGTGGCGTCTTTCTGCATCTGGTTGAACGCTGCGGGAACGGTTATGACGGTTCCCGTGTTGTTATTGTTTCGAATCGCTTCAGGTAGGTAGCCGAAAAGTGTTCGTAGGATTTCAGCGGAGCATTCTTCCGGCGTCATGCTGATGTTGACGGCCGGCAGGTCCACAGGAGTTGATGTTCCCATCAGGCGCTTGAACAACGTTGCTGCGTTGCCGGGGTTGCGGGGCGCACTGTTGTAGGCTCGCACGCCAACATACTTGTTACCTTGCCGGGTGATGAATATTGCGGAAGGAGTAACCTTGAACTGGTCGGGGCTTTCGTAGAGATGGACGATCTCGCCATCGTATGAGCAAATCGCGCTGTTTGTGGTTCCCAGATCGATCCCAACGTAATTGTTCATGGCCCTGCCTTTCGCAGAATAACGGTCCCCGCTCGGAGCAGCCCGGATGGGCTCATCACGACGGGCTCGATCATCTGGTCGACCACGAGATCATCTTCAGCGCCGAAATCGGCTACGTTCAGGGCCGTCACCGCAGCACCAGGATCGTATGCTTGTCCTTCGAGATTGACGAGCTTGAGCCCCACGCCTGCAAGGCACTCGTCGATCCGCATGATGAAGTAGCGATGTTGGTTGGCGAACCTGAGCGATTCCCCAGCATCGAGCTTTCCTAGAGCGCGCGCGAACAGCTTCTGAAATCGCCAGCTCTCAATTGCAAGATCGACCAGCACTTGTTCAGGGCTCTGCGGCCTGGATTCTTTGGCATGCTTGGTAAGCATTTGACCTTGCTCTCGCCTTTTCAGATTGCTGCAGGGACTTTTACCGTCGCCAAAACGCCAAAGGCACCAATGAGAGGCCGCCTGTGCCAAGACGTCGTGGACGCGACCCTAGGAACTGGTTCAGCGAATTGATGAAGTGGCCCCATCTTATTGTGGTTTCGCGACCGGTCGCTCGTGAGGTCAGCCAAGCCGTCCACATCTCGCCTTTTTATCGCCGTCGTCACTAGGATCGTCTCCTTTGTTGCGCACATTTAGGGACTGCTTCCTACCGGCGTAGTTGGAGGCGCTCGCGCGTGAATCCAGTCGACACTAACTCGACAAGCCGATCGAGCTGGCTCTCCAAAGGCCACCAACAGCTCCCGGGCTGCGACCTGCGGATCACCGCCACATGCCTCAAACACAGCGTCGGTATCCGCTTCAAGGGCGCGGTGGTCTCGGCGGAATCGGCCCCTGCACAGCGAACTCCCCAGTATTCGGCATCCTTTCGCTCGATCTTAGCGACCGGTGACTTGACTAGCGAGTCCTTTGTTCGTGTTATGTTCAGTTTGCCGTGGAGACATGATTGGGAGAAGCTCGGAGCCTTGGCTTGGTGCGCTGCCTTAGAAGTCTAAAGGCGGATTCATCGGAGTAACTGCCAGAAGAAAACTCGGCTCACCAAGTGGAATACGGACCCGCGAATGGCGAGCGCCAATATGGCAGGCGATCGCGTGGACGCTCGTAACGGGCTTCGGTCTCGAGACCGCGGCGTCGGAACTTGATGCCTCCTTGTGGCTCGCCGCTCATGAGGACTACAAACTCCGTGCCCTTGCCGGTCTCCGAGCTCAACGCCTCGTCAGAGATGATCAGGGCAGATCGTGGCGACGCCATTCCTGCGATACGATCCAAT
>WNFS01003376.1_pt1 | contig 13324 bp, 16 predicted proteins | sample 5400141 | NCBI WGS metagenome assembly WNFS01 (sample SAMN13153358, study PRJNA577476) | soil metagenome | isolation source: 60 cm saprolite under Madrone tree | place: USA:California | collected 2016-06-14
CCGCTTCGCGCGAAGTTCGAGAAATATTGGGGTGCCCCGGTACCGCCGGTCAAAGGATGGCATCTTTCGCAGATGTTCGAGGCGATGGAACGAGGAGATCTTCAGGCGCTGTACGTGATTGGTGAGAATCCGCTCCAGTCGGAGGCGGACCAGAATCATGCCCGGCATCTTCTGGAAGGACTCGAGTTCATGGTCTGCCAGGACATCTTTCTGACGAAGACGGGCGAGATGGCGGATGTCGTCCTGCCCGCCAGTGCGGCCTGGTGCGAAACCGACGGCACGGTGACCAACAGCGAGCGGCGCGTTCAGCGCGTGCGCAAGGCTATCGAAGCTGCTCCCGGGGCTCGAGACGATGTCGCCATTCTCTTTGATATCGCTCGCCTCATGGGGCACGACTGGGGAGTGCCGAATGCCGAGAAGATATGGAACGAGGTGCGCGCCCTCAGTCCGGTTCATACCGGCATGAGTTACGCGCGGCTGGAAGAACTCAAGGGCATTCAGTGGCCCTGTTATGACGAGAACCATCCGGGCGAATTGTTTCTCCACAGCCGGCTTTGGGAGCGGCCGCTCAATGGTCCGCGAGTGTCGTTTTTTCCGGTGGAACACGATCCACCCGTTGAACGCCTTTCGGCGGAATTTCCGCTGCGCCTCACGACTGGCCGGCGGCTGGACGAGTACAACACCGGCGTCCAGACGTCGGGCTACCGCTCGCCGCTTCGCCGCGGAGAAACGCTGGATCTCTCGCCGGAGGATGCGGAGCGTCTGGGAGTCCGGGATGGAGAACTTGTTAAAGTACTGTCGCGGCGAGGCGCCGTTACTGTTCCGGTGCGCCGCGACCAATCGCTGCGGCCCGGACTTACGTTCATGACGTTGCACTTTCCGGACGATGTCGCCACGAATCTTTTGACGATCGAAGCCCTGGACCCGAAATCGGGAACCGCGGAATTCAAAGCCGCCGCGATTCGCGTCGAGAAGATGTAGAAGTATTAGATGGATATTCGCTTTCACGAACTCGAGGCCGACGCTGCGGAGCGCGATGCCGTCGATTCCGTGCTCGGTCCGCCGGTTTCGGCCTGGGCCGGCGGAATCAGGGATATTGAAACTGAAGGGCACTCCGCGACTTTCGGCGGACATGCCGCCCGGTCGCAGCGAGACCTCCTGCTTCCCGTTCTTCACGCAGTCCAGGGCCGCTTTGGTTGGCTTCCGCCCGGGGCGCTCAACTATATCTCCCGCCGGCTCACGGTTCCTCCAGCCGAAGTTTTCGGCGTGGCGACCTTCTACCATCTCTTTTCACTGACGCCATCCCCGCCGGGAGTGATCCATGTCTGCGACGACATCGCCTGCCGCATCAAAGGAGCCGAACGTCTCTGCTCCGAGCTGGAAGGGATCTCTGTTCCCCAATTCACCTGGAAGCGCAGTCCCTGCCTCGGACTCTGTGAGCGTGCTCCGGCGGTCATGGTGAGCCAGGCCGGCGAAAATCCGAGATTGTTCTCGCATGGGCCGGTGGTTGCCACGTCCGAGATCGTGGCGGCAGCCAATTCCACAAACGGAAAACCGGAAGGACTCGAATCGCTCCGCCGGTCCGTCCCGCAGGCGGGCCAGGAGGGTCTCCGTCTTATACGTCGTATAGGACGCGTTCAACCGGACAGCCTCAATGCGTATCAAGCCGACGGTGGATATGCAGCGCTGAAGAAGGCTCTCGAGATTGGTCCCGAAGGGGTCATCCGAGAAGTTCTCGCCTCGAATCTGGTAGGACGGGGCGGCGCAGCTTTTCCCACCGGACGAAAGTGGGAAGCTGTGGCCAAGGCTGCGGCGGGGCCTCACTACGTTGTCTGCAACGCCGATGAATCCGAACCCGGTACGTTCAAGGATCGGCTTTTGATGGAAGGCGATCCATTCGGAGTCATCGAAGGGATCACCATTGCGGCCTACGCAACCGCGAGCGAGCGCGGATACTTCTATGTGCGCGGCGAATATCCTCTGGCCGCGCAACGCATCGGCGCTGCTATCGAGGAAGCGCGAGCGGCCGGCCTTCTGGGAGAAAACATCCTCGGCTCCGGCTTCGCCTTCGACATCGAGCTGCGACGCGGGGCAGGCGCTTATATTTGCGGTGAAGAGACGGCGCTCTTCAATTCGATTGAGGGCAAACGCGGAGAGCCTCGCAACAAACCGCCGTTTCCGGTCCACGTCGGTCTCTTTGGAAAACCGACGGTCATCAATAACGTGGAGACGCTTGCGAACATTCCTTTGATCCTCGCCGAGGGCGGCGCGGCTTACGCCGGAGTGGGAACCTCAGGATCGAGCGGCCCCAAGCTGTTCTGCCTTTCCGGGCACATCGTTCGTCCCGGCCTTTATGAAATTCCGTTCGGCCGAACCCTGCGCGAACTGATCGACATGGCGGGCGGCGTGCCGGGCGGGAAGGGAATACGGGCGATCCTTCTTGGCGGTGCGGCGGGAATGTTCATTGGTCCCGACAAGCTCGATGTCCCGCTCACGTTCGAAGGGACTCGGGCGATCGGCGCCACACTCGGTTCCGGCGTCGTCATGATCTTTGACGAGACTGTGGACCTCGCCGACATCCTGACGCGGGTGGCCGCATTCTTCCGGGACGAGTCCTGCGGCCAGTGTGTTCCTTGCCGCGTGGGAACCGTCCGCCAGGAAGAGCTGCTTTCGAGGATGCGCTCGGGCCGGACGATCGGATCACGAGCCGATGAACTGGCGTTGCTCAAAGAGATTGGACAGGCGATGCGGGATGCATCGATCTGCGGCCTTGGCCAGACCGCTTCGAACGCCATTGAGTCCGCATTCGCGAATTTGAATCCGATTCCGGGAGGGAAAAACGGGGCATGAGCGATCCAATCTGGTTTACACCACCACCTCGCCCGAGCCGCCCACCCGAAGCGCCGAAGAAGGCTGAACCGAAGCAGGTCGACATCATTATTGATGGCCGGGCGATGCAGGTTCCCGAGGCGTGGACGATCCTCGAAGCCTGTCGTTCGATCCGCGTGGACACGCCGACGTTGTGCTATCTGGAAAACCTGACGCCGGTGAACGTGTGCCGCATCTGCGTCGTCGAAATCAAGGGTGCTCGCACGCTGGCGCCCGCATGCTCTCGAAAAGTCGAACCGGGAATGGACATTGGGACCGATTCGGAGCGAGTCCGCCTTTCGCGCAAGATGGTCCTGGAATTCCTGGGCTCCTCCGTCGATCTATCCACCGCGCCGCAAGCGCAGTCCTACATGAATCGATACGATGCCCATCCCGAACGCTATGGTCCGCCCGGTGCGTCCACAGCGGCCGGCGAGCGCGATGCCCGCGAGCCGGGCCATCATCACACTTCGGATGGAAGTCACGCGGCAACCATGCATCAGCCGGTCAAGGTGGATAACGACCTCTACGTGCGCGACTACGCGAAGTGCATCCTTTGTTATAAGTGCGTCGAGGCTTGCGGAAGCGATGCGCAGAACACATTCGCCATTGCCGTCGCCGGCCGCGGATTCGATGCCCGGATCTCCACCGAAGCCAACGTTCCGCTTCCGGATTCCGCATGCGTCTACTGCGGAAACTGCATCGGCGTCTGTCCGACCGGTGCGCTCATGTTCAAGAGCGAGCATGAAATGCGGGAGGCGGGCACATGGGACGAATCGAAGCAACACAAGACCGACACCATCTGCCCCTATTGCGGCGTCGGCTGCACGCTGACCCTCCACACCCAGGACAACCGCATCGTGAAAGTGACGTCACCCATGGACGCCAGCGTCACCCATGGCCACCTCTGCATCAAAGGCCGCTTCGGCTTCGAGTTCGTGCAGAATACGACTGAGCCAAAAGATTAGTCATAGTAGAATGGTGTTGCCCTTCCACTCCTATGGAACGACAACGCATGCTTGACGACATCCGAGAATTCTTTCAGATGTTCCTCGCGCCTCAACTCGAGGGAATCAAGGGGGAGCTAAAAGCCATTAACTCCAGGATCGATGCGCTCGACAACAAGTTCGACCACAAGATCGATGCGCTCGACACCAAATACGCCAGCAAGTTCGATCTGCTCGACAGCAAGATCGACGCGCTCGATACTAAAGTTCACAGCAAGCTGGATTTGCTGGATACCAAGGTGGAGTGTTATCGGCGCGAACTGTCGGCCGAAATCCGGCGTGTCGAGGAAACGCTTTCAGCAGATTTCGTGCGCATTGAGAGCAAAGTGGATGTCCGATTGGCCACGATGGACGAGCGCATGGAAGCCCTTCGCCGGGAACTGCTCGCCGAAATAAAAGCCGCTCGATAATCACCCACGGTACCAGAGATTACCGCTTCGTTTATTGATGCATACCTAAATACTTCGCGACCTATGAGGAGCCAGGCACGTAGTCGCGGGCTTTAGCCCGCGTTCCCCCATCGATGAGGAACACAGCGTCGAAACCCGAACGCGGGCTAAAGCCCACGACTACGTGCTTGCCCGGAAGGACCGCGCTTATCGGTGCGACATAGCTACTTGGGTTTAGTCGCAACGAACCCGCGCGTACGGCGGGTGACCGCGTCAGAGTAGTTCCCGGCCACGTCGCCACGCTCATTGATGCCGCGCCCAAATGTGGCTGCGGCTCCCGGAACGTCGATCGTGGTAAAGCCGCGGGAAGTCAGCACAAACGCATGCGTGCCGGAGGCATCCGTGAACTGACCGGTGATGCTGCCCCTGTTGCTGATTCCACGCGCGGCTGTCGCGGTGGCTCCGGGAACGTCGACGGTAATGAAGCTTCCGTCGTCGGTCCGCATGTAACCGTGTGAAACTCCCTGCCCATCGATATAAGATCCTACGATCTCGCCGACCTCGTTGATGCCGAATGCAAAAGTCTGCGATGCCCTGGGCACGTCGATCTGGGTGAACGTGCCGTCCTCGTGCAGAAATCCGTGATTGATTCGGGCGTTATCGATGATGTTTCCCGTCATCTGACCATGATTGTTGATTCCGAAAATTCCTGTGAACGCAACACCGGGAAAGTCAATCGTCTGAAACTCTCCTTTTCGCAAGAGAAAACCATGCGTCGAAGTCTGCCTGCCAATCGGGCCGTCATCGTACTGCCCGACAATGTCTCCCCTCTCGTTAATTCCGCGCGGCGCGGTTTGTAGGTGTCCGGGAACGTTGATATCGGTGAAAGTGCCATCCGACAGCAGGAAGCCATGGGTCACGCCATCCGCGCCGGTAAACGTTCCAACTACTTCGCGCGGGCTGTTGATTCCCTGCGGAGCGGTCGTGACGGCTCCCGGGACATCGATCTTGGTAATGGACTGTGCGCTGACCGCGGTTGCGAACATGGCCATCGCAAGGAAAGTTGTCAACATTTTTCTACGCAGCATAAACTCCTCCTCAATGAGAAAACTTTCGCATGGCAACTTTACAGATCCATTGCCGTACCGTGAACTCGCCGTTTAACGTTTGTGACGCCGGTGTTGCAGCAACGGATCGATCCAATGTAGAGAGTGGCTGTATCCAAGTATTGTGAACTGTTTCAGCATCTGGCAACAGTATAAAACCTCAGATACTTCGTCTCCTGGGTAGGATTGGATTCAACATGGATCGCGGCGGGGACCCGGAATCGTGCCCTTTTCTACTGAAGACTGCCCAACCTCTGCTTCGCGCAAAGTTTTCGGAGTGACCTTATTGCCTAGTTGGACTACTTGTCCGAGTCGGTCTGAGTGGTATCTGTTACAGCCAACACGACAGAGCCGTGAATTGTCATTTCGAAGGGCTGAAACAGTTTCCCTGCCGTTTTCTCTTTTCCTGGTGGCTTAGGCGTTCGGTGACTTGGCCGTTGACCCAATGGCCGCCGCAATAGGTCCAATGGTAAAGTTTTCATCGTGACCTCCGGCCCATCATCCGATGCATATCTTGGCGACGCCTTTCATAACAATCCCAAGGCGTATTGGTCTCCGCGCTTGCTGGAAATGATATCCGCCCGACAAACAAGAGAAGGCGACGCAGACCGTGCTTGAGCAGGCGCAGGTGTTGTCGGAAATGTGGGCCGTAACCTGAAGATGTACGGACAAGTGAGGCTGGGACGGAAACGATGAGAATCATTTTGAACATCGTGGGCGTTTTGATGATGCTGATGGGGACCATCTGGTTCCTTCAGGGCATCAATATCCTACCGGGAAGTTTTATGACCGGACAAATCCGATGGGCCGTCTATGGCGGCGCCACAGCGTTCGTTGGCTTGGGGCTTGTCGTGGCCGCCAACCGGCGCCGCCAGGGCGTTTCCCCGGGCAGCCGGTAGTCGAACCCGCCCTGCGAAACCAAACGCGTACTGACGAGAGCAAGGAACAGATGATCTGAAAACATGGCCGTCGAGACCAAATGACGAACGGCCCAGGTTCAATATCTCCAACGGCGATTAGATTCGCAGCGGGGACAATTCTGAAAGTGTTTTTCGATGACGCGCCCGCGCTCATCGTGCGAGGATTACGGCTCGCATGAGTCGTCCCACGTGTTATCAATGTTTCTGGCCGAAGGCGCTTTGCTGGTGCACATCAATCCGGCCGATGGATACACGGACGAAGTTCCTTTATCTGATGCACCCGAAGGAGTTCAAACGGGAGAAAGCCGGGACCGGTCGACTCGCGCACCTCTGTCTCGCTAACAGCGAGATTCACATGGGTGTTGGTTTCGACGGCCACGCAGCGGTTCAGCGCTTGATTAACGATTCCAGTTACTTTCCCGTGCTGGTCTACCCGGGCGCCACAGCGCGCAATCTCTCAAAAGGCGATCTCGTCGCCAGCGACCTGGGTGAGCGCCGTCTGCTCGTTCTGTTGCTCGACGCAACCTGGATAGGCTCCCGCAAAATGCTTCGGGTCAGTCGAAGCCTGCAGCGTCTACCGCGAGTGATGTTCAACGCTGGAGTTCCGAGCCGCTTTGTTATCAAGCAACAGCCTCAAATCGGCTGCCTCTCCACGCTCGAAGCAACGCACGAGTTGCTGGTTGCACTGGAGCGTTCAGGACTGGATCAGTACCCAGACCAGGCTCAATTGCTCGCGCTGTTTGAGCGCATGCAGGATTTTCAAATCCGTTGCGCCGCCGATCCGGCCCGCAGCGGGTATCGACACCAGCCCTACGGCAGGCCCGAGGACCGCGTACTGGCAACCGGTCGCCGACGTGCACGCCGAAGTATGTATTTGCCGACGCCGTGATAACGTGCAGGGTTCCGGCAGTTACAGATGCTGCGGTGACGGTTCGAGTTTGCGGTTCATTGAACGAACGTCGCTCTGGAACGAGCGTCATGAATTTACCAAGTGCCTACATCGTTCATCGTTCATGGACCATGTGAAATTTACATTTGAAGACCGGGCAAAATTCAAACTGAGTCAGTACCTGGAATTGCACCGCCCGTAGTTCGAGGAAACGCGTGAAAATGGTATGCTTTCCCCGAGGCGACTGTGGGTACTCTTTCACAGTTTGCGATGTTCATTCTTGTGGCAGCGCAGGCAGTGCCGCTGGATACCTCGAGCATTACCGGTATCGTGCAGCGGTCGGGAACGGCGGAGCTTCTCGATCTCGCGGTTGTCAGCCTGATTCCCGCCGGCGGTGCAGCGGCGCCGCCGTCTGTGGAGACCGACAGCACAGGGCGCTTTAGCCTTCGAAATGTTCCTCCGGGCCGGTACGCCATCAGCGTTCGCCGCGAAGGTTACTTTGGTCCCCTGCGACACGGCGCGTCAGCGCCGTTTGTCACGCGGCAGATCACGCTCACCGGTTCGAACATAACCGCGGTTCGAAATGTCGAGTTCCGGATCAAAGATTCGCCGAGACCTATCGGGATAGCCAGCGCGACCGCCGGAACAGAAAGTTTTTCCATTCAGCATGTTCCGGCAGGAGAGTACGATGTTTCCGTTACCATGGCCCCAGGCACAAGCGTCGGGATATCCAACAGGCAGGACGGAGCGTTCTCAAGGAAGGAATCGTCGTAGGAGAAGAGCCTTCGGAACCACTTCGCTTGATTCTCGATAGCGCGAAGCCTAAATAGTGGTCGCCCACAAGCCGTGTTTCAAAACCATTCGAAGCCAGACTTGTGAATTGCAGCAGGCGCAACATTCCCCTCCTTGAAAAGGGCATTAATATAACTTGACGCATCCTGCCACTGAGCGAGAACGATGAACCTGACGCAATTCGACGCGCAAGCCGATGATGAGTACACTTTGACGGTGACAGGTTTCAGCCCGCTGGGACAGTAAACATGGATGTCTTCCTGGCTTGGTACCTGCTCATTATTACTGGCGGGGTTGTTGTCGGGCGGCGATTCGGGCGTCTGGCGAGCTTGGCAGTGATGATTGAGATGGACCAATTGAGCCTGCTGTTCTTGGGGGCGATCAAGACCGGGCACGTTGATCCGATACTGCTAATACCGGGCGCAGGCACTCTGCCAAAGATCGGTTATTACTCCGGCGTATCGGCAGGCGGTTTGGTTCCACCGTTGGTTTTTGTGCTGGTCGCAATGTTTGTCCGACGTGCAGATACGGAGGCCATATGATCGTTGGATTATTTCTCTTAATCCTCGCACAACAAGATTCGATTTCCGTCCATAGCGCACGACCATTGGCCGACGCCGCCCAACAACTGGAAACGAAATACGGGGTACCAGTCTTTTACGAGGACCCGGCCTGGACTCCGGCGCAGTTTCCGAATCCTGGAGGCAGACCCCCGGTGTTCCGAACATACGACTTCGCTTTCGGCTTCGATGCGAGCCAGCCCATCGTGGCGGTGTTGCAGAAGATGTTGGTGCAAGCCAGGGCGGAGGGGATTCCGGGCAACTTCAAAATTGTGCCGATTGGTGATGGCTACGGGCTTGTCCCCGTGGAGGGATCGGCGCTTGATCTTCCAATTTCCTTCCCCACGGCAGAGCGGACGGTTCAGGCGACTTTCCAGCTCATCTTCAATGCGCTGACTGCCGCGTCCGTGCATAAAGTCGTTGGCCCCTCCGCGATTGCCGTTAATTTGTTTATCCAAGCCGTGGCCACTGTCGGCGCCAATCATGAGAGGGCGAGGGATGTAATGGTGCGGTTGCTGAGTGATATGCGCCGACCCGACCTATGGGATCGTCATGCTGGCGTTCCCAAGATGTCGTGGAGCATGTTTTATGACCCCAATTACATGCAGTGGTATGTCGTCAATGTCCGAGCCGTTCTTTTGGGCAAGGAGATAGTGCCGCAGTCGGCGGAGTACGCACGGCTAATCCAGGCGAAAGACAAATGGGTAACCCACCAGATCATTCGATATGAATTTATCTACACTTCGATTTGTGGCCTCTGCCTGGCGCCAACTAGTCCGCAGGGATGGGAGCCGATTAGGTTTCGCGTCGGGCTTATTCCTCCCGCAGTAAGAGTAGGAGTGTTGACGGGCGTATGGGCGGACAGGCCGGAGGCTCGCGAGAGGCTTGATAAATACAGTACCGTAGAGAAGCAATTCGACTATATCGAAGAACAGTTGGAGAAGCATCCGCAGCGGGTCGTCATTGAATATGATCCTGATGATGGCCATCCCACGAATGTCCGTTTTGGCAATGGCATGACGACGGACGGTGATTATGGGTTTACGATAACGGACTTTACGCCGCTCCCACTCAACCGCTCACGTGTGACCCCGGCTGGCCTGCCTGTTACACCGGCTGGAACATTGCCGAAATGACTTAAGAAAATTGAGATGAAACCGCTCATTGGAATGGCTGTCCAAAGGAGAAGGACATGAAAACAGTGGCATATTTGGTCCTACTACTCGCGGCTGGTCTGCCGCAGACAAGTGTGCAGGTGGACGTTATCCCGCCTGCCGATAGCAGGATCACCGTCGAGCGGATCGCCCCGTACACGATTGTCCTCACCAACAACACTACGCACGCCATCACCGGCCTCGCGGTGGAGTGGGTTGCCGGTGGACCCCCCCATACTCTCTTGTTGGGGCACTATGGATTTAAGCAGCCCATCGTGCCTGCAAAAGGTATGGTCGTTCTTGCGCCTCCAAACAACGTAACGGTGATCCCCGTCAGTATGGATCGAGGCGGACGCCGTACCGTGGGTCCTGCGGCTCCTCCTCCGGTATGGCGGGTCGTCATCTCTCTACCCACTGTCCTCTTTGATGATGGAACCATGCTCGGCGATGATCGCTATAACCTTGTCGCTACCATTACAGCCAGAACGGAGTTGCCTGCCGCGTTGGCGGCTGCGGAGGCGATGTGGAAGGCGAAAAGGCTGGACGTTTATGAATTTACTTATAAGCAAATTTGCTTCTGCGTTCCGCCGCCGCCCGGTAAGCCGGGATCGGAGCCTATTGTGTTTCGGGTGTTGAATGGCGTGGGCTACCTCCAGGCGGCGTGGGCGGATCGGGAACAAGCCCGGCAGGGATTAGATAAATTCAGTACGGTCGAGAAGCAATTCGCGTACATCCGAGCGGAGTTGGATAAGCATCCTTTCCGTGCCGAAATTGATTACGACCCGGACTTGGGATACCCGAAGCGAGTCTATATCGACCCATTAGCGAATACTACGGATGAGGAATATGGGTTTGAGGTGACGGGATTCACACCGCTCTCGCGATAAGACCACCGATACGAGCGATGCCCCCGGAACCCCAAGGGCGCTCCTCCCATTGGGCCCGCCGATAGCTTCTCGAGTATCCTCCAACGCACGATTCCGCAGGTACTGCCAGAGAAGGTTGCGAATGCCGTTCAGACCACGGCAGCGAGGCACCGGCCCGCGCGGGCCAGCTTAAATGCGCCAGAGAAATTGTGGCCAGGAGTTTTACTGTCCCGAAGGGATCTTTCGCCGCTCTGAACCGGACCTTGGAAGCTGGTCTGTGGCGCCGGACTCTCCTGGAAAACACTTTTCAAACCCAAGCGGCTGATTCTCCGAGCTCCAGTCCTCGATTCTCGATTTGGCGCGCGACGTGTTCCTACTCCATCAAGGATGGTGAATCGAACTGCTCACACTTTCGCCGCGGAGAGCACTGTATGGAGGTCTTATGAACAGAAAGATTTGGATTGTCATCGGCATTGCGGCAGTTCTGATGGTCGGCTGGTATCTATTTCGACCTGAACTACTGCTCGTGAACCGCACCGTTTCTGAAGAGTTTCCCGCTGCACCGCGCTCGAGCGCGGCAGGGTCCGAGATGCCTCAGCAGTTGCTCTCGGGCCATTTCAAGGGCTATGCGCATGAAACCCATGGGACAGCCGCCATCTACGACATCAACGGTAAGCGCGTTCTCCGCCTGACGAACTTCAAAACATCGAACGGACCCGACGTCCATGTCTATTTGGTTGCGGCGCCGGACGCGACGGATGATGACACTGTGAAAAACACGCCGTTCGTGGATCTTGGAATCATGAAAGGTAACGTGGGAGATCAGAATTACGACGTCCCTCAGTCGCTAGACCTGGGAAAGTATCGGGCTGCCACGATCTGGTGCAAACGCTTTGCCATTAACTTTGGAACAGCTCCGCTTGCTCCGACGAATGAGCGACATCGATGGCCTGCCAACCATCTTCCGAGCAGGCCTACAACCAGCCGAGCCGTAGACACCGGTTGAAGGGGTTGCCAAATACCTTAGCTCGGAATCTTCAAATACATGACGCCCCGCGCATCAACGAGCGTCGCCCGGGAGTCTGCACCAGCCGAAGCATCACGCCTTCGCAAGTGGGACAGAGCAGTACAATGCCCGGCGATTGAGTGAACGCCCGCAATTCACCCATCACGCTCGTACCGCGGCACTGGGCACAGATGATGCTTGTGGCGGTCATTTCGACGCCGAAGATTGTTTGTAGTCTTCCGGCAAGCGCGTTACCGTCGAGCATCATCTGTGGGAATACGGCACCTTCGCCGGAACACGGAGGGCTGGAGACGGCGGCCTTCGCCCGGGGTTCCGGGCTATCAAATCGACGCGATTGTTGCCGAGAACGAGGACATCCTCGGCCGGCTCGTTCTCGAGTTCGGGAAACGCACGGCCCGCATCTCAAACCGTCGCGCCCAGAGTTTTAGCAACGTGGTCCGGGATGAGATCGTGGGGCAGGTCGAACTGGAGATCCTCGAACTTGTGCTGGAGGAGACCCCTTCGCGTCAGGGGGAATATCTGGAAATCAGTTTCGTTGAGACGGCCGGCGAGGACAATAACCATGGTGACGAGCTCGAGGCTGTGGAGCGAACGCCGGACGATCGGCCCGGTCCCGAGGAAACCGTGATGCAACTCGAACTCATCCAGAAGGCATATGAAGCCGTGAAAGATCCACGACACCTCGAGGCCATCATTCTGCATTATCTGGAAGGCTGGGCGTTGACCGAGAGCGACCGGAGCAAACCCGACCTGGAACGGCACTTCAACAAAAGCCGGCGGCAACTCCAGAACTGGATGAATGCGTCACTGAAAGCCATGAGCGAAGCATGCGCCGTTCATGCCGAGCGCAAGCCCGGCCGGGCGCAGCCTGAAGAAAACACGCAGGCTCAAGGATTGGAGAAAGACAATGAGCGGCAGTAACGACCTTTTTGACGATGTCCTTCATGAATTGATGCTCGAGGGGTCCAGGCCGAGCTATGAGGCGCTCCTGCGTTGGTGTGAACGCTATCCGCAATATCGTGATGAGTTGGAGCAGTTTTTCACCATCTGGGCCGTCCAGGAGGCACTGCCCGAGCGTTCACCGATCGATGAAGAACGGTTCGGCGCTCAAGCCGTGAAGCATGCCAGGGCCATCCTGCGCCGCCAGGGTTTGTCGGCGACACCCGAAAGAGTGGCGCCTCCTGCGGATGAGACCAAACCGCTCAAGGAGTTCGACCAATACGTGTTGACCGCGATCTACCTGCTTCGCGGGGAAGGCTACGCCGTGAGCATTACCGAAAAAGTCGACGAGATGACCGGAAAGGAGAACCTCATCGCTTCCACTTTTGCGGCGCTGTCCCGGCTGGAAGGACGCGGACTCGTTGAATCGAGGGAGAAGGAGGCCCAGCCGCGGCAGTATTACACGGTCACACCTGCGGGCGAGCGCGTGTTGGCCAATTGCAAAGGCGTCGTGCGCGCCTGGATCGACGGCCTGGAAAACTCGATCTGACAACGTTTCGGGAGGAAGGTCTCAATCCGGCCGGCTCCTTCCGATGTTATTCCTGACACGGCCGGAATTTCGACAAACAAACGACTCAGGAGAAGTGTGTATGGCAAAAACAACGACAATTAAAGCTGTGCTCGGCGTCCGGAAAATCTCGGATGCCGAGTTCCTAAAGCAATTGAACACGGCCCACGACCGGGTCAACGGTAATACGAATTTCCCTAATCCACCGGTGGATATGCCCACGTTCAAAGCGGCCATCG
>WNFS01010433.1_pt1 | contig 13324 bp, 15 predicted proteins | sample 5400141 | NCBI WGS metagenome assembly WNFS01 (sample SAMN13153358, study PRJNA577476) | soil metagenome | isolation source: 60 cm saprolite under Madrone tree | place: USA:California | collected 2016-06-14
AGAAAAAAAGCAAGCTCATTGGCTTGCCTGAATTGGCGGTAAAGAACAAAAAAACTATTGTAAAGGTGCTTCCAGCAATGTCCCGGCAAAGCGCTCCATCTCGATCCGCTGGAGCGGCGCTAGTCTCTGGGCGGCGTTCGTAAAGGAGTTTATCACGCCGAACCAGTTGGCCTCTGGCTCAACCAGGTAGCTCGATACGACCTCATCTGTTATTTTCTGAGAGAACTGCCTTTCCTCTGCGATCTTTCTTATGACTTCCAAAGGATCAACCACTTTCACCTCGCGGGTTTTAAGAAACGCGTCAAGCACCGAGCTCGCAACCTTGAATCCTTCGCTCACGGCTTCTGCCATCCTGCGAGTAAGCTCATACGCGGTGAGATGAATATGCGCGTGGCGGAAACTTTTTTCCCGGGAGACGATGAGATCATTGGTGCACGGCTTTCTAAAAACAAAAGGTTCTACCGAAACGCTTCCCATACCAACTTCGGAATTGCCGATCATGATGCCAGCCTTGAGGCCGGACTCAACGTCCCAAATCTCTTCTGAAATAATTTTCAAAACATATGGGTCTCTTCCAACACAAAGGACTTCATTGTAAGAGCGCCGTTCCGGAGCAAACTCTGCACCGTCTCCGCGATCTCGGAATTATTGTAAGCAACATACTCCGCCGCAAGAAACGCTCGCATCCATTCGCCCTTCCCTCGCAGTAAATATGAATCCGTTCATCCGGTTGATATCGTAGTTCGCCACTGTGGCTTTTATCTCGTCCGGCAGGCGGCGGTAGTATTTCACCGGAATCAACCGGGAGTCTTCATTGTCCTCAACTACAAGGATTTTCTTGGCCATGTGCGCAACCGTAGTAAAGTTAATATTTTATAGGTTCTCCCCCTACGATCCGACGCACCCACCGCTCCGAGCAAAGAAAAGGCGGCGGTCCACTGAAATCTTTTTACCCCGTTGGATTCCGCTGAAATCTCTTTGGTCTCACGCCTTGAAAAGCTCGCCTATGCGCCGGCCGAAAAAGCGACTGGCTACGAACAGACTCACAGCCAATAGCACGAAACCGAGCATGCCCATCGCACTTGCGATGTAGGGACCATCTGCGATTCGCCCCAGAAGAGCGTAGATGGCTTTGGTAATGGGATAATTCTGTTGTTTCAGCGCCAGGATAAGGCTGTCGCTTACCTCCAGCATGGCAAACGAAAAACATAGAACCGCCCCCGCCACCAGGTTGGCGAACACCAGCGGGAAAGTGATCTGGTAGAGAGTCTTCACGGGACTGGCACCGAGGTTCATTGCCGCTTCCTCAAGGGCGACGCTCGTCTGTTGAAAACCCGCGTAAGCCGCGCGCACCATATAGGGTAGGCGGCGCACTGCATAGGCGACAACGAGCAGAGGGACAGGATTGATTCGAGCGTCGAGGGGCGTTGCCGAGAACGCTGCCACATAACCAAAGGCCATCACCAGCCCCGGGAGCGCCAGGGGTAGCATGGCGAGCACATCCAATACATCCCGACCAGGCACCCGTTTGCGCGTCAAAAGGTACGCGATGGTCACCCCAAGAACGACATCGATAATCGTGCTGAGACTGCTGAGAAAGAGACTGTTTTTTATGCTGAGCAGCGTGAGGTCGTGAACAAATACTTCCCGGTAAAACTTGAAGGTGTATTCACTTGGCAGGACGCTCAAGAACCAACGCGCGGTGATGGATGTGAGCAGAACCCCGAGATGAGGGATCAGAGCAACGGCGGAAATGCCCAGTACCACCGCGTAAATCAATACCGTCAGGGACGCCGAAGCGTGGCGTACCGCGGAAGCCACATGACCGCGGCTCAGCATCTCATAACCTTTGCTGCCAATGAGACGCTTCGACACGTAGAAAAACAATAGCGTGAGGACGATGACGGCGACGACCAAGGCATAGCCCATGGGGTTTTGATGCAGGTCGGTCACCATATTGAAGATCTGGACTGCGATCAGTTGACGGTAATTTAAAACCAGCGGGGTACCCAGATCGGTAAAAGCCCAGATGAACACGATGATCGCTCCGGCAAAATAGCCTGGGAGCATCAAAGGAAAAGTAACCGTACGAAAAAGTTTGAAGCCGCTCGCCCCCATGTTCTTTGCCGCTTCCTCCAGGCTCGGATCGACGTTTGCTAGGGCTGCCGCCAAATTCAAATACATGATCGGATAAAGATGGAGCACTTCAAGCAGTATCACAGCGGCAAAACCCCCGCCCAACCAGTCGATGGGCTGATCAATGACACCCATGTAAAGCAACAATAGATTGATCGATCCAAAACGCGCGAGCAGCTGGCGCATGCCAATGGCCCCGACGAACGGGGGGAGCACTAGGGGAATCAAAATCAATCCGTTTAACACTACCTTGCCGGGAAAATCGTAACGTACGAAAAGAAAGGCCAAAGGAAGGCTGAGCAAGGTCGTAAACAAGGTCACGGTCAAGCCCAGATTGACGCTGTTGGCCAAGACCACCGTATAGGTCGGGCTCGATAACATGAGCCTAAAGAAAATCAGCGTAAAACCTTTGTCGGTGAAAAAAGCGTTGGAGAAAACAAAGCCGAGAGGATAGAGCATGAAGGCAATGAAGAAACACCAGAGAAAGAAGAGGAATCCCGCGTTGGCAGGACTCATATCGTGGCGCCTTAACCAGCTAGTCACCCGGCTCCTCTCGCGGCAACACGATCACATCGCGCGCATCGACCTGTAGCGCAACGCGGTCTCCAAGCTCGGCCTTTCTTACTGTTGGGTTATATTCCACTGCGCGAACAAAAGTGCCGTCCGCAAGGCGCAAGGAGTATTGCTCGCTGTCGCCGAGATACATGATGCTTTGGACTTCGCCGGTTAACTGGTTCAGCTGCTCCGATGTCACTCCCTCGGCTTGGTGCAATCGGACGGATTCGGGACGGACGGAGCAAACGACCGGATCGCCTCGCGCGATTCCTTTTACCCCGTTTAAGGCGCGCACCAGCCCGACCTGAGTTCTAACCGTCAACCACTCGCCACGTTCTTCCAGAGTCCCGGGCAACAAGTTTGTCCCGCCGATGAACTCAGCCACAAAGGCCGATTCCGCCCGCGTGTAGAGCTGGCGCGGCGTGCCGACCTGAACGATCCGACCGCGGCGCATCACGGCGATGCGATCAGCCATGGACAGGGCCTCGGCCTGATCATGGGTGACATAGATCATGGTGCGCGCGATTTTTCGGTGGATATCTTTGATCTGCCCGCGCATATCTATCCGAAGCTTCGCGTCGAGATTGGACAGAGGCTCATCGAGCAAGATGACATCCGGCTCGATGACCAGGGCGCGGGCGAGCGCGACTCTCTGCTGCTCGCCGCCGGACAACTGATTGGGCATCCGCTCCGCGTAGGCTACCATCTGCACGGTTTCAAGGGCGCGGGCAACGCGCTTGTTCTTCTCCTCCTCGGATACGCGGCGCATTTTGAGCCCGTAGGCCACGTTATTCCGGACATCCATGTGCGGCCAAAGCGCATAATTTTGAAACACCATGCCGGTGTTGCGTTTGTGCGGCGGAACCCCGCTTTGATCGCGCTCGTTAAACATAATTCTTCCTTCGTCCGGAATATAAAATCCTGCGACTAAACGTAACGCCGTCGTTTTGCCGCATCCGGACGGCCCGAGGAGGAAGAACAGTTCTCCGGGTTTTATTTCCAGAGTCAGGTCATCGACGGCTCGAGACTGCCCGAGGATTTTGGTAACCCGCTCGAATTTCACGCTCACCATGAGATCCAGCCCCTCACCCCCGTCTACTCCGGCTATACACAACCAAGCCGAACACAATCAAAGCCAAGGCGAACAAACTAAACCACTCGGGCCGTATCAAAGGCGGCTTCATTCCCGTCTGATATTTGGCACGGGCGAACTGGTTCCACTCGTTGAGCTTTTGATTGCGCAACGCAGGATCTTTCCACTCGGTATTCGCGAGCTCTAAAGCCTCCGCCGCCGAGACGGGCATAGCCGCGAGTCTTTGCCATTCCGGTTCCGTCAAACCATCAGCTGAAGCCTTTCTCCAGGCCTGGCCGAGAAGCTCCTTTGGATCAATCACCATGGCACCGATCAAATCATCGACGATCGCCCAGCGAGCGGAGGCCAGCTTGTCGTCGAACACAAAGTCCGAGTGCCAGGAGAACGGGTTGAGCTTGACCGCGGTGCTCGGAGAAAGCTCATATAATGACGGGAGAACACTGAAACGGTTCAGTTGAAAACGCTGCGGGCCATCTGGGGTTCCCTTCGCCCATAGCCAGAGTTTTTGGCCCGCCGCAGACATGACAAAACGGATGAAGGCCTCGGCCACAGCGCGGTTAGGCGCTCCTCTCAGGATCCCGATGCAATCGGGATTGATAACGGTTAAGTTCTCGGGCATGACAAAGCCGATTTTGTCGGCTCCGGCTTCATTGACCTGCGCCCAGGCATAAAAGTCGATCGCCAAACCGTAGGCCACCTCTCCGATCGAAACATCTTTAGGAACCTGGGGGGCTGCGTCCGTGAAATTACGAACGTTGGCCCCGATCCCGGTGATAATCCGCCAGCCTTTCTCCCAACCGTACGCCTGGAGAATGATCTCGTAGGCCATATGTACGCTGCCGCTCTTGCGCGGGTCGGACGAACCCACCCAACCAAATGCCGCTGGCGACGCCAATCCTTCCCATGTGGCGATGACGGGCTGTTTGATGAGCTGTAGAACAACCTTATTGTAGACGATGCCAAAACCCGCCAGGGTAGCACCGTACCAGGTATAGCCCGGATCGTACAAAGGGACACCTCCCAAGCGTGGAGGGATTTTTTCCAGGAGCTCTTGGGGTAACATGTACGACTCGAGAAGATTCTCTTGTTTCAGAGCCAGATAAGGCTCAAGCCCGCCGCCAAAAAAGATATCAATGCCGATGCCCTCTGGTTTGCTCTTGAACTCGGAGCGAAGAAAGCGAAGCGCCTCTGACGTGCCACCCACATCCATCCACTCGAGATCTACGGTCCGACCAGTCTCGCGAAGGTACTGTTCCTTGAACTCCCTTTCAAATTCATTTTTGATCCCTTCCCAGTGAGGAGAAATCAACACGAGCCGGTCGGCGGCACCGGCAACCGAAACATTGGAAAGCAGCGAAACCGACAGGATAAAAATCCACGAAGGGATACGTCGCTTTAGCCAAGAACGCTCGTCACAATGCCGATTCATCCGAGGGGATCTTAACATGAATAAGCATATCCGCACGTATACTAGAGGTTAGTTTTGGTGTTCAAGCCTTCTAGCTGGGGCAGGAATCGGTTCTATCATCACGCAACCAATTCCTGTATTGAGTCTATGGATGGACTCGTGGCATCCGATCTACCAGCAGTTCGGTGTGTAAGAGAGGGTCTTATGAAACTGTATGATCTTGCCGGCGCGGACAATGACTTACGCTTCAGCCCTCGATTGCAAGATACCTCGAAAGCACCTATTCGAACCGGCCGACTCTGTTTGGCGGACCGGAGGGCGAAGGATTGGCGCTGTTCGTAAAATTCTGGTGTGAGCAGACTCTGAATCGCACCATACTGAGAATCATTCTTCCGGATCTGTTTACACGTCTACACGAAAAGGATAAAGCCTATTTCCGCGAGTCGCGCGAGGCCCGCTTCGGCACAACCCTGGAAAGATATGCATTGCCCGCCGAAGAGGGAGTTTCGTTGCTCCGTGACGCGCTGTCCCCGATGCGTGCGACCCTTCAGCGCCGGCCATATCTAGCCGGAGCGCAACCGAATTTCGCCGATTACATCGTGTTTGGCTCGTTCCAGTGGGCGCGTGCAGTATCGCCCGTGGCTCTGGTGGAGGCTGGCGATCCAGTTTTCGAGTGGCGTGAGCGGCTGCTCGACGCGTTTGCAGGTTTTGCCCGCAGCGCACGGAGCAGCGGCACCTGAGATTGTTGCTAGCAATAATTCTTCTGGTCGTGAAGGCCATCGCGTGCCGTAATCACTCAACGTGATCCCGTACTCCATCACAAGGCCGTCAATTGACCAAGGCGTTTCAGTTGACGCTAAAAATCTAGGCTGCTATTCCTCCCTTCTAGAGGAAAACTAAAGCGTGAAGATGATTTCCAAATTAAAAGCTGTGCACCTCTCTTGGCAGTAGACGAGGAGGAACCCTATGCAGATTATCAAGGGCGATCTAAACAACATAAAAGGAATCCCGCCGAGTGGTCTATGCGTAGGCGTTCATCGTGCCGGCGCTATCCACCAGAAGATGGTTGCAAAATACGGCGATCATTTGGCGGTCTGGTCGCTGAGACCCGATTTAGATTTTATTGCCTTCAAGAAAGAGGGCTTGGGAGAACAAGGAATCCGCTCAACGAGCGATATGGAATCGATCGAGGCGAGTGAAAAACTGATTTATGGCGTGCGCGGAGCGCCCCCCGAGGTGAGGGGAAAGGCGCGAGAAAAAGGTCTGACGTTGCTGGCGGACGCTACCTGTCCTTTTGTCACGCAGCAGGAAGAGGCGGAAGTTGAGCTACTAAGCGCCGGCTGTCATCTCGTGATCTTGAGCAGCCGCACGCATCACGGTATTCCAAGACTTCAGGGCATTGCGCTGGAAAAGGGGAGGGAAGTGTTCATCGTCGAGCGTGAAGAAGACGTCGATGCGATTCGATTGACTCGTTTCGAGCCCATCGGCGTGATTGTCCAGACAACCTTCTGGATGGAAACCTACAAGAAAATTATGGCGCGTATTCTCGAGCGCTTCGCCAACGTTCAGGTTAGAAACACGGCGTGCATCGACTCCCTCCAGCGTCTTCCGGAAGTTGAGAAGCTCGCCAAAGGAGTCGATGCGATCATCATCTTCGGCTGGACCGAAGGAATGACGAATCGAATGATCGAGGTTGCAAGTGCTTTCAATGCGCACGTGCACAAAATCGAAAAAGTGGATGATCTCAAACTCGAGTGGCTGCGGGGCAAGGCGAAAGTCGGTATCATCGGCGCCAATGAAACCCCGGACTGGATGATCAATGAGGCGATCGAGCGAATCAAAAGTATGGCGGCGTAAGCTATGCCGAAAGTGACGTTCATGCCGGCCGGACAGTCTTTCGAAGTCGCGGCCGGAACGACGATACTCGTTTCGGCGATCCAGAATGGCTTGCCGCTGCGACACGATTGTACCGAAGCGATTTGCGGAACGGATCGGGTGAAGATCCTTGGCGGTAAAGAACACCTGAGCGAAAAGACAGAAAACGAGGAGTTGACCTTGGAGATGATGAACGCAGGGCCGGATGAAAGATTGGGCTGCGTGGCCCGGGTTTTAGGAGATGTTACCGTCGAACTGCTTGACTGACTGAAATTCAAGGGTCATGGCGGTGGCGCGGTGGTCACCGCAATCGGAAAAGAACGTCATGGGAGGATCGCTCCATGAAAGCAAAACGTCCATGGATTATTCTCATGCTTGTCCTCGCGCTCTCACCAACAGTGAAGCCCTCAAACGTCGCCGCGCTCACCATAAAAGTGGGATACCCTCAGCTAAGCGGCGGGTCGATGCCGCTCTGGGTTATCAATGAAGCCAAACTCGATCGCCGCTACGGAGTTGATGTCAATTCAGTTTACGTGCCGGGCGGAGCCAGACTCACCCAGTCGCTCATTGCCGGCGATATCGATATAGCGTTGACGGGCGGGGCAGTTGTCACTGCGGACCTAAGTGGCGCCGACCTTACCTATGTAGCCATCGGACTATCAACCTATGGCTTTTATGTGTATGCCAAGCCGGAGATTAAAGAAGTCCGTGACCTCAGCGGCAAGATTCTTGGAGTAATCACTAAAGGCGCCTCCTCCGACCATGCAGCCATCGCGCTCGTCAGACGTTACGGGATGCGCGAAGGACAGGACGTTAAGTTCCTTTATTTCTCGCGTCAAGAAGACCTCTTAGCGGCTATGAATCAAGGAATCGTCCCGGCCGGGGTGCTCACTTGCCCCACCAATATTATGGCTCAACGCCTAGGCTTTAAGGAATTGGTCGACATTTCGTCTTTCAAGCTTCCTTATCCTCACAATGCCGTTGCCACTCGGAGACCCTTAGCTCGGCAGAATCCAGATCTGTTTAGAGGTTTTCTAAAATCCTATCTTGCGGCCATAAAGATAGTCCACGAAGAGCCCGAGGTGGCAAAGGGAGCCCTCAGACGTCATTTCGGAAACAAAGATCCCGAGATGATCGATGACGCGTACCGAAGGCTTCAAGCTCTATTTCTAAAAGTTCCTTATATGCCGGAGGAGGCGATCCGCTCAGTCCTCACGGTCTCGGACCATCCCCGAGCTTCCTCGGCCAACCCAAAGGATTTCTTCGACAACCGTATTCTAAAGGAGCTAGAAGATACGGGCTTCGTTAAGGAACTTTATAGTCAGCGGTAGATAATGAGCCCCATGATTCTAGCGGCGGAATCCGAGGAGACATTGCGAACACGCTTTATGTGATCTCCCCGGAATCCAACCCAGGAGCTAAAATTTAGCGAGTATATCCGGCTCGAACTGGGTCAGATTATCGGCTATCGTTTGCGGATCGATCCTCTTGGCGATTTCTTCGTATCCGGCCTCCGTGACCATCGAGGGCAGTCGCCTCTTGAGCTGCTCCAGAGTCCAGCGGACCGGGTCTTCTATGCCTTCCTCTTTCATATGATGGACCGGATGTTCGCCGGAACCGATATGATAATGAGGATTTTTGTAAAAGCAGTCGAAGCGCAAGATTGTTTTCCTTTCGTCGTGTGCGCCTGCCCCAATAGTTCCACTACCTTAATGATTTCCCGATCGCCGGACAGTTTCTTCTCTCTGTATAGGCCCACGTTTTCATTTTATCGATGACAGCGGCGTCACGCCGAACTCATTACATTTTGCCTTCCACCTGTCAAACAGAAGTGGGGCAAGGAGTTTCCATTCTCTTTTCTGTCCGCGGCGCGGAATGGACATAGGCGTCGACTTGAGATAAGCAAGTGCCAAACTGCAAGACTGAAGCATCAAGGATATTTTCCCTGAGGAGGACAATATGAGACATAGTCGCTCTGCAGTGATCGCCGTTATCCTTGCCGGATTCGCCGCATTGCCTGGCCGCTCTGCCTGGGCTGAAATCGGACAAATCAAAAATGTCGCGGGGCAAGTTTCTCTCTTTAGGAATAATGCACAGCAGCCCGCCAAGACTGGGGATCTAATCGAACAAGCGGACGTGCTGATCACCGGACCTAATAGTAGCGTTGGCATCACTTTCATTGATAATACCCGCTTCTCTGCCGGGCCCAATAGTCGCATTGAACTCAAGCAATTTCGTTTCAATCCAACCACTCAGGAAGGCGAATTTTTTACCGACGTCCAACATGGAACCTTGGCAATCGTCTCTGGCCAGATCGCGAAACGTTCCCCGGATGCCATGAAGATAAAAACTCCGACCACTATTCTCGGCGTCCGGGGAACGATGTTCGCAGTCAAAATTGACGAATAAGCGAGAGCCTCAAAGCACCGTGATTCCACGGACAAACAGATTATTCCGCTATAGCGTGGCCTGCATGGGAACACTGCTGTTTGCAGCCTGCAGCACGGCTAAAACGCTCGTCGTGCTGCTGCCGGAAGAGAGCGGCGCTAGCGGCGCGGTGATCGTGGGAGAAGGGACGCGCGCCGCGGTTCTGGACGCTCCGCTGTCTGCCGTCACTGTCGATGCGCGCGGAAATATCGATAAGGCCGCTGTGACACAGGAAGAAGTTCAGCGAACTTTTGGTGAAGCCCTGGCTGCGCAGCCACCCAAGCCCCTGAGTTTCACTCTCTATTTCGATATCGCCAGCACGGAAGTCAGCCCGGATTCCCAACCGATCTTGGAAGCGCTGTTTGCGGAAGTTGCAAAGCGGGAAGCCGTCGAGGTGCAGGTAACCGGCCATACCGATCGGGTCGGCACCGACGCTACCAACGACCGCTTGTCTTTAGAGCGAGCACAAGGCGTGCGGGATATATTGATACAACGCGGTCTGAAAACCAGCTTCATTCGCGCCGTCGGACGAGGGGAACGGGAGCCGTTGATAGCGACGCCGGACGAGCAGGCGGAACCGCGCAATCGTCGCGTGGAAGTGATTGTCCGCTAGACTGACGGAGCTGCTGAAGGAAGCGCGGCCAAACGAATCGCCATGATGGTGATATCGTCAGAAGGCGCCGCGCCATCAATGAAACGCTTCACGTCCGCGTCGAGTCCCGTGCAGACAGCCGCTGCGCTGCTAGGCTGCCGCGGTTTCATAGTCGAAAAGTACGCCAGAACTCGTGCCATGCCGTAAAAATTTTGCTTTGCGTCCTGGGCTTCGGTGACCCCGTCCGTAATCATGACCAGCATATCGTCCGTTTGAAGCTGAAGCCGGTCAATGGCGTAAGGGAAATCTTCATCCACACACAGCGGCGGCCCGCCGGCGCTATGGAGAGACCGTGGCGGCTGGTTGGCCCGCAGCAAAATCGGCGCGTCGTGGCCGGCATTACAGAATTGCAGTTCCCCTGTGCGGACATTGATGATACCGACGACGGCGCTTATGAACAGCGACGCCGGGTTTTCTCGGGAGATCTCTTCATTCAGTATCCGAAAAAGAGCATTCAATGGCACATGCTCACGCCGCGCAAGACTCTTGCAGAGAGTTTTACTCACGGCCATGAACAACGAAGCGGGAACGCCTTTGCCGGAGACATCGCCCACGAGAAAGAAGAAGTGCTCTTCGTCGAGCATGAAAGCATCGTACAGATCCCCCCCTACTTCCAGCGCCGGCTCTAAGGTGGCATAAAACTCGATCTCAGCGGGCAGTCCCTCAATAGCTCCGGGAACAGGTAACATACCCATCTGAATCTCACGTGCCGCCTGGAGTTCACCGGCCATACGAAGGCGTACGACTTTTTCGGCTTCTAGCGCTGCGTCGAGCTCTCGCCGCCGGCGATCTGCGTCGGAAAACCCCGCCGTCAGGAGCACGACTAGAATCAGGGAATTTCCAGCCATCGCAAATGACACATCATAAAGCAGCTTGGTCTGGAAAAAGCAGATAATACTCGCGATCCCGACGATAACCGCCCCAGCCAAGAAAATCGCTACGCCATAGCCGGGCCCCCTACGGGGCAGCAGTATGATCAGTGCAATCGCCATCGAAAGAAAGGTCAACAGCTCCAGCCAGGAGGTTAGTGTCGGACGCTTTAGCCTAGAGCCGCCGAGAATATTCTCCACAAGCTGTGCCTGGATCTCCGCGCCATCCATGCGCGTCGCGATCGGTGTGGCCGCCACATCGGTGACACCGATGGCCGTTGCACCGATAATCGCCACTTGATTGGCGAACGCGTTGGGCGCAACCTCTCCGCGCAGGATGGCTCTTGCGGACACACGCCGCGCAGCGTAGGCCGGCGAGAAATGGAGCCGTATCCGTCCGTCCGGGTCGGTGGGAATGAACGAGGTGCCGATTTGAACGCCGTTGATACCGTTGCGGTTGCTCTGGACCGTGTACTGGGCTTGCCCGGTCGCCACACGCAACAGTTCGAGCGCAAAAGAAGGAGCTATGTCACCATTCACTGCGATCAGCAACGGCATGCTCCGCACCACGCCATCGATATCGCGGGTATCGTTGAGATAGCCACGCCCGGGCGCCGCGGCCTCGATTTCCGGAAGGTTGGTGATGTGTCGCGCATAGGATTGGAGACGAGGGACCATTGGCTTGTCGCCGACGACAACTACCTGAGTTTGACCGCTCTTGGACGCGCTTTGAGCTTCGCCGTCGGCAATTGCCGCACGCGCGATAACCGTAGGAATTCGGCGCAAAGTCTGCGCCAGAATAGTATCGTTGGAGGGTAGTTCGGCGAGCGTATTCTGTAATGCCGGACTCACGTCTTGACGGTCAACAAGGAGCCCACCCGGTGACAGGCTATCCGCTTCCGGCATGATAATGTCGAGCCCCACCGCCAGAGCGCCAGAACGATGGGTTGCCTCGATCAGCCGGGCCAAGCGCGTGCGTGGCCAAGGCCATCGCCCCAAGGCTGCCAGGCTTGCATCGTCGATATCGACAATGACAACGGGGTAACGTGAGATCTGCCTGGGCATGAGCCGCTGATATGCGTCGAACAGTAAATTGCGTATCGGGCTCCAAGCGCGCTCACCCAGCGCTATGTGGAATAGCGACAGCAACACAACCAGTGTGATGGCTGCGGGGCGTCCCTGTCCACCGGTAAACCAGAGAACCACCGGGGCGGACGACCACCTACGCGTTGAAATAACATTTGAGTCTGCAGCCCTCGCCACGGGGCAGTCTCTACACCCGGAGGACCAAGCCGTCATACGCACTGGAGACCTGCAGCGCGTCGTTCTCCTCGCGCACGATTTCTTCATAGCGCCTGGTCTCGTGGAGTACGGTATGGATTGTCTCGTCGCTGTATGCCGGCTCGTGGTGGAACATACAATAGTGCTTCACGCGGGCGCGCACGCACAGATCAACCCCAACGACGTTGCTGGAGTGCCCCCAATCCTGCCTGACGGTAGCCGTAGGAATCACCATGATGGGGCTGTAGTTTTGCCTTGACGCGAAACCCATCGATCTCGTGCCAATGGTCAGGCTTTAGATAAACAAAGTTAATGGTCGCGCTCAATTGGTCCCACTTTACCGGAAAGCAAGGGTCCGAATGTTGGCGGTGGAAAGCCTCTTCGAGGACCACAAGCTCATGAGCGCCATGAATACGAATGGTGTTCCCGGGTATGTACGCGGGCGGAAAAAACGGAAACCCCATGATGTGATCCCAATGCACATGAGACATGAAAAAATTATAGATCTGGGGCTTTCCTGGGCCGTGATCCTGCATGATCTGTTGTCCTAAACAGCGCAGGCCGGAACCCATATCGCATACCGTGTAGTTTTTACCGTCAATGATTTCCACGCACGCAGAGTTGCCGCCATAACTGTGCCGTATGGGAAAGTCCAGCTCGGCGTCGATGAACCGCTCGATGGCCGCTTCGCTGTCGAATTGCCGGCCGTTCGCTTGCAGCAGGGCCTGTTTAATTTTTTGCCGGATGTCTTCACCCCTCGGCGCGACAGGAAGGGATCCTCGTGTTCCCCAAAACCGTACTTGCATAGCTCCTCCAAAAAATGGCCGCTACCGCGAAGACAGACGCACGGGCGCCCTCAACGCACCAACTGTGCTGTAACACATAGAATGTTCCGGTCGCCTTCACGGCGGTAAGTAACCTTATCCATCATGGCGCGGATAAGTGGGATTCCCAAGCCACCCACCTGGCGCTCGTCTACCTCCACCGCGAGCTCGGGGATCGGCGAAGTTAAGATGTTAAACGGCTTT
>WNFS01006268.1_pt1 | contig 13315 bp, 9 predicted proteins | sample 5400141 | NCBI WGS metagenome assembly WNFS01 (sample SAMN13153358, study PRJNA577476) | soil metagenome | isolation source: 60 cm saprolite under Madrone tree | place: USA:California | collected 2016-06-14
GCGTTGCGTCCGATGTCGTAAATACCATAAGGATAGGCGCGCGGTACTGCGGGGCTGGGGAAGTCGTGACCCTGGACCTGGAGGGGCTGTTTTGCCGCCAGCCACTGCCGACCGGCATTGTCGTAGTTTCCTACGAGTTCTTTCTTCTTGGTGTCTACCGAAATCACCGGGCTGCCTTGGTTCAGGCATTTCTTCACCGCGGCGTTAATGTGCCTAAACTGCGCATCGCGATCGGGGTGATCTGCACCCTCCTCAGTTTTGCGATTGCTCTGCAAGCTATAGTCCAGGTCGTGAAGAATCTGCGCGACCTTCATGTGACTGATGGGATGTTTCTGCTGGTCAAGTTCCCGAGCAATCGACCGCGTGCTTTTACAAATCCATCGCAGCGCAGACTCCGGGTCCCCGCGCGTTTGCGCATCGATCAACCCTTCCAGCGTTTGCACCAGGCGCGGATCGGACTGCGTGATGGGCTTGCGTCCCGCCCCGGGCCGACGCAGTATGACATTTTTATGACGGACAAGCCCGTTTCGCCGGATTCACATCGACGAGTACCCGTTAATCGGGACTTATCCCAGATCGACGCACAAAAGGGCGAATCCACTCTCATCTTGCATCCCAAAGTTGTGAGCATTTTGAGGAATCGGTGATTCTAGGCGAGGCGCCACACGCGCAGTAGGCCGTCGATCTGCAACGCGAGAAGGGAGCCATCGGGTGAGATTGCAAACGCGAACTTATGTTGAGGGAGTGGAAACACAGCAGTAGTGAAAATGATCCTACGCGCCGCCAAATCATATACGCAAAGCTCAAGATAAGTGATGCGCGAAGGTCGCTCTTTCATTCTAGTGCGAGAAAATGCAAACCGTTCGCCGTCACTTGAAGGTCGAATTTGTCCTCCAATCCGATAGTCGGGAGAATTGATTTCGGCCACCTCTTCACCAGACCGAATCAGCATAAGTGAAGGACAATCACCACTGATAACCAAGACAGCGTTGTTGATGAACGTAGCCGACTCGCAGCCGGATTTGGCCAAGGGCTTTGCTGTGCTGCTGCTTTGATCGAATAGCTCGGGACGCTTGGCCGGTGCGGAATTGTCGGTGCGGAAAACAAAGAGATGCAGTGCACCCTTGAAAGCGGTGGGCAAATAAACAACCTGATTATCTGAAACAGTTTCATACTGGTGGCCGGGGGTGACTTTGGATTGCTTCGTAAGCAGCGTGGCAGGATCGAGCAGGTCTATTCTGGTAAGCCAACCACGGTGGGCGTCATACCAGTCCTGGAATTCGTATAGCGAATGCCCACTAGGAGATGCTGAAAAGCGGGGCAGAAGATCTCCCGGCACTTCTAATTTCTTGCTTGCGATTTCCTTGAGTTCTCCCGAATAGATCTTGACCCATTCATTATCCTGGATGAGGAAGTTCCCGTTCTCCAACGGAAGCAACGCATTCCAATTCCCCGCGTTGCCCCAGGTGCGCTGGCCCCTTACGCTGCCATTGGTCGGGTCTAGCAGAACGCTGTGAAACACAACCTCGCTGCCCGGAGTGCCGTCGCGCCGCGAAAGTCCAGGGTGATCGTTTTTGCAGTAAAACGAAATAGCCAGAGTTCCATCATCAAGGAAAGCGACTGAGTCTCGCAGGAAATCGTAGGCACGGAAATCCCGCGCGGCGATGGGGCGCAAGTAGCCAAACGTGTGAAGATCGAGAGACAGGATTGGTTGGACGGCCTCTTTGCAGGAACCAATTGGATTCGAGAGAAGCCCTAGCCAACAGGAAGCTAGAACAATTCTGAATAACCCGTTCATTTGGCTTCGACTTTGAAGTCGGACCCATTGTACAACCGTCGCGCTTGCATCGTAGTTGAAGATACGGCCAACTCCTGATGTGCGTAACCGATGAACAACTGAAGACTAAATTCTATTCGTAGCGCAGGGCGATCATGGGATCGACGCGTGCGGCGCGGCGGGCGGGGATGTAGCAAGCGGTCAAGCCGACGAGCGCAATAAGCGTTGCCACTCCGGCGAACGTCCATGGATCGGTGACCGATACACCCCAAATCTGGCTGGCGAGGAATCTCGTCAGGGCATAACTGGTGGAGAGGCCGATGAACATTCCTGCCGCGATCAGCTGCACGCCTTTCGTGAGAATCATCTTCAAGATGCTCGCTTGCCGCCCGCCCAGCGCCATGCGGATACCGATTTCGTGGGTCTGAAGCGAGACCGTGTATGCCATTACGCTGAAGACGCCGATCACAACGAGAGCCAATCCGATCCCTGCAAAGGTGCCCGTCGCGATCAAATCGAACTCAGGCTCCATAAGGAAAGATTCCTTCAAGAGAGTCTTGAGTGGTCCGGTCTCGACGACCGCCACGTTCGAATCCACTGCCCAGATCTCTCGGCGCACGCTCGCGAGCAGCGAGTCGGGCGCCACCGTAGTCCTCGCCAAGATATCGCGATCGTCCAAGCCTGAGACCGTGTAAGGCAGAATCGCTTCTGGCATTGCTGCGTTTTGCAAACTCGTGTTCCTAAAATCCGTGACGACTCCAACGATTTCGAAGTAGGCATCATGCACCGTATGTGGAAGCCTATCGAAGCCATTGAATTTAATTCTTCGGCCAACGGGATCCTCATTTGCAAAGAACTGGCGTGCCAACGCGTCATTCACCACGGTCACCTGCCGCGCGGAATCAACATCAAGTTGCGAGAGGAACCTGCCACGCAACAAACGAAGTCCCAGTGTTTGAAAATAGCCGTCACTTACCAGAGCTAATTGTGCATACCAGTGCTCAGAATGCGTTTTTCCTGGTACCGTCACATCGCTGACTGCTCCTTGAACGGTAGGCAAAGTATAGGCTTCCGTCACAGCGACCACGCCGGGCAGCGCCTTCACCCGGTCAAGAACCTGCTGAAAAAATAGCCTCTTCTGTTCTGCGGTGTCGTACGGACCATCTGGAAACCCCAGTCGGGCATATAGGATATTTGTCGGGTTGAAACCCAGGTCCACGTGTGACAGCGCGAAAAAGCTGCGTGCCATCAAGCCTGCGCCTACGAGGAGCGCTACGGAAAGTGCGACTTCTGCGATAACCAAAGCCCCGCGAAATCTCCCATGACGTAGGCCTCCGTTCACACCTCGGCTGGTGCTCATGAGACTGTCCCGGAAGTTCCCGCGCACTGCTTGGACGGCAGGTGCGAGACCAAAGATGAGCGTTGTTAAGACGGAAATGGCAAGAGCAAACGACAAAACAACCGGATCGAGCCCGACTATCGCTTCGCCTGGTAGGCGGTCCTGCGGAATCGTTGACATGATCCCTTTCACTCCAAAGTAGGTGAAAGCGCAGCCCGCCAAACAGGCTGCGAAGGCGAGGACGAGGCTTTCCACCAAAAGCTGCCGGATCAGCCGGCCCGGGCTCGCACCTATCGCAGCCCTAACGGCAAGTTCACGTTCGCGCATTGTCGCCCGGGCCAGCAACAAGTTCGCGACGTTGCTGCATGCGATCAACAGCAACATCACCACAGCGCCGAGCAAGGCGTAGAGCATCAACCGGAATTGTCCCATGCTCGCTTCAACGACCTTCTGCACACTGACCGTAAATCGCTCTGGAAAATCCTTCGGGTGGACCTTCGCTAGCCTTCTGGCTATGACATCGAAGTCAGCTCTAGCGGCCTCAATCGTCGTGCCGTCCTTGAGACGCCCAATCGCGAAAACAGACGCAGGTAGGCTGCCGAGAAAAGTTGTGCCCTCTGCGCCACGGCGAAGAGGAAGTGGCAACCACACGCGCACGCTGTAGGCCTGGAACCTGGGAGGCATGATACCGACGAGTGTTCGCGGCGTTCCGTTCACCTTGAAGCTCTTACCGAGGACTGCCGGGTCGCCATTAAATTCGGCTTTCCACAATTTGTAATTCATCACAAAAACCGGTGCCGCGCCAGGCTCTCCATCTTCCGGTGCAATTCCCCGGCCTATGAGTGGTGAGACACCATAGAACTCAAAGGAATTTGTGGTCACGAACGCACCCGGCCATCGGCGCGTTCCTTCGCCATCGCTGCAGAGAACATCGAGGCTGTTATAACCGACCATGTCTTCGAAGACTCGATTATGCTGTTGATACTCGATAAAATCTGGGATGGAGAAGTCTCTAACGGCGCCGGGTCCGCCCTTTTGGGCGTTGTGGATACTTACCAGCATCAAGCGGTCGGCTGCTCTATAGGGAAAAGGATTGAAAAGAAGGTTGTAGACAACGCTAAACATTACGGTTGTCGCGCCGACACCGAGTGCGAGAGTGAGGACGGCAACGGCGGCGAAGCCTGGATTCTTGCGGAGTTGTCGAACACCGTAGTGGCAATCGAAGATCACGGAATGGAGCCAATTGCCAATCCGTTCTTCGCGAACCTGTTCTTTCACCTGTTCGATACCGCCAAGCTCGATCCGCGCGGCACGTTGTGCCTCTTCAGGCGGCATGCCCGCGCGAATGTTTTCCTCGATCAGCATTTCGAGGTGGGAATCGACTTCTTGGTCGAGGTCAGTATCCACACGTTCAGAGGAGAAGAGATTACGCAGGAAACTTCGGCCTTTTACAAAGAGTGGCATGCAAAACTCTTCTCTACCTTTGTTCCGACCGAACTGCCAAGCTTATTCATAATGCAGCGCGACCATGGGATCGACGCGGGAGGCGCGGCGAGCTGGAATGAAGCTTGCGAGTAGTGCCACAGAACAAAGGAGGAGTGTGACGCCGGCAAAAGTGAGCGGATCAGTGCTAGTAACTCCAAAGAGCAGGCTATTCATTACACGCGTTGCCGCGTAGGCTCCGACGAGACCAAACAAGACCCCCAGTAACGTCAATGTCATGCTTTCCCCGAAAATTAGTCTAAGGATGTCTACGGGGTGTGCTCCCAACGCCATTCGGACGCCAATCTCACCCGTACGTCGGCTAACTGTGTAGGCCATCACACCGTAAATTCCGACCGCCGAAAGCAGCAAGCCAATGCCGGCAAAGCTCCCAATAAGAAAAGCGCGAAATCGAGGTTGCGCTGTAGACGCTTCCTTCAGCTCATCCATCGTGGCAACGCGAGCCACAGGCTGCTCTGGGTCAAGCGCCGCGACTTCGTGTCTAATTAGCGCGGCAAGACTCATCGGATCGTTCTCTGTACGTACCACAAGGGTCTGCCATGGCATGATCTCCTGTGTATAGGGAATGTATATCCCCGGAGCCGGTTCATCGCCCAAGTTCGTCTGTCGAATGTCTCCGACAACGCCCACGATTTCACAGCGGCCAGCACCGAACGCTCCCATCTGAATGGAGCGACCTACGGGATCTTCGTTAGGCCAGTAGCGGTGGGCCAGAGTTTCGTTAATGACAGCGACGTGAGGCGAATCTTTCGTGTCATATTCGGAGAAATAACGGCCCCTTCGCAAAGGAGTCTTCATTACGTTAAAATAATTGTTGGAGACAATACGTGCATCGGCGTGTGGCTGTTCAGATAAACGCCCGAATCTGCGACCGTCGATCTTAAAGCTGACGTTCCAAACACGCCCCTGAATGGGCAACGCAAGCGTCGCACCCGCGGAATCCACTCCCGGCAACGATTGAATGCGAGCGAGTAGCTGTTGATAAAAGCCTGTCCAATTCGTCCAATTGGCATCTCTACCCTCATCGGACATGGAGCGGTAGATCTCAACCGTTAGCAGATGATCGGCACGAAAACCAGGATCGACTTGGTTTAAAAGAAGCAGGCTCTTTCCCAGCAGGCCGGCAGCCGTGAGTAAAATTAAGGACAGCGCGAATTCAGCAACCACCATGACTTGGGTAAGAGGTTTGCGTCCTTCCAGGCTTCGCCCCGTCTGTTTCAGAGATTCATTGGGATCTCCGTGCGAAATCTGCCAAGCTGGCGCGAGACCAAAGAATATTCCAGCCAACAACGAGATCAGGCCGGTAAAAACAAGCACCGGTACATCAATATGTGCGGAGGATATTCTGGGAATGTCCTTCGGCGCCCAAGCGATCAAGAGATCCATGAGCGAGAAGGCAAAAAGCGCTCCGAGTGCACCGCCGGCGAGCGCTAGCTGGAGACTCTCGGTCAGCAATTGCGCGATGATTCTGCGCCGACTCGCTCCCAACGAAGAACGGATCGCAATTTCTCGTTGCCGCCCGGCGGCACGCGCGAGAAGCAAGGTGCCGATGTTTGAGCATGCAATCAAAAGCACAAGAGCAGCCGAGCCCATTAAGATAAGGAGTGCTGGTCGAAACTTCCCCACCATGTGTTCCTGCAAAGGTACGAGTCTCACTCCGAGGTCTCGATTTGATTCCGGATACTTCTGTTCCAGGCCGCTCGCAATTACTGTCATCCCGGCTTGCGCCTGAGACAAATTTACGTTGGCGTCGAGGCGTCCAATGACAGAGAATCCGAGATTACCCCGTGCGGCGACCTCCTCGCGCAAATCGGGACGGACGGAGGTGATTAAAACCCACAGTTCCGTTTCTGGATCAGGAAACTGAAAGCCGCGCGGCATGACTCCGATCACCTCGTAACTGTAGCCGTCCAGAGCGATCGACCTGCCGATGGCACGCGGATCGGACCCGAAGGAGCGTGACCACAGTGAGTAGCTTAGTACTACCGCTTGCTGATTCCGCGCACCTGCAAACGACCGGCCCTGGAATGGCTGGATCCCAAAGGTCTCGAAGAAATCAGACGACGTGACTTCACCCTTGACATGTTCCGGTTGCTGGGTTCCGGAAAGATTAAACGTTTTGGCTTCGTACGCTGCGAGGTGGTAGAAGAAATGGTTTTGTTCGCTCCAATCCATGAAGTCTGGATAGGATGTCTTGCCGTAGAGATCTCCGGATTTTAGATCATATACGTCAGCTTTCACGAGCCGTTCTGCATTGGGATAAGGCAGTGGCCGAATTAACACTGCATCCAGAATACTAAACACAGCGGTGTTGGCACCGATGCCGAGAGCGAGAATGATGACCGCTGCAGCGGTGAAGCCCGGGTTCCTGCGGAGTTGGCGGACACCGTAGCGGCAATCATAGATCACGGAGTGCAACCAATTGCCAATCCGTGCTTCGCAAACCTGTTCCCTCAATTGTTCGATACCGCCAAGTTCCATCCGCGCGGTACGTTGCGCTTCCTCCGGGGGCATCCCTGCACGGATGTTTTCTTCAATCAGCATTGCGAGGTGAGAGTGAACTTCCTGGTCGAGGTCTGTATCCACACGATCAGTTAAGAGGAGATTTCGCAGGAAACTTCGAGCTTTCACAAAAAGCGGCATGCTGGACACCTCTCTACGAAGCTTCCCAAGCTTTGAGTGATCGCAAAGAAAAACCGGGCTGCGATTCTCGCATTCTATTCATACCTCAGAGCAATCATGGGATCGACACGCGTGGCGCGGTGGGCGGGAATGAAGCAGGCGACAATGCCGAGGAAGAGGGCGAGGCACGCTACCGCGGCGAAAGTGGAAGGGTCGGTTGTGGAGACGCCCCAGACCTGACTGGAGAGGAAACGCGTCAGGAAATAACTGGCGAATAGCCCGATCAGAATGCCGGAGAGGATGAGCCGCATGCCTTTTTTCACAACGAGGCTGAGGACTTGCGAGGCTTGGGCCCCGAGGGCCATGCGAATGCCGATTTCGTGTGTCTGCGTGGCAACGGTGTAGGAGATGACGCTGAAGACACCAACGGAGACGAGAAGGAGAGCGATCGCGGCGAAGGTGCACAGGGGGATGAGGAGAAAGCGGGGCCGGGCGTAGTAATCGTGCTCGAGACGATTGGCAATCGTTCCGGTTTCTCCGATCGCCACATTGGGATTGACCGCGGAAATTTCGGCGCGAACTTGCCGGAGAGTCGTGGACGGATTACCGGTAGTGCTGACCATGATGCCGCGCGGCGGGGCGCTCGCCAACGTGCCGGGAAGATAGATTTCGGGCCTGGGCGGGTCCTGTAAGCCTGTATTTTTGGCGTCGGCGACGACGCCAATGATTTCGAAGTAGGGATCATGAGGCCAATCGGGCCAGGTTTCGTAGTCGCTGAACCTGACATGGTGGCCGATGGGGTTTTCTTGGCCGAAACGATCCCGCACGAATGCTTGGTTGACAATGACTACGTGACGAGCGGAATCGACGTCATTTTGGGAGAAAAGAGTTCCCCGAAGCAGGGGCAGGCCTAGAGTTTGAAAGTAACCCTCGGTGCACAAAATGGATGCGGTGTTCCTGTCCTTTGGCGGTGTTTTTCCGGCTATCACGACGGTTGTCCAACCAAACGTGTAGGGCGGGAAATTGGTAGTTTCCGTGGCGGCCAGGACACCGGGGACTTGGGTAATGCGATCCAGAACCTTTCGGAAGAAAAGATGCTTTCGCTGCACGCTGTCGTCTTGCCCTTCGGGCCAAGAAATGTCCGCATAAACAACCTTCGAAGGATTGAAACCCAGATTGACGTTTTGGAGCGCGAAGAGGCTGCGCAGGATCAAGCCGGAACAGATTGACAGAACAATTGAGAGAGCGACCTCTGCGACGACCAGGGAGTGACGAAGCTTGCCGTGGCGAGAGTCGGCGCTCACCCCCCTTCCGGTGCTGGCCAGCGCGGTTTGCGCATCGTTGCGAAGGGCATGAAGAACAGGGGCTAATCCACAGATTACAGACGTCACGATTGTCGCGCAGAGAGAAAAAAGCAGAGCGGCTGGACTAAGCGTGATGACTGCTTCGGGGGGAATGGTGTCGGGAGGGATCACGGCAACCATTGCTTTCAATCCGAGATAAGCGAACAGGCAACCGAGACCGCAACTGGCGAGGGCCAGCGAGAAACTCTCAATCAGCAATTGGCGAGTCACGCGGAGACGACTTGCACCCAAAGCGGAGCGAATGCCGAATTCGCCTTCTCGCGTTGTGGCGCGAGCGAGGAGGAGGTTAGCGACATTGCTGCAGGCGATTAGCAGCAACATGGCGACTGCGGCTATTAGGGCAAAGAGGCCGAACTTGAAGTCGCGATCGACAGACTGGCTGTTGAAGGTGTTGACTACAATCTTGAAGTTAGGGGGAAAGTAGATGGGGTCGTCTTTTTGAAACGGCGTGGCGATGAGTTGGAGATCCGCGGCAGCCGTTTCGGGGCTGACGCCGGGCTTGAGATGGCCGACGGTCCAGATTTCCACAGTCTGTAACTGATCACGAAAACGGGTGGGGCGCCGGGCTTTGCGTCTTCGTCAGTGAGGGACCGTCCAAAGAGGGGCGGTATGCCCAGGGATTCGAATGTGCCGGAGGTGACCGAGGCGCCGGTAAGTTCCTCGGTGCCATTGATGCGGGTGAGATGGACCTTGCGGTAGACCACGCCGAATATGTCGTCGAAGGTGTGGTTCTGTTGTTTGAACTCAACGAATGCCGCGGCGGGAAAGCGCCATGCTCGGAATTGTTCGGCGGAAAAAACAGCGAAAGTCGCGAGGCGTTCGGCATTTTTGTAAGGATAGGGCTTAAGCAGAACGCCATCGATGACGCTGAAGATGGCTGTGGTGGAGCCAATGCCGAGAGCGAGAGTTAGAACGGCGACGGTGGTGAGGCCGGGATTCTTGCGGAGTTGTCGAATGCCGTAACGGCAATCCGAGAGGACTGAATGGAGCCAGTTGCCAATGAACTGTTCGCGGACCTGCTCTTTTACCTGTTCAATACCGCCAAGTTCGATCCATGCGGCATGTTGTGCTTCTTTCGGCGACATGCCTGCGCGAATGTCTTCCTCGATCAGCATTTCGAGGTGGGAACGAACCTCCTGGTCGAGGTCTGCCTCCACACGACGAGATGAGAAGAGATTTCGGAGGAAACTTCTCGCTCTCACAAAAAGCGGCATGCTAATTATCTCTCTACGACGTTTCCAATGCCTGACCGATCGCCCAGGAAATGCGCCCCCATCGCTTGGTTTCGACTTCGAGTTGTTTTCGTCCCGCCTTGCTCAAGCGGTAGTATTTCGCGCGGCGATTGTTTTCGGAGTCTCCCCAAAAAGAGGAAATCCAGCCCTCTTCTTCCATTCGATGTAGAGCGGGAAAGAGCGAGCCTGGCTTAACAACGAAAGTGCCGCCCGTGATCTGCTGGATTCTCCGCGAGACTCCCAGTCCGTGCATTTCGCCAGCGACAAGCGATTTCAAGATCAGCATGTCCAAAGTACCCTGCAAAAGGGTTGTTGGCTCAGAATTCAAGATATGTCTCCTATTGGTATTCTTTAGGATAATATGATCCACATATAGAGTGTCAATAGGAAGCGATCATCCCAATCGAGGATAACCTCGGTTCGTGCAGCCACAAGAACAACACTTGACTTCTACATATTGTAATAGTAGATGTACAGACGTAGATAGTAGATGAAATGAGAGAACCCAAGTTAACGAAGCTCGAACTTCAGATCATGGAAGCGCTTTGGACGCGGGCCCATGCCTCCATCCGTGAGATGCAAGAGAATTTCCCCGAAAAAGACAGACCTGCTTACACAACGATCCAGACAACCGTTTATCGGCTGGAGAGGAAAAAAGTCGTGCGCCGCGTCAAGAAGGTTGGCAACTTTCACGTCTTCGAGGCTGCGATGACCCGCAATGCCGCTCAGCGTAGACTGGTCGACGACCTTGTGGCACTGTTCGGCGGGCACACGCAACCCGTTATGGCGCACCTGATTGAATCTGGCAAGCTCACTCGAGAGGATGTAAAAGAAGCCGAGAAAACTCTCCGGAATACTTGAGAGAGGGGACAAATCACAATGATCTCGAAGCCTTTGTCTGAGATAGCTTCTGCGATTGCGCCCACTTTAGGCAACCATATCTGGCAATCGACCCTCTTCGCCATACTGGCCGCGTTATTGGCTCTGGCACTTCGAAAGAACCACGCGCGAGCCCGCTATTCGCTTTGGTTCGCGGCCTCCGTGAAATTCCTCATTCCCTTTTCGTTGCTGGTCGGCTTGGGAAGCCATCTTCCTTGGTCACGGATTTCGGTTGGAGCGCAGGGCGGACTGTACTTTGCAATGGAGCAGGTCAACCAGCCGTTTACTCAGCATGCCGTGCGCGAGTTTTCTCGCACTCCTCCTTCCGTAGTTCTTCCGAGTCTGCCGACTGCACTTCCGATCGTTTTTGCAGTCCTGTGGCTCTGCGGATTCGTGACGGTCCTTTTAATATGGTACGTGTTAATATGGTACGTGCGCTGGCAGCAGATTTCTCTAGTCGCGAAGGAAGCAACGCCCTTACGGGAAGGCCGCGAAGTGGGAAACGCTGCGCCGGCTGGAGTGTGCCCGCGGCATACGGAAGCCGGTCAAGACGCTGGTGTCACGGGCATCCCTGGAGCCTGGCATTTTCGGCATAACCCGGCCAGTTTTGCTATGGCCGGAGGGATTCTCTCTACGCCTCGACGATGGGCAACTCGAAGCCGTGCTCGCGCACGAACTGCAGCACGTGCGGCGTCACGACAATCTGGCCGCTGCGATCCATATGACGGTTGAAGCTATCTTCTGGTTTCATCCGTTAGTTTGTTGGATGGGGACGCGGTTGATGGAGGAACGCGAACGCGCCTGTGACGAAGAAGTTCTAGCATTGGGCGGCGAACGCGGATCTATGCAGAGAGTATTTTGAAGACCTGCGAATTCTGTCTCGAATCTCCGCTCAGATGTGTGTCTGGAGTTACGGGCGCCGACCTGAAGAAACGTGTCCTCTATATCATGACCCAAGGTGTAGCCTCGCGACTGGATTTCCGTAGAAAGCTCTTGCTTGGCGCTACTGGATTGGCTGCTGTCGTACTTCCGGTTGTGTTTGGTTTTCTACAAGCAACAGAAACTAAGATTGATGCGCAGATCCAAAACACGAACACAAATGTTCCCGGGTACGAAGTAGCTTCGATCAAGCCAAACAAATCTGCCAACAATATGGTCAGATTAAAGTTCTCGCCCAACGGGTTCGATGGAACGAACGTAACGCTGCGGGTGCTCGTTAAAGATGCATACGGCGTCGAAGACAATCAGATTTCCGGCGGACCATCCTGGTTTAACTCTGACCGTTATGACATCAACGCTAAAATGGACAGCGGCACAGCGGACGCTCTGCGCAAGCTTAATGAAGATCAAGGCAGACTTGTGAGGCAACACATGCTGCAGGCGCTTTTGGGGGATCGCTTTAAGCTGACGGTCCGCCACGAAACGAAAGAACTGTCAGTGTATGCATTGATTGCTGCAAAGAGCGGCCCTAAGCTTCATGAAGCAAAACCTGGCGACACGTATCCCGACGGGATGAAAGGCCCCGACGGCGTCGGCAGACCAGGGTTTATGCTCAGGGAAAGGGGTAAAATAACAGGCCAAGGGCTTCCCATGACGGCCCTCGCGGAGCTGCTGACCCAACAGTTGGACCGTTCCGTTGTCGACAAAACCGGGTTGACGGGCATATACGATTTCAAGCTACAGTGGACACCAGATGAGAGCCAAGGCGCGATGTTCAAAGGAACGGAGCCTGGACCACAAACTCCTACTAGCACGTCGTCTCCGGACTCCTCCGGGCCTTCAGTCTTTACAGCGATTCAGGAGCAGCTGGGGCTGAGGCTTGAGTCACAAAAAGGTCCGGTCGAAGTTCTTGTCATCGATCACGCCGAGAAGCCGTCGGAAAATTAGCAACCGAAAGCACGTGTGAATGGCCAAGCGCCGAGCATCTGGATTTCAGCAGAAAGCTATTGCTCAGTGCACTTGGAATGATGTCCGTGGGCTCGCCCGTCGTGTTCGGCTTACTCCACGCAACGCAAAGTCGGGCTGGGTCGCAGGCGCAAAACTCAGATAATGCGCGAAGAACAAGGCACGTAACATCAATATGTGCTGACCCTGAGCCCACCGCCATCTCGGGTGCACCTCGGACTCCAAATCCTCCTCGGCGCCGCGATAATTGGAATGGTGTATGGCGCGGGGACTGTGGAGCATCAAGCACCTGGCAGCAGCAATACAGCACCAACGCTGGGAGGGTTTAGTCGTTAAATGCTCGCGATCCTGTTCCTGGTTCTGTTCTTGTCGGAGAAGGCGGTTAAAGAGGCCGGGAGCATCAGGAAAGCCTGGGCCAGTGAGAACGCGGAATCTTGGGAGCAAGGTTTGCAAAGCTCGCGCCGATGCGGATGTTCGCAGGGCGGAACGAACGGCGCTTGCTGCCGTCGCGTCCCCTGATTGGAATGAGGTGGACCAAGCGACCCGTACTGCCTCGAAGTTCCGGTTCGACCTTTGTCTTGCCGCGGACGGTTCCACCTGTTCCTCCCATGCGACCCTCCTAGCTATTCTTAGCGGCTCTTTGACCTGCGACGCGATGAACAATATCCACAGCGCGGTAGACGCAAACATCTCC
>WNFS01003763.1_pt1 | contig 13310 bp, 9 predicted proteins | sample 5400141 | NCBI WGS metagenome assembly WNFS01 (sample SAMN13153358, study PRJNA577476) | soil metagenome | isolation source: 60 cm saprolite under Madrone tree | place: USA:California | collected 2016-06-14
TCCTTGTCGATTGTGGCGCAAAGGGGAATGTCACCGACGAGGATGAAGGCGATACTCCGCTACACGTGGCAGCACGATCTGGGTATCGTGAGATTGTGGAACTGTTAATTGGATCTGGCACAAGTCTCGATGTTCGGACTGCGGTTCGAAAGACCCCGTTGCACGTGGCCTGTGGCAATGGGAAGCTTGACACTTCACGGTTCCTTATAGATCGAGGCTCAGACATCAACCCTCGTGACGACGATGGCTTCATTCCATTACACACAGCATCACGATTCGGACATGTTGAAGCTGCACGGCTACTGCTGGACTGTGGATCCGATGTGAATGCACGCGAGGCAAAACATTGGACTCCCCTACATCAAGCATCGCGATGTGGATACCTTGACCTCGCACGGCTCTTGATAGACCGCGGCGCCGATGTGAACGCACAATTAGCAAGCGGCCAGACTTCAATACATCTTACGTCAGGCAGTGGGCACTTCGACATCGTAAAGTTACTGGTCGAGCATGGTGTGGATGTTGACAGCCGGGATGACAAGGAGGAAACTCCGTTGGATCTCGCTGCAGGGAATGGGTTCCTCGACATTTCGCGATTCTTGATCGAGAGGGGCGCGGTCGTGTCTGCCCGGGATAATGAAGGGTGGACACCATTCCACACGGTGTCGGCATGTGGGCATCTCCAAATCGTGAAGTTTCTTCTGGAATGTGGCGTTGATGTCAACATTCGGAACGGAAACGGAGAGACGTCATTGGATCTTGCATCTGGCAGGGGGAAGGTTGATGTCGTACGGTTCCTTATCGAACATGGCGCGGATATCAACGTTAAAGATAATAATGGTTGGAATCCTCTGCACAGCGCATCACATAATGGGCACCTCGATGTCATGCGACTATTGATTGACACTGGCATTCCCGTCGATATTCGGAACGGGGTTCAACAGACACCGCTAGCGTTGGCATCGATCAATGGGGAAGTCGAGGCCGGGCGCTTCCTCATCGAGCGGGGGGCCGACATTAATGCTCGGGATAATGAGGGCAGGGCCCCATTACACTTCGCTTCAGGATACGGACATCTCGACGTCGCACAGTTGTTGCTAAACCATGGCGTTGATCCAAACATCCAGCTCAATAACCTCTGGAGCGCATTACATCTAGCATCGGCCAACGGCCACCTCAGGGTTTCCGAGTTGCTGGTCCAGCATGGTGCAAATATCGACCTTTTCAATGACCAGCAAGAAACACCACTTTATCAAACAGTCAAAAATGGGAATGTTGCGATCGTCCGTCTTCTCATCGACCACGGAGCGAATCTGGATACTGTGGACAGCAATGGCTGGAGTCTGTTGCACGCGGCATTGCATAGTGGGCATCTTGTAGTTGTTAAGCTGCTGCTTCGGCGGGGTGCTGATGTCGACATGGTCAACAAGGCCAATAGGACTGCGGCGGAATTGGCCTCTGAGAATGGCAAGGTGGAGGTTGCAAAGTTGATTGCAGAGTACAAAGCAGGCCCAAATATTCGAAGGAATATACAGTCTACTACGCTGGACACAGCCCAGGACGGTGCCGATGGAGATGGAACGGACAAGGAAATGGGTTCATTGCACGCTGCCGCAGAAGGTGGGAACATGGACATTGTGAAGTCGTTGCTCGAACAGGGAGCGGATACCAACAACCGCGATGCAGATCACGAGACCCCGTTACACAGAGCAGCGCGCAAGGGAGGCGTCGAAGTCGTACGCTTACTCGTCGAGCGGGGCGCAGAGGTGGATTTACATAATACAGCGGGGTGGACGCCACTGCACGTTGCATCACGATACGGACATGTCGAAGTCGTGCGGGTGCTCGTCAATCACGGCGCAAATGTGAACGCAAGAGAGCGGACGCGTTGGACTCCGATACACCTCTCAGCAGCCAATGATCACCTCGATATCGTGAAACTGTTACTGGAACGTGGCGCAGATGTGCATGCAGTGAATGACGAGGGTCAATCACCATATCAATTATTACTGCAAAGAGGACATCGAGATATGGCAGATTGTCTTCGGGGCATGGCGTGGGCAGAGAAAGGTTCGATGATATCCTTTTATGGCTTAAATGCGATGTCTGACTGGTACTTCGATTTTAGCCTTTGGTGATCACACAGTGTAGAGGGAAGCGTCTTGCATGTAACTGTTTTAGGTGTTCCAGTTTCATTTGTGGGATAATCCTAAACAATCGGTTGACCATTCGACAAAGTACGAATTTACAGGCGGTGTCTCGTACAACAAATAAGTCGGCAGGCACGGTAGACAGTGAAATATGTATGGGTGGGACCACCGCTGGGCTAAATTCGCTGCAGGCTTGACCGTGACATGCGTCTATTAGGACTCGGAGAGTGTCCGAACATTGGTGGATCGTACGCCATGCCCATTGCTTCACCGATATAGTACCAAAGTACATGGCTAGTGATGAGCATTCAGAACGAAAACCAGAAGAGCTGTACAGCAAGAATCGACGATCCAGTTCATGCGCGTACGAATCATTTCTCAGGCTCACAGTCAAATATACGAAACATCGCAGTTGCCCCGCCGAGGCTGATCAGGCGAACCATAGGTTTACTGATGGCCAAGTTCATGCTGTCCAGAGAAAATTCGGAAAGTAGAAGATTGTTGGATATTTGTTAATCATATCTAAAGTTCGCACAGTGATAAGGATTGTTCAGTTTTCCGAACCTCCGACTTGGATATTTCTACAGCAGCACAGGACGACCCTAGAATTTCCAACCCCCTGTAAGGCCCATCACGTCTTCCGGATCAACAGTCTCTCTGATCTTGCGGAGCCTCTCCACATTCCCACCATACATATCTTCCAGCGGCGTGCCAAAAAGTGCATAATTCGGATATTTCGCTGCATGCGACACATTCTGCCCATCCGCGAGAGCAGCAGCGTGGATAGTGTCGGAAATATTGCGCATCGCAAAGGCCATTGTGTCATCAAGAGAGGCGTTGGAGAACTGGACGGAGAGTGCGGAAGGGAAGAGAGCGTGTGAACGGTCGGGCGGATATGCAGAATCGATCCCATGTGAGAAAAGGCCCTCGTCGAAGGGCTCAAGGGTTAAAATCAAGGTTACGTTTTTGTCTAGAGCATAAAGATGTTCGCCCCAGAGCTGAGAATACATTCACAACCGGTCAATGTGCAGTAGCCCAAGGGAGGGACCCACCTTAGTCTGATCCACGAATGTGTCAAAAACAGCGGGCGAATACTGGGTGACCGGGGCATCATGGTTAAAGGCGCTGAGTATACCAGGTCAGCTCATATTCCACGTCACAGCTGACTATACTATTAACCGATGCCCATTAAATGAGACCAGAGGCGCCAAGCTTTGAATAAATTCAGAAAATGATGTTGTTGACACATTGACCGCTATAGCAGGGATCGCCAAGAATTCGTCGAATACTCCCGTAGCAGTGGGCGCATCATAGAAAATAATGATAGCAATCGAGAGCTATTAATGGTGTCAGTTGGAATCAACAATGATTCGCCATAACGGAACTCACCTGACCCGAAGAATAAGTCGAGAACATGAAAAGTGATGCTTTGGTATCATTCTTCTGTTGGTATTTGACAAGTGCTGCCTTTATTGCGTCCAGTTGGTCCACGGAGTAGAGAAGAAGGCCTCCCTGCCAGATTTCGAGTAAGTCCCCAATGTGATCCGTAAATCATTCTGGCCTGCCTACCAATATGTCGCTTTGAGGGTGCGACTTGAGGATGAATTTAGTCACGATTCCCTATTAACAGTCAACGAGTCATGAAATGAGCCCTTGCTAAGAATGGATAGCGTACGAAATTATTCATCCCTCCCTGCGATCGGAGGCCATTAACATTAACGACGACCAATCCTGCAATGAGCTCTTCTACTCACTCTCAACGCAAACCAAAGATCTTTGTCCTTCGAGGTCACGTCCATGACATTTCCGTTTGGAAGCACGAGTTCGAATCCAGCAACGTTGTCAAGCGATAGTCCGTATTGGCTTGAATGGTACGAATAACCTAAAAGCGCATTAGAACCAGCTCCCCGACAATTAAAGACTAATACCTCCACCAAGTATCAACCCGGCGACACCGACACCCGGTACGCGTCCTCCTACGACGTTTACCCCAGTAGGCTCAAGTGCCGCATACACTTGATCCCACGTGAGACCAGCACCGACCTCGACTGTCCCTGATCTGACATCGACTTTTGTCTCGTTGAAGCGCGACAACGCGATCTCTACGCCACTCGTCGAGGAGAATCCCGGGTTCGTCGCGTGTCCTCCACTTTTGACAGCGAATGGTGTTCGGGTTGATCCCAGAATACGAAGCTAGTAAAACGTGGGTCCGCAAAGCTGGTGCGTCAGATCAGGATGGCTTACAATCGTGCTGACATCTTCGGTAGAGCCTGGCTCCACCGAGCAAACCGACGCCTCGGAACTCGAAGCAGATGCGTGTGATATGTCGACCAGATACTCTGGTGTAGCTTGATTGCCCATCAGACTGGAATATCACAAACGGAATGAGAGAATTGCGTGCTCACGAGGGAAATACACTTGTGAAGCACCAGAGATAGCTGCCGCGATCTGATCGCAGGCATACATGGGGTCAGAGGAATTGTACGTATCAACCCGGCTCAGGACTTCCTGCTTCGCACATGAAAGTGATGCCAGAGAGAACGTGTAGAGTAGAAACTTGAACGGTTTCAAGGCCATGAGTGATCCGGTGAGTGGCACGGAGCGACCCCCAGTGGATTGGCGACGCTTTTATAATGTACATGAAATGAAAACCGGTGGGGGATCGTACCGATGCGACGGAAGTAGTATAATCCCGTCGCTTGCCAGCGGCAACTCACTCAGTGGCCTGGGACCACGTTCCTGGCTAGGAACGTTGTCGTGGGCACCACTAGTTGACACTTGAGATGAGGTTACGTACTTGCCAATGTCACGAAAACTTCGACTCTGCTGCGTTGTAACCCCCAAGTGCGCACTAGCGTCCAGGTTGAAAGCTTTTACCGGAACACGACGTGGGGTCCGGGGAGGAAGTGAGTCCTATACTAGTAAGTCAAGTTAAAAAATTACAGTACGATACAGGTGCCTCTTACGTCTTGCCGAGCGTCAAACGATCTCGGAGGAAGTCAAACTGCGAGGGTTGATCGATATCATCATTATGGCCCGGGCGTCACGGTCACAGTAATAATACAAAGTAAGGCCATGGGGATAAAAAGGACCACGCGCTGTGCAAGATACCGTTCCGCCTCTTTAACTTCAAGGTCGGCGACTGTTATAGGCCGTGACGTCGTTCGGGAGTCGCAGTGGAAGATGGGAGGATATCGATTGTGGTCAGCCGGGAGGCGGGGAGACTGAGGGTTCTTTCGAGCCGTGGTTTCCAGACCTCATACATCGACGTACTACTGTACTGTAGTATACAGTCACCAGCCACAGGCTATCCGACTTGTCCTCGTCATCAGGAAAATCCCGAAAAAAATTACCAGGCTTTAGCTCGCTTATTACATAATAATTATGGTAAGCCAAACAATAAGTCAATCCGCACTGAAAAAGTAAAATTGAGTTCTCCTAGTAATGTTATCATAGTCTCACTTCTGCGCATACAACGTCTCCAATTACTCTCGCACTCAGCTCAAGCAGGACCTTAGATGAATAATGCCCCCTCATTAGCCTCGAGCCCGAGACTTTCCTCTTCGTCGCTGCTCAATCTAACGGAGTCTGTATTGCGCCCGTTCGAGTAACGGCTTTCACAACGTCAATATTCCCCAAACTTCTCGTATTCCGCATTAGCATCATGATGGGGCGAAACCATTTCTTGGTCTGTCTCATTTTCACGGTGCTGTCCTGGGCTGTGTCCAATGTAATCGATCGTACATTGCTTCGAATATTTGATTTGCGTCTGCTTTAGACTCCATTTACAATAAACCTCGCAACGTTGACTTTGCCATTCTCCGATGTCGATTCGGCTGCTCTATTTGCCTTGTTGAGCACATCAACTGAAAAGATCCTTGCTCTCCCGAGGCAACAGCTTCACAACTCCGTGTCCACTGTGCGATGTGGCATGTAACGGCGTCCAGCCATTACTATCGACAGTACACGGATTCGCTCTGTGGTCGATAAAAATGCGGATAATCACGACTTCCCCTTCGAACTGTAGCAATAATCAACGAATATCTACACCGGCACAGTCTTCTCATTCCGATTGGATATTTCTGGGATTGCGTCCCTGAATCTTACAGTTTCCACCCCCCTGTAAGGCCCATCACGTCGTCTGGGTCAATCGCCGCTTTGATCTTCCGGAGCCTCTCCACATCCCCCCCATACAGATCCTCCAGCGGCGTGGCAAATAGCGCATAATTCGGATATTTCGCTGCATGCAACACATTCTGCCCATCCTCGAGAGCAATATCATGGATTGTGTCTGTGAAACTGCGTAGCGCGGAAGCCATCGTGTCATCGAGCGAGCTGTTAGACCACTGGACGGTAAGGACAGAAGGGAAGACAGCCTGTGAACGGTCCGCCGGATAGGCAGAATCGCTCCCGTGTGAGAAGAGGCCTTTGTCGAAGATTTCAATGGTTGAAGTTAGGCTTGAATTTTTGTCTTGGGCATAAAGGTGCTCCCCCCAAAACTAAGAACCAAATGACGACCCGATCTCAGGGTGTGGTAGCCTGATGGAGGGACTTACCTTGGTCTGGTTCACAAATGCGTCGAAAATGACAGGCGAATGCTGAGTGACCGGAGCATCATTGTTAAAGACGCTGAATAGGCCACATCAACCCATATTTCCACCACACACCGGCCTGTACTACTAACCGATGGTCATGAAAGTCGTTCGGAGGACCCAAACTTTGAATAAAGTCAGAGAATGAAGTCGTTGACACATTTCCCCCAGTAGCCGGGATCCCCAAGAGTTCGTCGAACACCGCAGAAGGAGTGGGTGCGTCGTAGAAGAAAAAGACAGCAGCCGAGAACTATTGACGTTGTCATTTTGAATCAACAGTGATAGCCTCAGATGGAGCATACCTGCCCCGAGGAGTAAGCCAGGGATACGCCAGATGCAGCCTTAGTATCGTTGTTCTGATCGAATCTGAAAAGTGCTTTCTTAATCGCGTCCAGTTGGCTCTCGTTGTAGGAAAGTAGGCCTCCCTGCCATATTTCGAGTAATTCTCCAATGTGATTTGTAAATGGTTACAGTGAACTTACCCATACGTCAGTTTGAGGGTGCGACACGAGGTTGAATTTAGTCACAATTCCCTATAAATGATCAACAATCCAACAAATCGACTCTTGCCTCGAATTGATAGCGTACAAAATTATTCATCCCTCCCTACGATTACCGACCCTTAGCGAATCCAATTTGTACCAAATTTATCTACTTACTCTCAATGCAAACCAAAGATCTTCGTCCTTTGAGGTCACATTTGTGATCGTTCCATTTGGAAGCACAAGTTCGAATCCCGCAATGTTGTCAACCGTAAGTCCATACTGACTTGACGTGAATGAATAGCCTGAAACTATATGAGATCTAGCTCTCAGATGATGGAAAGCGCACACCTCCGCCAAGGGTCAACCCTGCAACGCCGACGCCCGGTATGCGCCCTCCTACGACATTCACTCCAGTGTGTTCAAGTATCGCATACACTTGGTCCCAAGTAAGGCCAGCTCCGATTTCCACTGTCCCATATGTGGAATCGACGATTGTCTCGTTGAAGCGTGTCATTACGATCTCTACGCCGTTCGTCGAGGAAAATCCCGGATTCGTAGCGTGACCTCCACCTTTCACTGCAAAAGGCGTTCGGGTTGACCCCAGGATACGTAGCTATTGGAATGTGGGTTAGCAAAAGCCGGTGTATCGGAGCAGGATAGCTTACAATCTTGCTCACGTCCTCGGCACAGCCTGGCTCCACGGAGCAAGTAGACACCTGGGAGCTTGAAGAAGCAGCATGTGAAATGTCGACCAGGTACTCAGGTGCAGCTTGATCTCCCATTAGAATGAGGTATATGAATGAGAGAACGACATACAAGGGAAATATACTTGTGAAGCATCAGAGATAGCTGCGGCAATCTCATTGCAGGTACACAAGAGGTCTGTGGAATTTCGGGTGTCCAAGGCTGCTGGCCTGGCGTATGAAGGTAATGCCAGAATAAATGAGCAAAGAAAAAGCAGCGTTAAGGCCATGAGAGAACTGGTGGTAGTAGAGAGCAGCCTGCCAGCGGATAAGGGGAGCCTTCTATATCGTCCAGGAAGAGGGACCGGGCCGATGGCCGATGGCCTTCTGAACCACGATTCTCAAATTGTACAGAGGAAGCAAAGAGTACCGGGAATTGAAGGCCGCATCAGTATTTCGTACAAGAACTTGTTTTGACTTGAACAAGCCATAAATGGGCCACTATCAAGCGGGTGGCGGAAGATCCCGGACCTAGGGTTTGGGGCTTGGTTTGGTCCGAAAAAAAAGTTCGATCCCTGGGAAAATAGCCCGGAAAGGCAATCGAGGGCCCAAATTGAGTGGGAAATGGGCAAAATGGACTACAGGCTACTCGCCCTCTTAGTCTCGGCCTAACTGCAGTGCGTGTAGGTATGCAAGTCTTTATTGTGAATGCGCATAAGAGAGGGCCCTAGAAACTCAAGCAACCTTTATACTTCGAACTGTAGCGATGATCGACGAATATCTACACCGGCACGGTCTTCTTATTCTGATTCGTAGCATTGGATATTTCCACAATTGTGTTGCTGATTCTTACAGTTTCCAGCCCCCTGTAAAGCCCATCACGTCGTCTGGATCAATCGCCGCTTTGATCTTGCGGAGCCTCTCCACATTCCCACCATATATACCCTCCAGTGGTGTGCCGAAAAGTGCATAATTCGGATATTTCGCTGCATGCGACACATTCTGACCGTCCGCGAGAGCAGCAGCATGGATCGTGTCTGAAATATTGCGTATCGCAAAGGCCATTATGTCATTGAGTGAGCTATTAGACCACACGACGGTAAGGGCAGAGGGGAAGACAGCCTGTGAACGGTCCGCCGGATAGGCAGAATCGCTCCCGTGTGAGAAGAGGCCTTTGTCGAAGACCTCAATGATTAACATTAGGGTTGAGTTTTTGTCCTGAGCATAAAGGTGCTCCCCCCAAAACTAAGAGCCCAATCAAGACCAGGTCTCAGGGTGTGGTAGCCTGATGGAGGGACTTACCTTAGTCTGATTCACAAATGCGTCGAAGATGACAGGCGAATGCTGAGTGACCGGAGCGTCATTGTAAAAGATGCTGAATAGGCTATGTTAACCCATATTCGACCATAGTACACCGGCCTGTACCACAAACCGATGGTCATGAAAGTCGTTCGGAGGGCCCAAACTTTGAATAAAGTCAGAGAATGAACTTGTTGACACATTTCCCCCAGTAGCTGGGATCGCCAAGAATTCGTCGAACACCGCAGAAGGAGTGGGTGCGTCGTAGAAGAAAAAGACAGCGGCCGAGAGCTATTCACGTTGTTATTTTGATTCAACCATTATCCTTCATGACGGGACATACCCGACCCGAGGAGTAAGCCAGCGATACGCCAGACGCAGCCTTAGTATCGTTGTTCCGGTCGAATTGGAAAAGCGCTTTCTTAATTGCGTCCAGTTGGCTCTCGTCGTAGGAACATAGGCCTCCCTGCCATATTTCGAGTAATTCTCCAATGTGATTTGTAAATGACTACAGTGAGCTTACCCATACGTCAGTTTGAGGGTGCGACACGAGGTTGAATTTAGTCACAATTCCCTATAAATGGTCAACAATCCAATAAATCCACTCATGCTTCGAATTGATAGCGTACGAAATTGTTCATCCCTCCCTACGATTACCGACCCTTAGAGAAGCCAAATTTGTATCAAATTTATCTACTTACTCTCAATGCAAACCAAAGATCTTCGTCCTTTGAGGTCACGTTTGTGATCGTTCCATTTGGAAGCACAAGTTCGTATCCCGCAATGTTGTCAATCGTAAGTCCATACTGATTTGTCTTAAATGAATAGCCTGAAACCATATGAGATCTAGCTCTCGGATGATGGGAAGCACACACCTCCACCAAGGGTCAATCCTGCGACGCCGACGCCTGGTATACGCCCTCCTACGACATTCACTCCAGTGTGTTCAAGTATCGCATACACTTGGCCCCAAGTAAGGCCAGCTCCGATTTCAACTGTCCCACTTGTGGAACCTACGATTGTCTCGTTGAAGCGTGTCATTACGATCTCTACGCCGCTCGTGGAGGAAAATCCCGGATTCGTAGCGTGACCTCCACCTTTCACTGCAAAAGGCGTTCGGCTTGACCCCAGGATACGTAGCTATTTGGAACGTGGGTCAGCAAAAGCCGGTGGATTGGATCAGGATAGCTTACAATCTTGCTCACGTCCTCGGCACAGCCTGGCTCCACGGAGCAAGTAGATGCCTGGGAACTTGAAGAAGCAGGATGTGAAATGTCGATAAGGTACTCAGGTGCAGCTTGATCGCGCATTAGAATGAGGTATATGAACGAGAGAACAACGTACGAGGAAAATGTACTTGCGAAGCACCAGAGATAGCTGCGGCGATCTCATTGCAGGTAGACAGGAGGTCTGTGGAATTTCGGGTGTCCAAGGCAGCTGGGCTGCCGTGTGGAAATAATGCCGGAATAAACGAGCAAAGAAAAAGCAGCGTTGAGGCCATGAGAGAACTGGTGGTAGTAGAGAGCAGCCTGCCAGCGGATAAAGGGAGCCTTTTATGCCGTCCAGGAAGAGGGACCGGGCCGATGGCCGATAACCTTTTGAATTCTCGAATTGCACAGAAAGGGTTGCCCCAAGAAGCACTGGCAAAAGAGTACCGGGAATTGTAGGCCACATCAGTATTTCGTGCAAGAACTTGCTTTGACTTGAACAAGCCACAAATGGGCCACTATCAAGGGGGTGGCGGATCCCGGATCCCGGACCTAAGGTTCCGGGACTAGGTGGTACATCGGAGGATCAGGATAGCTTACAATCTTGCTCACGTCCTCAGCACAGCCTGGCTCCACAGAGCAAGTAGACGCAAGTAGACGCCTGGGAACTTGAAGAAGTGGCGTGTGAAATGTCGAACAGGTACTCAGGTGCAGCTTGATCGCGCATTAGGGCGGGATATACTATAAAGGAGAGAACGACCTACGAGGAAAATATACTTGTGAAGCACCAGAGATAGCTGCGGCAATCTCATTGCATGTACACGGAGGTCTGCAGAATTTTGGGTGTCCAAGGCTGCTGGCCTGGCGTATGAACGTAATGCCAGAATGAATGCGCACAGAAGAGGCAACATTAAAGGCACGAGCGAACCGGTAGTAGAAGGCAGCTTGCCATCGGATGATAGAGAGAGCCTTTCATGCAGTATCGTCCAGGAAGAGAGTGACCGGGCCGATGGCCGATGGCCTTCTGAATCATGGAAGAAAGGATTGCCCCACACCTTCCTTTTCTGGTAACCACCAACACGCGGCCTAGCTTTTTTGCAAAAGCCAGTGGAAAAAAAAAAAAAAAAAAAAAAAAAAAGAGATTTTTTAGTGGGAACTAGTCTAGCGTAGAGGTACCTTGAGAAACACACAAACACCTTTCCACTTAAAAGTAGTATTTACTACACCCCTTTTGTTGATGGATCCCTCAGCGGAACCACCGCCTCTTCCCCCTCCACTGAATGAAAAAAATCATGTTCCAACGGACATCCCCCCCGATGTCCCACTCCGTAGAATAATCGTGCACCCATTCTTCTCAGGACCTGACCCTGTCAAGGCAGTTCCAGAAGACTATTTCCCCAATAAGGAAGTATTGGGGTCGTACGTCAATCAGCTGAGAGAGAGCCTCCAATCCCTAGTTCAGGGCCCACTAGACTATTGTCTGGTGAGCTCCATGAGCACGTGGAAGAGCTCACCTACTGGCGTCCAACAGAATGTTTTTGATAATGCAGCAGGCCTTATCATGGCGACATTAGACACAGGCCCCCACCCGACCAGTACGTCCGTGTCTCTGTTAGAGCCTGAGGATTGGGGCATGCTGGCCTTGACGTGCCTCGCAGCCATAGGACGAGGCTTTACAAGACCTCTAAAGGAGGCATCTTGTAAAAGCTACATTGAGTTCTGGGAGAGTCTGGAGGACAACCCACAACGCAAACTTGATGATGGGGAGGAGCCCGAGTTTCACTCCCTCTTTCAATGGCTAAAGGCCACGATTCAGCAACTGGATCTGCATATTAATGCAGATGAGGCAGTTGGCATGCGTAATTGGGCCACTGTGACCCGTAAAGAGATCGAGGAGATGGCCAGACGTGCATCCCTTGGGGAGGTGGAACTCATGCTGCATAGCTGGAAGATGGATTAGCTAACAAGCAGACAAACACAACTGGAGGGCTCCCTAAGGAAGTCCATCCTTGAATGCAATGTAGATCTCTTCTGGGACATGGCAGCTTCATTTGGCCTCACTATAGGTGACCCAACCACCACCCTCTCCCGCCCCACACCCTCAGCCGGAGGAAAACGTACAGTGTCGGGCTCGACCCCTCAACCAGTACAACCAGCAAAGGCGACTCCACTGCCAAGTGTCCCTGACGCCCCTCCCCCACAAACCATTCCCCTGGACGTCGTCACACTAACGGCAGCTGTCCAAACGGCCATGCAACCCTTCATGGCAAGGCTGGTGGCCATAGAACGGTTGTCCCTGGCGACCAATACAAAGGCTGTCAAGGAGCCTATCCCCCAACACATCAGTACACCCATGGTTGAACAGCCATGCCCTTCGGTAAGACAAGATGTCCCAAAAGACGACTGGACCCCAGTCACAAATAGAAGGAGGAGGGGAAAAACTGGCACGAATCAGGCCAACCCAACTCTGACCCAGGTGAATTTCACACCAAGCTCATATGCGGCAGCAGCGGCGGCAATACCAGCGCCCAACCAAACGGCCACGCAAGGTCAGCAGCCCAAACCGGCTATCCCAACACCGATCACCTTCACAGAGGTTACGGTGATCAGATCCGGGGGGTCCTTTAATCTTGCGACTGAGCAAGCTTCCCCAATATGCCAACCTGACGCCATAGTCCAAGAGGTAAGGGCAAACATGGCACGCGCAGTTGCAAAACCTCTCCCAGTCATCTCGGGAAGATGGAGCTCAGGGGTTAGGAGCAAGGGTAACTTCATATTCACAATGCGGGGACAGGTTGACTTTGCATTCATTCAGACTTTTAAGCATTTCCTCACAGGCCCCTTCCCTGGCGGTGGAAAACTCTGCCCAAACCAAGGCTGGACAAAATTGGTG
>WNFS01006639.1_pt1 | contig 13297 bp, 10 predicted proteins | sample 5400141 | NCBI WGS metagenome assembly WNFS01 (sample SAMN13153358, study PRJNA577476) | soil metagenome | isolation source: 60 cm saprolite under Madrone tree | place: USA:California | collected 2016-06-14
GCCCGCGCATAACCACCCAACTCAAATGCTCCGAAGCTATTTCTTCGGCTCCGCCGCCTTGTCGAGGCGCTCGATCTTGGCGTCGGCCCGCAGCTTGGCGACGAGATCCACCTGCGCCTTGCGAGACGCGAATTGTTCGATCTCGCCTCGAACCTGGTCGAACGGCGGCGGCGTGCGCGTGCGCTTGTCCTCGACCTTGAGGACGTGCCAGCCGAACTGGGTCTTCACCGGCCCGGACACCTGGCCTTTCTCCAGGCCGAAGGCGACCTCGGAGAATTCAGGCACCATCTGCTCGCGGGTAAAGTAGCCGAGGTCTCCGCCATCCTGCTTGCCGGACGGATCTTCCGTGAGCGCCTTGGCAATCGTTGCGAAATCCTCCCCCTTTTTGAGGCGCTCGATGGTGTTTTTCACCTTGTCCTCGGCGGCCTTGCTGGCGGCCTGGTCGTTCGGGTCATTGACCCGGAACAGGATGTGGCGGGCATGGACTTCCTGCTGACCGCCCATCGTCTTGGTGGCGTCGTCATAGATTTTGCGCAGCGCCGGTTCGGTCACAGCGGTCTTGGACTCCTGGGCGAGGACGGTTTCCATCAGCGTTTTGTTGCGAACGAAGGCGAGACGCTGCTTGAATTCCGCGCTGTCGGGAATCTTCTTTGCTTCCGCAGCCTTGGCGATCAGCAGGAGATCGGTGAGATAGTTGACGAGATAGTCGCGCTTGCCCGCTTCGTCGTTCGCCGGCATGTCGCGGCCGATATCCTCCTCCGCGATGTTAAGATCGCTTTGGCGGATTTCGACGCCGTTAACCTTGGCAATCACTGGATCGGAGGCCGGCGCCTGCGCGGGCGCGACGGCGGTCGTGGCCAGGAAGGCCGCGAAACCGACCGCCACTATGGTCGGAAGGCGGCGCGGTGCCCCGGTAGGAACGATCGAGGCGAGGTAACGGGTCCGAGAAGCCATATGGGAATCCTTGACTGTTGAGGCCGCAAGCAACGCTTAGGGGTACGGACGACACTCGCTCAATCGGCTCCAATTAGCAACCGATGGCTGCTTGTCGGGATGGGAGAATCGTGGGCGTGGGTTGAGCGGATGCGAAACCTACCGCTGGCTTGATGGGTTTCGCATTCGCTCAACCCATCCTACGAATCTCATTCTTTTCTTTCGGCCAGTCGTCCCAGCGCCATTGTTCGGCTGAGCGCTTAATAGAAGCCTTGACCGGGCGATCCAGTATCCACGTGCCGATGTTTGCCAGATGGCCCGGTTAATCCAGGGATCGAGTCCCGCGAGAGCGATGACCGCACGACGCCATGTCATCACGAAAAACGCCTCAATGGTGGCGCGATCGCGACCATCGGACCGCCTCGCCCGATTGACAAGAGTCCGACCCCCTCCTATCTGTCCACAGCCTGCCGGCCCGCTCGTCGGGGCATTCGCAATCGCGGCCTGATCAATGCGCGAAAAGCACCGTCATTCAAATGCCTTGATGACGCCTGCCGGTCGAGCGTTTATTGGTTAGCCGGTACGCACCCGCGGACGAGAAAGGAACTCCGGCATGTTCGGCGCCGTAGCCCGCAAAATATTCGGTACTTCCAATGACAGGCGCATTCGCGCCTACCGTCCGCACGTCGACGCCATCAACGGCCTGGAAAAGGAACTCGAGCGGCTCTCCGACGACGAACTGCGGGCGCGCACGGACGCGTTTCGCAAGGAACTGGCGGAAGGCAAGGACCTCGACGATATCCTGGTGCCAGCCTTCGCGACGGTGCGGGAGGCGGCCAAGCGCACGCTCGGCCAGCGCCACTTCGACGTGCAGCTGATCGGCGGCATGGTGCTGCACGAGGGGCGAATTTCTGAGATGAAAACCGGCGAAGGCAAGACGCTGGTGGCCACCCTTCCGGTCTACCTCAATGCACTCGCCCGCCGCGGCGTTCATGTCGTCACCGTTAACGATTATCTCGCCCGCCGCGACGCCGAATGGATGGGCGAGATCTACAAGTTCCTTGGGCTTACGGTCGGGGTCATCGTGCACGGGCTCGACGATGCCCAGCGCAAGGCCGCCTATGACTGTGACGTGACCTACGGAACCAACAACGAGCTCGGTTTCGACTATCTGCGCGACAACATGAAATACCGGCTGGAGGACATGGTCCAGCGCGGCCACATCTACGCGATCGTCGACGAGGTCGACTCGATCCTGATCGACGAGGCGCGGACGCCGCTGATCATTTCCGGTCCGCTTGAGGACCGCTCGGACTTCTACAACACCATCGACACCTTCATCCCGAAGCTCGACAAAGTCGACTACGAGATGGACGAGAAGCAGCGCACCGTCAATCTCACCGAAGTCGGGATGGAGCGAATGGAGCGTATGCTCAAGGAAGCAGACCTCCTCAAGTCGGACTCGCTCTACGACGTGGAAAACGTTTCCACCGTCCACCACGTCAACCAGGGGCTGCGCGCCCACAAGCTGTTCCAGCGCGACAAGGACTATATCGTGCGCAACGGCGAGGTCGTCATCATCGACGAGTTCACCGGCCGCATGATGCCGGGGCGGCGCTATTCGGAAGGTCTGCACCAGGCACTCGAGGCGAAGGAACATCAGACCGTTCAGCCGGAAAACCAGACGCTCGCCTCGATCACGTTCCAGAACTATTTCCGCATGTATGAGAAGCTCGCCGGGATGACCGGCACGGCGCTGACGGAGGCGGACGAGTTCCTCGACATCTACAATCTCGAAGTGCTGGACGTCCCGACCAACATGCCGCTCATCCGCCTCGACGACGATGACGAGGTGTATCGCACGGCCGCGGAGAAGTACCGCGCCATCATTTCATTGATCGACGATTGCAAGAAGCGCGGACAGCCGGTCCTGGTCGGCACCACCTCGATCGAGAAATCCGAGCAGCTTGCCGAGTTGCTGCGCAAGCAGGGCTGGGAGCAGCACGACTTCACTGATCCCAACGCATTCGCGGCGCTTTATTCGGGCGACGAGGGCGCCTCGAAGGCGAAGGTGTTCGCGATCCTCAACGCGCGTTATCACGAGCAGGAGGCCTACATCGTGGCCCAGGCCGGCGTGCCGGGGGCCATCACCATCGCCACCAACATGGCAGGCCGCGGCACCGATATCCAGCTCGGCGGCAATGCCGACATGCGCATCCGCCAGGAGCTCAATGACGTCACCGACGAGGCGGAGCGCGAACGACGCATCAAGGCGATCCGGGCGCAGGTCGCCCGCCTCAAGGAAAAGGCGCTCGCGGCCGGCGGCCTCTACGTGCTCGGCACCGAGCGCCATGAGTCGCGGCGCATCGACAATCAGCTGCGCGGCCGCTCCGGCCGCCAGGGCGACCCGGGCGATTCCAAGTTTTTCCTGTCGCTGCAAGACGACCTGATGCGCATTTTCGGGTCCGACAAGCTCGACGGCATGCTGCAGAAGCTTGGCCTGCAGGAGAACGAGGCGATCGTCCATCCCTGGATCAACAAGGCCCTGGAGAAGGCGCAGCAGAAAGTCGAGGCCCGCAACTTCGACATCCGCAAGAACGTGCTCAAGTTCGACAACGTGATGAACGACCAGCGCAAGGTCATCTTCGACCAGCGCATCGAGCTGATGAAGGACGACAACGTCGCCGAAACCGTTGGCGACATGCGCAAGGAAGTGGTGGACACGCTTGTCGCAAAATACGTCCCGGAAAACGCCTATCCGGAGCAATGGGACACCAAGGGCCTTAAGGAAGAACTCAACCGCGTCCTCGGCCTCGACCTGCCAGCCGATGAATGGGCAAAGGAGGAGGGAATCGCGGACGAGGAACTGATTGCCCGCGTCGAGCGCCGCGCCGACGAGCACATGGCCGCCAAGGTGGCGCAATGGGGTCCCGACGTGATGCGCTACGTCGAGAAAACGATCCTGCTGCAATCGCTCGATCACCTGTGGCGCGAGCATCTCTTGATGCTTGAGCACTTGCGCCAGGTGATCGGCCTGCGCGGTTTCGGGCAGCGCGATCCCTTGAACGAGTACAAGTCGGAGGCCTTCCAGCTGTTCGAGGCGCTGCTTTTGCACCTGCGCGAGGCGGTGACGGCGCAGCTCATGCGGGTCGAGATCATGCAACAGCCGCCGCCCGAGCCGCAGCAAAACCTGCCTTTCATGGAGGCGCACCACATCAATCCGGCGACCGGCGAGGATGAACTCGCGATGTCGGAAGCGGTCGCGACCCTCGCTCGCAACGCCGGGGCGGCCGTGAGTTCCGCCGTGGCGCGAGACCCGAAAGATCCCGCGACCTGGGGCAAAGTCGGGCGCAACGAGGCCTGCCCTTGCGGCTCGGGCAAGAAGTTCAAACATTGCCATGGGCGGTTTGGGTGAAATTCGGACTTGTGTTTGCTTAACGCCCAGAAACTTGGGGTCGCTGGGACAAGCCCGGCGACGAAATACGGTCGATTAAGTGAATCACGGTCTTGTCATGCCCCGCGAAAGCGGATGTTTCCGATTTCGCTCGCCTAATCTCATCCTGAGGAGCGCCGCTTCTTAGCGGCGCGTCTCGAAGGATGGCCACCTGCTCGGCCGTGCCTGTTGCCATCCTTCGAGACGGCCGCCCAAGAGGGCGGCCTCCTCAGGATGAGGGCTTCAATTTCTTCACACGCACGCCGGAACATGATCCCGGACAGCGGGAACCAGTTTTTGGAAAGATCATTCTCCCTCAACAAGCTCGAGCGGAACGACGACCCCAAGTCATCCTGCTCTGGAGCGCGTTCTGACAAAGACTGCTCGGCGCCTCGAGTCACTGCGTCTCCCATGCAGCACTTTGGGGCAGGACAGGTCCCGGAGAGAGTCGCGATGCTGGATGGCGTGCTGCTGCTGTGGTTTCTACTGACTGCGGCAGCGCTCCTGTTCGTGATGATCGATATCCGCACCACCCCCGAATCTCCTGTGCTCAAATGGGGGTTCGTATTGGTGACCGCCTACACCGGGGTGATCGGTGCATTTCTTTACGTCCTCGGCTGCCGCGAGCCGCTGCCCGGGCTGCATGAGCGCTACGTTGCGGCGCGCTGGCGGCAGGTGCTGGGATCGACGATGCATTGCGTCGCCGGCGACGGCATCGGCATTCTCGCTGGCGCGGTGCTTGCGAGTGTCCTCGGTCTCGGCGGTCTGGCGGAGGTGATCCTCGAATACGTCCTGGGCTTCGCCTTCGGCTGGGCCATCTTCCAGGCGCTGTTCATGCGGGACATGGCCGGAGGCTCTTACCGCATCTCACTGGCCCGCGCATTTGTGCCGGAACTGCTGTCGATGAATCTTCTGATGGCAGGAATGATACCGACCGTGATGGTTCTGCGGACGCGTATCGCGTCCGCGGCCGACCCCACGACGGCGCGCTTCTGGTTCGTGATGTCGATGGGGCTTCTCGTCGGGTTTATCACCGCCTATCCGATGAACTGGTGGTTGGTGACCCACCATCTCAAGCACGGCATGATGACCGTACGGCCAGGGGGGGCGGCGGCCGGCGCCAGCGGTCACCGCGTTCAAGCCCGCATGGACGACGCGGCCTCTGCGGCGCCGGGCAGGCCCACGGGTGGCGACGAGGCGCCGCGGCCACCCGTGCCGGTGATGGCGATGCTGTCGTTCCTGGCCTTGGCGGCGGGCGTGGCGATCGCTCTCCTGTTGGGGTCGCTGTGAGAGCGGCGATCTCGGGTGGCGCTGCCGCGTTGATCAGAAATTCGCCAATCGCCGCCGTTCGGAATCGAGTCGATCCGACCTTAGACTAAATCAAAGGATTGACATCCCGGGCGAAGCAAAAAAGCCCGTGCAATCTCATCGGAACGCGCCGCTACCGAATCGCGCTCCAACGCCCTTCGAAACTGTTTGACGGCGTCACCTGAGGACTTGCGCCCGCAATCAGGTCGGGTATGGAACTGGCGGCCGGGCCTGGCGGCGACGCGGCTTGCGGCAATGCCGCCTGCGACTGCGCTTGCTGGGATGGCACCTGGACAACGTCGCTTGGCGGCTTGGGCTTGCTCGCCGGTGCCGGCACCGGCTTTGGCGGAGCCGCGGAGAGGACGGCCGCGGTCTGCGTCGGAGCAGGTTTGGTCTTCGCCGTGGTCGGCGCAACAGCGGGAGCGGCCGTTGCAGCGGGTTGGCTGCCGCCCACGCCAAACCAACTACCAATCGTCCGCAGAGTCGACGTCGATTCGCCCGGCTGCGCGGCCCGGGTCGACGCCGGCGCAAAGGCTGCTGTGGTTATTTCCGGTTCGGGCGTGTGCGGCGGATTGATGTTTGTCGGCAATGGCCCGGACGGCGCTTTGACGTCGCGGCTCACGTTCTGGAAATCGAACACCGACTTGGACTGCAGCTTCGCCAGGAAAAGCGGATGCATGCCGCCGTCTGAGCCCGTCTTGACCGCAACCGTAGTGACGCCTTTGTTGACGTATTCCGCGAAGGCGCGTTCGTCGCTCGCTTGCTTGGCCTTCACGGGCGAAGCGATGGCTTCAGGTATCTCATAGGCTGGACATTTGTCGCGCGGATGGAAGGTGAGCGGCGCCGAGGCGTTGCCGGGCGCGCGGGCGTCGAAGACATAGCGCTTCTCGCATACATCGACGTGCGGCTCGGTTCTGCTCACCTCGAAATGATCGCTGCCCTCCTTGATCATCCGCCAGAACGCCATGTACGGACTGTTGCGGTGCTTCGCCATGTTGAGCGGCGTCAGGCGAAACGGGTAGGCCTGCACCTGGAATGACTTCTGTCCTCCCAGGAACGAGTCGCGACCGAGCGCATAGATTTCCTGGATCTGCTCGTCTGTCATGGCGTAGCAACCGGCCGAGGAACAGTCGCCGTGCACCATCAGGAAGGCGCCGGTTCGATCGTTCGCCTTATCGTAGGCGTTGGGAAAGCCGAGATTGAAGGAGAGATAATAGTTGGAATTGGGATTCATCTGCCCCGGCGTGATCGTGTAGAAGCCTTCCGGAGCCTGGCGATCGCCTTCCTTGACCTTGGGACCAAGTTCGCCGGACCAGCGGCAGATCGGATAGGTCTTGAGGAGTGCAAATTTCCCCTCGGCGTCCTGCTTCCAGACCTCCAGTTCTGCTTCTTCCTTGAAGATGCGGACCAGGATCGGGGACTCGCGAGGCATGTTTCGCTTGTCGATCTCGGCCGCTAGCGCGGCGGGCAGCGGCTTCAAGGCCCGCGCCCCAACCTGCGCGAGGTCGTCAGTCTCGCAGCCGCCAAGTGCCGCCGCTAACGCCAGCGCAATCGAGGCCGCCGATAGCCGGGCGAGTCGATAGAAACGTTGCAACGCGCCAGTCCCCTACTTGCCGGACGCTGCCGGTAAGGCAGTTCCGAAGCCGTGAGTTCCCCACCGCGATTTGATAAGCCTATCTATAACATGTGGTCGAAGCAAGGCCGCCACCGTTACCGGACCGCGCAAAAGAATATGTTTAACAACTTGCTAATCCACGGGATTGGAACATTCGGACCATGCCCGATTGTGGAACCAGAGAAAAACAACCCGCCCTACGCCGCACCGGAAGAGTAGGGGGGCGCGGAGCGACCTCACTTCAACTGATTCGGCCGTGCCTATGCGGCCGCGCTCCCAATCGCCAGAAACTTGTTGTGACGGTGGGTTCGGATGGCGTCCCGATCCATGTGGTGCAGCGATTGGAAGGCCGCCGCCACGGCCTCTCCCACCGCCTGGATGGCTGCGCTAGGGTTGCGGTGAGCGCCGCCTTTAGGCTCGCGGATGATTTCGTCGATTACGGCGAATCGCATCAGATCGTCCGCCGTGATCTTCATACTGGTGGCGGCGTCCTGGGCCTTCGCGGTATCGCGCCACAGAATCGACGCCGCCCCTTCCGGTGAAATCACGCTATAGACCGCATGCTCGAGCATCAGGACCCGGTTGGCGGCGGCGATCGCGATGGCGCCGCCTGAGCCGCCCTCGCCAAGAATCACGGCCACATTGGGCACCGCGAGCGCAAGGCAGGCGTCCGTGGACCGTGCGATGGCCTCGGCTTGGCCACGCTGCTCGGCCTCGATGCCCGGATAGGCACCGGCGGTATCGACCAATGCCAACACCGGGATATCGAAGCGGTCCGCCATCTCCATGAGCCGGACTGCCTTGCGGTAGCCTTCCGGCCGGGCCATGCCGAAGTTGTGCTTGATTCGGTCTTCGGTGGTCGAACCCTTCTCGTGGCCGATCACGCAGATACTTTCGCCGTTGAAGCGGCCGAACCCGCCCACGATGGCGGCATCGTCGCCAAACTTGCGGTCCCCGGCAAGCGGCGTGAAGTCGGTGATCAGCGCGGCCACGTAGTCGAGGCAATGGGGCCGCCGCGGATCGCGTGCGACCTGGGTCTTCTGCCACGGCGTCAGCGCCGCATAAAGTTCGTCGAGTGCCACGGCCGCCTTGGCTTCAAGCCGCGCGATCTCCTCCCCGATGGCAACCGCGTTGCCGGTCTCCTGGAGCGCCCGCAACTCCTCGACCTTGTTTTCCAACTCGGCGACCGGTTTTTCGAAGTCGAGATAGCTTCGCATCATTCTTCACCCAGGGGATGCAGGTCCCGAACCAGGCTCTTGAGCCGTTCGTCCAGCACGTGCGCATAAATCTGTGTGGTCGAGATATCGGCATGGCCGAGCAGAGTCTGCACGACGCGCAGGTCGGCGCCGTTATGCAGCAAATGGCTCGCGAATGCATGGCGCAGCACGTGGGGGCTCACCTGTTCGGGGCGCAGGCCTGCGGCGACTGCCAGCTCCTTCAACTCGCGCGCCGCATGCTGCCTGGTCAAATGGCCGTCCTCGCCGAACGATGCAAATAGCCACTTCGATTGGGACGCCCGGTCCCGGCTCCATTGGAGGAGCGCATCCCGGTAGTCGCGCATCGCCGACTTTGCTGCGCCGTTGAGCGGAACCAGCCGCTCCTTGCCGCCTTTGCCCCGCACGATCAGCATGTCGTCGTCGCGCCGCGCCGCCGACACCGGCAATGCGATCAGCTCGGAAATGCGTAAGCCCGAGGCATAAAGAAGTTCCAAAAGACACAAGAGCCGCAGCGCCCGCAATCGCGCGAGCCCCGTCGTCCGCTGCGCGTCCGAGGCCTGCCGCGCAGCCGCGATCAGGCGGTCGACCTCGGCGACCGAGAGCACTTTCGGCAGCGGTCGTCCCCGCTTGGGTCCTTCGATAATGGCAGCCGGATCGTCGCTGCGGTGTCCCTCTGCGAAGAGAAAGCGGTAGAGCTGCCGGATCGCGGAAAGCCGTCGCGCCACTGAGGAGGCGGCGAAACCGCGATCGGCGAGCACCGCGAGATAGCCCCTCAGATCCGCCGTGGTGGCGGACGAAATGGTGCGCTTGCGGGTCGCCAGATAGCCGGTCAAGTCGCCGAGATCACGCGAATAAGCGTTAAGCGTATTCGCGGCGCCGCCGCGCTCGGCCGCCACCATATCGAGGAACAGCGAGATCAATTGCCGCTCGGGGGCTGTGACGGGTTCCATCCGGGGTCAGTGCTGCTGCTTGACAAAGCGGTCCGGCGGTACGGTGACCACCATTTCGCGCGGCCTGGGATCGACCAAGGTTGCAAGCGCAAACATCGCCGCGTAGCCGATCCCGGCTATCACGCCAACGACCGCCAGCAACTTAATTAAGGTCGGCATGGCTGCATACCCGTGCGGCCCCTCGCGCGCCCCTGCTGCGGGTGAGTACGATCATTTTCGCCGCGCCGTGGCAAGAGCGAATTTTGGCGGAGCCGGCCTCCCGCCCGCTCCCCAGCCTTCCCCGCTCGCCGGCAGGGTAATGGCATCTTATGCGATCCGTAGCTGGACCACGATGCAGCTCGGTGCATCAGGGCGCGGCGTCACCATTGCGTCACCGCCATGCAGCCGGGCAATCTGACGCACGAGCGCGAGGCCGAGGCCGGCACCCTTGCGGTCGCCGCGGAGCCGATGGAACGGCAAGAATACTTGCTCGCGCGCTGAGGGCGGAATCCCCTCGCCAGCGTCGATGACGGACAAGGACGCCCGGGAGCCGTTGCGCCGCAGTTCGACCCGAATCGGAGGCCGGCCATGACGCTGCGCATTGTCGAGAAGATTACGTACGAGGCGGCGCAACAGCCGGCTATCGCCACGCAGTACGACGAGTTCGCCATCAAGGGTGACGCCCTTGTAGTGAGCGCATTCCTCCGCGACCAGGGCCAGCAGGTCGACATCCTCCGTGGCCGGCGGCGCAGCGGCAATGTCGAGGCGGCTGGCGAGCAGGATTTCCTCGATCAGGTCGTCGAGTTCCGCGATATCGCGGGCCAGTTCCGTCTTGATCCTGGGGTCGGGCTTCGCCTCGAACAGCTCAACGCCGAGCCTTATGCGCGACAACGGCGTGCGCAATTCGTGCGATGCGTTAGCGAGCAGCAACCGGTGGGCGCCGATCAATTCCTCGATCCGGGCGGCGGCGCGATTGAAGCTTGCGGCGAGTTGGGCGACCTCGTCGCGGCCTTCGATGGCGACCCGGGTCGCGAGGTTCCCGGCGCCGAGCGTTTCGACGCCTGCCTGCAGCCGTTCGATGCGCTTGGTCAGGCCGCGGACCACCGGATAGGAGAACACCGCGATGGCGATTGCCATGGCGGTCAGGAAGAAAACCAGGCCGAGCAGCGGTCCCGCCGGCCGCAGCGGCGAGCGCGCGACGAGCCAGCGCCCATCCGGCAATCGAAAGGCCCACGCGGGTCCGCCGCGGCCGTGCAACCAGCCGCCGCTTGCGACCGAGGTCGGCTGCGGCAACGGCCGGCCAGCTGCCGCGACTGGGGCGCGGTTCTGATCAAACAGGGCGATGTCGATACGCAACTGCCGGCCGAGCCGCTCAACCGCGCGCTGCTGCGCCTGCGGCGGCGCGTCCGCCGGCGGCAGCGCCGCCAGCACGAGTTCGCCGGCGAAGTCGAGCACCTCGCTGTGGGGGAGGTTCGCTTGCCCGATGCGCCAAGACAACCCGCTGATCGCCACCACGGCGATGAGGCTCGCCAGGAACACGAGATAGATTTTTTGATAGAGGCGCCGCATTGCCTATTCTTGCGACTTTGCGAATACGTAACCGGCGCCCCTCACGGTAATGATGCGGCGCGGATTCTTCGGATCGTCCTCGATAGCGGCGCGGATGCGCGAGATATGGACATCGATCGACCGGTCGAAGGCTTCCAGACGCTCGTTCTTGACGATATCCATCAGGGCCTCGCGCGACATCACCCGCCCGGCATGTCGGGCGAGCCCCAACAGCAGCGCGAACTGGTAGCTCGTCAAGGCGCAGGGTTCACCGTTGAGCCGCACTTCGCGGGCTGCCGCGTCGATTTCCAGGCGCCCGAACTGCAGCACCTCGGATCTGTGGTCATCCTTCGCGCGCCGCAGGATGGAGCGCAATCGCGCCAACAGCTCGCGGGGCTCGAACGGCTTGGCGAGATAGTCGTCCGCGCCCATCTCCAAGCCGACGACGCGGTCCATGGCGTCGCCGCGCGCCGTCAGCATGAGGATTCGCGCCCGCGCGTCGGCGCGGATCTGGCGGCAGACCTCAAGGCCGTCCATGTCCGGCAGCATCAGGTCAAGGATCAGCGCATCGAAGCGCTCCCGGCGATAGAGCGAGATGCCGGCGCCGCCGCTGTGGGCGGCGGTCACGCAAAAGCCGAACTCGCCGAGATAGTTCTTGACCATCTCGGCAAGGCGCTTGTCGTCTTCGATGAGCAGGATGCGATCGGTCACGGGGTTATTTTATCGCCAGGTCGCTTTATGGTCAGGTGGGTTCCGCCATCAGTTCCGCCCAAAGCCTCCCCAGTTTCCCCACGGGCCGCGGCCCCAGGGACCTCCGCCCCAACCTCCGCCCCACGGCCCGCGGTGCGGCGGCAGCATGTTGCTGAGCTTGCGCCGCTGCTCCGGCGTCAGTATCTCCGCGGCGTCTGCCACGGCCTGGACGAGCCGCTTGCTCGCCGCATCGTGAACTGCGATCTGATCGACGCGCAATTTTTCGATCGCTGCGCGGTCGATTGTTTGCTGCGTCAAAAGATCCCGTGCGGTGGCGCGGGCGGCCAGCAGTTTTTCCCGCACCGGCAGCAAATCCTGCACGGCGCTGCGCACCACCGACCGCAGCTTGTCCTGTTGCTCGGTGGTCGCGTCGATCTCGATCGCCAGATGGCGAATCATGCGGTCGGCGTGGACTTCGACGACCGCCTCAATCGCGCTGTTGAGAAGACCGCTTCGCCAGTCAGACGCAAGAGCAGGTGCAAATCCGCCCTCGAATGGTGCGGCGGTGGCCATCATGCCGGGCACGTTGGCCAGGATACGATGCCCCAGTCCCTCGCCAAATGACGACATGGCAAATGTCCCGACAAAGACCACGCCCGCAATGGCGGCCACCATATACGCTCGTTTCTGCCGAGGGCGCGCGCCTTGGGGCGCTGACGTGTACATTTCATGGAACGGATCATGGCGCTCGGAGGCATACCAGACGCCCCGCTTGGGCATCGGCATTTCACGGATCGGGTCATGGTCGCTCATCTGGCTCTCCTTCATATTGTCGCCCACGGTGCGAAATGTGAAGGAACGGAATTTCTGGGGTTTGTCCGCCACGTAAAGTTTTGTAAAGACATGGCGGGCTTCAGCTGGGCGGTATTTTCGGGCGGACTGTCGCCGCGGTTAGCCAATGGCACCATCTGATAGTGAGGTTGCCCAGCACGATCGGCTATGGGAGGTTGCACGATTGCGAGAAGGTTCGATGAACGACTCTGGCCTGTCCCATCGTTTGGGCGTCGCACCACACGATGCGCCGGTTGCGGCAGCGCTCGGACGGCGTTCCATCGTGCTGGTCGGCATGATGGGGGCAGGCAAATCCTCGATCGGCCGGCGGCTCGCGGCTCGGCTCGGGATTCCGTTTTCCGACGCGGACGCCGAGATCGAGGAGGCCGCCGGCATGTCTGTTGCTGATATCTTCGAGGCCCATGGCGAGCCTTCATTCCGCTCCGGCGAGGCGCGCGTCATTGCGCGGCTGCTTGAGCACGGTCCCCAGGTGCTGGCGACCGGCGGAGGCGCCTTCATCAGCCCTCAGACCCGCGCCAAGATTCATGAGAAGGGCATTTCCGTGTGGCTGAAGGCCGAGATCGACGTGTTGTCGCGGCGACTGCGGCGGCGCAGCGACCGCCCCTTGCTCAAGACCCCCGATCCGACCGCGACGCTGGCTAGCCTTCTCGCTGCACGCAATCCCATCTATGGCGAGGCCAATCTCGTGGTGATCTCGCGGGATGTTCCGCACGAGGTCATCGTCGAAGAGATTGTGACGGCGCTGCGCGGCGAGCTCGGCATTGCCGACGCC
>WNFS01002753.1_pt1 | contig 13288 bp, 9 predicted proteins | sample 5400141 | NCBI WGS metagenome assembly WNFS01 (sample SAMN13153358, study PRJNA577476) | soil metagenome | isolation source: 60 cm saprolite under Madrone tree | place: USA:California | collected 2016-06-14
GTCCGGCGCAGCGTCGGCGCGCCGACTGCTCATGCCTGCGCGGGAAACGGAAGCCATCATACTGAAGACATTTCCCCTGGGCGAAGCGGACCGCCTGGTGAGTTTTCTTGGGCGTTCCTCGGGGCGGGTACGGGGCGTCGCCTCTGGCGCGCGCCGCCTGAAGAACCGTTACGGCTCGACGCTGGAGATCCTCTCGCACGTCCAGATATGGTACGTGGAGAGAGAAACCCGCGATCTCGTGCGCATCCAGCAGGCCGATTTGCTCGAGTCCTTTCACAAGGCGCAGAGCGATTATGTTCTCAGCACCGGGCTCGCAGTGATCAGCGAGATCTCCGAGCTCATTCTGCCGGAGCACGAAGTTTCCGAGCCCATGTTCCGGCTTATCCTGCTGGCCGCGCGGGAAGTCGAGCGCACCGGCGATTGGCACTTGCCGCTGAGCTACTTCGCCTTTTGGACGGTCCGGCTGGGCGGCTGGCTGCCGCGCTTCGATCGCTGCGTTTCTTGCGGCACGCCGTTTGGTTCGAAGCCGGCTTTCTACGATGCCCATCAACCCGGGCTCTTTTGCGAGAAGTGCCGGCGCTCCGGAATGAAGCCGCTGCACCCTGAGGCCAGGAGACTTGCCGAGCGCTTCGCCGGAGAGCGGCTGGATCGCATCGAGTACGAGAAGGCCCTGCAGCCTGCCGCCAGGGAATTGCGCGAGGCCGGGCTGTCCTGGATCGAACATCACCTCGAGCGGCGGCTCATGACTCGCGAACTTTTGGAGAGCACTTGAAAAGTAAAGTAAAACTTGAGAAAAAACTGAAGGGGCTCAATTTCCAGGATCTGATTTTGCAGCTCTCGCAATTTTGGGTCAAACAGGGTTGCGTGCTTCAGCAGCCCTACGACGTGGAAGTCGGCGCAGGCACGATGCACCCGGAGACTTTCCTGCGCGTGCTCGGCCCGCACGCCTATCGCGTGGGATACGTTCAGCCCAGTCGTCGGCCCGCCGACGGCCGCTACGGCGAGAACCCCAATCGCCTTTATAAGCATTCCCAATTTCAAGTAATTCTCAAGCCCTCTCCGGCTGACGTTCAGGACATCTACCTGAAAAGTCTCGGCGCCATCGGCATCAACCTCAAGGAGCACGACATTCGTTTTGAAGAGGACAACTGGGAGTCCCCGACGCTCGGCGCATGGGGCATCGGCTGGCAAGTTCTGCTTGACGGCCTCGAGATCACCCAGTTCACTTACTTCCAACAGAGCGGCGGCATCGACCTCGATCCCATCTCCGTCGAACTCACCTACGGTCTCGAGCGCATTTGCGCGTTTCTTCAGGGCGTGGAGAGCGTCTACGACCTGCGCTGGTCCGCGGACAAGACTTACGGCGACATCCGCTTGATGGAGGAGCAGCAGTTTTCCGAATACAGTTTTGATCGCAGCGATGCGCCCGCGATTCGCTCCGAATTCGAATTGCACGAGAAGCAGGCCAAGGAACTCCTCGATGGTTTTAAAGGAGCGGAAGGGAAGAACCGTGCGCGTTATCCGTTGCTGGCTGCGTACGACCATTGCCTTAAGTGTTCGCACCTCTTTAACCTGTTGGACGCACGCGGGGCAATCTCCACCACCGAACGCGCCGCGCTGATGGGTCGGGTGCGTACCCTTGCGTGCCGCACCGCAGCATCCTACCTGACACAGATCGGCGGCGCCGCACCGCAGCACGAGGTGCGCTCTTGAAGGACGCCGCAAAAGAAAAACGCGTCGAGCTCCTCTTCGAAGTCGGCTGTGAGGAGATACCCTCCGGGATGCTTCCGAAGGCCGAAGAGGAACTCCGCACCAACATCGAGAAACTTCTCACCGCGGAAAATCTCTTTGATGGGGTATCGGTGGAGACCTTCAGCGCGCCTCGCCGCCTGACCGCCCGGGTCCGCGGGTTGCTCGCCAGGCAGGCGGACGTCGAGATCGAAGTGACCGGTCCGCCCAGATCCGTGGCCTACGATTCCGTCGGCGCGCCGACACGCGCGGCACAGAGCTTCGCCGAGAAGCAGCACGTTCACGTCAATGCTCTCTATCTGGTTCAGACCCCCAAGGGCGAATACCTTGCCGCGAAACAGATCAAGCTCGGGAGGACCGCGGAACAAATTCTCATAAGTGTGCTCCCCCGCGCCGTTCACGATCTCACCTGGCCACGCTCGATGACTTGGACCGGTCTTGATGGTGCGCGCTTCATTCGCCCCATCCGCTGGATCGTGGCCGTGCTCGACGGGAAACCTCTGAAACTCTCCATCGCCGGTATCGCTGCCGGCGCCACCACGCGCGGCCACCGCTTCCTCGGTTCGAACGCCATTCACGTCAGCAACTTTCTGGACTACGAGAAGCGGCTGCAGCACAACGGCGTCATCGTCCGTCCCGGCCGCCGCGAGGAGAAAATCGCGACGGAACTCGAAGCCCATGCCAAGCGGGGAAACTATCGCATCCACGAAGACGCCTCACTTCGAAAGCTGGTGTCCTATCTCAACGAATACCCGAGCGTCATCCAGGGCGATTTCGATGCGGCATTTCTGAGCCTTCCGGACGAGATCCTCGTGACCGTCATGCGCGACCACCAGAAGTATTTCGCCGTAGAAAAGAAGAGCGGGGAACTGGCTCCGCACTTCCTGGCGGTGATCAATGTCGACAAGGACTCCAAGGGGATCATCCGCGCCGGCCACGAACGCGTCCTGCGCGCGCGCTTCGCCGACGCACAATTTTTCTGGCAGTCGGATCAGAAATGTCGGCTCGCCGACTATTTGCCGAAGCTCGAACGCGTCACCTACGAATCGCGCCTGGGGAGTTATCGGGACAAGGTCGAACGCATGCGCGCCATCGCGCGCTGGTTTACCGAGCAATGGTTCAACCTGGGCATGCACCACGCCCATGTCGCGGAAGCCGACCGCGCCGCCGAACTCGCCAAGTGTGACCTCGCCACCGAAATGGTTCGCGAGTTCACTGAGCTTCAGGGCATCGTCGGCGGCTTGTACGCGCGCGCCCAGGGCGAATCCGACGAAATCGCCGATGCCGTGTACGATCACTACCGTCCCGTCGGCCTCGAAGATCCCATCCCGCGCAATTTGACAGGGTGCGCCGTCGCGCTGGCGGACAAACTCGATTCCGTCGTTGGCTGTTTCGCCGTCGGAGTGGTGCCCACCGGGTCGAGCGATCCCTATGCCTTGCGCCGCGCGGCGCTGGGCATCGTTAAGATCATTCTGGAGAAGAAGCTGCCCGTCTCGCTCTCACTGGCCATCGGCGCCGCTGCAAAGGCACTTCTCACTCACAAGCCCAAACGCGGCGTAACGCCGGACCAGGAGACTCAGATCCTTGACTTCATTCTCGACCGCGCCAAGTTTGTCTTCCGCGAACGGGAAGGCTTCGGCTACGACGAGGTCAGCGCCGTTCTTCGTGCCGGCGCCGACGACCTGGTGGACGCCCAGAAGCGTCTGGTGGCACTGAAGGCCATCCGTAAGTCAAAAAACTTCGAACCGCTCGCGGTCTCCTTCAAGCGTATTCGGAAGATCCTTGAAAAAGCCAACGTGGCGCCCGGCGACGCTCGCCATGCGAATCCGGAGCTGTTCGAAAGCGCTGCCGAACGCGAACTCTACTCCGCGGTTCGCGAGGCCGCTTCAAAAGTACAAACGCAGAAACGCGCGGGGAAGTATCAGGAAGCCCTGGAAGCCATTGCCAGCCTGCGAAAAGTCGTCGATCAGTTCTTCGATGGCGTCATGGTGATGGCGGAGAACGAAGCCGTTCGCAACAATCGTCTGGCTTTGCTCGCGGAATTGCTCCGGGAGTTCACCACCGTGGCGGATTTTTCTGAAATTGGTGGTGAAGAGCGGCGCTAAGCATCTCAAGTTTTACTTGAAGTTTTTAAAAGTCGGCGTGTCGACAAATTGTTCGGCCGCCGTTGCAGAACGGTGGCGGCAGCGAGAGTTCCACAATTCCAAATACGACAAGCGAGGCGTACAGTGAAAAAATGGGTGTATTTCTTCGGTGCTGGCAAAGCGGAAGGCGACGGAACCTGGCGCGATCTTCTCGGTGGCAAAGGCGCCGGTCTCGCCGAGATGACCAAGATCGGCCTGCCGGTGCCCGCCGGTTTCACCATCTCCACGGAAGTGTGCGATTACTTTTACAAGAACGGTAAGAAGTATCCTCCGGAGCTGAAGAAGCAAGTCGCCGATAACGTTGCGAAGCTGGAACGCACCGCGAAGAAGAAACTCGGAGATCCGAAAAACCCTCTGCTTGTCAGCGTGCGCTCCGGTTCCGCCCGCTCCATGCCGGGAATGATGGAGACCATTCTCAATCTCGGCTTGAATGACCGCTCCGTCGAAGGTCTCGCCACCGCAACCAGGAACGAACGATTCGCTTACGACGCCTATCGCCGCTTCGTGCAGATGTATTCGACCGTCGTCATGGGCATGTCGAAGGAAGATCTCGAACACCGGCTCGGCGCCATGAAAGACCGGCTCGGCGTCAAGGAAGATACCGCGGTGCCCGCCAGCGGCTGGAAAGAATTGGTGGCGGAATACAAAGCGTACTTCCGCCGGCAATCCGGGAAGGACTTTCCGGACGATCCCATCGACCAGCTTTGGGGCGCCATCGGCGCGGTGTTCGGCTCCTGGATGGCGGAAAAGGCGGTCACCTATCGCCGCGTCGAAAAAATCACCGGCCTCCTCGGCACCGCCGTCAACGTCGTTCAAATGGTGTTTGGCAACACCGGCGACACGTCCGGCACCGGCGTCTGCTTCACTCGCGATCCGAGTTCGGGCGAGAAAATCTTCTACGGCGACTTCCTTGTGAACGCCCAGGGAGAAGACGTGGTGGCCGGCATTCGAACCCCCATGCCTTTAGGCGAAATGCAAAAGATCATGCCCAGAGTGTACGCGCAGCTCGAGAAAGTTCGAGTAAAACTTGAGAAGCACTACCGCGACATGCAGGACATGGAGTTCACCGTGGAGGACGGCAAACTCTACATGCTCCAGACGCGCACCGGCAAGCGTACCCCCGCCGCCGCCTTTCGAATCGCTGTCGACATGGCTAACGAAAGGCGCATCACCAGCGAGGAAGCCCTTCTCCGCGTCAAACCCGAAGATATCGAACGGCTCTTCTATCCCGTGATCGATGCTAAGGTCGACAAGAAATCCCTGTCCTCGAGAATCCTGGCTACCGGCATCAATGCCGTGCCCGGCGCGGCCGTCGGCAAAGTCGTCTTCTCCGCGCAGAGAGCGGAAGAGTGGGCCGAACGCGGCGAGAAAGTGATCCTGGTGCGTCGCGAAACCAGCCCCGAAGACGTCGGCGGAATGGCTGTCGCGCAGGGCATTCTGACCGCCACTGGCGGCAAGACCAGCCACGCAGCCGTCGTCGCACGCGGTTGGGGCAAGTGCTGTGTGGTCGGGGCCGAAAAACTGGACATCGATTACAAGTCTCTATCGATGTCCACCAACGGCAAGGTTGTGAAGGAAGGGGAGTGGATCACGCTCGATGGCGGCGAAGGCGTGGTCTACACCGAAGCTATGCCTCTGGTCGTTCCGCAGCTTCCCAAGTCCTACGAAACGCTCATGAAATGGGCCGATGAGACGCGTCGCCTCCGGGTCCGCACGAACGTCGACACTCCGCAAGACGCTCGCAAGGCCATCGAGTTCGGGGCGGAGGGCATTGGTCTCTGCCGCACGGAGCACATGTTCTTCACTGATTTCGAGCAGCCGGAGAGGAGCCACGAGCGGCAGCGCGCCATCCAGGAAATGATCCTCGCCGACAACAGGGAGGCGCGCGTCAAGGCGCTCGACAAATTGCTCCCGTTCCAGCGCCGCGATTTCGTCGGCATCTTCAAAGCCATGGACGGCCTGCCGGTCACTATCCGATTGATTGACCCGCCGCTGCACGAGTTCGTCCCGCACGAGCGTGCCAAGCAGGAAGAACTGGCGCGCGATCTGAAGATCGATGTCCAAACCGTGGTGCGCCGCGTCGAGCAGTTGCACGAAGCCAACCCCATGCTCGGCCATCGCGGTTGCCGCCTTGCCATCACTTATCCTGAAATTCTTGAGATGCAAGTGCGCGCCATCATCGAAGCAGCCATCGAATGTCAACGAGGCAGAGTTAAAGTATTACCTGAGATCATGCACCCCCTGGTGCTGGACCGGAAAGAACTGTTGATTCTCGAACAGGCGACGCGCCGCGTCGCCGATGATCTAATCAAGAAGTCCGGAATCAAGCTCGACTATCTTGTCGGAACCATGATCGAGTTGCCGCGCGCTGCCTTGTTGGCGGGAGAAATCGCGGAAGTGGCGGAATTCTTCTCTTTCGGAACCAACGACCTCACGCAAACCACCATGGGTCTTTCCCGCGACGACGCCGGCCGCTTCCTGCCCGATTACGTGGACGAGAAGAAAGCCGCTGTATTCAGCGCGGATCCATTCCAGTCACTCGATACCAAGGGTGTCGGCATGTTGATGCGCTGGGGCATCGAACAGGGGCGCAAGACGCGCCCCAAACTCAAGATCGGCATCTGCGGCGAACATGGCGGCGATGCGGACAGCGTGAAGTTTTGCCATCAAGTCGGCATGGACTACGTCAGTGCTTCTCCGTTCCGCGTGCCCATTGCGCGTTTGGCGGCAGCTCAAGTAATAGTTGAAGAAAAGCAGGCAAAGAAAAAGAAGGGTAAGTAGCGAAAGAAATCGATTCGAACCGATCTGAAGTAATACTTGAAGTCGTCGGCGCGCAGACAGTCCCCCCATCGCTACCCGTTCGGTGACTTCATTTCTACGTCGGCATTTTGAAGAAAAAGTACAGACCGAGGAAAAAGAAAATGATGTCGGGTGACCACCCTGCTAGAAACGGCGGAAGCTGGCCAATCCCGCCCATGGCTTCCAGAAGTTTGGCCACCGACCAATAAACGATTCCGAATCCAACTCCGAGCGCCACGCCACCGACCGCGCCGCGCGTCCCCACCAAAAAAGCGAATGGGATCGCCAGAAGCATGCTTACCGGCGCGAGCAGAGGGAAGGCAATCTTTTCGTGCCATTGCACGGTAAGAGTTGAGACGTCAAAGCCCGCACGATGCAAACCTTCGATATAACGACGCAATTCGCGCCAGCTCATCTGGAACGCCTGCCGAACCTCGCGGTTGAAATAATTGGGGGGCTCGGTTAGCTCTGGCAGCGAAGTGACCGGCGGAAGGCGCTCGTAGCGGACAATCGTGCCGTCTGCAAAATCGCGCACCCAGCTACCTTCGAGTACCCACACCTTTGGCGTTTCCGACCACCGCGCGCGCGATGCAAAGATGCGTCGCCGCACCTGAAACGTCGCCGGATCGATTTCCAGCACCGTGAGTCCGCCAAAAAGATTCTGCGTGGGGTCGAAGAGGTCGTAATTGTAGATTTTTGAGTTTTCACCGAAGATCCAGCGCTGGGGGTGGGTGTACGTTTGGGGAGGCTTGCCCTTGATTTGGTTGCGCAGAGCATCCTGTCGCTGACTCGCATAGGGGAGATACGTGTCGTCAAGCACGATCATGGTTACGGCCAGGGCCAGCCCCGCAAGAAGCAGCGGCACCGCCAAACGGTACATACTGATGCCACTGGCTTTGATGGCCACGATTTCATTGTTCTTGCTCATGATCCCCAGAGTCACCAGTACGGCGACCAGCGCCCCCAGCGGCGCCAGCTGGTAGAGCAGATAGGGAGCAAGGTAAAAGAAATAGTCGACTACGATCAGAAAGGGAACGCGGTGGCGCGCAATGTCGTCGAGTAACTCGAAGAACGTGAAGGTCTCAAAAAGAAAGACAAACGCGCCCATCAGCAGCACAAAATAATAAAAGAAACGCCGCAATACGTACATGTCGATCAATTGCGGGAAACTTCCGCTGGACCTCGCGAGCATTTCCTGTTTTACGCGCTCGCCATTCACCCCGTTTGCCGTGGCGGCTCTGGCGCGGGCTTGCGTTCTCCGGCGGCGTAATAGCCGCTTTCTGGATTCCAAATAAATCATCGGCCGGAGCCACAGGGTTTCACCGCGGAATTGCTCCATCCGCGGCATGAGTGCCAGCCCTAGCGCGAAAAGAACAGCATTGGCGATCCAGATTCCTGCTGCGGGCGTCAGCGCGCCTTGCCGTGCAAGCCCCGCCCCCAGGACGGACAACAAATAATAAGAGGAGATGAGGATCACCGCAAGCAACGCCCCCGCCGCGCGGCCGCCGCGTCGAGGCCGCGCGCCCAGGGGAACGGCCACCAGCGCAAAGGCAAAGCAGGTAATCGGAAACGCAAAGCGGCGGTGCAGTTCGACGCGAGCTTCGCGCCAACCAGGGCCCTTATCGGCGAGCAGTTCGCGAATGGATCGCTCGGGATTGTTGAGCTGACGCGGCTGGGCAACTGTCAGGCCGCTGAACTCGATGGGCCAGTCGCTCCGGCCGAATGCCGTGACGGAATAGTGATCCGCATCTTCGCGAGAGAATTCGTGCGTCGTGCCGCCCTGTAGATGGAGCTCCACCTTCCCCTGTTTCGGTTCGGCGATGACAATCGCGTTCTCCGCCAGCGTCACTCGCGAACCGCCCTCTCCACCCGTCTCCGCCAGAAATACGCCGTGCCATTGCGTGCCGCTGGCCGTGACATCGTTGACGTAGAGAACCAGGCGCGGGAAGCGCTCGTCGAAAACGCGCGGTTGTAACTGAAAGGAAACCTGCGAGGTGATCAAATCGGCCTGCAGGGAACGAAACGTCCGCAGGGCCAGCGGTCCAAGCCAGGCCGTCATCGCCAGCGTTACTAGCGCGCCGGTGAGCGCCATGACGCCGACAGGAAGCAGAATCCGGCGGCGGCCGATGCCCAGCGCCGTGAGCGCAATGATCTCGCTGTCAGCGGACATTCGCCCGAGCCCCAACAGCACACCGATCAGCGTAGCCATCGGCACGGTAAATACAAATACGGCGGGGAATATGCAGAGAAAGAGCTTCAGAACCTGCGCGCCGGAACCGCTGTGACGAACAAAGAGCTCCATCAAGCGCACGAGCTGGGGCACGAAAAATACAAAGGTAAAGACGACAAGTCCGAGAAGTGCGTGGCGGAAAACTTCGCGGATGATATACCGGTCCAGGATGCGCATGACGCGAGCGGTGAGTGTAACACGGACGCGACAACGTTCGCCCTGCCGCGTCCCTCGATAATTCTTCGGGAAGCCTGCGATCGCCGGCCTTTAAGCTCCCGAACCTAGCCGCGCGCGGGGTGAGGACTCTCCAGGTAAGCCCAGCGCTCGACGATCTGCCGGTTGGCGATCCGCCCAATTACAATTCCGTAAAATTCCAGCCGCTGCTTCGATGTCGCATCCGTGCCCGTCCAATGATTGCGGATGAATTCTTTGATCTCCGCGTGAGTCATGTCTGTCTTGGGATTCTTGACTTCCGACGACCCAGCCGCTGCGTTCATCTTGGGTCTCCCTCTTCAGGCGGACGCGGCCTGATCTCGAAATTCCCGCGCATTGGCGGTCAGATATTGATCGAGCGTCACGGGAGAGCGTTCGATTAAGGTCTTTAGCAGGCCATCCGTTTTCGCCCCTCCACCTTGCTTATAATACTGTTGAAGTTCCAGAAGCGCCGTTACGTGCCACTCGGGCATACCCAAGCCGAGCATCGCTTCGCGTTGCGCCGATTCCGGAATGTCCACGTAATTCACCGTGCGGCCGGCGGCCTTGGAAATTCGTCTCGCCAGCTCCTGGTTCGATATCGCTTCCGGCCCGTTCAATTCGTAGGTCTTCCCGGAGTGCGCGCCTCCCGCAAGCGCCTTGACGGCGACAACGGCGATGTCACCAACGTCCAGATAGCTGACCTTTGCATCGCCCATAGCCACGTAAAACGCGCCTTGCGCCCGAATGCTGGGAGCATTGTACGCAACGATGTTCTGCAGAAACCCATTGGGCCGCAGTATCGTGTAGCTGATTTTTATTGCCTTGAGCTTGTCTTCTACCTTGCGGTGCCAGCCCGGAAACGATTTCGTGTAATCTCCCGCTCCCAGCGCGGAATTAAGTACCACGTGCTTCACCGCGGATTCCTTGCACGCGTCCAGCATATTGCTCTCCAGTTCCACGAGCTGCGGAATCGGAGAACAAACAACGTACACGGAAGTCACCCCGTGCAGAGCGTTGCGCAGACTCTGCTTGTCCGAATAATCCGCAAGCACGGCCTCGCATCCAGAGGGCGCCTTCGCGGCCTCCTCCTTTGACCTGTACATGGCGCGGACTTTGGACTCCTTCCGGTTCGCTTCCTGCAAAACCACTTTGCCAACACTTCCGCTAGCGCCCGTTATGAGGATCATTTTCTTGCTCCCATTTTGTGCGGCTCGCGACCGTCGGCCGAATTCAGGCTGACTTGTGCGGGCCGAATGTTTCCACCACATGGTATAACGGCCCTGTACCGCGGTGAAGTACGCACAAATTTGTAAGCCCGGAGTCCCCGATGAAGGTTCACCACGGCTGTCCGGTTCAGGCGACCATTAACGTCCTAAGCGGCAAGCGGAAAGTCCAGGCAATCTGGCGACTTTCTTTTGGCCCGCTGCGCTTCGCCTAACTCCGCAATCTTTTGCGAAGCTTCAGCGAAAAAGTTCTCACCCCGCAGGTCCGTGAATTGGAAAAGGTTGGGGGAGGGGCGGGGCGGGGAAAACAATAGCGGGTCCAACGCGGCGCTCGGGATGACCTGCATATCGGAGGGAATGGTGGGGACAGAGGAATGATGGAGCTAGCGGGTGGCGGTTACCGAGGCGCCTAGTTCCTTGAGTTTGCCGCGGGCGAGGCGATCTTCGTCGCTGCCCGGGAAGCGCTTGACGACCTCGCGGAGTTCGCGGATGCCTGCTGTTTTCTGGCCGAGCTCAATGAGGGCTAGGCCCTTCCTGAGGCGCGCGGGACCGAGCTTGAAGCTCTTTGGATAAGCGGTAAGGACTTTGTCGTAAGCGGCGACAGCGTCAACGTACTGCTTCTGCTTGTAAAATATTTCGCCGAGATAGAACTGGGCGTTGGAAGCGAGGTCGGTGTCGGCGTAATACTTGAGGTAGTCCTCAAATTCGGAGCGGGCGAGATCGTATTTGCCGCTGGTGATGTCGCGGAGGCCGTTGGAATAAAGAGTGTCGGCGGAGGGGGCCGGGCCGGCAGGAACGCCGGAGCTGGGCGAGGCACCGGTGGAAGACGCGGGGTTGGTGGCGCCGGCGGCCGGGGCGGGCGTGGTGCCGGAAATTTTGGCGTCGAGGCTTTGCACAGAATTCTGAAGATCGACGAGCTGCTGGTTGAGCTTGCCCAGGCGCGACTTGATTTCCTCGAGATTGTCCGAGAGACCCTGGACCTGAGTGGACATGGTGTCGAGGCGCGCGCCGGAATTGGCTTGAACATCCTGGACGGATTTCTGGAGCGAGCTCATGGTGGCGCCGAGTTTGTTGACGTTGTCGCTGGATTGCTCGACGAGCGTCTTCATGACGGTGTGGTCCTGGGTGACCTGGGTGGAAAGATCCTTCTGGCCCTGGAGCAGGGAAGTGACGTCGCGCTGAAGCTCGATGAGTTCGCGGGCGACGGCTTCGGCGGGGCGGGGGCCGACCAGGCTTCCGGCAAGCGCGCCGGCAAGAACCGCGGCGCTGAAAATGGCGATGTGACGAATACGCATGAACAATCCTCCTCAGGGGCTCCGAAAGGCTGCAGATAAATGGTGGCCGCACGGCAGCCAACAAAAATCATACAGGCCGGGGGAACATCTTTCACTCTAATTAGAGAGCCGCGAGGTGGCAAGAGTTTGCCGGGCCTCGCGGCTCTGTTGGTCAACAATCGGTCATCGTGGCGAACAGCGCGAAGCGGCTCAGTTGGCCTTCACGAAATGGCCGCGACGGTTCTGTTGCCAGCAGGACTCGCTGCTCTCGTTGCAGAAGGGCTTCTCCTTGCCGAAGCTGACGGTGCTGAGGCGGTCGGCAGAAACGCCCAGAGAAACGAGGTACTGCTTCACGGCGGTGGCGCGGCGATCGCCAAGGGCCAGGTTGTATTCCGTGGAGCCACGCTCGTCGCAGTGGCCTTCGATGGTTGCTTTGATAGACGGGTGGCCTTTCAAGAAGTCCGCGGTCTGGGCAAGAGCGGCGCGGGCATCGGGACGAATGTCGGCCTTGTCAAAGTCGAAATAGGCATCGCGCACTTCTCTCAGAAAGAGTTCGTCGTCCGAGGGCCCCTTTGGCGGAGGCGGCGGAGGCGGCGCATTCACCGTGACGGTTGCGGTGGCGCTGGCGGAGCCGCCGGGACCGGTGGCGGTAATCGTGTAAGTAGTGGAGTCGGATGGGGTGACCTTAGTGGATCCTTGAGCAGTCACGGCCCCGACCTCGGGCGCGATGTTAAGCTCCGTAGCATCGGTGGAATTCCAGCTCAAGGTCGCTGATTCACCTTTGTTGATGGAACTCGGGCTGGCCTGCAGCGTCACTGTGGGGCGCGCGGCCGCCGGCGCTTGCACAGGCGGTGGTGGCGGTGGCGGCGGTGGTTTGTGGTGACAGCCGGCCGTGAGAGCAACCATGAACAACGCGACGAGCAAGGCGGCGCGATAGAGCGAGCGTGAAGCCAGGTTCATGCAAATCCTCCTCAGTGAAGTTTTCCGTGTTCGTCCCGCCAGAGGCACTATCGTAACACCAGCGGGCTGGGTTCGGGTAATATCTCGTATCACGATATAATATACATCGCGTGCTGAGACGCCAGGGCATAAATTTCAAGAGCGGCCGGCACGGCAAAACCAGGACAACCGCGACAGAAGGCACCAGCGTGTGAGATGCGCAGGATGCCCCGTCCGGTTCCATGAAAAATCTCATCGGGGGGACCAGTTGGGCGATTCGTTGTGCCCGGTGGCGGTTAGTTGATGCGGCTGCGAACCGTCCGCAAGCATGGTCCAGATCTGCCGGGTGCCGCCGCGGGTCGATTCGAAAACCAGATGGCGGCCGTCCGGGGCCCAACTGGGACGCTCGTTGCGACCCTGGTCGCGGGTCAGTTCGACAAGCTGGCGGGTGGCGGCGTCCATAATGTAGATGTCGTAGTTGTCGTTGGGGCGGCGCCAACTGAAGGCCAACAACTGGCCGTTGGGCGCCCACGTCGGGTCGATGACGTAGCCTTTGTCGGGCAGATCCAGCTTCGTGTCGCTGGTGCCGTCGGAATTCATGAGGTAGAGCTGGGGAGTGCCGCCACGATCGCTGACGAAGGCGATGGTCTGACCGGTTTTCGGATTCCAACTGGGAGACATGCTAGCGCCGTTGGCGTTGGTCAACCGTTTGGGGCGGCCGCCGTTGACGTCGGA
>WNFS01008673.1_pt1 | contig 13278 bp, 8 predicted proteins | sample 5400141 | NCBI WGS metagenome assembly WNFS01 (sample SAMN13153358, study PRJNA577476) | soil metagenome | isolation source: 60 cm saprolite under Madrone tree | place: USA:California | collected 2016-06-14
ATCAATGCGATGAACAGCGCGGCCGCAAGAATCAGCTGTTGACGCAGGCGCTGGCCGCGCATTTCGGAAACCGTGAGCGCATTGTCGCGCCGCAGGAGCTCGAGCTCGCGCGCCTTGCGCTCATCGTCGAATTGCGCGGAGAGCTCGAGGAACGCGCGCTGCCGCGTATTCGTCATGAACTTCTCGCTGATATGGTCGTAGCGGTGATACACCTGGATCGCCATCATCAAGTAGCCCGCGTGCTCCAAGGCGTCGGCATATTCTCGAAGTAACTCTTTTGCGCCCACGAGGTCGCTACCGGCGAGCGCTTTGTCTATCGCTCCTTCCGCGAGCTTTTGGCCGGCCTTGACGCTGCCGAGTCCGATGTAGGCCAAACCCTCGTTGAACAGAGCGATTTGCTCACCCTCGCGGTGGTTGGCTCGCAACATGATCGGCAGCGCTTGTTTGGAATAATTGAGCGATTCGGTAAAGTCACGGGTCTTCAAATACGAATCGCCGAGATTGAGCAGCGCGAGTTCCAGCCATTTACCGCTTCCCGAGCGCTTCGCATGCTCCAGTCCCGCGAGCGAGCCGCGCCGCTCCTCGGCTCGATCCCCGCGGCGATCCGCTATGTCGGATACGCGCTCCTCGGTTTCCACCAATGCCGCCTCATCACCCAAGCGAGTGGCGAGACTGCGCGCCGATTTCAACAGAATCGTGGCCCGATCGAAATTGCCGCTGTCCGAGTAGACAACGGAAAGCGAAAGCATCGCGCGCAGGGTCCGCGTTTCGTCGTGCATCTTATTCGCGAGATCCAACGCCTGCTCCAAAGAGGGCAGTGCCGCCTCGTCCTGCCCGAGGATACGCAATACATGGCCGCGCAGGGACAGCGTGCGATAGCGCTCGGTATCGGAACGCATTGAAGTGATGTCGATGTCCTTGAGGTCGGCTTCGGCCGTCGCGAACTCCCTGTGCTGGCTCGCTGAAAACGCCCGCACGAAGTGTTGCGCGCGAACGGCCGTCGCATCGCCCGCGCGCGCGATCTCGTCGAGCCGCTGCACGACGGCGTCCACATCGGCCTCTCGGGCGCTGTCCGCGTAGACCATTCCGCGGATCTCGAGCATCTCGATTTCCGATGCGGAGGAATCCGCCGCCAGCGGCGGCGCTGCATCGACTATCTGCGCGGCGCGCTCTGGATCCGACCACTCCAACATCTCGAGCTGATCGGCAAAAGTCGACTCTGCCGCCGCCCCGGATGCAACCGCGGCGGACAGCAAAAATATCGACCCGATCATCCCGAGCTTATTAGCTTTTCGCATACCGGCCAGCATTAGACCGCAGTGCAGCACCACATGGACTGCATTTTTGCCATGTTCACACACAAAGTGGCGTGATGAAGGTCATCTCTCAGGAGTTACCTGTGGGTCTACCTTAACGACGGGCGCAAGGACTGTGACCCGCGTCCTCGCGAGCGTGTATACGCGCCTTTCAGCCGCTCAATCGTCAAACGCAGAATAGACGAGATCGCGGAACAGCGTGCGGTAGTAGTCGCGCTGCCCCGGTGCCTGGATGAGCAACAGCGCGAACAGCTGCTCTGCCGGATCGACCCAAAAGGTGGTGCCGGCGAGCCCGCCCCAGAAGTACTGGCCGACCGAACCCGGCACGGAAGCGATGCCGGCGTGGAGGCGAACCGCAAAACCCAGCCCGAAACCGTGGCCGGGGAGCAAGAGATCGGGCGCTCCGGTGATCGGGCCTAAGTGATCTGCCGTCATGAGTTCGAGGGTCTTGCGGCTGAGCAGCCGGCGTCCGTCGAGCGTTCCGCCGTCGAGCAGCATCTGCAGAAAGCGCGCGTAATCGCTCGCCGTCGACACCAGGCCGCCGCCGCCCGACTCGAAATTCGGCGGAGTGCGGACGTCGAGCAGCTGCACCGCTCCGCCGCCGTCCGGGTCACGGGCTAGGGCCTCGGCGAGGCGCGAGTGGTGACGCTGCGGCACGTGAAAAGCGGTATCGACCATGCCGAGCGGCGCCAGAATATGTTGCTCGAAGAATACGCTCAAAGGTTGGCCCGACAGTACCTCGACGAGGCGGCCGACGACATCGGTCGAGCGTCCGTATTCCCACCGCGTCCCCGGCTGATGGAGCAGAGGAATCTTGCCGAGGGCCGCGACCTGTTCTGCGTTGCTTTGCGCGCGGCTGTACAGCTTCGCGCTCTGATACATCTTATGCACCGGTCCGGAACCGCGGAACTCATAGGTAAGACCCGACGTATGGCGCAGAAGATCCTGGATGGTGATGGCACGCTCGACCGGCACCTGCTCGATTTCTCCGCCCCGCGCCACTGCGACTTGGAGGCCGGCGAGATCGGGCAGATATTTGGCGATCGGGTCGCCGAGCAGGAACCGTCCTTCTTCCCACAACATCATCGCCGCCACTGACGTGATGGGCTTGGTCATGGAGTAGATGCGGAAGATCGTGTCCTTTGCCATCGGCGCGCCGCTCGCAGCATCTCGTTGGCCAAAACTTTCGAAAAGCCCCAGCCGGCCGCGCCGGGCGACCAGTGCGACGGCGCCGGGCACACGTCCGCGTTCGATCTCGCCGCGCATCACCGCGCCCACGCGGGCGAGGCGAACGGATGAGAGACCGATTTCTTCGGGTGCGGCGAGCGGCAGCGGAAGTGCAAGCGAGGTCATGGAGTCGACCGCGCGTCCGCTTGCAGGAGTTCCAACCCTGCCGCGTGGTTGCGTTGGAAGCCCTTCCAGAGGGTGATTTCCGCGGTGCCGGGACTGTAGGCGTCATACGCGAGGGGCGGCGTCGCGGCGGGCCAGGCGCCGGCGGCCGAATCCGTGACCGGCACATCCAGATACGCGGCGCGGCTCTCGTCGCCCTTGACGTACCGATCGAGGAACGCCGTGATGAAATGCGCATTGATGGCGTTGATCCGCTCCTTCCGCCACACCGGATCTTCGAACCAATCCTGATCCCAAAGACGCTGCCGCATGGAATCCGGCGCCGGACTCAAACCGATCGAATGTCCGCCTTCCTTGAAGGTCAACAGGTAGCGATGCGCGCCGCTCGCCATGTCGAAAATCGCGCGCGCCCCCGTCGTGTAGTCCACCGTTCTGTCGTGGTCGCCGGCTATGAGCAGCAGCGGAGCCGTGATCATGCGCACTCCGTCCGCGCCCCACGCTGCCAGCGATCCGCCGCCGGCAGGTGAAATCGCCACGACCGCGCGCAGGCCCTTGACGGTAACCGCGTCGAGCAACGCTCCGCCGCGCGCGAACGGCAGCATCAAGCCGCCGGGCACGAACTTTACGGCGCCGCCGTTCGGATCGAGCGCCGCACCTGCCGCCGTCAGCACCCCATAGCCCCCCATCGAGTAGCCGATCAACGCCGTGCGCGCCGGGTCCACGAGATCCTCTGCGGCGAGCGTGCGCTGCAATTCTCGAGCCGCAAAGGCGATGTCGAGGGGCCGGCGCATCAAGGGTTGCGGGAAGCGCGTTCGATCGGTGATCGGAGGATCGTCGTGGCGGATGGCGGCCACGATGTACCCCTTCGATGCGAGGTTCTCCGTCAGCCAAGTCATGGCTGCGGGGTCGTTGCTGTAGCCATGCGAGACGATCACCAGCGGCAAGCTCGTTCCCGAGGGCGGTGCGTCGCGCACGGCGATGCCGGGAATGGAAAAACTCGCCGGCGCGGCGGGAGGCTCTGATGGAAGTCTTGCCGTATATACCGCGTGCGGCGCGCCTGGGCGTGGGTTTGCCGGATACCATAGGTCCACGGTCAGCGCGCGATCCGCCAACGGCGCGGATCCCTTGGCTGCATCGAAAGCCAGCACGTGGATTTGTCCATGCTGGACCAGATGCAGGGTCTTGACCCCTACCGCGTGGTCGCCGAGGCGCGCGAGCTCCGGCGCGTCGACACCATAACGGCTGGGCGGCTCACCCGCGGCAACCGCTACCGAGCAACAGAGCGTCGCCAGCAGTAGAACCCTTCGCATCAGGACACCTGGAGCAGCGCGGGAAGCGCGGCGCGCGCCGCTTGCACGTCGTTCACCGAGTCGCCGACCATCAAGGACTGGGACGGCGGCACCTGCAGCGACTCACACGCAAAGAGCAAGGGCTGCGGGTCCGGCTTGCGCCGCGCGCAGGTATCTCCGCCGACCACTACATCGACCCTGTCCGCGAGGCCAAGCCGCTGGAGCAGCGCGCCGGCAAAGCGATGCTCTTTGTTGGTGACCACCGCGGTACGTAGTCCCGCATCGTGCAGGATGCGGAGCGATTCCGCGGCGCCGGCGTACGGCTGTGCACTGTCTTCATTCGATTCCTCGAGCCCGCCATAGTGGTGAAAGAAGCGCTCCATCATCTCGGCCTGGGTCGAAGCGCCGATGATGCGGCCCTGCGAAGCCGCGGCGCGCTCGATCAGAATCGGTGGGCCGCGTCCGATCATTCTGCGCACCTCGTCCTCGGCCAGCGGCTTGCAATCATACTCGACCATCGTCCGGTTGAGCGCCAACGCGATATCGGCCACGGTATCCAACAGCGTGCCGTCGAGATCGAACAGCACCGCCCCCAGGCGCTGCCCGCGCCAGTGCGCGCCCTGGGGGTTATGCATCGAGCGTGATGCTGACCGGGCAATGATCGCTGCCCATGACGGTGGGATGGATCTCGGCGCCCTTCACCGCGTCGCGCAAATGCCGCGACACGAGAACGTAGTCGATTCTCCACCCGATGTTCCGCGCCCGCGAATTGGCGAAATGGCTCCACCACGAGTAGTGCCCGTTACCCTGGGTGAACAGCCGGAAGGTGTCGACGAAACCCGCGTCCACGAAATTCTGGAATCCCTGGCGTTCTTCATCCGTAAAGCCCTTCTTGCCGCGGTTCGGCTTGGGGTTGGCCAGATCGAGCTCGGTATGCGCCACATTGAGGTCGCCGCAAAAAATGACCGGCTTGGTCTTTTCCAGTTGCTTGCAATAGGCGAGGAAGGCCGGATCCCAGTGCTTGGATCGCAGCGGCAGACGGCTGAGATCGTCCTTGGCGTTCGGCGTATAAACCGTCACGACGTAGAATTTCTGGAATTCCGCCGTCATGACCCGGCCTTCCTCGGCGCTGTCGCGCTGCAGTTCGTCGGCGAACGAGAAGCGCTTTGCAAACTCGAGAGGAAAGCCGTTGACTACGGACAGCGGTTCTTGCTTCGAGAAAATCGCGGTGCCCGAATAACCCTTCTTCACGGCGGAATTCCAGTACTCGCGGTAATCGGGTAAATCGATCTCGAACTGTCCGCGCTCGGCCTTGGTCTCCTGCAGACAGACGATATCGGGCCGAAACTTCTCCAGAAACGGCTGAAACACCCCTTTCTTGATGACGGCGCGAATACCGTTGACGTTCCAGGAAAAAATCTTCATTCAAAATCTCTCATTCGATGACAATGCGGCCGGGCCGAAGTCCGCATTATGCATGCGGCGACGCCGATCAGCGCCGCGCGGTCGCTGCGGCGTTCGGTTCGGATACCGCCCAACCGGCGCCCAGTGCCTTGTACACGGCGATCAAGGAGGTGGCGGTATCGGTGCGGCTCTGCGACAGCAACAACTCCGCGCTCAACGCCGTGCGCTCCGCATCGAGAACCTCGAGAAAGTCGATCAATCCGCCTTCGAATCGCTTGCGCGCCAAGTCGGCGGCCTTGTCGCTCGCGGCCGCCGCCAACTGCAGCGAATCGCGCCGGGATTGCGAACGGCCATAGGTGATCAGCGTACCTTCCGTGTCTTCGAGCGCGTTCAACACCGCCCCTTCATAGCCGGCGAGAGCCGCGTCCGTCTGCGCCTTCGCCGAGCTGATCCGCGCACGCACCCGGCCGATATCGAAGGCCGCCCAGGTAATGCTCGGTCCCACCGAGAAAAACTCCGCGTTGCGACTGCCGAAGTCGCCGAAGGTGGGAGCCTGGTAGCCCCAGTCGCCGACCAAGGTGACCTTGGGGAATAAGTCGCCCATGGCGACGCCGACGCGCGCCGTGGCGGCGGCCAGCCGGCGTTCCGCGACCCGGACATCTGGCCTCCGCCGCAGCAGCTGCTCCGGCGTACCAATGGGGTTCAAGGCGGGCAGCTGAGGGCTCGGCGCTTGCGGCGACAGCCGCTCGCCGAGCGCCGTCGGCTGCCGGCCGGTGAGCACGCTCAATCGATAAGTAGTCGTCGCAATCGATGCCTGCAAGGCCGGGATGGACGCCAAGGTGGTTTGCCACTGTGCCTCGGCGCGGGCCGTGTCGAGCTCATTGCCTCTCCCCGCCTCCAGCCGGGTCCGGGTGAGCTTTGCCGTGTTCAATTGGTTGTCGGCGTTGCGGATCGTCAGCGCCAGCTGGTCCTGGAGCCCGCGCAGGATGAAGTAGTCGCGCGCCACTTCGGCGATGACGCTGACGCGGGCATCCTGCAACGTTGCCGCACTGGCGCCCACATCGGCGCGTGCTGCTTCTACATTGCGCCTGACGCGCCCGAACAGATCGAGTTCCCATAAACCGTCGAAGGCGCTCTGCGCGCTGTCGAACTCACGGTCATGCCGGTCGAGGAACGGCAACTGCTGCTTGGAATCCAGGATGTGGCTATAACTGCCGGCGAACGTGGCCGTCGGAAATTGATCGAATCCGGCCAGCCGCCTGGCTGCACGTGCGGCCCGCAAATTAGCCTCCGCCACGCCCAGGTCCTTGTTGTGCGCAAGCGCATCGTCGATGAGGCCGTTGAGCGAGGGTTCTGCAAACCCGGTCCAGTATCGCTCGACGGCATCCCCGTCCTTGAGGCCCGGCTCGCCGGCGTTGGCGAAATGCGCATCGACGGGCGTCCCCGGTCGATGATAGTTGGGGCCCACCGCGCAGCCCGCGAGGATCGCCGCTGCCGCCATACCGATAACGAGCCGGTGCGCCCCGCGGCGGATCGCCGTCCCGTGGTTCGCCGCGGGGCCGTTTGTGGCCCAACCATTCGCGGCCCGGCAGTTCGCAGCTCGGCCGTTCGGGGTCCGGTTACGCACGGCCTGGCTCCTCTTCGGCGGCGGAGACCGGCGGCTGCTCGGTGCCCACATTCCTACGTTTCTCCAACCACAGCTCGATGGTCACGAAAAATACCGGCGTCAAGAACAAGCCGAAGAACGTCACGCCCAGCATGCCGGAGAACACGGCGATGCCTATGGCCTGGCGCATTTCGCTGCCGGCGCCGCTCGCCGTCACCAGGGGGATCACGCCCATGATGAACGCGAACGAGGTCATGAGGATGGGGCGGAGACGCAGCCGGCATGCCTCGATCGCCGCTTCGATGGGCGCCAAGCCGTGCTCGACGCGCTCACGCGCGAACTCCACGATCAGGATGGCGTTCTTGCACGCGAGTCCGACGAGCACGATGAAGCCGATCTGGGTCAGCACATTGTTATCCGAGCCCTTCAACCACACGCCCGACATTGCGAACAGCAGGCACATGGGCACGATGAGAATCACGGCGAGCGGCAGCGCCCAGCTCTCGTACTGAGCGGAAAGGATCAAGAACACCAGCATGACGCAGATGGGGAACACGAAGAGTGACGTGTTTCCCGCGGACTTCTGCTGGAATGTCAGATCGGTCCATTCGTATCCGAAGCCGGTCGGCAGGGTGTCGCGCAGCACGCGTTCCATGGCGGCCGAGGCCTGTCCGGAGGAAGTGCCGGGAGAACCCTGTCCATTGATATCCGACGCGAGATACACGTTGTAGTGCGACACGCGATCCGGCCCTGCTTCGAAGTGAACATCGGCGACCGCTCCCATCGGCACCATGTCGCCGCGCAAGTTGCGCATTTTCAAGTTCGCAATGTCTTCGGGTTGACTGCGGAACTGCGGCTCTGCTTGAGCATACACTCGATAAGTTCGTCCGAAGCGATTGAAATCATTGATATAAATGGAACCCAAATAGGCTTGCAGGGTATTGAATACATTGGACAGGGGTACCGCTTGGTTCTTGGCCTTGACGCGATCCACATCGGCATAGAGCTGCGGCACGCTGTTCTGAAACGTCGTGTAGGTGGCGTAAGGGTTGAGCTCGCGCTGTTGCCGCGCCTTGTTCAACACCTCCGCCGTGACCCGCGCGAGCTCGTCATAGCCATGCGCGCCCCGATCCTGCAAGAACAGCTTGAACCCGCCGGTGGTGCCCAAGCCCTGAACGGGCGGCGGCGGCACGGCGAATATCACGGCATCCTGAATGGCGCTGAATTTCTTGTTGAGCGCTCCTGCGATGGCGCCGGCCGACAAGTTCTTGGTGGTGCGCTCGTCGAAGGGCTTGAGCGGGAAGAACAGTACGGCCGCGTTGCTCAAATTGACGAAGCCTTGCACCGAAAGACCCGAAAATCCGATGGCATGATCGACGCCGGGAGTTTCCTTCGCCATCTTCGACATCTGCCGCACCACCCTTTCGGTGCGGTCGAGCGAGGCGGCGTCCGGTAATTGCACGATGCCGATGAGGTACTGCTTGTCCTGCGCGGGAATGAAGCCGCCCGGCACGATATTGAAGATGCCCCAGGTAGCGGCCAACAGGCACACGAACACGCCGAGCACCACGACGCGGATCGCGGCAATTCGCCGCACGCCGTGGCCATAACGCTCCGAGGCTCTTTCGAAGGTGCGATTGAACAGCCCGAAGAATCGCCCGAAGACGCGATTGATGGCGCGTTGGAATACGTCCGGAGGCGCGCCCCTCGGCTTCAGCAGCAGCGCGGCCAGCGCCGGCGACAAGGTGAGCGAGTTGAACGTGGAGATGATGGTGCTTGCCGCAATGGTGATGCCGAATTGACGGTAGAACTGGCCGGTGAGTCCGCTCACGAAGGCGACCGGTATGAATACGGCGCACAGCACCAGGGCGATGGAGATGATGGGCCGAGTCACCTCGCCCATGGCCGCATGCGCCGCTGCATGCGGATTCAAGCCCTGCTCGATCTTGCGTTCGATGTTCTCGACCACGACGATGGCATCGTCGACCACGATACCCGTGGCGAGTACCAAGCCGAACAAGGTCAGCGAATTGATGGTAAAGCCGGCGAGCAGCAGGGCCGCCAGCGTACCGACGATGGCCACCGGCACCGCGACGAGCGGGATGACGCTCGCCCGCCAGGTCTGCAGAAACACCACGACCACCAGCACGACCAGCAACACCGCCTCGAACAAGGTGTGCACCACCGCCTCGATGGAACTGCGCACGAATATCGTGGGGTCGTAGTCGATTTCGTAGCTGACCCCCTCCGGGAAGCTCTTCGCGAGTTCCTTCATGCTGGCGCGCACTCTGTCCGATAGCTGCAACGCGTTCGCGCCCGGCAGCTGGAACACCGGAATGGCGACCGCCGGCGCGCCGTCCAGCATGCTGCGCAGCGCGTAAGTGTCGGGACCGAGTTCGAGCCGCGCGATATCGCGCAAATACGTCGTCTCGCCGTTAGCCCCGCTCTTCACGACGATGTTGCCGAATTCTTGCTCGGTCTGCAGCCGGCCTTGGGCGTTGACGATGTACTGGAACTGCGTGCCGGGAAGCGACGGCTGGCCGCCGATCTGGCCCGCCGCCACCTGCACGTTCTGCTCGCGCACCGCGGCCAGCACTTCATCGACGTCCATGGAGCGCGCGGCGATCTTGCCGGGGTCCAGCCACAATCGCATGGCGTAGTCGCCGGAGCCGAACACTCGCACGTCACCCATGCCCGGCAGGCGCGCCAACACATCCTTGATCTGAATGACCGCGTAGTTACGCAGGTACAGCGAGTCATAACGGCCGTCGATGGAACGCAGGAACACCACCATCGTCAGATCCGGCGAGCGCTTCTGAGTCACCAAGCCGATCTGGCGCACCACGTCAGGCAGTCGCGGTTCCCCTTGCGCAACGCGGTTCTGCGTCTGCACCTGGGCGATATCGAGATCGGTGCCCAGCTTGAACGTCACCGTGATGGAGAAAGTCCCGTCGGGTGTGGCCGTGGAATTGGTGTAGATGGCGTTTTCTACCCCGTTGATCTGCTGTTCCAATGGCGTGATCACGGACTCCGCAATCGTCTTGGGCGAGGCCCCGGGATATTGACCGCTGACCACTACCGTGGGCGGTACGATCTCCGGATATTCGCTGATCGGAAGCACCGGCATCGCGAGCAGTCCCGCCACGGTGATCAGGATCGCCAGCACCGTGGCGAATATCGGCCTCTCGATGAAGAACGACGAGATATTCATCGCAGGGCGGCCCCTAGCCGGACGCAGGGGCTGCGGAGTCCGTTCCGGTCGCGCCCATCGTGACCCGCTGGGGAGCCACGGTGACTCCGGGATGCACGCGCTGAGCGCCGTTCACCACGATCACGTCTCCCGGCTTCAAGCCCTCGCGCACGATGCGTAAACCCTGGATCACGCGCCCGAGTTTCACTTTGCGATACTCGATCTGATTGTTGGCGCCGAGCAGCAGCACGTACTTCTGGTCCTGATCGGTATTGACCGCGCGGTCCTCGATCAAGATGGCCGAATATTCGCCGCTCACCAACAATTGCACCCGTGCGAACAAGCCGGGCGTGAATTGTCCGTTCTTGTTTTGCAGCACGGCTCGCGCGCGGATCGTGCCGGTCTGCGGATTGAGTTGATTGTCGACGAAATCGAGGCTGCCGGGGTGCGGGAATCCGTCCTCGTTGGCAAGGCCGACCTGCACGGGATTTTGCGCGCCGTTCGAGCCCGGCCCGACCGAATGCGCGATCTGCGAGTAACGCAGGTAGCTCTGTTCATCCGCGTCGAAATACAAGTACATGGGATCCATCGACACCACCGAGGAGAGCAAGGTGCCGCCATTGATCCCGCCGGTGACCAGATTCCCGCGCGTCACTTCCGCGCGGCTGACCCGCCCATCAATCGGGCTCGTGACCCGGGTGAAGTTCAAATTGAGCGACGCGGCTTCGAGGGCAGCCTCGGCTCCCCCCAAGTTGGCTTCGGCCTGCGCAACCGTGCTCTTGCGCTCATCCAGCTCCTCTTGGGAGACGGCGCCGCTGTCCTTCAGCCGCTGCACGCGGGTCAATTCGATGCGCGCGAGCTCGAGCGCGGTCTTGTAGCGCTTGACGTCGGCGGCGGCGCGATCGTATTCCGCCTGGTAGGGCCGCGGATCGATGACGAACAAGAGGTCGCCGCGCTTGACCTGGCTGCCTTCGGTGAACGCCAACTTGTCGATGTAGCCCGACACCCGCGGGCGGATTTCCACCGTCTCCACGGCTTGCAGCCGTCCGGTGAACTCATCCCAATCCTTGACGCGTTTCTCGAGAACCTGGGCCACGCTGACTTGCGGCGGGGGCGGTGCGCCGCCGCCTGACTTCCCGCATCCGCCGATCAGCAGCAGCGCGCAGACGGTAACCCCGGCCATGCTTGTAGTGAGAATTCTTGTCACCCCGGTCTCCCTCGATCCGATGCCACACCCCTGATGAGATTTCACCACAAGACGGGCGGCGATTGCGCTCACATTAGGTTAAATTCAAACATTAAATTGAACGGTATTGACAATCATTCGCATTCGCGTTCACAATACGGACATGATCATATGCGTCTGCAAAGCGGTTTCCGACAGGCACATCAAGTCCGCCGTGAAAGACGGAGCCAGGAATTTGCGGGATCTCACCCGTGAGCTCGGGGTGGGCACCTGCTGCGGCAAGTGTGTCCCGGACGACCGAGTTGTCTCAAGCCTCGACTGATGCCTCGAGGCGGATTTCGGGCATACAATCCCTGGGCATTTGAGCGCATCCAACCACCGAACACCCAAGGGGCTGCCGTGCAGGGCGACGCGAAAGTTCTGGACTTCCTCAATCAGGCATTGAAGAACGAGCTAACCTCCATCAATCAGTACTTCCTGCATGCCCGCATGCTCGATAACTGGGGGATGAAGCGCCTCGGCAAGATCGAGTACCAGGAGTCGATCGATGAAATGAAGCATGCGGACCGCCTGGTCAAACGCATCCTTTTCCTCGAAGGACTGCCGAACCTGCAAGACCTCGGCAAGCTGTTCATCGGCGAGGACGTGAAAGAGATCTTGCTCTGCGATCTGAAGCTGGAAATGGCCGCACATCCTTTGTACGACGCCGCTATCGAGCACTGCGAATCTGTCCGGGACTTCGTCAGCCGCGAGCTCCTGGTCCACATCCAGCAAAGCGAGGAAGAGCATATCGACTTCATCGAGGAACAGCTGGGGCTCATCGACAAGATGGGCCTGCAAAATTACATTCAATCGGCCACGGGCGAGTTGAACGAGAGCGGTTCCCCCTGACGCGCGCCTCGGCGGCCGCAGCAGGCGCATCATTAGTCAGAGAGGCTTCTAGCCGACGGCGGCTCGCGCTGCCGTTTCCGGGGCCGGTTTCAGCCACTTGTCGAGCATGCTCGCGAGGAGTGAACGGTCAACGGGCTTGGCCAGGAAATCGTTCATGCCGCAGGCGAGCGCGCGTGCGCGGTCCTCGGGAAACGCATTCGCGGTCATGGCAATCACGGGAATGTCATGATCGAGAACGGCGGAGCTGCGATCGCGAATCACTCGGGTGGCTTCGAATCCATCCATTTCCGGCATTTGACAGTCCATGAGGACGAGGTCGTAGCCGGCCTTGCCCAGCATGTCGATCGCCTCGCGCCCATGTTTGGCCACGTCGACCTGATGCCCCAGTTTGGTCAACATGTAGACGGCGACCCTTTCATTGACGAAATTATCTTCGACCAGGAGCACGCGGCCTGCGCCAAGCGGCGCCACGCTGAGCGTGGGCGGCACGCCAAGTGCGGGCGGCGCGGCGGGTGCGGGCACTGCGGCGACCGGCTCGGCGGCCACGGCCACCAGCGTCGGCACTGCCGGCGACTGCGCGGCTTTGGTATCCGTCTGCGGTTGCTGGCCAGCGATGAGCGGCAATGTGATCCAAAACGTCGACCCCGTACCCTGATGGCTCTGAGCGCCGATGGTGCCGCCCATGAGCTCCACCAACGTCTTGCTGATCGCGAGCCCGAGGCCGGTGCCGCCGTAGCGCCGGGTCGTCGATGAATCCGCCTGCGTAAAGCGCCGAAACAGGCGATCCAGCTGCTCCGGTGCGATACCGATGCCGCTGTCGGCCACGCTGATCTTGACCCGGGCTCCGTCCAGCCGTGAGACCTCGATCCCAACCGTGCCGCGCTCGGTGAACTTGACGGCGTTGCTCGCCAGATTCAGCAGGACTTGACGCAAGCGCACCGGGTCGCCCTTGATGAATTGCGGCAATGTCGCATCGTACGCGAGACTCATGACCAGTCCCCGTTTCGCGACCGCCGCCTGCAGAATGGCCCGCACCTCATCGCATA